>Ga0180009_10003246_pt1 | contig 18598 bp, 25 predicted proteins | sample OS_PC_MetaG_FD_123537 | JGI IMG/M metagenome (GOLD analysis project Ga0180009, IMG submission 123537) | Groundwater microbial communities from the Aspo Hard Rock Laboratory (HRL) deep subsurface site, Sweden - OS_PC_MetaG | ecosystem: Environmental > Aquatic > Deep subsurface > Groundwater... | reverse complement strand
TAGCTCGCGCACCCAATCCGCTCTGTTAGACTTGATTTCTATCCCGTGCAGGTCCAGGCCCCGGCTTGGCCAGGTGCCCATAGCTATCGCATCTGCGATCCTATAGTCGCCTTCACCAGAACCAGTGTAGCTAGCAACTTGAGGTATCAACGCGAAACCCTTCTCTACGCTGAAGTACGTTTCACTCAATGTCTTGAATATAATCGCTTCCATACTACCTCTCGATCTCCACACCCAAAGCGCTAGCCACTAGCTTGGTCTATACTATCGAAGGCCGCAGTGATTGAGAGAACGTCTCCGGTCCTTGCCTTTAACGCATCAGTCAATTCACGAAACTGCCGTAAAAGCTCCTCCGCGTCATCGAGCCGCCAGCTGGCGAGTAGCCCATAGACCGCCTTCTCATATTCTGGTGTTGGGAGGGCAATAACCTTTGCTAGTTTGATCAAATCTACAGTTCTTTTCATGGTAACCTCATCACATCCATTATCAGTCTAGAGACTGTTTGCCCGCGCTCCTCCGCTAGTCGACGCCATTCATCGTACCTATCTTTGGGGGTAAACAGCGGGTACTCCTCCGATTCGGTAGTCTTATTCCAGTTTGTGAGTACGACTTCTCGCTCTGCATCCTCCAACCTAGGAGATGGAGTGTGGAGGCTCTTATTTTGAATAAACCACGCCGTGACAGGGGTGTGCAACTCTTCCGCCAGTTTCTTTAAACACGAGCTTTCTTCAGGAGTCACATAAGTTTGTGTTGTCGGCCCAGCGGATTGGTATTGCGTACAGGACTCTTCCTGAACCCCGGTCAAGTGGCCATTTTCAAACACAATTGTGTACGCATCGTCACCTCTGTCCCCAAACACATCAAATGTTCCCGTGAATGTGGAAAGGTCGCTTCTAGCTACACCATCCATCCACACTAGTGCATGATCGGCAGTGACGATAAGTCCACCGATGGGGTGAGACGCCTTCTGTGACTGGAGAGCCCTCGTCACTAGACTTGCCTGGTTGAGTGTTTCCCGAAGCGCTTCGCCCATCTCCCCATTTTGTATCCTTTTACTCGTCATCTCTGATCGCCTTGACGATAGCAATCACCCGAGGGTCCTGCGCGTTCACTCCGTATGGAAGTGCCGCAGTACAAAGCCGAGCCATTGCCGACGTCGTATCACCTGCCATAGCCTCAACGAACTCATCCGTCAACATCGCTTCTACGTCCGGATTGGCTGTTGTTTTCGGTTTCTTAAACATCAAAGACCCCCCACAAAGTTAAAATGTGATTACAGACAGCTATCATGAGCTGTTTGTTGTTATCTGGAACGTCTTCCCAAGGCACAGCAGACGCCGCTCGTGTGTCGTAGGAAAACTCGATAGCCAACCGTTCGTATGTTTCGTGAAACACGCGTGCAAGGCGCTCATCTTCCCTTTCCTCGACGTGCTGCCGTTTGCATCCTATCAGAGAAGGCATGCTCTCATATTCCGCTATCAGCGCCTGATCTTCCTTGTGTGCTATGTAGAACGCCAGATCATCATCTACTCTGCTCATCTAAAACTCCTATTGCTGCCACTACCTCAGCGGCGGATTTACCTTCGAGCACCATGTCTTGTAGCTGTGCCACTGTTATCCGTTACCGGCAATGCGCGCGTCAGCCCCACGATAGCGACGGACCCGAAACGTGCGAGGTAATCCAAAGTATTTTTCTTTACTTCCGGGTCCTGGTATTGATCGCCGATTTGCAGTGTAATGTAGTGCATGTTTCCCTCTCTAGCCCTCGGGCTTTTCGTTTTCACCTTCGTGTTCTTGTACCAATATCCTCTATTTCCATTATTTATCTTCCGCCTTAGCCAACTCCGCCTTAGCCAACTCCGCCTTGGCATACTTCGCCAAAGTGCCATCATACGCCTCATCTGTACGCACTTGTTTTGTCCTGTAGATCCCCTTGTGCACTTCTCCATATGGATCATGCCAATCAGTCTCCGTATGCGAATATTCGCATGCCCCAGGATGGTAGCGTATCACCCTTTCGAGCCCGCGCTTTAATGCCACGTGTGGGAGTACTTTGGCAAAGCGTTGTCTGGTGTATGTGACCGCGCGCCGTAAGGTGGGCGTCAAGCCGCCCGATTCCCTAATATCGTCCGTCAACTCATAGGCTACTTGTGGATCATAGCGCGCGTACCTTCGCAGAAACGAAGCTACTACCGCAGATAGGATAAGGTTGTGGCAGGCGGTAAGTGCGTTGCAGCCTTTATTGGATATGATTGCGTTAGCATCAATAGTCCACGTATCCCACGGTCTTCCAAATAACGCTTGCCTTAATATTTCTAGATCTTGGATTTCACCGAGCAAGCGAATAGCCTGCTCGGTTGGGAGGTGCTTAGCGAAAGTAATTGCTGTTTTATCATCCATCTTCCACCTTACGTTGTGCCGCGCGTTCGAGGATATGTTCACCCTGTCTGCGCATTCCGTTGTGGATGGGGTCATTCCCCAGTAAAGGGAGGCTGTCCGACACCAAGCGCTCGGCGCGCTCGGGATCGTCCTCTACGATCAACTCGGAGAGTGCCAAGGCCGCGTGGGCGACCGACATATCCATCCTGGCCACTTTGAGTAGGGCTGCTGCCTCCGCTAAGCTGGCTATAGCGGCCTTGTTATCTCCGTCCTTCAACTGTTTGGACGCCAGTCTGTAGAGCCTACGTCCCTTGGGACCGGGCAGATCGTTCAGATCGACTAAGCTATAAAAGGAGTCCTCGTCCGCAAGGAGCGACATGTGGCCGGATAACTCGTAGCGGCGTTCCCAAGGGGAAAGAGCGTACGGGACTAATCCTTTCATGGTTTATCCTCCCACAGCTCGACAGGCACATAACGCGGCATCCCCGCATCACATTCATCGTCTAAAGGCTGGCGCGCGAGTGACGCGCAGCCCCGCAAGCGCTCTACCGACAAAGTGGCGGAAAAACCACAATCATGCACTATATGTGCCGTAAACATACGTGCCTTACCGGCTTTCCGCGTATTGAATGCCTTCATCCTGCGCCTTTCAGGCTATAACCACGCGGTACTCAGATTTCGCAGCCTCTTCCAATCCTAGAGTTTGAAACGTTGCGAGAGGCATTGATATCTTTGCGTGGATATTCTTTAGCAAATCCCAATATGCTACTTTTTTGGTAATTAATCCCTTCAATATAGCCGTGTACCGTGCATTCAATGCGGAATCTTCCGATAGACACAGCAGATCTGGCCAGTTGAATAGCAAGGTTACGTGCATGTCGTACAACCTGGCACCTTTGTCTATTTGTTGCCATAAGTGATCCATAGCCAAGCACGTATCGTCTACACACAGCTTCTCATGCGCGTAACGCACGCGATCCAGTAAAGAGCCTCCCGCAGCTCTGCAACACCAGCCGCTCAGATCGAAGTACCCACCGCGTGTCATAGTGCTGGCAAGCCTACCACTAGCCTGACTATACACGCCAATTAGGCTGAGCAATGACCATAAATCGGACCAGCAGACTTCCCCCACTAGATCAGCCATGTACTGTAGCTGCAGGTGCGCTTCCGCCGATGGGAGCATGTTGAATGTTTTTTCATTCATCAGCGACATCCCTCCGCGACGCGGGCTGTGGACCGGGAGGGCTCGGCGTGAACTTCAACATCGGAAACGGTGTTTTTCAGCGTTTCCATGTCTGTGACTCCCAGTGTTTTAGATTCCTTCATCTTCATCCTCCGCAAGGTTAGTAGTAACCGTGTTCTGCATGGACACAGTATCGGCTATTTCCCATTTCACATCGGTCGGTGTCCACGTCACTTCGCCAGCCCCGCCCGGATACGGCGATACCAGATCGCCAGGTAGGTAGACATGGCGTGCGGCTCTGTCCTGCTCAAGGATCTCCTTTAACTGCTTCAACGCAGCGTCGAGTACTTCCTTCATCTCTTCTTTTGTCATCAGCTTATCCTATATTTTTGATGAAACGTCAATCCTACTCGCTGTCAGAAAGGTTTAGTAGTCCCCACTTCGTAAGGAACTTCAGCACGAATTCTACTTGGTCCGGACTTACCTTTGGTCCGTCGCCCGTGACTCGCCAGGGCAAGGAGGACATGAAGTGGGCGAGTCGTGCGAGTCGTGTGCTAGGTGGCAGCTCGACGTACAGCCACCGTACTGCTCGACGAAGTTGCCACTCTCTTACGTCGTTGTCGAAAATTTCGTGCACTCGACCAACCCCGTTACGTCCTGCTACGAAGGCGTAACACTCATCCCGAGTACCTACCCACTTTACTGCGTCGTCATCTAGCACAACATGGGAGTCTTTCATCTCTTGCGCGCTCTTTTTCATAACTTCTCTCCTATCCGGCTGTTACTGCCTCTACGAACAGTGCGGTTTTGCCCCGGTTCATGCCCGTGACGCGAAGATGCGTCCACTCATCGGGCAACTCGCGCGTGAACGCCAACATTCCGGGACCGTCGACATCGGTAGCGCAGATACCCAAAAACTCCTTGTCCTCCGTCCACTGCTCACTAACCCGCAATACGCTGCCCATGTGATTCCTACTGGTCGTGCACGAGGCGCTCTTGGGTATCAAAGCGACACCGCGTTTGACGTCGATCCACGCCGTCTGCACATACTCTGGCTGTTGTTGGACGCGTTCGAGGGCACGTTGTCGCCGTTGCGGCTGGTTAGCGGTGGCGTGTCTCGCACGCCCCTTTCCGACTACCACACCGAGACGGAGGGAATCTGGGTTTTCCTTGTGCGGTGGATACGACTCCGACGCTACACGCATGATGTAGTTGTACCCGTAACCGAAACCAACCCAATAATCAGCCTCACATCCATCTACGACTGGACACCCCGCCTTGTGTGTATCGTCGTGCGCTCTACAAAATCTGCAAATCATTTTTGGCTCCTTTTTCCGCTAGTCAATTTTCAACTCAAGGGCGCCCATAGCGCTCCGTACGCAACAGCACGCCGTCTGCTCATTATCAATTATCAGTACTCCCATGTCACACTCATAGCTACACGTAGGATTGTGGAACTGCTCGCACAGCCCAACAGGTATGGTAGCGTCAGCTCCGAGTAGCGTACCTCCAGTTGAAAACTCAATTCTATGCAGATGCTGCAAGTGCTGACCACTGACAACCTCTGCCAGATGCTTCCACCAGCTCCAAGCTAGGTGGGGCGAGATCTCCACCATATGTGCTAACCATGTATCCATGTGAGCGCTCATGGCATTTCCGCTCACGCGGGATATGGCTGGACAGCGACCGTAAATGTACGCGTCCAAAAACCCAGGAGCCGCGCAGTAAAAAAACGCCGGGAACATCCTACAAGCGATAGGTTTGTGCCTGCCAAGCCCGCAACGATTATTCTCATTGAACAGACACTGCGTACCGCACTCCACTAACATGTACCCTGCAGGTACTTTTCGTCCAGTCTTCTTCCAAATGGCGAAGCGTTCGTAAGGCATGAGCCATACAGAACGCGTGAAATTATGTGGTTCGCACAGCTGCGAACATCCGACCTTGCACCCTAGTGTACCATCACGCGTACAAAAATCAAACACTGAATCCACTCGATCGAACGATCTGTCGTAAAAATCCAGTAAAGCCTCGTGTTTGTTCTTCATCCTACCAGTCCGTTTGTTACCAACACGGCAGCCAGAGCGACAGCTAACCGATCGATATCCGCGTGTACCTCGGCATCTGCGTCATTCATTGCCAGCTGCAGTTCGTAGCTGACAGCGTGCATCACCTCATGTAGCAGCGTCTGTAGAATGCGCGTACTGTCACGCCCGTGAGTCGCCAAACGAATCTCGGCCGTGTATGGGTCAACGTACCCTTCTAGCCACTCCTGCTCACAGGAATCCGAGTCCTCTACGTACTCCACTATAGTCTGTACCTGCGTTATTTTGTACGGTCTGCCGACGATTATCAACGTGTCTGGAATGTGCATGTCACCACCTGTCTTCGATTACTACGCAGTCTATTGGAATGTTGTCGCTGTAAAGCTCTCGTATGAAACGTGACGTGGCCGCGAACCCTCCACCTTGCTGATTCGCTTTTTGGCGAGGCAACGTCATGGTCAGGGTTTGACGCGCGCGCGTGACTGCCACATAGAAAACGTTTCGCTCTTCTGCTATGTCCTTTTCTGTAGTGGTGTCTCGAATGATTGGCATAGCACCCTCAACACAATTTATGATGAAAACGTGATCCCACTCTAAACCTTTTGCACTATGCACCGTACTCAGCACCAGCCGGTCATCGTCATCTTTATTCACTGGATCGTTCAAACTAATGTCGGTCAACATCTTACTCAGAGTACGATAGTGTTTCGACATGTTGTGTAGGATCTTTAAATCGCTGAGCTTGCTCTTTTTAGCTGGCGCGGAGATGTTATCAGTTAGTACTGGAACTAGCACACGCGCGATACTGTTTATGGATCTGGAGGCGGTAAGTGTCGGGGTGTAGTCGGTTAGAAACTTACCGATGTTTTTGATGTGATCAACAGCTACGTTGTTTCGAAACTTGAAGCTAAATAGGGCTTTGACTCCCTTGCGCCGAACCTCCGCCGCTAGGTTGTGCGAGGTTACGTGACCAACCCCAGCGATCAGACTTAAAACCCGCTTAAGGGAGATCATATCGGAAGGGTTGCACGCGACCTTGGCGAGAGCCAGTACATCTTTCACGTGTTTGCGCTCCAGGAAGCCCGTACCGCCGCGCAGGTCGTATTTGATCTTAGCGCGGATCAACTGGGCTTCCATGTCGCGTAATGCATACGCCCCGCGAGACAATACGGCGATCTCACTCGGTGGCGACCCCTCGTTGATACGCATGGTGATCTGATCAAGTACCTCAGTGTATTGGTGCTCTCGTAATTGTACTGAGGTAACGGTCGGAAGCACATCGTACTGGGACGCGGGAGTAGGGCTCACCAGTTGTGTATAGTCTTTGAAAGATGAGTGCCGGACCACCGTATTTGCAACGTCTAGGATAGCTTGTGTAGAACGATAGTTTTTCTCCAGTTTGACGATTTGCGTATCCGGCTGCTCACCGAATTCAATTATGTTTCCAATCGTGGCGCCTCGGAATCCGTAAATGCCTTGGGCGGTATCCCCTACTACGCACAGGTTACCATGTACGGCCGACATGGAGTTGACCATCTCGTCCTGTACGCGGTTGGTGTCCTGATACTCATCAACCATCACGTAGTGGAAACAAGCGCTCAGCTTTTTACCTATCGGAGTGTCGAACAGATCTTTTGTGAAAAACAACAGATCATCAAAGTCTAGTGCGTTGTTGTCACGTTTTATATCGCCATAGCATTCTATGACTTTTAGCATGTCACCAAGTAAACGCGTATACGGACTCCCATCCATTGCGGTCAAATACACATTACTGAAATCCAGGTAGTTGTTTCTGGATATGCTGTACAGGGAGTAGACTAGGCCGGGTGTCGGTAACTCGGTGTTTCGTTTTTCGATACCAGTTACACCATACGCCCATCTGATAGCGTCCGCCGAATCGGTAGAGTCGTAGATTGTCGTACTACCCTTCACACCCACAGCACTGCCGAACTTCAGCAACATTTTGAAACACAACGCGTGAAAAGTTCCGATCAGCATACCGTCTGTACTTACCCCGGCATCGTAGCCGATACGCTCGATCCTACGTTCCATTTCGGTGGCGGCTTTTTTGGTGAATGTAACCATTACAATGTTACCCGGAGCTACACCGGATTCGAGCAAGCGCGCCGCACGATAGGTGATAGCGCGAGTCTTACCAGTTCCAGCACCAGCTAACACCAGCAAACGTCCGCTAGCTGTGGCCGCGGCCTTGTACTGCTCAGCGTTCAGCTCATCCTTGTACCGCGCGTCATTGACAGGGCCAAGTCGCGCTAGTTTGGGGGATAACACACCCTTTACTTTCACAGTTGCGCGTCGAACGGTGGCGGCTTGTTTGCGCTCGTCCACATGTAGATGTTTTGTAGAAATATTACGCATTTCAGTACCTATTTTTGTTGGTATTCTTTCATTCTTCTAGACGGAATACATTCCAGACACGGAGACCTATCACGAGTCGTGTCCGTATACTCGCACGTACCACAATCATGCGGAGGATCGTCCGGCCACTCACCAGCTATGCTGCCGTACACACCGTCGACGCGATTGTTGTTTATAGCATTCAACTTTTCAGCATAGTTAGCTATAGCCTCGCACGAGTCGCTACATAGTTTTTGAAATGACGCATTCCTTTGGGCGCGGGCATATTCGGCAGGCGTAAGATCAGGCGAAGCGGGCGCTCCACCTAAGATGGTCTGTTTCCATTCTGGCCAGGTACTTACTATCTCTGTTGCGCGCTTCAGGTGAGCAACAAAGCGCTCACGATCTGTTTCACCAGCCGTCAAGCGAAAGTAGTTTCCATCAGTCTGTGCAGTGTTTTCCACCTTAGCTAATTGGCGGGCCATAACGTGCTCTGCCGGTATATCTACAGATCCCCCCTGTTCCCAGACAAGGTAGGCCAGGCAGCTCTCCAAAAACACAAGTCTAGCTTTATCCGATTGCAGAGATTTTGGGAAGATTGAAGTGGGCGGAGCGTCTTCATCGTCAAGCGAATCATCAATTGGTATACCCAGCTTACGCTTCCTGGAAAGCTCCCAGGCCAGCTCGTATATTTCGTCTTTGTTGATTTCGGTTAACCGGTGAAACAGATCTTTGTTTTTCATATTTCTATCTCCTTTTAGATCACATCGTGACAACGCGGCGATAAGTAGATCCGCTCTCGGTTGGAGTTGGCTCGACCTGTACCCTTGCCTTGCGAGCCGAAGCCACCCCTCGTCTTCCAACAGTACTCTCTCCATCCGAGGGTCAAGAGCTCTTCGTGCTCGCCTTCGTATCCACAGAGAGCTATTCTGATCTTCGGATCGTCCGTGCGGTCGATGCACCATGCGCGCACATCGTCGAGCACGGTGGTGGAGTCTACGCGGTAGACAGTTATGCGGGTTGAGCCGTATGGTGGATCGAGAAAGACGCCTGTTTCTGTCGGATGACCGCCGAGCCGTGTTGTAATCGACGCGGATCCGCAGACACGATCCCACGATCCACAGCATATGCGCACGTTGCGGAGCCGTGTTGACAGCTCGTGGAACAGCGCGATCAGGTCCCCAAGGTGCGGCCGCTGGCGGTTGATGCCCCGGCTTTTCTTCACGGCCACAAAGCGCCCGTCGACGCTCTGCCATGGCCCCTTACCCGAGCAAAAACCACTGCCGATCCACGCGCACATGCCCCAGATCCACCACGCCGCCAGTTTCGGATCGCAGTACTCGACAGACGCGCACAGCCGCGATGTGAGCTCTTCCTGCTGTGCAACAAGGACAAGGTGCCTGGCGTGCAGGTCGCACTCCGAGACGGGCCAATTGGCGTGGTGCGCTACCCGCAAAGGATCAAGTTTGATCGCACGCCAAGCGTTGGTCACCAGCCCATCTAAGTCATTAATAGTTTCGGCTTTACCGTTGACGTGCCAGTCCGGTCTATCCAAGAGCACTGCTGCCGACCCGCAGAACGGCTCGACATAGTTTTTGACGTCACCGAAGGCTTGCCAGACTTTGGACGCAACGCGGGACTTCCCGCCGAAGTATGGGAAAGGTGCTTTTAGTGGCTTGAACTTCGTTATACGTGATTCTATCTTTTTACATACGCTAGCAGCTACCTGCACAGTACTTACTGGTGCTACGACGCTGGTCGCGTCCGAGATAACTACAGCTTTGCTAGTTACTACTGGAATAGGTTCGCGCTTCACATCTGCACTAGGTATTTTCTTTCCAATATGGAGCTTCAATTCAGCCAATGCTCCATCTATACGCACCACAGTCGAAAGCAACCTATTTTCTTTTTTCATATTTCTATCTCCATTTCAATGCGTACCATGCGACGGACATACCTTACTTTACAGGTATGACGCACTACCTCGATACAGTGTGAAAGGTAAAGGATTGACCACTCACTCACGACCAGCCAACCAACCTTGTAAAGATAGCATGATGTACTTTGACTATAAGGATCAGTATGCCTACTAACCAAGACCCGAATCACATCGTAATTTCTATCCGCAAACACGACGCGGGATACTCCATGGTGCACGGAACCTCGCAGCTGGAGCTGGATATAACAGATCCAAAACAATTACCAGCTGAGTACAATGTGCTGGCTACGTTGTGCAAAATGGGGCTAAACGGACTGAAAGAGGGCGATCGTCGAGGGTGGTCTGCGTCCAGATTTTACTCGTCCGAGTATATAATGGTGGACATGGACCACGCCGTTGGAGAAGACGGTGGCAGCCCGATCAGCTACAAAAACGTCGATCAGCTAGTAGACGTGTGCAACGAAGCTGCTATGAACAGTAGATGGTTTTTGATTCAAACCAGCAGCAACGGGCTCCACTTCATCATAAAAACAGACATCATCAAAAACCACGCAGCTTACGATTACGCCAAAGACGGTTACGAAACATTCGCAAAACGCGCGCAATCCATTTTCAGAGAAAAGCTAGGGATCACTTGCGAACTGGATTTGGGCATGTTCCGTCCGGACGCGAAAACGCGTTTGCCCGGAGCCAAAAACTCCAAGGATAATTTCGAAGTCAAACACGTTGCCAACGGCGGTGATGATTCTTTCAAAAAAGAGGTAACCACTTTTGTATTTGGCCACGCTATTCCGATTCAATACGATGAGATAAAGGACGAAATAAAAGCGGAAAGAGCCAAGAAAACCAATTCAACGCAGAATAGAACGCACAACACAGACAACAATCGACAGTCTTGGTACAACGTCAGCGATCTGATCAGACACATGGGGTGGGAGGCTAAAGAGATTAGCAACGGGATTCACGTACTCACGGGAGAGTGCCCGTACTGCCGTGGCGCCCGCACGGCTTGGGTAGACCCCGCAGGAAACTTACACTGTTTCCGTAGGAACTGCCAAGCTAACCCTCACATGAAGCCGTACGAATACGATCCGGAAAACCACGCCAAATTTATGTTCGGAGCGGGATCAATGACGTGCCACCGACCAAACACACCGATCAAACAGGGGTCGATAGAAACGGTGCGTACAGCCATGCGCGAAGCTATCCGAGACGAGATCAGAAACCCACTCAGATACAAGTCAGTAACTGCGCTAGCATACGCTATGGGGATGGGCAAAACAACGATGGGCGCACAGGAAGCGGTTGCCGCCATAGAGGATCGCGTACACAACATTATATACTACCTGACCCCAACCCATGAGCTGGCCAAAGAAGTTGTTGGACACGTCACAGGCACAACAGACATAGAGGTCATACACGCATTTGGCCGCACGGCTGAGATGAACTCCTGCGCTATGAAAGACGAGGTTTTACGTTACGCTTCTGTAGGCGTCAACATCGAAAAAACGTTGTGCAAACCAACTTGCGCAGAGTACAAATGCCCCTATTACCAAATGAAAGAATCTCTGGCGCACGCCAAACGTGCACTGATAGTTATGACTGTGGATCAGTACCATTGGTTTAGAAACACTGAGAAGATCAACGACAACATAGTTATCATGCCGAAAGCGGATCTCATTATAGCTGATGAGTGCCCATCACACAGCTTCACCCTAGCCCGCAAGATCCGCTTGAAAGACATTAACAAGAAGGGGATAACTGGACGCAGACACTGGTTTTGCGATTCGATAAGACGGGTCATATGCCATTGGACGGCTTCTACCCGAAAAAGAGGCAGTAGAAAGATGCCCTTACGAGAGACAAGACTGTGGAGCAACCGCACTCAGATACTGGCCAGGGGTAAGGATCTACAAAAGATATGGAGCGGACACTTTGGGTCCCAACAAGAATACGAATCGGTTGTCGACTACATCGCTAACCTGACCACTCAGCCAGGCTCAGATCCTAGCGATCCAACTATCGGAGCCCTGCCGCAATTCGTCATTGATATAGCTAAGAAGTTACGAGACGAGCCCCGCACACTAGCTGCGGGTAACGGGTCGATACGCATCTTCCAACAAATCACGCTAACGGATGCGCCAATACTCATCCTGGATGCTAACGCTACAGCCAACCTAGGCGCGTGGAGTCGTTGCACGAAAAAGCCCATATCAGTCAAAGAACTCGTTCCGATAATGCCAGCAACGACCACGCTCCTGCACGAGAAAGTCAAAGCGTCCCGAAAAGAGATGAAGAACCCCAACTCGCAAGCCATGCGTACACTGACAAGTATCGTATCAGCTATCAACAATGGCCTATTGAACGCATCTACAAAGGGCACCGTTATATACACGCACAAGAGTGATGTAGAGACCATACAGGCTGTGCTCCACAAACAAGTACCAGAACAGTACCACGACAAACTATTCGTGGACTATTTCAATCGTACACAGGGCACCAACCGATGGGAGGGGTACAACGTTATCATAGCTGGTGAGGCGTACGTAAACGAAAAGTCTTTGGAAGAAACTATCTACGCGTCTAGTACCCAGCGAATAGCTGCCAACAGAATGAACGACGAACCGCGCAATCTCCGAGTGAGAACCATACGAGAATGCATAGGTAGAAGCCGCCCATATACTACCCCACATCCGGTAGTTATTGCAGTAATCGGTAGAGACAACCCACACAAACACAATTACTTACCCCATATGACCTGGACCAACCTAGCCTCTGTATTAGAGGATATCGTGACACTACGGGCGGCTATGAGTAGGGTGCATTATACTTCAACACGCAAACCATCAGCAGAGACATGCGTAAAGCGGACAATCAATGAAATGAGCGCCTATGCGACAGAATGTGACATTTCCGTAAGAGGTAAGAAAAACAAGCTACTTTTTACTGTAGCTGATGCCGCATCCATCTCTATTCATGTAAAAGCTATAACAAATTCCCGTACCTTGAAGGACATGAATCATAATTTTTTCTTCCATCCCGAGTTGACGGATTACATCGCCAGAGTCCCCGGTATGCCCGTATGCGTGTCAGGAGAAGTAGTAGATAAGGACGCTTATCTGAAGCCAGAGAAGCCGCCAGAAGATAAGGACGACGATACCACGCCCAAGCGGAAGCTGTCCAGGAAGCAAAAGAAGGCGTTCAACAAGAGACTCAAACAAGCCAAGACCGAACGCAAGCTCGATTGGTTGACCGATGAGTTTGGTGGAGAGGGCAAACCTATCGAATTGCCTAGCTACGTTGACCGAGTAGTTGTATTCGCGGTTTCGCTCATGCGGTACCTACGAGAGACAAATGGCGGGTTCATGCTCAAGGATGGTCAGTACACTATCTTCCGGGAGACAGACTACATACCGCCCATGTTTGAAACGAAGGTGGGCGAGTTCATGCTGAAGTTTTGTTTGGACGTACTAGCTACCCAACAGGTCCCGGTACACATGCAGGAATGGTTGTTCGACAGAGTAGACTCCCGGCATTTAAATCTATTGGCAGAGGAGATGGGTAATTTCTATTGCGATGATAAGAAGGCGCGTACTGCTGCACTGGCGATAGTTATGGCAACGCTGCGGTACAGGAAAACGTTTGCCAAGTTAGAGCGTAAATACAAGCATGAGTCTGTTCCTAAGCCCTCGTTTCTGAAGTCTGGTATGCAGGCTTTTCGAGACCTGCAATTGCAGATGAAACAAGCGCAGATGTGGCAGCAACAGAAAATAGATGATTGGCGGTGCGGTCATAACTTTGCTTACGGGAGATGATATGGAAGCACGTTTATTCTTTTCGTTTGATGTAGAAAGTATCGGAGTGCACGGCGACCCGTTCGCAGTGGGTTGGGTGGTCGTGAACGACCTTGGCCAGGAGCTGGAAAGCGGGTACGCAGGTTGCGCGCTGGGGTCTAAGGAGTTCGTATGGGCAGTGGATCAAAAAAGCGGACATACCAGTTATGTCCCGACAGGTACGACAGGCACAATAGCAGATCTTCACTGGGTTATGGAAAATGTAATTCCCACGCTACCCCCACCAAATTGCGCCTCGTTAGACGCTGTGTATTCTGCGTTTTGGAAAGCGTGGTCAAAATGGGCAAGCACTGGTGCAGTTATGGTAACCGACGTAGGTTGGCCGATAGAGGCTAAGTTTCTACTACGGGCAATAGCTGCAGATCCGAAAAGAAAAGAAAATGCCCCGTACCCCGTAATTGATGTTGCTAGCGTGGCTCTGGCTTGTGGAAGGGACCCGCTTGGTACGTTCGATCGACTGCCCAGTGAGCTTCCCGCGCACAACCCAGTCAACGACGCTCGGCAGTCTGTCAGAATACTACTGGAGTGTTTATCTGCTAAAACTGAAATGTGCGAGATGGAAGACGGCACGTTACTATCGGCGACAGGCGCGGACGAATGTGTGAGTTGCAGAAATACAACCTGCGCAGCAAGCCCAGCTACGCCTGAATACCCAACACGGTTAGCGTTGGATGCCGAAGAGACGATCGAGATCCCCCGAACAGCTGCTGGTATTTTACGGCTGAGCGGGGTGTCCGGCCCATACGAGGACGGGACGCCGGACTTTGGTCTCAAAGCCGAGAAGATGTACTAGAAACGAACCTGGATATGTACGCACCGGAGAGAATCATGAGTGTACCGGCTGATACAATGGTAAAACGGTTTCTTGACTCTGGTAAGCATCACCTCTATATGCCGACTTACCACACAACGGTGTTCCTTAAGGATAAGGAGATGCTTGAGGGGCCAAGTGGTGCTACACTAATTAAATATGAATGGCGGTGGAAATGGGGGATGAAGTTCGTTCCCGGTGAAGGCGATGTGGAGGCTCGCGTATCGGATTGGGACCGTTTCGAGCGTTGCGCACAATGCAACTCTAAAATCGTTCATATTTATTGGGTAAGGTCTCCCGACGACCGTGAGGACCCTTATGGTGCTGATGATGCGCACATAGCCCTCGGTTTTCGTACACCTAAGCCTCCTCCACATATACGTAAGAAACTAAAACAGATGCGGAAACAAATGGATGAGTTGTTCGAAGTAACTGACGAAGTTCTTTTGTCGCATTTTAATGACGCAACAGCTACCACGTCTTACGCTGCCTATGCTGAGGCGTATGCGCGCCCCCGTAAGTTGCGCGTTTCAAAAACTATGGAATACGATGACGGGGTCTGGTTCACCCACTATTTAACGGATCGCATCTTAGTTGTAGGCCCCAAGTTTTCCGATCGCTATCGCGAGGTGTCTCAGGGTACAGGCTGGCAGAATATAGGTAGCGATAATATCAAAAATTGGGTGGATTCGCAGCCCTATCGTGAAAAGATGCGCACAACCGCTGCACGGTCTATCGATGCCGCTGTACTAGAAATGAACCGGCGTGAGGAGGGCAACTGGGCGGAAAAGGTAGTTACTGAGGGCAAAGAACGTCCGCTTTTCTTGTATCATCCTACTACTGGTCGCGTCTTTTCCTCCCGTAATTGGAACCTGTATTTGAATGAATCTGTGCGGGGCACGGAGTGGATTGAAATGGATCCAAAGGCTATACGCGAGCATCTGCGCAAATACCCGTCAAATAAAAACTCCGCCCAATAGCTGAGCTTTAAGTCGTTTTGTCAAATACCCATCAAATACCCATGTGGCCGTGGCCGAAATATATCGGAAGACACCGTGCTGTCTATTTCCTATCAGAAACTACTGTGCTGAAGATACCCGTTTTAGCTGATATGTGGGGCTGTGGCGAACCAGGTACAAACGCCATTGCCGCTAACCTGCGCGAAATCGATAAATGTAGGTATGACATGCGACGGCCGCTTCGTACTCATTGACAGTACACCAGGAATATAAGGATTGACATGAAACACAAAGTAGCATTTTCGTACCTAGTACTTCGATACGTGCACGATCTGGTAACAGAAGAGTTCGCAAATATAGGAGTAGTACTTTTTTGTCCCGAACATAAATATCTATCATGTATGTTGGCAGAGACGCACAGTCGGTTATCTACTTTTTTCGATGGGTTCAATGTGGAGGATCATACCCGTATTTTGAGTGAAATTAAACGTCTAATTGCAGATATAGACATAGCTACAATAGATACTAACGTGCTACAATTCCCTATTGTAACAGATATACTATTGGATGCGCGCGCATTTAGCGGGCTACTGAACGGTGCGACATCGTATATGTGTACGTCGCAGCACGCTAGTATAACAGATAATCCATCCGAAATGCTGTTACAGCTTTTCAACAGATATGTTAAGGATAGCAATGTTGTCGAAAATGAACGAAGTTAAAACCGTGTTTGCACTAGTTGATTTTTTGATTCAAGTCTGTATAATAGAATCGCGGGAGGCGGGTGCTGAATTAATTCGCACAGGTAATTTGTGCGTGAATAAAAAACGCGTCAAGATTACCGACAAGCTGAACGACGTAAAATACATTCGAGCCGGTAATTGGCGGCTGTGGAAAGACACTCAAAACGAGGAAAGTAAATGATTGAAGTGCGAGAGGTTGACGCAGAGCCGCAAAACCTTTATCCCCGCAAGGGGTTTGACACGTTATCGACCATAGTGGCAACCTATCGTTGTACGGCCGGCTCGAATGAAAGATTCTGCGTCGACCTCTCGCGCTTCAATTATATGAAGCAACAAGATCGTAATCGGTTGGCACGAATTTATTCCTGTGTGGCCAACATACCACTTCCATCATCTTGCGAACAATTACTCCCGCCGCGCTTTCTCAGTTCAGGGCGGCTATGGAGGACATCCGCCCAGCCCAGCGTTGGCTAATGCTATTATGTACACATCCAATCCGGGGGAGGAGTGCCCAGAGGATTGGATCAAAGAACTATAAGCTGTATTAGACAGGTGTCGGCAATGAATCACGAGGAAATATAAGGAGGTACCATGACAGAAACCATGAATGACGAAGTGCAGGAGTTAAAAGAGACAGTTGATAGATTAAAAGAGACAGTTGAGAAATTAGAAGATATAGTAGGTCTCCTGGCACTCGATACGCGTAGGACAGTTACGCAGAGTACGGATAAATACGTCACAGTACTCTGGACACAAGGCGCAAAAACTTTCAAAACACGGCTAAGGTCGCCAGAACAATGTTTAGTGCGCGTGCCAGAAAGGTAAAAGCCTGTACGCGAAGCAATACAGCTTCTCTCAGAACTAGAACGGGAAATGGACCGTCGTGGTCTACTGTAAACTTGAAAGGGACAACATGAACTTAACTGAAAACGTAGAGAGTAGGCGCTTTGTAATTGTCGAATCGCCATACGCAGGCACAACAGCTAAAGAGATCAATCTGAACTTGCGCTACCTGCGGCTGTGTATGAATGACTGCATAATGCGCGGAGAAGTGCCTTATGCTAGTCACGGGCTGTATACTCAGCGAGGTGTGCTGCGCGACAATGTTCCGGGGGATCGTAAGCTCGGTATGAACTGCGGCTTCGCAGTGCGCGAACGGTTCGACTTCTCCGCCTTCTACACGGATCTCAACCTGTCCAGTGGAATGGATGACGGTGTAGCTGACGGCGACAGTAAGAGCTTCCCAAAGGAGTACCGCAAGCTGTTTCCAGAGCTTACCGACATGGAAGCTATCCGCGCAGAGATCATCAAACGCACCACGTTTCCGGCAGACCACTATCCTGGATGGGACGACAGTGTGTGGGATGTTTCAGAGCCCAAGAAGCCGCATTATTGTCAGGCATGCAACCATCCGAACAATTGTGAATATTCCACCCGAAACTGAAGGGCCGCCGGGTATTACTAGTGGAGTATACCATTTGTGCCTAACCAAAGGATGCCGGTTGGCACGCCCTTGTCCTGCAACAAAGGAGCTAGAGGAGTAAAGCGTGCGATCTTTTGTTTACCGTCCTGCGCTTTTCTCTTGCTTTTTACTCTTGGGGCTGGTTATACTGGTTGTCAGGCTTAGAAAGCTGCGGGTCGGTAGCTCATCTGGTAGAGCACTTGACTTTTAATCAAGTGGTAGAGGGTTCGAGTCCCTCCCGACTCATGAGAGTGTACAGGTTTGGGAAAAAACTGCGGTTCCGGTGGATACGCCAGCGGCAAAGGTGTGGCGAGATGTACTCCGATATGAGCGATGACACGATCTTGAGCCTCTTGGCGCGCAAAACAAACAGCAATCTCATGATAGCCGTGCAGCGCGCATACAAGATCGAACCCAACCGACCAACATGTATGCGGGCCGTGTTCAAGCTTGTCCCTGACCCACACGTCCTCGGGAGGTACTGGCTCGTTCCGTGGACGGCACCGTGAGCGATGAGACGTATAAACCCAACGGCCAAGGCTTTTGGTCGCACTAACAGGAAAGTAATATGAAATACGCAGTAGCAGTGGAAGCGGACGATACTGCGGCTGACATCCGAAGCGACCTCCAGGACCAGTTCAATGATGCGTTGTATCATGCCTTTTGTAAGGTACTGGCAGACAACGACATCGAACACGATCCGTACAAATGCGCGACGATGTTTCGTCTCGCGCGTTTTGACGACGCGATCCGTACCTCCACGGAGGTGGCGTGCAAAAAGGGCGACGCGGTTAACACACTGCGCGCCAAAGCCAAAACGCAGACGAACACCTCTCAAGAGCACGCAGGCTTTTCGACACGCACACCG
>Ga0180009_10003245_pt1 | contig 18598 bp, 12 predicted proteins | sample OS_PC_MetaG_FD_123537 | JGI IMG/M metagenome (GOLD analysis project Ga0180009, IMG submission 123537) | Groundwater microbial communities from the Aspo Hard Rock Laboratory (HRL) deep subsurface site, Sweden - OS_PC_MetaG | ecosystem: Environmental > Aquatic > Deep subsurface > Groundwater... | reverse complement strand
GAAATTGAAATCGGAGACGGCCACGACGTTGAACAGGTCGAGATCGTATTCGCGCCCGAAACGCGTCTCGTCCCACGCCATCGAGCGCTTGAGCGCGTCCATGGCGTAGCGGCAACGCTCCTCGTTGCCGTGCTCGCAATAGATGCCGAGCGCGATCGTCCGGCCCGACATGGTGATAAAACCGTCCTCAATATGGCCGAGATCGCCGGCAACGAGCGCGAACAGATAGGACGGCTTGGGGAAGGGGTCGTGCCAGACCGCGTAGTGGCGGCCGTTGTCGAGGGCGCCCGCCGCGATCCGGTTGCCGTTCGACAACAGCACCGGCGCCGCCGCTACGTCCGCCTCGATGCGGACCGTGTAGACGCTTAAAACATCCGGCCGGTCGGGGAAATAGACCATGCGGCGGAAGCCCTCGGGTTCGCACTGCGTGCACCAGACCCCGCTCGAGCGATAGAGTCCCATCAGCCTTGTATTGCCGGCCGGATCGATCTCCACCGTGAGATCGAGATCGAAGGGCTCGTCGGGCGGCGCGTTCAGCGTCAGCCCCAAGGCATCGACCGTGTAGCCCTCGAAACCGAGCGGCGCCCCGTCTATCGCCACGGACACCAGCGTCAGATCCTCGCCGCTAAAGCGCAGGCCGGCGCCCGGCGCCCGGTGCGGCTGCGGCTCGACACGAAGACGCGCCCGCACGACCGTCGCCTCGGAGCGGATGGCGAAGGTCAGCTCGACGCGCGGGACCAGGAATTCGGGGGCGCGATAGTCCTTGAGAAAGGTGAGTTCGGCGTCGGTCATCGCTCGTCCGGTGCTGTCGAAAGATGAAAGCTGCAAGTGAGTAGGCCAGCACGCAGGGCAGCACGCGCGGCGGTTTTGGGCAAGACCCATATTGCTGCCGCAAGGCCCTTGTGTGTGGCAAACTTGCTACAGCCGTTTTCTGGCGTTGGTGTATGTTAGCGCTCCTTCAGCACCCCGCTCCCGCATGCGCGCATCGATGCGCGGTGGCCCCGGAATCGATGCTGCGGAACGACGCTCCTCTTCGCCGCAAACGCAATGAGCGCCCCGATCAATGAACATGGACAGGCGCGCGCCCCGAGGCGATTGGGGTGCCTGCGATCCTGTCGCATTCTCTGGGTGAGTGAGATGTTGAGCTGGTTCGAAAGCCGCCTCGATCCGTATCCGCGCCAAGAGCCAGAACAGCCGCCGCGCGGCCTTCTGGCCTTCTGCCTGCACTTTACCAAGGGTGCCTGGCTGGCGCTTGTCATCATGGCAACCCTGTCGGGCCTCATTGCCATGCTCGAAGTGTCGGTCTACGGCTTCATGGGCGCCATCGTCGACTGGATTTCCAACGAGCCGCCGGCGACGTTCTTTAGCAGCCATATGGGGGCACTCGTCGCCATGGGCGTGACCATCCTCGTGGTCATTCCGTTGATGACGGCGATGAACGCGCTCATTCGCCACCAGACGCTGATGGGCAATTTGCCCCAGCGCATCCGCTGGAGCGCGCATCGCTACATCCTTCGCCAGTCCATGGCCTATTTCCAGGACGAGTTCGCCGGTCGCATCGCCACCAAGCTGATGCAGACCTCGCTGGCCGTGCGCGAAGTGGCCATGAAGATTTTGGACGTCATGGTCTATGTCAGCGTGTTTTTCCTTTCTGCGCTGGTCATGGCCTTTGCCGTCGACATCTGGCTCGCCGTGCCCTTCGTCGTCTGGCTCGTCCTCTATATCGCGGTGATGTCCTATGTCGTGCCGCGCATGTCGAGGATTTCCGAGGCGCAGGCCGACGCCCGCTCCATGATGACCGGACACGTCGTCGACAGCTACACCAATGTCTCGACGATCAAGCTGTTCTCGCACAATGCCCGCGAGGAGACCTATGTCCGCCGCTCGATGGATTCGTTCCTTTCGACGGTCTACCGGCAGATGCGCATGGGCACCCTGATCGATGTGGCGGTGACCTCGCTCAACGTTTCGCTTCTGTTCGCCATTGCCGCGCTCGGGTTGATGCAGTGGTCGGCCGGGCTGATGGATCCCGGTCCGATCGCCGCGGCGCTGGCGCTGGCGGCACGCCTTCAGGGCATGTCGCACTGGGTGATCTGGGAAATGGCGGCGCTGTTCGAGAATATCGGCACGGTCAGGGACGGCATCAACTCGATCTCGCTGACCCGGCTCGTCCATGACGCGCCCAATGCCGGCGTGCTCGGCCGCGTCAAGGGCGACATCGCCTTCAACGAGGTCAGCTTCGCCTACGGCCGCAAGGCCGACGGCGAGGACGACAAGCGCAAGATCGCCGTCATCGACGCCCTCGACATCAAGATCCCCGCCGGCGAAAAGATCGGCTTGGTCGGCCGCTCCGGCGCCGGCAAGTCGACGCTCGTCAACCTGCTGCTGCGCTTCTACGACGTCGAGGAGGGCTCCATCACCATCGACGGCATCGACATCGCCAGCGTGACGCAGGAGAGCCTGAGGCACAATATCGGCATGGTCAGCCAGGACACTTCGCTCTTGCACCGTTCGGTCCGCGAGAACATCGCCTATGGCAAGCCGGACGCGACTGAGGAGGAAATCTGGGCGGCGGCGCGCATGGCCGAAGCCGACGCCTTCATCAAGGACCTCGGCGACGCCAAGGGACGGCGGGGCCTTGATGCCCATGTCGGCGAACGCGGCGTCAAGCTCTCGGGCGGCCAGCGCCAGCGCATCGCCATCGCCCGGGTGCTGCTCAAGGACGCGCCGATCCTCATTCTCGACGAGGCGACCTCGGCGCTTGATTCGGAGGTCGAGCAGGCCATCCAGAGCCAGTTCGACCATCTGATGAAGGGCAAGACCGTGATCGCCATCGCCCACCGCCTGTCGACCATCGCGGCGATGGACCGGCTGATCATTCTCGATGATGGCCAGATCGTCGAGCAGGGCACCCATGCCGAGCTCCTGAGGCTCAATGGCCATTACGCCAAGCTCTGGGCCCACCAGTCCGGCGGCTTCATCGATCTCGACGCCGCGGCGGAGCCGGAAGCGGCGGAATGAGCGCGCGGCGATGATACGACTCGAATTTGACGCCCCGCGGACAGGCATGAAGCGGGGCGCCATCATCCCGCCCTTGTGATGGGTATCGGGATTGCCATCCACGGCCGACCCGGTCAAAAAGCGGCAAGAAGGGACGTAACCGGATGCGGCACGCGATGGGTGGCGGAATGGGAGGCGGCGGTCGCGGTCCCAAGACCGGCGGGCGCATGCAGCCGCCGCGTCACAAGAACTATCGCCCCTATCGCGAGAACAGATTCTTCCGCCCGCTGTTCGCGCCCTTCGAGGCCTGGATCGATCCATTCCGCACGCCGGAGCATCCGGTGCCGCCCGCCACTATCTGGCGCTTCATCTGGCACTATGCCAGGCAGGCCAAACTGCCGCTCGGCATCAGCTTTTTGCTGCACACCATCAATGGCGGCATGGAAGCGATCTTCTTTTACTTCATGGGGCGGCTGGTCGACATCCTGACCTCGGGCGTCGCCTCCGACGGCTGGGCCGGGCTGGTGGCCAGAAGCGGCGGCGAACTGGCGCTCATTTTCGTCTTCATCGTCATTGTCCGCTTTCTCGTCTCGTTCCTGCAGATGATGATCGATGCCCAGGTGATCAATCGCGGCTTCTACAATCTCGTTGGCTGGCAGGCGACGAGCCACGTCGCGCGCCAGAGCGTCGGTTTTTTCGCCTCGGAGCATTCCGGCGCGGTTCTGACCAAGGTCGGTCAGGTCGGCGACGCCGTCGGCAACTTCATCACCGGTTCGCTGACCTCGGTCTGGACGATTCTCACCTTCATGGTGACGACGCTGTTCCTGTTCGCCCAGCTCGATCTGGGCCTGGTCGGCGTCGTCGTGGTCTGGGTCGGCGTGGTCCTTGTGCTCGCGCGCCAGTTCCTGCCGCGCTTTCGCGACGCCTCGGTCGATGTCGCCGAGGCCGGCGCCGAAAAGAATGGCCGCATCGTCGACGTCTATTCCAACATCCAGACGGTCAAGCTCTACGGTTCGACGACAAGCGCCGACGACTACATGCGGCAAGGCGTCGACGCTTTCGTTCTGGCGACGCAGCGCATCGGACGGCTGTCGGTCGGGATGAATTCGCTGATGACGCTCACCTCGAGCATCGCCTTCACCGCCGCCGCCGCCATCTGCATCGATCTGTGGACGCGCGATGCCATCACCGTGGGATCGATCGCCTTCGCCCTGTCGCTGGTTTTGCGCCTCAACATGTGGCTCGGCATGCTGATCGGCTCGATCAACGGGTTGATGCGCAGTTTCGGCGTTTTGCAGAATTCGATGGAACTGATCACGCGGCCGCTCGAGGTGACCGATGCCCCCGATGCCACGCGCTTTGCGCCGCGCGGCGGCGCCATCCGTTTCGACAAGGTCCATTTCGGCTATCTCAAGGACCGGCCGGTCATCGACGGGCTCGATATCGACATCGCGCCGGGTGAGAAGGTCGGCCTTGTCGGCTATTCCGGCGCCGGCAAGACCACGATCGTCAACCTGCTCTTAAGGTTCTGGGACGTGGAAGCCGGCAGCATCCGCATCGACGGCACCGACATCGCCACGATCACCCAGGACTCGCTCAGGGCCGCCATCGGCGTCGTCACCCAGGAACCGGCGCTATTGCACCGCTCGGTCCGGGACAACATCCTTTACGGCCGGCCCGGCGCCAGCGACGCCGACATCGTCGAGGCGGCCAAAAGGGCCGAGGCGCATGAGTTCATCATGGGCCTCAAGGATTCCGAGGGTCGCGCCGGCTACGACGCCCATGTCGGCGAGCGCGGCATCAAGCTCAGCGGCGGCCAGCGCCAACGCGTCGCCATCGCCCGCGTCATGCTCAAGAACGCCCCGATCCTCGTCCTCGACGAGGCGACCTCGGCCCTCGATTCGGAAATCGAGGCGGCGATCCAGGGGCATCTTTCGCAATTGATGGCCGGCAAGACCGTGCTCGCCATCGCCCATCGCCTGTCGACCATCGCCGCGATGGATAGGCTGATCGTCGTCGATGGCGGCCACGTCGTCGAACAGGGCAGCCATGCCGAACTGCTCGCGCGGGGCGGCATCTACGCGGCCCTGTGGACCCGCCAGTCCGGCGGCTTCCTCGCCAGTGCCCACGACGGGGCGGAAGAGCCTGCTGTCGCCGAATAGGCCGCTTCCCGTTCGTTCGCCGAAATGCCGCGTCCCCGCGAGGACGGGCTTGACGCCGTTTCGGCTTCATAATATTAGGCAAAGCTAAATAAGCAATGCCTTAAGTGCCAAGGCGCGGCAGAGCCAAACGAGGTGTGACAATGAAGATCGAGACAGTAAGCCACAAATACGCGGTCAGCGGCCAGATCGTGCCGGAGGACGTGCGTGTCATCGCCCAGGCCGGGTACAAAACCATCGTCTGCATGCGGCCCGACGGCGAGGCTGCCGACCAGCCCAGATTCGACGACATCGCCCGCGCGGCGAGCGGTTTCGAGGTCAAGGCGGCCTATGTCCCGGTTTCGGGATCGGCGACCCGCTCCCAGCTTATGCAGTTCCGCGACGTTTGCGAGCACCTGCCCAAGCCTGTCCTCGGCTATTGCAATTCTGGCGCCCGTGCTACGAGCATCTATCGCGCCAGCCGCTGACGCATCCCGGCCCGGCCGGGCGACCGCTCAGGCCGGGCTCTCATAGCGGATAGAGCTCCTTCAGAAGCGCCAACAGGTCGCGCACCGCCGGCGACCGCAGGTGATAATACACCATCTGGCCCTCTCGACGCGTTCCGACAAGACCAAGCTTGCGCAGTTTCGCCAGGTGCTGGGACAGGGGCGATTGCGCCAGACCGATGCGGTTGCCGAGATCGGTGACCGAGCGTTCGGAGTCGAGCAAGAGGCATAGGACCTTCAGCCGGTTTTCGTTGGCAATGGCCGTCAGCACTTCGATGGCCGAGGTGGTATTGAAGGGCAAGTTTGTCGCTTCGGTCATTGTTCCATCCGGCGCAAATTGCTTGAAATCGAAATAAAACAACCACTTGGCTCGCAGCCGCTCCGGTCATCATCGCCGGTGGCACAAGGCTAAACTATACTTTGCTTGACCACAATAATCCGGTCTCGTGGGATTGGCACGCAAAGCCGCGCGATCGGCATGCCGGCGGGCGCGATTCGGCTTGCGACAGTGTCCCTGCGTTCGGGTCGCATGCGGCAGGATGCGATCGGTCCGGATGGGTTGCCCTTGCCTCCGGGCAGCGCCCTGGGCCGACGGAAGCCGGTGTGGAAAAAGTGCGCGCGTTGCGGCGCGATCCGGTGTCGCAACGGCGACCTCGCCGTTCGAGGGCGTTGCACCGGCAGCGGTGAAGGAGTACCTCTGAACCCGTCCGCTGCGCTCCCCAATCGGTACCGGGACCATGCCCTTTCCGCCGCAGCCGGGCGATGTGAGGAGCCCCATGACAAGCCAGCCCCGTCCCGCCGCAAAGTACGCGGAACTCGATCTTTCGGGCGTTTTCAAGTTGAGTTCGGCCGACCGCGCCGACATCGACCTGCCGATTTCCCTGCCGGGCGACGTGCATACCGCCCTTCTCGAAGCGGGCGTGATCCCCGACCCCTATTTCGGCACCAACGAAATGGACATCATGTGGGTCAACCGCGCGCGCTGGTCGGTGGAGCGCAGCTTCGACGTGCCGCCGGAGATGGCGACGGGGCATCTGACGCTGACGCTCTCGGAAGTCGACTGCATCGCCACCATCTCGCTCAACGGCGCGGCGATCGCCGAAGTCGACAACCAGTTCGTGCGGCACGATCTCGACGTCACCGGCAAGGTCCGGCCCGGCGCCAACACGCTGAGGATCGATTTCGATGTCGCCCGCGACGTGGCCGCGGCGCGTGCCGCCGCCCATCCCTTCCCGCTGCCCTTCACCAAGAACTACCAGACCAACGGGCTTGAAGGCGTCGCCATGAATTTCATCCGCAAGACCGCGTGTCATGCCGGATGGGACTGGGGCATCTGCCTGATGCCGACGGGGGTCTATGGCGCGATGGTGCTGAGGCGCAGCCCGCTCGCGCGCCAGGACAGCGTCCAGGTCGCGCAGCGCCACGCCGACGGCGCCTGCGACCTGACGGTCTCGACGCGCGTTTTCGCCTTTGCCGCCGGCGAGGTCGAGCTGATCCACAAAATTGATGGCCAGACCGTCGGCGGCAAGCGTTCCGTCGCGGCTGGCGAGAACGTGTTCAAAGATGCGGTGACGATCGTCCACCCGACGCTCTGGTGGCCGAACGGGCAGGGGGACCAGCCGCTCTACACGCTCGAAACCTCGCTCGACGGCGAAAAGACCGTCCGCAGGCTCGGCCTGAGGCAGCTCGACTGGGTCGTCGAGAAGGACGAGATCGACCACAATTTCAAATGCCGCATCAACGGGCGCGACATCACCATGATGGGGGCCAACTGGATCCCCAATGACGCCATACCTTCGCGCATCACCCAGGAGGCGGTGCGCGACGTGCTGGAAAGCGCCAAAGCGGCCAACATGAACATGCTGAGGATATGGGGCGGCGGCCAGTACGAGCCGGACTGGTTCTACGACCTGTGCGACGAACTCGGCATCCTGATCTGGCACGATTTCATGTTCGCCTGCATGCCCTATCCCAGCGATGAGCCGTTCCTTGCCTCTGTTCGCGCCGAAGCCATTCAGCAGGTGCGACGGTTGCAGCACCACGCTTCGATCGCCCTGTGGTGCGGCGACAACGAGGTCATCGGTTCGCTGAGCTGGTACGAGGAAACCCGCGCCAATCCCGAGCGCTACATCGCCAATTACGACCGCGTCTCGCACCTGTTGCAGCAGATCGTCGCCGCCGAGGACCCGGGCCGGCGCTTCTGGCCGTCCTCGCCCTCGCTCGGCTATCTCGATTTCTCCGACGGCTGGCATTCCGACACGCGCGGCGACATGCATTTCTGGAGCGTCTGGCACGAGGCCAAGCCCTTCGAGCACTATCGCGACGTCAACCCGCGCTTCGCCTCGGAATTCGGCTTCCAGTCCTTCACCTCGATGAATGTCATCGAAAGCTTTGCCAGGCCCGAGGATCGCAACCCGTCCTCGCCGGTCATGGAGCAGCACCAGCGCAACGATGGCGGCAATGCCCGCATCATCGAGACCATGACGCGCTATTTCCGCTTCCCCAAAGGATTCGCGGAAATGGTGTTCCTCTCCCAGGTGCAGCAGGGCCTCGCCATCAAGACCGCCATCGAATACTGGCGCTCGACCAAGCCGCGCTGCATGGGCACGCTCTTTTGGCAGATCAACGATTGCTGGCCGGTGCATTCCTGGTCCTCGCTCGATTATGGCGGGCAATGGAAGCTGCTGCACCACATGGCGAGGCGCTTCTTCCTGCCCGTCACTGTCGTTGCCGTGCCCGGCGCGCCGCTCGGGCGGACGAAGAATTCGCGCGGTACGCCGGTCGAAGGCGCCATGCCCTCCGAGATCGTCCTCAAGGGCATCAATGACCGCGCCGACCGGGTCGACGTGCTTTTGAAGGTCAGTGCCGTCGACATGCAGGGCAACATGCGCATTGTCCACGAACGGGGTCACACCCTCGATCCTGACGCCGCCACCGAACTGGTTCGCCTTCCTGCAACGGCGCTGAAAGCCGGCGAGTTCTTGTACTTCGCTTGGACCGACAGGGACGGCAACCTGATCGGCGACAACGATTTCTTCCCGCGCGCCTACAAGTATTACGACCTCGCGGACGCCGAAATAACCGCTCGCTGGTCAACCGACCAGGGCAATCCGGTTCTGACGCTGTCCGCCAACAAGCCGGCCTTCTTCGTTGCCGCGACCACCGAGGTGCCGGGGCAATTCTCGGACAATGCCATCACGCTCATTCCCGGGATCGACCGGAAACTGGCATTCGCCCCGCGCAAGGGTGCGACGGCGGATGCGGAAGCGCTTGCTCGGTCGTTGTCGGTGACACATCTGGCCAAGACCTGCTGAGCCGCGGGCGCAGAGGAGACACCTGATCATGTTTCGCTTCATCAATCCGTTGCCCTTCGTCAGCGATCTCGAGCGGTCGCGGCGCTTTTATGCCGAGGTGATGGGACTGGCCGTCGAGAGGTGCGAGGGCGATGTCTGCATCTTTGCGGGCGGCTTTGCCATCCATCAGGGCGAAGCGCTGCAAAAGACGATCTGGGGCGACGTGGAAATGCCGGCAGGCGACTACGGGCAAAGGAACCTGCTGTTGTATTTCGAGCATGACGATATCGACGCGGCCTTCGCCGCCATCGCACCGCATGTTCGCCTCATTCATGCCGTCGAGCGTCAGGCCTGGGGGCAGCGCGTTTTCCGCTTCCACGACCCGGACGGGCATGCCGTCGAAGTCGGCGAACCGATGGAAGCGATGCCCGCAAACTTGTAGAAACCGACAAGACCAGTCAAGCAAACGGATTCCCAAATGCCTCAAGCTTCCATGAAACGCTCCGACCTCAACCGCATCATGCGCGAGGCGGATCAGTTCATCCGCTCCTTCGGATACATTCTGCCGCCCTTCGCCTATTGGAGCCCGGACGAATTCAAGGCCAATGCCGACAAGGCCGAGGCTATCGTCTCGGCCAATCTCGGCTGGGACATCACCGATTACGGCCTTGGCGATTTCATGGACACGGGCCTGTTCCTGTTCACGGTGCGCAACGGCAAGGTCGGCGACCTGAAGAAGGGCCGCGGCATGCTCTACGCGGAAAAGGCGATGATCTCGCGCCAAGATCAGTATTCGCCGATGCACCGCCACAATCTCAAGGCCGAGGACATCATCAATCGCGGCGGCGGCACGCTGGTCATCGAGCTGTTCGGCGATACGAACGGCAAGTGTGACCGCGACAAGGGCACGGTGGTTTTCACAGACGGAATCCGCCGCGAGCTCGAACCGGGCCACAAGCTGCAATTGAAGCCCGGCGAGAGCGTCACCCTGATGCCCAACGAGCACTGGCATGCCTTCTGGGGCGAAGGCGGCGACGTCTTTGTCGGCGAGGTCTCGACCGTCAACGACGACATGACCGACAACGTCTTCGAGGACAAGAGCATCGCCCGCTTCTCCGGTATCGAGGAAGACGAGGCCCCGCTGCACCTGCTGGTGCCGGACTACAGGACCTGGCTGTAGAATTTGGCATTTGACGCTGTCGGGAAGGGACGCTTCGGCATCCCTTTGCCGATTCCGGCAGGCTTTGCTATGCTCACGTCGTCGAAAAAAGGCAGCCCGGTGGGTGAGTCCGGGCGCCCGCAATCCCTTGCGGAGTGTGGGTTCTGTCGTCCTCCCGGAGAGGGCGACCCGCGGCACGAAATTGTCGTGCGCGGAGTTTTTCGATGTCTCATTTTCAGACTATCACCACCATCTATCATGACGGCCAGTTCTGGGTTGCCATGATCGAACGACTCGACGGGGATAGGGTCGATGTCGCCCGCCATGTCTTCGGTGCCGAGCCGAGCAATGCCGAACTGCTCGCCTGGGCCGGCAAAGGCTTTGCCGGTCTCGACTTCCAGCCGGCGCCCGCGCGCGCCCTGCCCGAGCCCTCACCCAATCCCAAACGTCGCAAGCGCGAAGCGGCGGCCGAACTGAAACAGGCCGGACCATCGAGTCGCGCCAGGGATGTCGTCAAGGCGGCAGCCGCGTTCGGGGCGACGGAGCGGTCTGCCGCGCGGGCGGAATCTCGTCACGCCATATCGGAACGACGCTATGCCGATCGCGTGGCCCGCAAGAAAGCGCGCCGGCTCGGCAAGGGATGAGCGGCTTCGGCTTGATCGGGATTGCAGGGCGTCCTACTGCCAGCCGATACCCGGAAACAGGAGCGCCTTATGAAAATCGGCTTCATCGGCACCGGCACCATCGCCGAGGCCATCGTCACCGGCCTCGACCGTGCCGGATATGCCTATGACGAGATCGTCGTTTCTGAACGCAGCGCCGCGATTTCAAGGCGGCTCAGTGAAACCTGCGCCCGTGTCCTGGTATCGCCGGACAATCAGGAAATCGTCGATCGGTCCGACATGCTGTTCCTGACGGTCAGGCCGCAGGTTGCCGAACAGATCCTGTCCGGGTTTCGCTACCGGCCGGCACAGCTGGTCGTTTCAGCCGTCGCCACGCTCCGCCATGACACGCTGTCGACATGGACCGGCCCGGACGTGACCGTCGTCCGCGCCATGCCATTGCCTTTCGTCGCCACCTGCGAGGGACCGACGCCGATCTTTCCGGCCAACGCGACCGTCGAAGACCTCTTCGCTTTTCTCGGCAGGCCCGTCGTCTGCCGCAGCTTCGCCGAATTCGAGACCATCAGCGTGGTTTCCATGACCATGGGCCTCTATTTCGGCATCGAGGAAACGCTTGCGGCCTGGCTGGCCGAAAGGGGCATCGAGCCGGGCAATGCCCGCGCCATGATCGACGCCATCTACCTCAATCTCGCCAGAACCGGCATGGCCGAAAAGGGCAGGAGCCTCTCCGACCTGCGCGCGGCCCATTCGACCAGAGGCGGACTCAACGAACAGGTCTGGCACGAATTTGCCGCCCATGGCGGCATTGATGCCTTCCGGGCCGCCCTGAACAGCGCCTATGGGCGCGTCATGCCACAGCCGTCCCCCGAAAGAGATGGCTGAAACCGCGTTCCGAAACCGGGTTGCTAGAGCGGCGCCTTCAAGTTGAACCGCATCGCCGCTCTATCTCATTGTGGTCGCATCGCTTCATGCACAAAACCGGTTCCCCCTTTTGCGCACGATGCTTCAGCCGTAAACCACCACGCAGCCGCGGCCGTTGCGCTTGGCGGAATAGCAGGCATTGTCGGCATTGCGGTAGAGCTCGCCGGCGGTCTGCACCGAGCCGTCGATGGCTGTGATGCCGATGCTGGCGCCTGAGATGAAGGATTCGTCCTGCCAGGTGAATTTCAGGCCGGCGATGCGCGCGCCGATCTTTTGCGCCAGCTTGCGGGCTTCCTTCAGGCTGACATCGTTGAGAACGATGCCGAACTCGTCGCCGCCCAGCCGGGCGACGCAGTCGCTCGAACGGCAGGTCGCGCGGATGAGCTTGGCGATTTCCTTGAGCAGGGCGTCGCCGGCAGAGTGCCCGGCGCCGTCATTGACCGCCTTGAAGTGGTCGAGATCGACAAGGCACAGCGCGTGCTGGTCCTCGCCGGCAATGGCCGAACCGAGGCTTGCCTCCAGATGCCGCTCGAAGGCGGCGCGATTGTCGAGCCCGGTCAACGGGTCGTGCGAGGCGGTATATTCGAGCTCGCGCATCAGCTTGCGGCGGTGCGTGCTGTCGCGGAACACCAGGACCGCCCCGATCGCTGCGCCGGCATCGTCGAGCACCGGCGAGGCAATTTCGCGCACATAGCGCGTCCGTCCGTTGCGGGCCTTGAGGCGCGTATAGAAGGTCGCTCGAAAAATCTGGCCGGCCTTCAGGCACTGCGCCGTCAGGTTGGCAGGCCTGTCCGGCTGGTTTTCCGGACGGCTGTCGAAAACCGTTTCGATGTGTTCGCCGAGGGCGGCATCGACGTTCCAGCCGGTCATCAGCTCGGCCGCCTTGTTGATGAAGGTGATGCGTCCGTCATGATCGGTCGAGATCACGCCGTCGGCAATCGATTGCAGCGTGACCGACAGCCGTTCCTTTTCGAGCGCCAGTTCCGCTTCCATCATCTTGATGCGGGTGATGTCGGTATCGGTGCCGACCGTGCGCACCGGCACGCCGTTCTCGTCCCATTCGATCGGCTTGCCGCGGCTGTAGATCCAGATGTAGTGACCGTCGCGGTGGCGTTCGCGATACTCGATCACGTCGAAGCCGTCTTCGCCGCTTTCCTGCCTGTCGACCACGGATTCGATGCGCTTCCGGTCGTCGGGATGCAGGCGCTCCAGCCAGACCTCGCGGCGGCCGTCGACCTCTTCGTTCTCGGACATGCCGCGCATGCGCCGCCACATGCGCGAATAGGTGACGGTGCCACGGCGGGCGTCGTGGTCCCACACGCCCTGGCGCGCGGCCCCGAGCGCGGCCTCCCACAAGACTTCGTTGCGCCGTGAATCCTGTTCGGCGGTGATGTCGACGATCTGGACGACGATCAGCGGCGCCGCGATGCCGTCGCCGGCAAGCCGCCGCGCCGACACGTCGGCCCACAACAGCGAGCCGTCGACGCAGCGAATGGCATAGCGCGACCTCAGGATCGCCAGGCGCCCGACGCGGAAGCGTTCGAAATCGATATAGGCGGCGCTGGTGCGGTCTTCCGGCATCAGGTCGCCCAGCGTGCTCACTTCGCCGACGAATTTGTCCGCCAGCGCCTGCATCTCGGCATTGACATAGAGCGTTGCGCCCGCCGCGTCGAATATGGCGACGCCGGTATTGGCTTCCGCAAATGTGTCGATGAGGATGGATGGTACCCGTTCGTCCGCCTGATGCGGCGAGAGCGGCATCACCTTAGCCTTTGCGTCCACATGATCCTCCAAGAAGGGGGCGCCGGTTTTTCCCGGCGGCGCCTGAAGGGACGGACCCGTCGGATCGCCCCGGGACCAATCCTGCCCCCTGCTGGTCGCAGAGTTGCACACAATAGCTAATAAAAACTGGAGCAGATCGCCAAATCGACAAATGTAAAAATGATAGATAACAATGAGTACCTATGTGTTTTATACAAATTTTCCGGATCGAGCGAATGGATACCATATATTAACTATAGCAGGGCGTGCACAAAACGGCAGGCGTGCATAAAATTCTTTTGGAATCCGCGCCTTAGCCGCTCACGACCTCGCAATTGCGCCCGTTGCGCTTGGCGGCATAGCAGGCATTGTCGGCGTTGCGATAGAGCTCGATGGCGTTGATGTTCGAGCCGTCGATGGCGGTGATGCCGATGGAGGCGCCGACCCGGAAGGTCTGTTCCTGCCATTCGAACCGCAAGGCCCCGATCTTGCGGATGATCGCGCGCATCAGGCGGCGCGAGGTCTTGATGCTGCAGTCCTTGAGGATGATGCCGAATTCGTCGCCGCCGAGGCGCGCCACATAGTCGCCGGTGCGGCAGGCTGCCTTGATGACGCTCCCGATCTGCTTGAGCAGGGCGTCGCCGGCCGAGTGACCGGCACCGTCGTTGACGGCCTTGAACTTGTCGAGATCGACAAGGCACAGCGCATGGCTCGATCCGCCCGCGGCGACCTGCTCGATCTGCGCATGCAGGCAGGCTTCGAAAGCGGCGCGATTGGGCAGGCCGGTCAGCGCGTCGTGGGTGGCGCTGTATTCGAGCTCGCGCTGGAACCGGCGCACCTGCGTGGCATCCTGGAACACCATGACCGTGCCGATGACCTTGCCTTTGTCGTTCAGCACCGGGGCGGCGATCTCGCGCACATAGCGCGACCGGCCCGACCTGCTTTTCAGCCTGGTGTAGCCGGACGGACGGAAGACGCGACCATGCCTGAGGCAGCTTTCGACCGTTCGGGTGCGCTCGCGCCCGGAATTTTCGACGTAGCTCTCGAACACGGAGTCGATCGTCCGGCCGAGCGCGGCGTCGGCCGACCAGCCCGTCATGTGAACTGCGGCCTTGTTGATGAAGGTGACCGTACCGGCATCGTCGGTCGAGATCACGCCGTCCGCGATCGACTGCAAAATGACGTTCAACCGCTCCTTTTCGAGCGCCAGTTCGTTTTCGATTTCCTTGGGACGAGTGATGTCGGTGTCGGTGCCGATGGTTAGCAGCACCCGGCCCGTCTCGTCCCATGCGTAGGGCCGGCCGCGGCTGTAAATCCAGATATAATGGCCATCGCGGTGGCGTTCGCGGTATTCGAGCGTGTCATGCCCGTCGACGCGGCCCTGCTTGCTCGATTCTTGGTCGATATGCATGCGGTCTTCCGGGTGCAGGCGCGACAGCCATGTCTCGCGGTCGAAGGTGACCTCCTCGGCGTCGGGAATGCCGCGCAGCCGTTTCCAACCCTGCGAAACCGAGAGCTTGCCGGTCGTGCTGTCGTGTTCCCACAGGCCCTGGCCGGCGGCGAACAGCGCCGTTTCCCAGCGGGCATTGTTGCGCTCCATTTCGGCGCGCGCCTCATAGGCCTCGGTGACATCGAAAATCTGCACGACGGCCAAGGGCTCGTGTGTCGGCGCGAACGATTTGCGCCGGGCCGACAGGTCGATCCACAATAGCGCGCCAGTGTCGCGGCGCAGGGCATAGCGCAGGCGCAGCTTGTCGAGATGGCCGGCGCGGAACCGCTCGAAATCGACAAAGGCCGCGCTGGTGCGGTCATCCGGGGCAAGGCCGACAAGAGTAGCAACGGCGTCGCCGAGCGCTGCCTCGAGCCTTTGCATTTCGGCATTGGCATGAACGGACCGTCCGGCCGCGTCGAAGACGGAAACGGCCGAATTGGCGTCTGCAAAGGCATCGATGAGATGATCCGGCACCCTGGTGCCGCTTCTTTCCGGCTCGACCGCGATACGCTCGGTCCTGGCGTGCATGCGCCTCTCCTCACAATCGGCGGACGGCACCTTCAGCACCCGACCGCCTGGCACCACATCGAAACCGCAATGGTCTCGCTCCCATGTGGGCCAACTCCAAGTCCAGACTTTCACACAAAAGCTAATAAAGACTGGAGCAATTGCCCGCGATCCTTTGCGGGAGCGCAATTCCCGTCCATCCGGAAATAGTGAACAAGTAGACTAAGGAATAGTGAACCAACCGCCAGCGGTCTGGACTCCGCCAGTCCGGTATGGATCGCGTGTCATGCCTCTCGCGCATTCGGTGTCGCCTTGGGCGCGTGGCCGGGTTTTCGGCGGGCTTGTTGCGGCCTACACTCGCCGTGACGGGGAAGGAGCGACCGATGCGCAAAAAACGGCTGATGCTTGTTCTGGCGATGCTTCTGGCGCTTGTCGCCGCGCCGGTGCGGGCCGAGATCACCTGGCTGGCCGATCTGGTGCTTTACGAACTGAGCGGCGCCGATCTGTTCCGCCTGCGCGCCGAGATGCCGACGCGTTTGCAGGACGCGCTCAGGCCGCTGCGCAATGTCACCTATTCGAGCGAGGCGGCGTTTCGCGACGCCTTCGAGGCGGCGGTGACCGACCCTGCGCTTCGGGCCACATGGTGGGAGCGCCTTGTCGGCTTCGCCGCTGCGCCCGGCGTCTCGATCGGCGCCGAGCCGCGCGGTACCGGCATGCTGACCCTGCACATTGCCGGCAGCGCCGACCGCTTCGATCCGACGCCGTTCACGGCCAGGACCTGGCTTGCCGCCCTGCCGCCACCTAGAGACGGCCCGTCCGGCGGCGTCAACGCAACCATGGTCGGCACCTGTCTCGAGATCGCGACCCCGGAGGGCGAGGACCTTTTCGCCCTGTGCGACGCCGAGGCCGGCGAAACCGGCACCTCGGTCGCCCTCATGTCGGATGCATCCGCCGTCTACGGGCTCGGCCAGCAGTTCGGCAATGAAGGCGAGGCGAGGGCCAACCGCATCGGCAGCAAGCGCGAAGGCCTCAACGCCATGACCGGATTCAACGGCGGCGCCAATGGCAACACCTTGATCCCCATTGCCTATTTCGATCGCGACGGCACCCGTTTCGCCCTTTTCCTCGACAACCGCTACCCGCAGGTCTGGGACTTTTCCATGGAACCGTGGCGACTGACGGTCAAGGGTGGCGATTTGCGCCTGCACGTCTTGACCGGCGACAGCCTCGCCGAGCTCAGGCGCAAATACATGATGCTGTCCGGCACGCCGCCAGTGCCGCCCAAGGCGATGTTCGGCCTGTGGCTGTCCGAATACGGCTTCGACACCTGGGCCGAGCTCGACGACAAGCTCGGCTCGCTCGATCAGAATGGTTTTCCCGTCGCCGGCATTGTTCTCGACCTGCAATGGTTCGGCGGCGTCGGCAATTCCGGCGGTCCGAGCCGGATGGGCAGCCTCGAGTTCGACACAAGGGCTTTTCCCGAACCCAAGAAGAAGATCGCCGAGCTGGCGGCGCGCGGCATCGGCACCATGCTGATCGAGGAGCCCTATGTCGACAAATCCCTGCCCGAATTCGCCGACCTCGCCGAGCGCGGCTTTCTCGCCCGCGACGCCGAGGGCGAGGCGTTGCTGACCGGCCCGGCCCGGCAATGGTGGGGACATGGCGGCATGATCGACTGGGCGACACCGGAAGCAGGCGCCTATTGGCACGACCTTAAGCGCCAGAAGCTCGTCGACATGGGCGTTGTCGCGCACTGGACCGATCTCGGCGAGCCGGAAATGTTCAATCCGGACAATCGCTATGGCGACGGCCTGACCGAGGAGCAGGTGCACAATTCCTATAACCTTCTCTGGCTCGAAAGCATTGCCGACGGCTACCGGCGCAACGCGCCGGACAGGCGCGTCTTCATGATGTCGCGCTCCGGCGCCGCCGGCATGCAGCGCCTCGGCGCCGCCATGTGGTCGGGCGATACCGGCGCCGACTTCTGGTCGCTCATCGGCCAGATGCCGCAACAGACGCACATGATGTGGTCGGGTATCGACTATTACGGTTCCGATGTCGGCGGCTTCCGCCGCTCGGCCCTGAGCCATTTCGACGGCGCCCCGAGCCGCGACGCGGCGATGGACGCACTCTATACGCAATGGCTTGCCTATGCGGCGCTCTACGAAGTGCCGATCCGGCCGCATACCGAGAACCTGTGCAATTGCCGGGAGACCGCCCCCGACCGCATCGGCGACCTTGTCTCCAACCGCGCCAGTCTCGAACTCCGCCGGCGCCTGCTGCCCTATTACTATGCGCTGGCCCACAAAGCCTGGCGCGACGGCGAGCCGGTCTTTCCGAGCCTTGACTACCTTTATCCCGAGGACGGCGCCACGGTCGGCATATCGACGACCAAGATGATCGGCCGCGATCTCGTCGGCGCGGCGGTGGCCGCCTACGGCGCCAAGGCGGCGAAGGTCTATCTGCCGCGCGGCAAATGGTACGATTTCCGCGACGGCACCATGCTCGTCTCGAATGGCGGCTATGCCGAACTGCCGCTTTGGCGCGACGGCGTGTTCGCCCTGCCGCTTCTGGCCCGTGATGGCGCCGTGGTGCCGGTCGATACCGGCGGCGGCACCCATGCGCTCACCGTGTTCGGCGAAGGCGACGGTCAGTTCGACTGGTACGACGACGACGGCGAGACGCTGGCCTATCAGGACGGCGACTTCGATCTGATCCGCATCGGCAAATCCGGCCTCACACTGACGCTGACGCGCGCGCGCGGCGATGCACTGGCGCCCATGACGCTCTCCTGGCATCTGCCCGACGGCGTGCTGCCGCGCGCCGCGCTGATCGATGGCGAGCCAACGACCTTCGGGCTTGTCGGCCCGGACGTGCGGATCGACCTGCCGGACTTCGCCGACAGGCTGACGATCGAATTGCGGCCCTGACTCAAATTGTCCGATTGCGGCCGTGACCAAGCCGTGAAATCGTGACCGGCAGGGAGGCCAGGATGTCCACGATCGGATCGATCGCCGTACTCGGCGTTTTCATGGCGGACACGAGCTATCGTGCCGAGCGCTTGCCGCGGATCGGCGAGACCCTCGCCGGCGTCAGCTTCATGCTCGGTCCGGGCGGCAAGGGCTCCAACCAGGCGGTCGCGGCCGCTCGCGCCGGCGGCGAGGTGCATTTCCTGACCCGGCTCGGCGAGGACGCTTT
>Ga0180009_10003244_pt1 | contig 18599 bp, 15 predicted proteins | sample OS_PC_MetaG_FD_123537 | JGI IMG/M metagenome (GOLD analysis project Ga0180009, IMG submission 123537) | Groundwater microbial communities from the Aspo Hard Rock Laboratory (HRL) deep subsurface site, Sweden - OS_PC_MetaG | ecosystem: Environmental > Aquatic > Deep subsurface > Groundwater... | reverse complement strand
GGTTCTGGAGTGCGCCCCAAGACACTTCGCCAGCCAGCAATGAAGATAGCTGCACCCGGTTGTAAGGCGCCCAGGGTTCATCGCCAAACAAGGTCAGGGCACACTTGGGATTTAGCTGAAGAATGCTTTGCGCCACCTGAATACCGACCGGACCGGTACCGATCACGATCACCGGGCGTTCTATCGTAGCGGACGCAGACAATGCAAATTTTTGTTCGAGCTGCGCGGACATCGCCATCCTGCTCTCAGTGAGTAATATGAATACTTCGGCAAAAAAAAACGTCCATGCCTCCAGATAAAACCTGGTACATGGACGTCATTATCCGTTCGCCAGTCAACGCTGACTGACCTATATGAGATGCATACTCCTATGCATCACTTGTTTGCTCTATTTTTTATCGCTTCTCAGCCTAGTAAAGCGGCTGCCGAAATCACACTGTCCGCGACCTCGCCAATCTTCTGATTCCGTTCCATCGCCAGTTTGCGCAGGCTATGGTAGGCCGCATCCTCACTGATGCCGCGGCGCTGCATAAGGATGCCCTTGGCACGATCTATCTTCTTGCGGTCGTTCAGGCTGCGACGTGTGGATTCCAATTCACCACGCAGCGACTGCATTTCCTGAAACCGCGCCAATGCAACGTTCAGTACCGCCCCGAGACGGTTGACATACAAACCATCAACTATATAGGCACTCACACCCGCGGCGATGGCCCTGCGTATCGCGCCGGAATCCGCATCATCAGTAAACATCACAATCGGCAGCGGCAGTTCCTCGCCTATCAGATGGAGCTGATCGAGCAGTTGCGTGCTCGGCACACTCACATCCAGCACGATCAGATCAGGGCGTAAGTGTCCCGCCTGTACGATCAGCTCGTCGTCCGGCGAGCAGGTGCCAACCACGTTATACTGGTGGGCAACCAGCGCGGGACTGACCTGATCTATTGCACGGTCGTGCACCAACATCACACGCATGGCTCGAATAAGCTCAATTCCAATAACACTGCCAATCAACATCGCAAGCTCTGTGCCAACCGGACCAAAAACGACATTAGTCGCTGTATTCCTTGGATCTGTATCAATGTTATTGATCTTGCCAGGGGCTAAACTATGGTTGTCAATTGCACCGGTTCGGGGATAACCTACCGCGCGCTGATCCTGAATGGTGCAAATTTCAACGCCCAACTGTCCGCATTACTCCGCCTCACATCGGGGCGATGCATGCGCAGGCGCATAATCCCGGCGGTTTGGGATTCTTGAAAGGATAAGCATGCATCGGCATGGTGCTTGCAAACACCCCATCAACGTGCTGCGCCGTGTCGGCCAAGCGCTGCTTCCAGGATATGAAGGAATTGTTCCATGCTCGACCAGACCTTAACCGTTATTCTCGCCGGCGGCATCGGCTCACGCCTGGCGCCGCTGACCGAACACCGCACCAAGCCGGCGGTACCCTTCGGCGGGAAATATCGGATTATTGATTTCACGCTGGCCAACTGCCTGCATTCCGGCCTGCGCCGCGTGCTGGTGCTCACCCAGTACAAATCCCACTCGCTGCAGAAGCATCTGCGCGATGGCTGGTCGATATTCAATCCCGAGCTTGGCGAATACATAACCCCTGTTCCGCCACAGATGCGGATTGGGGAGAGCTGGTACAGCGGTACGGCGGATGCCATTTATCATAACTTATACTTACTGGAACGAAGTGAAGCCAAATATGCGTTAGTGCTGTCAGGTGATCACATCTATCGTATGGATTATGCGGCCATGCTGACAGCGCACCGCGATTCCCAGGCTGATGTCAGCGTGGCCTGTATGTCTGTCAGCACTAAAGAAGCCCAGTCGTTCGGCGTGGTTCGTGTCGACAACGATCAGCGCATTAGGGATTTTCAGGAAAAACCCGCCGCCCCCGCCACGCTACCGAATGATCCCGAGCACGCACTGGCCAGCATGGGAATATATGTCTTCTCGATGGATTTGCTGCTCAAGGCACTCCGCGATGACCATAAGGACAGTGGCTCCGAACACGATTTCGGCAAGGATATTCTGCCAAAGCTGATTGGCGATCATCGTGTATTTGCCTATCCCTTTGGCGGCGAGACCGGCCGCGTAACACCGGATCGCTACTGGCGGGATGTCGGTACGATCGACGCGTACTATCAGGCCAATATGGATCTACTAAAGCCTGTTCCACCGCTGAATCTGTATCAGCAGGATTGGACCATCCGCACTTATCAGGCGCAAAGCGCACCGGCGCGCACGGTACCCGGCACCTCGGGCAATGAAGGCATATTCATCAATTCAATTGTTGCCGGCGGCACGATCATCGCCGGCGGTAGCGTGCAGCATTCGATTCTGTTTCCGAATGCCTTCATCGGTGACGAAGCCTCTGTATCCGAATCCATCATTTTCAACGGTGTACGCATCGGTGATGGCGCACAGATCAAGAACTGCATTATCGATAAGAATGTCGAGGTTCCGCCTGGTGAACGCATAGGCTTCGACAGCGAAAAAGATCGACAACGGTTTACCGTTTCGGAGCAAGGGATTGTGGTTGTGCCGAAGGGTTATAAATTCGGCTGAGCATGTTTACAAGAGCGAAAAGGCTTTCAACACGAAGGCGCATAAGGCGCACAAAGGGAAACCCGATCAATGTAAAGCCTTGAATCCCCTCTCTCTGAACTTCTCCCACCAAGGGGGAGTGAGTAATACTCTTTTATTGATTTTACTTCGTGCGCCTTATGCGCCTTCGTGTTTAATGCTTTTGTGTTTGATGTTTTTGCGTTGCGTCCTGTCAATGCTCCCGCGTCGCGAAGAACCGCACGTCCGGATTACGCTCGATGGCCATATCCAGATTCACTCGCGTCGGTGCGATATACACAAGATCACCGCCCTGATCGATGGCGAGATATTCATAGACTTTTTCGCGGAACCGTTCCAGCAGTTTCGGATCATCACATTCAACCCAACGCGCCGTGGCCACGGCAACGCTTTCGAAACTGCACTCCACGTTGTACTCACCGCGCAGCCGATGCGCGACCACATCGAACTGCAGGACACCGACTGCGCCCAAAATCAGATCATTATTCTTCAGTGGCCGGAACAGCTGTGTGGCGCCCTCTTCGCACAGCTGATCCAAACCCTTCTGCAGTGCCTTCATGCGTAACGGGTCACGCAGTACCACGCGGCGGAACAGTTCCGGCGCGAAGCTGGGGATGCCGGTGTATTTGAGATCCTCACCCTGCGTGAAGGTATCACCGATACGGATGGTGCCGTGATTGTGCAGGCCGATAATGTCGCCCGGCCAGGCCTCTTCGACCTGTCCGCGCTCGGAGGCCAGAAAGGTCATGGCATTGGCGATGGTCACATCACGTCCGATGCGCACATGGCGCATGCGAATACCTTTCTCATAATGACCGGAACACACGCGCAGGAAGGCAATGCGGTCGCGATGCTGCGGGTCCATGTTCGCCTGAATCTTGAATACGAAGCCGGTGAATTTTTCCTCTACGGGTTCAACGCTGCGTGTGGTGGTCGCACGCGGCAGTGGCGCCGGCGCGAAGGTCGAGAAATAATCCAGCAATTCCTGGACACCGAAATTATTGATAGCGGAACCAAAGAACACCGGCGTCTGTTGACCGGCCAGATAGGCCTCGACATCGAATGCATGGCTTGCGCCACGCACCAGTTCGATCTCGTCGCGCAGTTCGGCGGCATGTTCCGCCAGCACTTCATCCAGCAGCGGGTTATCCAGTCCTTTGATGATCGTAATGTCCTGGCGCACGCTGCCCTTGCCGGGCGTGTACAGATGCACGCTGTCATCAATCAGGTGATAAACGCCCTTGAAACGCTTCCCCATGCCGATCGGCCAGGTGATGGGCGAGCATTGAATGTTAAGCACCGATTCAACTTCATCGAGCAACTCAATAGGCTGCTGACCTTCACGATCGAGCTTATTGATGAAGGTCATGATGGGCGTATCGCGCAACCGGCAGACCTCCATCAGCTTGATGGTGCGCGCCTCAACGCCCTTGGCGGCATCGATGACCATCAAGGCCGAGTCCACGGCCGTCAGGGTACGGTAGGTGTCTTCGGAAAAGTCTTCGTGACCGGGCGTATCGAGCAGATTGATCATGCAGCCCTTATAGGGAAACTGCATGATCGAGGAGGTAATCGAAATACCACGCTGCTTCTCAAGCTCCATCCAGTCGGACGTCGCATGGCGCGCGGCCTTGCGGCCTTTCACTGTGCCGGCCAGCTGAATGGCGCCACCGAACAGCAACAGCTTCTCCGTCAGCGTGGTCTTACCCGCATCGGGATGAGAGATGATAGCGAAGGTGCGGCGGCGGGCCGTTTCTTGAGTCAAATCGGTCATGGGAAGGTTTCAGTGCTGAACAACGGCGGCATTGTAACCGATCGGACGCGGCAGAAGGTGGCAGGCATAAAAAAAGCGGCGCTGGGCGCCGCTTTTTTGGGTACTGCACTACCAATCAGGTGCGACGGCTCAGCCCCACCATTCCCAGGAGACCGCTCGCCATCAGCCACACGGCGGCAGGCACCGGTACAGCAGAGACTTCAATCGAAGCATTGCCGAAACCCGGGACATAATAGCTTGAGCCGTCAAAGAAGCCCGGTGATGCAGCTGCCGTGGATAGGCTGGCCGTGCCCAGGTCAGTCGCGACGAAATTCAGCGTGCCGAGAATTCCCGATTCCAAAGATAAGGGACCTGCAAAACTAATACCCACCACGCCATCGACAGCGGTATCGATCGGGAAAAAAGCCAAGCCCAAAGGATTGGCGCCAAAATCAATACTGTCGAAATCCAGGAAGCTTGTGTCGTAGTTGAAATTGAAACCACCACTGATCAGAGGATCAGTGAAGTCGCTGAACAGCACTTCAACAGAAACGGCTTCGCCGATCATGGCCATCTGTGACGTTGGATTGATCGTCACGCTCGCGGCCTGTGTGACACCCACCAAACCTGACAATACCAATGCACAGGCCAGTTTTTTTAAATTCTTCATGCGGTAAAACTCCCCCAAAATGTCCATCACCAAGTGTTGGGATGTACGAGCAAATTCTGTATTTATTGAATCAGACTTGCTGTGCTTCTATTGAGTAATAGCAAGTAGCATGCCTGAGGCGCGCATTCTACCTTATAGGCAATAAAATCAGCAAGATAGAAATCAGAGCGTTTGAGCTGATACCTGGGATGGAAATTAATTCGACACATGGTTAGAACAACATCAAACTCATTGTTCATTACTATCAATAAGATATTTTATTTCGAGCAGCCAAATACGTTGGAATAGGGCGGCAAGGCTGTTAATTATTCCGACATCCCTCACCGGGACCTAACACAACGCCAGCGCGAAGATTAATGCATCCTCCCGCCCCTGCTCGGCCGGATAATAGTTCTTCCGCGAACCGACTTCGTTAAAACCCAGTTTCTGATACAACCTGAGCGCCGCCAGATTCGAGGGACGCACTTCCAGCAACAAGGTATCTGCCCCCTGCCGACGCGCCATGACGATGAGATGCTTCAGAACCTTCGCCCCCAGTCCTTGACCCTGAATCTCGGGCCGCACGCAGAGATTCAGGATATGCGCCTCTCCCGCGGCCACGCTCATGACCCCGTAGGCTTGAATGGTCTTGTCGACTTCATACAACCAGCAGCTATAGCCGACCCGGATACAGTCCCTGAGGATGCCCTGGGTCCAGGGATACGGATACGCTTGCCGCTCGATTTCCATGATCGCCAGCAGGTCATCCTCACGGATCGACCGGAACTGACCACCTGTGGATTTCAAAATGGCGCTCACGATGCCGCCCCGGCTTGCTGTTGACGATAGAGGCGCACGGCCAATTTCAGATCTTCCCAGGCCTTGCGTTTGTCACTGGGCGTGCGCAGCAGGTAGGCCGGATGATAGGTGACGATGACCGGTATTTGGTTTTCGCCGTAGTGGTGTGTCTGACCGCGCAACCGCCCCAGCGGCAAATCGGTTTTGAGCAGGTTTTGCGCAGCGATACACCCCACGGCAAGAATCAGTTTCGGCTTGAGCAGCGCAATCTGCTGCTGCAGATAGGGTTCGCAGCAGGCAACTTCGGCGGCTTGCGGGTCGCGGTTATTCGGCGGGCGGCATTTGAGAATATTGGCGATATAGGCCTGCGTGCGATCCAGGCTGATGGCTGCCAGCATGGCGTCCAGCAACTGCCCGGCACGCCCGACGAAGGGTTCACCGCGCTTATCTTCTTCGGCACCCGGCGCCTCGCCGATAATCAACCAGTCGGCATGCTGATTACCAACACCGAAGACGGTTTGAGTTCGGCTGCGATGCAGATCGCAGCGCGTGCAGGTCACGACCTGCTGCCGCAACCCGTCCCAGCCGGAATCAGGAACGTCGGAATGCAAGGGGGCCTGCCCCGAGGACAGCGCCGAAGCAGGAGATAACTCGACATCCGCGACGCGTGCAACACCCGCCGGCAATTGCAACCGCCAGGTGTCTATGCCCATCGCCCGCAGATATTCGCCCCGTAGACCCACGTGTCCCCCTAGCACCTCGCCCCTAGAACCTAGCACCTGATTTCATCACACATCACCCATCTGCGGGTGTTCGCGCGATGGCGGCTGCAGCGCCTTGTTCAAGGCATTGATATAGGCCTTGGCGGAGGCCACGACAATGTCCGTGTCCGCGCCCTGACCATTGACAATGCGCCCGCCCTTTTCCAAACGCACTGTCACTTCGCCCTGCGCATCCGTGCCGCTGGTGATGTTGTTCACCGAATACAGCTGGAGTTCGGTTCCGCTGTTGACGATGCTTTCGATGGCGCGAAAGGATGCATCCACCGGCCCACTGCCCAATGCACCTGCCTGATGCTCATCACCATCTATCGACAACGTAATATTTGCGGAAGGCGTTTCACCTGTTTCGGAGCAGACGCGTAACGCAATCAACTTGAAGCGCTCATTCTCGGCAGCAAGATTACTCTCACTGACCAGCGCCTGTAGATCCTCGTCGTAGATATCATGCTTCTTATCGGCCAACTCTTTGAAGCGGGTAAAGGCCTCGTTAAGCGCCTCCTCGGAATCGAACTCGATACCAAGCTCAGTCAGGCGACTGCGGAAGGCATTGCGACCGGAGTGCTTGCCCAATACCATCTTATTGGCGCTCCAACCCACATCCTGCGCACGCATGATTTCATATGTCTCGCGACTTTTGAGCACACCGTCCTGATGAATACCCGATTCATGCGCGAAGGCACTGGCGCCGACAATGGCCTTGTTCGGCTGCACAGGGAAACCTGTGATACTGGAGACCAAACGCGAACAGGTCATGATCTGGGTGGTATCCAACGTCGTGTCACAACTGAACAGATCGCGGCGCGTACGCACCGCCATCACGATCTCTTCAAGGGCCGCGTTGCCGGCACGCTCTCCAAGACCATTGATGGTGCATTCCACCTGACGTGCGCCATTGAGTACTGAAGACAACGAATTGGCAACAGCAAGCCCCAGATCATTATGACAATGCACCGAGAAGACCGCCTTGTCGGAATTGGGCACGCGCTCGATCAACTGCCGGATCAATTCACCAAACTGCTGTGGCAGGTTATAGCCGACGGTATCGGGAATATTCACCGTGGTGGCACCAGCGTCGATCACCGCTTCGAGCACCCGGCACAGAAAATCGAGTTCAGAACGGCCGGCATCCTCGGGCGAGAATTCGACATTGTCGGTGTACTGGCGGGCACGTTTGACCGCACGCACTGCCTGTTCAACAACCTGATCCGGCTCCATCCGCAACTTCATTTTCATGTGAATGGGCGAGGTCGCGATAAAGGTATGGATGCGCGCGCTGTTGGCAGGCTTGAGCGCTGCGCCGGCACGATCGATATCCTTGTCCAGGGCGCGCGCCAAACCACAGACCGTGCTGTCTCGCACGGCACGGGCCACGGCTTCGACAGCCTCGAAATCGCCCTGACTGGCGATGGGGAAACCCGCCTCGATCACATCCACACGCATCCGTTCCAGCGCCTTGGCGATGCGGACTTTCTCGTCCTTGGTCATGGACGCGCCGGGACTCTGCTCGCCGTCACGCAAGGTGGTATCGAAAATAATAAGTTTGTCTGGGTTACTCATGAATCTCTCTCCATGGGCTCCGGCCACCGACGCTGGCCGCGATTTCCCGCCTGGCGCGAATATAACAGAGCATTCGCCGGTCTGCGCGCCGGGCGTAGGGAATAAGTTAGGTAAATCAAGGGGGAGAGTATTGGCTGCCTAGGGCAGCAGCAGGCGCAGGGACAACGCAACGGCGAGCGTGCGCTGAAAGGTAAGACTTGTGGAAAATGCCTGTGTCATAGGGGATAACAGTAATGTGCTATTTGGACTTAAGTGCAACGACTATAAACGAAAAGGCGCCGTCCTGCCAAGTGGCTGGACGGCGCCTTTCGAATCTAATGCTACTTCAAAATTTACTGCGGTATGTTATTGACGAAATCAGCCTTGAACACATCGGCGGATCGCACACCAACCGTATTAGTTACGTCATATGCGCCAATAGCGTTATTGCCGGCGTTTACGAAGGCACCGTAAACTTCACCCGAGGCGATATTGGGGCTGAAACCAGCCGCATTCGACACAAACCCGGAATCGACTACAACACCGGACGCTGTGAAGGCGTTATTGTTGAACTGGCCGCTCCAGGTCGCATCGCTGAAGTTGACCGACATATTCACAGCACCTTCGCCTCCATTGAGAACGCCCTGGGTAAACCCACTGTAGTTCGCAATCCTGTCGCCACCAAGGCCACTGATGAAGCTCGCCATCTGACTGGCATTCGCGGTGATACCCCAAACAAACTCGCCGCCAGACTCATCGACACCCCACACACCTCTCCCAACAGCGGGAGCCTCATCGTCGCCCGGTGTGAGCAGACCGCTGAGAATCGGCCCGCCTGGATAGGCCACTACCACGGTTGGGCGGATAATCGCGGACACAGTACCCGAAGCGATCTCATCCGCAGTACCTGGGTCCACCACAAAAGCAACCGTATCACCCCCTTGACCGCCTTGCGTCATGACCAGTTGAAACGGCGCGATTGAGCTGGAATCCGGTGCTTCTATCTGGTTCCGATAAGGATGATCAACGCGCGCAAACCCACAAGGCGCGCCGGCTTCGCACGGACTCGTGGCAACCGGAGGTTCAACCGGGGGCTCTTCAGGCTGCTCTGTTGTGACGGTAAATGTCGGGCAGTTTTCGTCTGACGCGCAACTACCTAAATTGGCGGTACCCACCGGTGCAAACGCAACAACCTCCTGGACGCCTGCGGCAGGTGCGAGTACGGCCCAGCGGCCCCACTGATAAACGGAATCGTCATCTTTGTCGGTATTCGCCGATGCCGTTGCCCAGGCGCCAACCATCAATACCGAAGTCACGCCCACTGCAATCAATGATTTTTTAACTTTCATGATGAAAGTAACCCTCTGCCGCTTGTTCAAGTATGTGCGCTATTCGGCGCACCAAATATAGTCGATTGCACTGGTTCAGCAATTGTTATGCCACCACCTCGCCGACTATATAAATTCTCTATATATAACAAATTGTTATGGCGGTTATGCTGGTTCATATTTCAGGTCGCTGCGAGGCATGAATGTAAAGTATTGCGACACGCACACCCTGTTGCATACAGTATGATCACAGCTCATTACTTTAAAACCAGCAAGTTACTCGTTCCGGACCTTGAATGCGCCCGGCTCTCCGCGTTAAATATTCCGACTAACTGCCCGTAACCTATTGCTGACAATCAATTAAAATTCACAGCGGAACGATACTTAGAATGTCCGCCCCAGATTCAGCATGAACTGACGCCGGTCGTACTCGTAGATCGAAATGTTGGAATCGTTGTCGGTAAACTGAAAGTCACCATTTAATGTCCACTTATCCAGATTACCGCCCCGGAAATCGTGCTGGAAGCCGGCCGAATAGCGTCGCTCCTCCTCATCACGCGCAACGGGGAAACCCGGTTCGATGCCATCGTACTCAACGTCACGATAATTGGCACGACCATAAATCGTGCCGTCGGGCCAGGCCTTGACGATGAGACCCGCCAGCAGTTCGTAGCCATCATTACCGAATCGGTCATCCTCAGCCTGGAAATCCAACACCCGCGCACCTACCTGTGTGGCCACCTTGCGCTGATTGAAGTATTTACCCAACGACAGACCGGTTGCTTGATAGGTGCCTTCACGACCTGCATCAGAACTCTCGTCATAGCGAAGATCGGTGACGGTAGCATCCCAGGTCAACTCACCATCGTTGAACTGCCAGGTCACAGCGGGATGCACCGAATTGAACCAGGCCAGCTCACTACCACCCAACCAGATGCGATCGACATTGAACGCGAGATTCGCCCGCCAATGACGCAACACGATCCAGGCTGGACCTGTGCTCGCCGACAACACGGTGAGGTTGAATTCATCCTCGCTGGAGTAGTTACGTTCATACAGGTTGACTTGGCTCTGCCACAGGAAGCCGGCAGTACGTTCGCCGAACAGATAGGTTTTTCCAGGCTGGAACTTGTGCGCCACTCCGGCCGTCAGCACCGTGGCATTATCGCTGGTTTCAACCGAGGTACCCGTGAGGATCGCGCCAGGAATTTCCGTGACGATGTCGCTGCTCGGACCGACATTCACGTTCGAGTCATACATCATCCCGACACTGATCGATGGCTTGAACTCGTGGCGTACCGAAGCAGCCGCTTCGTCTTTCTGGATCTGCGCAAGGAACGCCAATATCGTCACGCGCACCTCGGGCGGCGTCAACGGATCATCCAGCACCTGCTGCGAAAGTTTGCGGGCCTCGGCGTAGTTCAATGAACGGTAATAGGCCACTGCCAATTCCAGACGTGCGCGATGCAGCTTGGACTGGTTCGTCAATATGGATTGGAATGCCTTCATGGCCGTTTGCAGGCGATCATCCTCCAGTGCTTCCATACCCTGCTTAAAGGTGATCTCATCTGGGTCCAGCGGCTTTGGCTCTTCCGCCTGGGCCGGCAGATGCAGTGTTCCAAACGTGATGGCCGCAACCATGCAGCTCAGCAGACCGTGAGATCTGCGATCCATGGCATTGTTCATTGACTCCCCCTTGTTATGTCGGGTGTAATGCGGCGGAGGAAAACCTCGACGCAGATTGATTATGCGGCGATATGTTACAGATACTCCAGGCTATTCCGCAATGACTGAGCATTCAATCGCTTTAATCAACCCGCCAGCGGTCATGCATTACGACGCAATCAGACACTCGTCGGTACCCTCTCGAAATTGGGATAAACATCATTCATACAAGCAATTCCGGCATTTATTCAGAACGTTAGTGGGCTGTCTGTTGCTGGTGCTGAGTAGCCGGCAGGTCTACGCCACACCCTTTCTATTTGGTTATCAAGAAACTCAACAGGCGGATATCACACCCTTCAAACAGTGGCTGGATGTCTTGGAACGGCACATCCACCTGGATGTACCCGAAGGAGCGGATTGCACGGAGACGCGCTTCAACAGCTGTCATCTGCGCGCATGGCAGGCCTTTCTCGCCTCCATCCGCAACCTGCCCTTTGCAACCCAGCTGACACGCATTAATGACTATGCAAATAATAAAAAATACATTCTCGATATCGACAACTACGGCATGACCGATTACTGGGCCGTGGCCCGAGAGTTCCTCTACAATGGTGGCGATTGCGAAGATTACGCCATCACCAAACTGCTTTCACTCCGCTGGCTGGGCGTCGATATGGATCGACTCCGCATCGTGGTCCTGCAGGACACCAATCTGCGTATCCCGCATGCAGTGCTCGCGGTCTACAACAACAATGACGTTCTGATTCTGGATAATCAGACCCAGCAGGTTGTCAGCCACCGCGATATCGTGCATTACGTACCGGTATATTCGATCAACGAGGCGCATTGGTGGATCTACACACCCGTGCTTTAAAACATTAAGGATTACTGCTCGGTGAAACTCCATACAACCACGCGCAAATCTGTCCTCCTGGGTCTGGGCCTCCTGCTGGCGCTGATGCTCGGCGCCCTCTGGCTGATCTTTACCTATCTGAATCTGGAACACGCACGCGACCTGGCCGACTGGCGCATACGCCTGGGCCTGATTGCCGATAATCGTACTGCCGATGTCGAACAATGGCTGGCGCGCCAATATGCCGATCAACAGGAGCTGGCCAATAACGCCTCGCTGCAGTTGTATCTGAGCCAATTGAATGCACAGACAGCCACCCAGGATGTCGAACCCGCGCAGCTCGGCTATTTGCGTAATCTCATCAACGCCGCGGCCGAACGCACCGGGTATCTAAGCAGTAGCACAGCTGAACCACTGATCCGCGCCAACCTGCCGTCCACCGGCACGCGCGGACTGGCGCTGTTGGATCACGACGGCAAAGTCGTCGTTGCAACGCCCGGCATGCCCGTTCTGGAACCGGATGATCGGGCGCTGGCTTTACAGGTAATCGATAGCGGGCAACCGGGATTGCGTGATTTGCGCGTGAACGCAGCCGGCCAGGCGTTGATCGGTTTTGCGGTTCCCATCGCCGCCGTGCAGGGTATGCAGGGTGAAACCGACCAACAGTTCGTCGGCGCACTCCTGGGGATCAAATCGGCCACGACCGATCTGTTCCCGTTACTGGCCAATCGCGGCGGCCTGACCGCTCATGACGAAACCATCCTGGTACGCAAACAGGATGACATGGTGGTATATCTGTCCCCGCTCGCCGATGTCAGCGCGCCCACCAAACGTCGGCTGGCATTCAACACACCCGACCTCGCATCCGCTTTTGCTTTGCGCTCACCTGGAGAATTTGCTCAATTACTGGACTACCGTAATGTCCAGGTGCTGATGACCAGTCGCGCCTTGACCGGGGTACCCTGGACACTGGTGCAGAAAACCGACGCCCGAGAAGCACTGAAAGAATCGAAGGATCACCGGCGCTTTCTGCTGAGTGTCTTTCTGCTGACCCTGTTTTTCATCGGCGCCACCCTGATCGCGGCCTGGCGCCACGGCAGCAGCGTGCGCGCCCAGGCCATGGCCGAACGTCTGCAGGAAAAGACCCGCATGCTGGAAGGCCAGGCACGTCTGCTGCACGGTGTCACCGATACCTTATCGGACCACCTGTTCCTGATCGATGAAGGTCAACGCATCTTGTTTGCCAACCGCGCCTTTGAAGCGGCCATCGGCGCACCGCAGGCAGATCTGATCGGCAAGACACTCACCAGCGTGTTTGGACCCGATACCGCGCAGCGCCTGGCGGGCTGCATCGACATTCCTTCGAACCAGATTACCCAGGCCCAGCATATTATGATCAACGGCCGCGAAGGACTGTTCGAGTGCCTGGCTCTGCCTTTACCGAACCCTGCAGGTTCCGGACATGCGACGTTGGTCGTCCTGCATGATGTCACCGCTTTACATGAATCCGAACGTAAACGCGCCAGCCTGTTGCATCAGCTCATCGCCGCGCTGATGCGCGCCGTGGACAAACACGACCCCTATTCCGCCATTCACTCCTCGCGCACCGCCGAGATCGCCACTGCCATCGGTCGTGAACTCAACCTCTCGGCAACCGATCTGCAGGCGCTGGATCTGGCCGCCAATCTGGCCAATGTGGGCAAGATCTTTATCCCGAAAGAGGTGCTGACCAAATCGGGGGCGCTGTCAGATACGGAACAGGAAAGCCTGAAGCAGCATGTCCAGTACTCCCTGGATATCCTGTCCAGCCTGGAGTTCGAAGGACCGGTCCTCGATACCATCGGTCAAAAACAGGAACTGATGGATGGCAGCGGTTATCCGCATGGCCTGCAGGGAACGGACATTTTACTGACGGCGCGTATCCTGGCCGTTGCCAACGCCTTCGTAGCGCTGGTCAGCCCACGCGCCTACCGCGACGCCGTCAGTATTACGCAGGCGCTGGACCAGCTGCTGGCGGAATCAAAAGACAAGTACGACCGGCATGTGGTCGCCGCGCTGTTTCACATTGCGGAGAATCGCAGTGAGCTATCGGATATTACGAGCGGTACGTAACGTACCGCCGCAGTGGGGACAGATCTGATGCACCGCTGCCGTGGGGACAGATCTTCAGCTCTGTCCCCGTCCGTGCGGACCACGCGGATAAACGAAGCCACTGAGGGAGCGTGACGGTGGATTGCTGGGTGGCTCCGCTTGGTTGTGTGGAACCACAACGGGGACAGAGCTGAAGATCTGTCCCCACGGCGGCGGTGCATCGCGATGTCACACCATCCGGCGCATTACGACCTTCGGTCTAATGCGACCTACCGGATTAATCACCGTTCTTCTGATCGTCCTGAGACGGCGTGTCGCTCTTGGCGCGCCGATGCTGCCGCACACGCCATAACGTGATAATCGGGCCGGATAAGGCATAGGCAAGAAAACCGAAGAACAGCATCTTGGGTGTATCGAGCGCTGTGAAGACCAGGATCAGCACGGCGAGAAGTAAAACAACGAAGGGTACCTTGTTGCGGAAATCCAATTCCTTGAAGCTGTAGTAGCGGAAGTTACTGACCATCCGCAACCCCGACAGCAGCGTCAACACCAAGCCCACCCACACGAAGCTGGAGCCCTCGGCGCCAACGTCAGTGCCTACCCACACCAATCCAGCCACAACAGCTGCTGCCGACGGGCTGGGCAGCCCCTGGAAATAATGTTTGTCCGCCACATCCACCTGGGCATTAAAACGCGCCAGGCGTAACGCCCCGCAGGCGGCGTAGATGAAGGCGGTCAGCCAGCCGACTTTGGCCCAGAACCAACCGAATGCAGCCAATTCACTCAAGGCCCACTGAAACATGATCAGCGCCGGCGCCAGGCCGAAACACACCATATCGGACAGGCTGTCGTACTGCACACCAAATTCACTTTGGGTGTTGGTCAGTCGCGCCACACGACCATCGATACCATCCATGATCATGGCGATAAAGATCGCCATCGCCGCCAGCTCGTAACGTCCGCCTATGGCGGCGACGATGCCGTAAAAGCCCGAGAACAAGCCAGCGGTGGTAATCAGATTGGGCAGCAGATATATGCCGCGGCGGCGGGTTTTCGGGGAATGCTGTTCCAGATCCATCACGTCCATCCTGACGGGAATAACCGACACTGACGCAAGGGTGCGCGAAGGCTCGGCAAGTTGCAAGGTTCCCTATTTATGCACAAGCTGCGCGATGACATCGGCACCGGCATGAACCCGTTCGCCTTCCTGCACTTTAATACGGCTGTTCAGCGGCAAATAGATATCGACCGTCGAACCCAGCGTGATAAATCCGCACCGCTGCCCTTGCCCAACCCGTTCTCCGAAGCGGACATCACAGCGCGGCGGATTTCGCAACGGCCCGCGATTCATGACAATCACCAGATCATCGCCCTCGTCGGTCTGCAAGCAGACACCATGCGGCAGGCCCGTCGGATCTGAACTGTCACGTTTAGGTTCGAGCATCTTGCCTTCGGCGGGACTGCGAGTGCTGTACACGCCATAAGGGTGCATTCGAATCGTGATCCGCCGGGCGTCCCGGTCGAGATAGGGATCGTTGCAGGTTTCGACCAGTGTGACCCGACCATCAGCGGGACTCACCACCGCCAGCGGCGCTGAAGGCACCGTGCGCGCCGGATCACGGAACAGAAACAACAGCAAGATGACCAGCGCCCACAGCGGCACCGACCACAGCCAGCCGATCTGGTAGAACACGGTCGCAGCCGCACCGCCTACCAGGAACAGACTCAACCAACCTTCGCGGGCAATAAACGGATAACGGCTCGTGGCCATCGATAGAATCCAATCGGAGTGCGGCAGGGCCGCACCCCGAACAGTCAGACTCAGTTACGGGTCTTGTCGACGATCTTGTTGGCCTTGATCCAAGGCATCATGCTGCGCAGACGCTCACCGACCTCTTCGATCTGGTGGTCACGTCCGATGCGACGCTTCGCCTTGAGAGTCGCGGCACCGGCCTGATTTTCCAAAATGAATTCGCGCGCGAATTCACCGTTCTGGATTTCGGTGAGGATCTTCTTCATCTCGGCCTTGGTGTCGGCGGTAACAACGCGCGGACCGCGGGTGAGATCACCGTATTCGGCGGTATTGGAGATGGAATAACGCATGTTGGCGATACCGCCTTCATACATCAGATCGACAATCAGCTTGAGCTCATGCAGACATTCGAAGTAGGCCATCTCCGGCGCATAACCGGCCTCGACCAGCGTTTCAAACCCGGCCTGCACCAACGCGGTCGCACCACCACACAATACGGCCTGTTCACCGAACAGATCGGTCTCGGTCTCTTCTTTGAAGCTGGTCTCGATGATACCGGCGCGGCCACCACCATTCGCGGAAGCATAGGACAGCGCGATTTTCTTGGCCTTTCCGGAGGCATCCTGGAACACAGCAATCAAGCTCAGCACACCGCCACCCTGAGTGTAGGTAGCACGCACCAGATGACCCGGACCCTTGGGTGCAATCATGATCACGTCGAGATCGGCACGCGGCACGATCTGTTCGTAATGGATGTTGAAGCCATGCGCGAAGGCCAGAGTAGCGCCCTTCTTGATATTCGGCTCGATGACGTCGTCATAGAGTTTGCGCTGATGCTCATCAGGCGCCAGGATCATCACCACGTCGGCGCTTTTCACCGCAGCCGCGATATCCTTCACTTTCAGCTTGGCCTTTTTGGCCTTGGCTTCGGACGCCGAACCCGGACGCAGCGCGACGGTCACATCGACGCCGGATTCCTGCAGATTATTGGCATGCGCATGACCCTGCGAGCCGTAACCGACGATCGTCACCTTGCGCTTCTTGATCAGGGACAGGTCGCAGTCTTTGTCGGAATAGATGTTCATCATGGTCGTAACTCCGAGAGGTCTAAAGTTCTTTTTGAAAAGAGACAAGTTGCAAGAGACAAGATACAAGTTAAAAAATGCGCACGATTTTACTTGTATCTTGTCTCTTGCACCTTGTATCTCCTATAACCGTAATGTCTTGTCGCCACGGGCGATACCGGATACGCCCGAGCGCACGACTTCCAGGATCAATGCTGGATCGACGGCCTGAATAAAGGCGTCCAGCTTCGCACCGGGGCCGGTCAATTCGATGATGTAACTGGCGTCGGTTACATCAATGATGCGGCCACGGAAAATATCCGTTACCCGCTTCAGTTCTTCACGCATGCTGTTTTTGGCAATAACCTTCATCAGCAGCATTTCGCGTTCGATATGCGGACCTTCGGTCATGTCCATCAGCTTCACAACATCGATCAGTTTGTTCAACTGCTTGGTGATCTGCTCGATAATCGATTCGGTACCCGTGGTCACGATCGTCGTGCGCGATAACGAGGGATCTTCCGTCGGCGCCACCGTCAACGATTCGATATTGTAACCGCGCGCAGAGAACAGCCCGGCCACGCGCGACAGCGCACCCGCCTCGTTCTCAACCAAAATAGAAATAATATGCCGCATGCCGTTCTCTATTTAAAAAGCCCAAACACGAAGGCGCATAAGGCGCACTAAGGAAACCCTATCAGGAGCAAACACATCAAACCAACAATGGATTTACCTTTGCGCGCCTTGTTCGCCTTCGTGTTGAAAAAAATCAAATCAAAATCATCTCATTCTGACCCGCGCCGGCCGGGATCATCGGGTAAACGTTTTCGTGCTGATCAGTAATGAAGTCCAGGAACACCACGCGATCGCGCACCTTCATGGCTTCGATCAGCGCGCCTTCGACGTCGCCCGGTTTTTCGATCTTCATACCGGCGTGGCCATAACTCTCGGCCAGTTTCACGAAGTCAGGCAGGGATTCCATGTACGACATGGCATAGCGCTTCTGATAGAAGAACTCCTGCCACTGCCGCACCATGCCCAGATAACGGTTGTTCAGATTGATGATCTTCACCGGCAAAGCATACTGCCGACAGGTCGACAGCTCCTGAATGCACATCTGGATGCTGCCTTCACCGGTGATGCAACACACGGTCTCATCCGGATGGGCCAGCTGCACGCCCATGGCTGCGGGAAAACCGAAGCCCATGGTGCCCAACCCACCCGAGTTGATCCAGCGCCGCGGCTTATCGAACTTATAGAACTGCGCGGCCCACATCTGGTGTTGACCCACATCGGAGGTGACGTAGGCATCGCGTTTTGTGATCCTGTACAGTGTCTCGACCACATACTGCGGCTTGATGATTTCGCTGGTGCGATCAAACTTCAGGCAGTCCATGCCACGCCATTCGTTGATCTGCTTCCACCACTCCTTGAGTGCCTCAGGATCAGGACGCTCGTTGCTGTCCTTGACCATCTTGATCATCTGCTTGAGCACGTTGTCCACGCCACCGACGATGGGCACGTCCACTTTCACATTCTTGGAAATGGTGGCCGGATCGACGTCGACATGGATGATCTTGGCGGTCGGGCAGAATTTTTCGATATTGCCGGTCACACGGTCGTCAAAGCGCGCACCGATAGCGATCAGCACATCGCAGTTGTGCATGCCCATGTTGGCTTCGTAGGTGCCATGCATACCGAGCATGCCGACAAACAGCGGATCGGTCGCCGG
>Ga0180009_10003242_pt1 | contig 18601 bp, 18 predicted proteins | sample OS_PC_MetaG_FD_123537 | JGI IMG/M metagenome (GOLD analysis project Ga0180009, IMG submission 123537) | Groundwater microbial communities from the Aspo Hard Rock Laboratory (HRL) deep subsurface site, Sweden - OS_PC_MetaG | ecosystem: Environmental > Aquatic > Deep subsurface > Groundwater... | reverse complement strand
GGATATATAGAGGAAAAGAGGGCTGTGGGCTACAAATATATAAAAGCATCCTCTCTTTTGAAACAGTTTGACACGTTGGCTACCAGAGAACATTTGGGAGAAAAGAAACTTCCAAAGGAACTGGTATTACTTTGGACGGAAAAAAAACCAAACGAAACAGATAGTAACAGAAATGGAAGGATTTCAATAGTGCGTGGGTTGGCAAAATATATGGTGCGTCTTGGTTACGAGGCATACATTTTCCCGGCTGCTACTGTTACGATTGACCGATATTCCTATGTCCCCTACATTTTTTCAGAAGAAGAGTTAAGAAGTATTTTTACTGTATGCGACAATTATCCTGTTTCTGATACTTCTCCCAACCGGCATCTGATACTTGCACTCCTGTTTCGTATGTTATATGGATGCGGACTGCGAATTTCAGAAGCTGTAAATTTGAAACTTAATGATGTTGACTTAAAGCAAGGGACTTTATTTATACGGGATACGAAATTCGGAAAAGAGCGCATGGTGCCAATGGCAGAAACCCTGACAAAACGCTGCCGTCTGTATGCAGGTATAATCCACAACTTTGAGTCCTGTAATGCATTCTTCTTCCCGTCTCCGTACGGAGGGCGTTATAAGGAAGGTACTATATATAAACTGTTCAGAGGGGTACTTTGGAAAGCTGGGATTTCGCATAGCGGAAAAGGGCCAAGGCTCCATGATATAAGACATTCGTTTTCCGTTCACTGTTTAAAGAAATGGGTTTTAAATAAAGAAAACCTTACGAACCTTTTCCCCTATCTTTCTGGGTATCTGGGGCATGTTGATCTAAGAGGTACACAGCATTACTTAAGGCTGACTGCTGATTTATATCCGGAAATCGTAGCTTCTGTAGAACAGAACTTTTCATCTTTAATACCGGAGGTACCGTTCTATGAGGCAGACTGATTTTGCAAGAACATTGACGCGCTTTTTGTCAGAATACCTTCCAGGCCAGCGTAACGTCAGTACCAATACAATAAAGTCCTATCGAGATACGTTCAAACAATTACTGATATTTTGTAATTTAGAATTAAATATCAAACCGGAGCATCTTATGTTTGATAAAATAAAAGCAGACACTATCAAAGATTTTCTAAATTGGCTTGAAAAAACACGTAAAGTCGGTATTAATACCCGCAATCAGAGACTGGCAGCCATCCATAGTTTCTACCGTTATACCCAGTCAGAACATCCGGAAATCCTGTTAGAGTGCCAGAGAATTTTAGGCATTCCATTTAAAAAGCGGGAAAATAAGACGGTTGATTATCTGTCACAGGATAACCTGAAGTATATTTTGGAACAACCAGACACCGCGAAGAAAAGAGGACGCCGTGATTTAACAATAATGACAACTCTCTATGATACTGGAGCACGGGTACAGGAATTAATTGATTTAAAAACAGGTGATGTTAGACTCACAAAACCTGCTACGATAACATTAACAGGAAAAGGAAACAAAAAAAGATGTGTTCCCATCATGGGAAAAACACGCAATCTGTTAGAGAATTACATGAACGAAAACCGCCTTTTAGAAAACGGAAATCAATTCCACCCTCTGTTTTATAACAGTAACAGACTCCCGTTCACAAGACCAGGCATAACATACATTCTGGAAAAGCATTTGAAACAGGCTAAAGAAACCCATTCGAAAGTTCTGTTCCCTGACAGTCTTCATCCACATATGGTAAGGCATACGAAAGCAATGCATTTGCTTGAGGCCGATGTCAACCTGATTTATATAAGAGATTTGTTAGGACATGTCAATGTTACTACGACCGAAATTTATTTAAGAGCAAATACAGAGACAAAAAGAAAAGCATTGGAATCTGTGTATATGGAGGTTGTGACACAAGATATCCCGGTTTGGGATGAAGATACTAATCTGTTGAACTGGCTACAGGAGTTTTGCAGATAAAGATTGCCAAAGATTATGGAAAGATTTTCACTAATAGGTCTGCAAATATTGTGCTTTTTATGGAAATCTTTCCATAAACAAAAACTTTCGATAATTGCCGGTACCCGGATTACCGATAAAGACGATATTTCTTTTCTCGGCAATAAAGTTACAGGTAAGGCAATCATTAATCATGCGTTTATCGATAGAAGGCTGGAAAGAAAAATCAAAGTCCTCGATGTTTTTATGAGCCGGAAATTTGGCTCTAGAATATCTTTTTTTGTAGCTGTTGGTCCTCCGGTTGTTCTCTTCGTCCTCTAAGAGGAGTTCTAAGAATTCACCATAGGATAGAGATTTCTCTTTAGCATAACTTACTCTTTCCTCTAAGTTATTGTAGATCCCGGAGAGCTTGAAATTTCTTAATCTTTGCTTAACCAGTTGCATAGACGACCTCCTTTTCGAATTCTACCGGCATAAGGTAACTGCCATTATGACAGATATTCCTGATCACCGAATATCTGGTTACTCCAAAAGAGAGTGCCCGCTTGCAGGCTGCTTCGATTACTTCATCCGGATAGGTCTTTCCTAAGGAAAGAATCCCCTGTACGGTTCTACCCCAATCCCGGGGATGCTCTTTTATGACCAGGAAGAATAGCTGCTCGGTGTAGGTTCCGAGATGCGCCATCTTGGCCTGATACTTTTCTTGATATTCGGTATCAGAATATCTCTTGTAGGTAGGATAATGACCGGGTTTGGTAGAAAAGTTACCTCTATCGGTTAATCTGGGATGAAGGGCAATCTCTTTTCCCTGAGAATAAACTTTTAATAAATTCCTAGTCAGTTCTATTTCTACCTCCTTACCTACATATTCGAAAGGTACCGAATAATAATTGTAGTCTACATAGATATGACAGTCATGGTAGACCTTACGGGTACCTACTTTTGCGAGTTTAAATTCTTCTTTAGGGAGGGGAATAAGTTTTGCCTTCTCTTCTTTTTCGAATACCTCCTGAGGCACTTTTCTGGTGGTGCCGTGTATCCGCTGGTTAGTCCTGGTATACCATTTAAATAATCTTTCTTTCAGGTCTTTTTCACCGCTAAATTTACGGCCCAAAAAGAAATTATTCTTCACGTACTTTATCCCTGATTCTACCTTCCCTTTATCGTTAGGCCTTCTAATCCTACAGGGCAGAGGGTGAAAGCCATAGCAAGAAGCAAAGTTTTTGTACAGTTCCTGATAGATGGGTTCATAAAAGTTGGCCTGCAGGATAGCTGATTTTAGATTATCCATCTTAACATATTGGGGTATGCCACCGAAATAATTAAAGGCATTGATATGACATTGGATAAAGGTCTCTACCCTCTGGTCATAGACTATTTCATAATAGTCTAAGCGAGAGTAAGACAGACGCATATTAAAGACCCAGGTCTTTCTCCTTTTACCCTGGTACAGGGTATAACCGAGATAACCGAAATCAACCTGGGCTTCCTCCCCGGGGAGAGTATGCATACGGATAAAGATATTTTCTCTTCTTTTGATTTGGCAAATATAATCCTTTACCGTAGAGTATCCCACCTTTACTCCTTCTTCTTGCATCTTTTCATGTATCCTTACCCCGGAGAGATTTTCTTCTAACCATTCTAAGATCTCCTCCTTATGGTCATCCAATACCCGGGGATGGGGTTTCTTGGCAAGATATTCTTTTCCTTCTTCTATTTCTTTTATTCTTTTAGCCACTGTCTTCCAATCATGGCCGGTTAACCTTGCTATCATCGATTTATTCTTATGTCTTTTCCAAAGTGATTTAATAGTTATATACATCGCTACTCCTATCATTTTTTCTACCTCCCTTTAAGTTAAAATTATAACTTAAGAGAGGTATTATTTTATAGATATAACTATGGAATTTTCTCTGGCGTTACCTATGGAATTTATTATAGCTTTGAGGCTTTTAGGCGGGACCAAGTTTTTACTCTGCATACTTTCGAAAAAGAGATCCTCGATTTGCTACAGCAGATAGACATAAGCCCAAGAAGAAGAGAAGATACACCAGAGAGGATTTTCAATATAAGAAAGAAAAGGAGGCATACCTTTGTCCCAATGGAAAAGAGCTAAAGGCTTAGATAGCAGAGAAACCAAAATTAGGAATTATGTATTAAGGAAATATGCTTTAAGACAGAGAGATTGTAAGGATTGTAAGCTAAGAGAGAACTGCCTTAGAAAGAAGGAGACTAAGAGAAGGTATTTATTGATACCATTAGAAAAACATGAATGGGCGGATACAAAAAAGGATGGATCACCTTACATTGCGAGGGAAAGTAAAGGTAAATATTCAATGGTTGCTGTATTGTATAGTACATAATATTGGGAAAATTGGAGGTTATGGATGGGATATGGGTAAGAGAGCAGGAAGTATATGTGGATATGAACTTTATGTGAGTACCACAAAATAGAAATTTAGGATTAGATGTTAAAAAATGACTATTTAGAGAGAATGAGACCTTATCAAAATGACTTTTCCGACCGTCTCAACAGAGCATATACGCTGCTGGCTTACCCCCCTCCCCTTCGGGACATTGCTCTCTTCGGTCGCAACGTCGTACATGCTGGGAACGTTAGACGAAATGCGAGCGAGCTACTGATTGATTTATAAATAGAATCTTGTAAAATAACTCATGAGAAATGTTAATATGAATCTAAAAATTAAAATCTTGATTGGGATTTTGATTATTGGAATTATCCTGATTGGTGGTGGTGGATTTGGAGTAACCAAATTTGCCCTTCGGGTCGTCTAACAGAGGATAAAAGACTCCGTCATCGCTTCGTCCAAATTTTCCCTGGGGGGAAAACTTCTTTTATCCGCAAACGTTATCTGAAATTCCGAACCCAAAAAGAGATAAAATATTTAGGAAAGGTGGTGAATTTATGAACAAAAAGGTTGGTTTTTTAATTGCAGCGCTTTTGACAACTGTGGTATTACTTGGATGTGCACCTAAAACACCAGCAGGTAAGCCATCAGATCAGACAAGCGCACCAGCCGTCAGTGACAAAGCAATTACAGCAAAACAGGCTTATGAAATTGCAGAACCTGAAGCAAGGAAGGAAATGAGTGATGCACAACCCATAAGTATCTCAGGCAGACCGGATAGAGAAACGCTCGATGGCAAATCAGAACGCTGGCTTGTTAACTATGGCAAACCAGACACCACAACAAACAACTTTAGAGTTATTATACAGGATGGTAAATTTCAGCAAATTGGTACATTCCAATTCATGACAAAGCCAAGGCCTGAACAATTTAGCGGAACCTGGATAGATTCGACAAAAGCAGCAGAGGTTGCAACGGCAAATGGTGCGAAATGCACCTATATCGAATACGAACTGGGGTACATTGAAGAAGGAAAGCTTGCAGGTTACAGTAATCCAAAAATATCAAGTGTTTTAAAATCGCTGGAACGCAAATTTGTCTGGGAGATATATTGCGGTGGCGATTACTATTTCATTGATGCAGTGACGGGGCAGTTCTTGGATAAAGTCATCCCTTAAGTCTGTTGCGGTCTTTTTTCTTTTGTCATTCTTTCAACTGTAATCTTGCCATTCATTTGCCATAAAATAACTAGTGGGGTTTGGAACTCTGCTCTCCGCCCTTCTGCAGAAGGGCGGGATTGCCCTTCGTGTCATATAACAGCGGATAAAAGGGAAATCAAAGAAATCAAAGATTTCCCCAAATTCGCCTATCGGCGAACTTCTTTTATCGCAAAACGTTAGCCGAAATTGCTTTATTTTGCATGTAGGAGGTTTTTAAGATTATTAATTATTTCGGATCAAATTAAAAAGATTTATCCAGAAGCATTATTAGGTATACTGGCCATGAAGAAGGTATGCAATCCCAATCAACATGAAGAGCTTAATAAATGTAAACTTGAGCTTGAAAATAACTTAAGGAAAATTTTTGCTAAGTTAGATAGATCTGATTTAAAGAATATGGAACCGCTCAAAACTTATAATGAATATTACAAAAGATTTAAGAAAACCTACCAGGTATTATTACAATTGGAGTCAATTGTTTTTAAGAATAGATCAATTCCCAGGGTTGCATCGTTGGTTGAGGTAATGTTTATGGCTGAACTAAAGAATCTTTTATTGACCGCAGGACATGATTTAGAAGCAGTAGATATGCCTCTTAAACTAGATGTTTCCAGTGGTGGAGAAAAATACACCCTAATAAATGGCCAGGAAAAAGAATTGCTTCCTAGTGATATGATGATATCTGACTCCCAAGGAATAATCTCCAGTATAATATATGGACCAGACCAACGTACCCAGATAACATCTAACACTGGGAAGGTCTTATTTGTGGTATATGTGCCACCGGGAATTGAAAAGTCTAAAGCATTTCAACATCTTCAAGATATTCAAAATTATGTACATCTTATTGCACCGGAGAGCGAAGTCGAATTACTGAAAGTGTATGAATGTAAGGATTAATTGCGGAATTAATAAAATAAGTTTATGATAAGCATAAGAATCTATAAAGATATACCACAAGGATAATTAGTGGTTAATTTTTCGTATGATACTATTAAAGCTTCTCCAATAGTCGTCCATAAATGAAGTACTTTGTAAAATATATCAATTTGGGAGCATAAACGAAGTAGTTCGATTATTTTAATCGGAAGCAATCTTAATCGTTAAGCGCGATGCTCACTTTGGGGTACAAAATATAAAAAATAAGCAAATAATAATATTTGATGGGGGGTGACAAAAGATGGGAATTTTGGAAAACATGAATAATCGAGTGAAAAAGTTTGGTATTTTAGATGTAAAATTAGCTGGAGGTGCTGCAATGTTTATAGCTCTTATTGTAGCAAAACTAATACCTCAAATAATGGATATAAACATATGGTGGTTTGTAGCCTTATTAGTAATATGTGTGATAAAACCATTTTATGTGTTTTGGATTAAAAAATAGTGCCCCTTCGTTCGCACTATCACCTAACAGCGGATAAAAGGGAAATCAAAAATTTCCACAAATTGCCTTTGGAAACTTCTTCTATCCAAAAAATCAGGGAACGGTACTTCGAGTCACAATTACTGTCTTTAAGAGAATATATATTGGCAAATTTGATTACAAAATAAAATAGGGTAAGCTAAAGAGGAGGCCTCCTCTATAGCTTACCCTATTTTTATTGCATTTTTAACTCTATTCAATTTTCCCTAACTCTACCTTCATTCCAGAGAGTTCTTTCTGCACTTCTGAAAAGCGCAGGGAATAATATTCCCGATTCTGCTGATTCAGTGTAGTGATAGTATTATGTATCTCTTTGGTATTCTCTAAGACCTGCCGATAACCATCTTTCTGGGCAATCACTATCTCTTGCATAAATCTATCAATCCGAAAGATTAAGAGTATGGACAGGGCAATGGGAAATCCCTGATTAGCGATTATATCTAACCATGTTTTTATATCCATTTGATTTTCTCCTTTGTTATCCTCGCCAGCGAGCAAGTTTCGTCGGTCGGACATCCAGATGCAAGAAGTTCTTCTTCTCATAAAGGCCGATCCCGGCAAAACCTATACTCTCGCATGCTTCTAAAAGCTCAATTAAATTGATATCTTTTACTCCAATATCGACCGCTAAACCGATAAGGTGATAACTGTTTACTACCCCTCCAATCTTTTGGTTATATGCTGGACAACGATAACCAGAATTAATATAGATTGGTCTTTCGATTATTCCTCTTAATTCTATTAATTTCTTTAATAGCCTGGGGTGTAACATCACCCGTTTACAACAGGGGCAGGCAAATTCGGATAGTTTAAAATGTTTGGCTATACCTATATCATTTATTTCATTTAACATCTCCATTTGTTTACCTCACTATTTAACCAATAATGACTGTTGAATAGGTGCTTTATCCTTTAGTAATTTTTTCTTTAACAATAGATCATAAGTCTGCTGATTAATCTTGCCCACATTAGCCTTCATCATCGTCTTCACTGCTTTCTCCTCACTCTTTCTCAAGCTGATATTCTTATCCGCTAATATCTCAATCAGCTTTTGCCAGGCCTCTTCCCATTTCTTCCCCCCGTTTCCGATTCCTAATTCCTCCTCTGCCCAGAGCATAGCAGCAAGGATGGCCTCTTTAATGGTACTGGCTCGATCTTCTCCTAATTTGTTCTTCAGAAATCCATAACCTATAGAGACCATAGCCAGCAATAAGGCATTAAATAAATATTTACTTAGAATCGCTTGTAACATATGATTTCCTCCTTTCTTTAAATAGTCGTTAGTCGATAGACAGGCGAGACGCCTATCCTACGGTTACCAAATTTCTCCCTCACCCTAACCCTCTCCCCTTTGGGGGAGAGGGGAAAGAGCGAAGCGGAAATAATGGTTATCCATTATTTCCTACACATCCATAACATCAGTAGACTTATAATCAAGTATCCGGGCATTGACCTTAGCTACTAAGTCATTACCATTATTATGGAAGATGTTCTTGGCAATTATAGTATCCATTACACCCTCAATAGCAACATCCTGAGCCGCAAAGTCGACATAATCTCCATCTTCTAAAGTCTTGGGGTTATTCAAGGTTAAATTTACTGATTTACCGATACTATCTCTAAACTGCATATACAGTCTCTTGTAAGTAGTTAATTCTCCTAAATTGGTAGCCATTTAATTATTCACCTCCTTTTTACTAATTTACCGATTAGACTATTGGGTTAGTTGAGATTCTTTTTCGAATCTGATCTCATCCAGGGGATACTTCTGTAGACCCACTAAGGCGGTAACCACATCATAGGTATCCTGCTCAGTAGCTGTAGACTTTACCTTGTTAAAGGTCTTACTCTCGATAATTGGTGCCCCGGTTACCGGATTGGTCCCGGTGACCATTCGAAGTTGCAAAGATGAGTCTCTTGGAACTACTACGACTACGGCCATTAATAATCACCTCCTTTCACACAAATTTGTCAGAGGGTAAATTAGTTTTCGGTTTGTGGTTGCAATGACTAATTTACCTTTCTACTTATTAAGAGCAAAAAAGAGGTGATTTTGCAGCACCCTAATAAAAAAATTTTAAAATTTTTTTAGTTTAGTAATTCCTTTTCCTCGGAGGCGAGTAATTATCTGTCGACTAATTCCATAAAAAATAGCGATCTCTTCATCCTTGTATCCTTCAAGATAATAAAGAGTAATAATTTTCTTTTCTCTTTTAGTTAAACGCTCGTAACCTTCTTCTAAATCTATTTTTCCTAAAATATCTTTTAAGGTATTCAATGATTGACCCCTTTCTGTGGAAACGATGCATCGTGTCCCTACATTAATTACCCCTCACCCTAACCCTCTCCCGCGAAGGGGAGAGGGGATAATGATAGACAGCATAAGTCTTATCTTACCGCTTATAATCTTTTGGTTTTAGGCCATAAGAAATTTCTACCTTTTGTTTTAGGTATTCCCGATAATAGACCCATAATCCCCAGTCGATTCTTTTCTTCATATAGCCGGCAAAGGTAGTAGGGGGTCTTTCCTCATAATCATAGACAGCAATAATAAATAATAGAGCTGCTTGTTGGAATATATCATCATATTCTAATCCATATTTAGAGTATCTTTTGGCCCTTGATTTTAATAAGGGTTTGAATTGATTAAATAGTTCCTCCATCGCTTTTACGTTTTTTTGTTTAGCACGAGTAATTAGTTCTTTTAGTTCTGACATAGGTTTTCTCCTTCCTTTTACAGATTGGCTAACATTTCCCTGGCATCTCTAATCATCTCCAGAGCCTTTATCCGGGATGAGGGTTCTTTTTTCTGGTTTATTTTTTTATAATCTACCTTTTTCATTTCTTCTTCTCTTTCTTCTGATTCTGAGTTTTGGTAATCATTCTTTAAGGCGGTCCTCAGCCAGCCGGCAGGGTTCTGGATGTTCCTCCTGAATTTCAGCAGGTCTAATTTCTCTTCAATCTTTGCAGGCGAAAAATCTTTAATTAACTGCTTAATGAATTTTTCTTCAAAAGCTAATTCTGCTAATTGTTCTCTTATCGATTGCACTCTTTCTTCTCCTTTCTCTTTTAATTTTTTAAAATCAACAACAGCATTTTCTCTCTTTGTTGTTGTTATATTGTTATTGTTAAGATTGTTATTATTAGGATGACATTTTGTCACCTTGCAAGATGACATTTTGTCACCATCAAACTTACCTTTTGTCACCATGGAAGGTGACATTTTTGAGGTATTATTACAATTTGTAACCATACAAGATAATATTTTTGAATCGGTTAGATCTTGTCCCAAGGTCATCTGATAGATATTGTTGCGGGAAGTAGAATTTCTTTTAAATATATTTTGGATAAATCCATACTTTACCAATGTTTTTCGATATCTTATAAGCGTCCTTTCTGATACTCCCATCTTTTTGCTTAAAGTTTTCAAAGTTGGCCAAGCCAGATTTTTTTCCTTATGACAATATTTAAGCAAATGGAGATAAAGTGAGGTTGGTCCTACGCCTACCACACCTGACCATTCATCTAAAAAATAATCAGAGACAATGGTAAAACTATATTTAGGTAGTTTGTTTTGGTTGTTCAGTTTTTCTTTTTCCATGTATTTTCTCCTTTTAGCAGTTAACCTGTCGGTTAATTGCGTAATATGTAATAAGTAATGAGTAATTAAGATTTATAGTAGGGGCATATCGCTATATGTTCCTACACATCACCCATCACCCATCACCCATCACTGGTTTCACCCGCTATTCACTAATGACTGTTTCGGTTGGCCAACCTTTATAATTACATCACAAAAAAATTTTCTTGTATCAAGTTTTTCCTTTATTTTTCCTTTATTTTTTGTTTATTTTTTCTTTACGTCATTTAAGATTAAGAGGAATAAAAAAAATCCAGACAGCACAATGACTATCTGGATTTTAATTAAGAGAAAATTATTATTTTTTTAAAAATTAAGATGAAATTTCGTAAAAAAGAGCACAAAAAAGAAGAAAAATTTTAAATAATTTTTAAATTATCCTCTTCTAAATTCAAAATTATTCCCCTTCGAGAAATTATTTTAAAGATATCTTTGACCTTTTCTATATTTCTTTTATTATTGCCAATAGCTTTTAGAATAAATCTTCTTATTTTAGAGAGATGAAAGGTTACCTGAACATAAGTAGCACCCTTATTTTCTTTCCAGATGGTACCTATAAGATAATCATAGGTTAATACCTTTCCTCGGTTTTGGGCTAAAAGAGAGATCAGGGAAAAAGCTAAGGGAGTAAGCTTAACTTCTTTTCCCAGGAAGATGATTCTGTCTGGTCGATGTTGGTCGATCTCTAAAATAGTTTCGGGTTGTAGCCCGTCAGTTTCAGTTTTCAACTCTCCAGTTGTCAGTTTACGGTGCTCAGTTTCAGTATTAGAATTATTAGCAGTCACCTTATTAGAATCATTAGCCTTCACCTTTTGTTTTTTCGCTTCTTGATTTTCTTTTTCTTCTTTTATTCTGCTCTTAATTCTCTGGACTAATCTCTCTGGCAGCACCCTACCCAACTCTTCCTCAGCCACTTCTTCCAAACACCTCTCCTCATTATAGCCCTCTTTTACCAATTTTCCGATATAATAGCGGCTTAATCCGGGGATATATAAGCGAGCCAAACTCAAACCTTCTTCCTTCACCCCCTCTACCATCCGTTCAGATAAACGCCTGATCTTCTTTACATCTTCTTCTCGCCCTTTATTCCAGCTGATATCCTCGGCAATTGCCGCCAGGCTATTAGCCAGCCAGGAAAAGCCTTCTCCCAGTCTCAGAATAGCGCCCCTATAAAGACTATATTCCTGTTCAATAGCTTTAACCTCCTTACTCCCCATTATCCAATTATATAATAAAAGAGTCTTCTTAAAAGCGAGACGATCTTCTAAAGACAATACTGCTACTTCCTCTTCTTCCATTCCATTTTTCAGCAGAAGTTTATCCTGATAGAGCTTTTTATCTTCGTCACCCTGTTCAAAGACCAGATGTAAAAGCTTATTCCCATAGATTTCTTCCTGCTCACCATTGGGTCTATCTTTTTTATCATCATTTCTATAAAACTGGGGAAAGGGCAGGGGTAATTCTTTACCATCCTGGCTTAAGGATAAGAGAAAAAGTATCTCCAAATCACTAATTTCTCCCTTCTTACTAGACTTCATCCAAGTCTTAAGAAAAAGATAAGTCTCTACTTTAATTCTTTTAGCGGTTATGAGAATGCCCTGAGCAGTGGGAGATAAAATACCTTTCTTATCCTCTCTAATCAATTTATTTTCTTTTAAAGTATTTAGACAATTGTCTATTTCTTCCTCGAGATTTTCTTTATCAAAGATAAACTGCCAGTAACTAAAAAGGCAATTTTTCTCTTCAGACTTACTCTGATTTCGTAGAGCAATAAGTCCCTCTTCCTTTAAATATTTCTTTATCTTTTCCGGTCTGGATCTATACTTTACCACCAATCTCAGCAGAAAAGTAGTCAAATCTTTTTCTTTCTTCACCAACCGTTTGGTTAGCATTTTATGATTATGATTATTATGCTGGTAAAAATTAAAATAAAGATTCTGATAGATGGTCTCCGAGAGGAGGGAATAGGCTAAAAAGATTACCCTCCCAAACTCCTCTTTGTTCTGGATAGAATTCTGATCTTTTCTCATATTTTTTCTATTTAATCTTCCTGCCCTTCCACCCATATTCTCTATATCGGTAAAGGTAAGGCCGTTTTGATAACAATGGCGATAATCTTCATCATCATTATGCATTTTATCCAGGGGAATAATAACATTCTTAAAGGGTAGATTAATACCGGTTGTCAAAATAGTGGTGGCACAGATAATTTTTATCTCTCCTTCTTTGAGGTAAATTTCAATCAGATTTCTTTCTTCCCAGGAGAGGTCCTGATTATAGTAGGCAATCCCTTTTTCTAATAACTCCAATAATTCATTGCGGGAGGAAGTCTCTTCCATTCCCCTAAGTTCTTTGATGGCGGTAGAGGCGGAAGGAGACTTTAATTGGGAGGCCAGCCATTTAGCCCATTTTCGCGTCTCAGCCTCGTTAGCGAAGAAGATCAAGGTCGGTTCACCTTGATTTACCAGATACCTGACGGTCTCTAATAGATAATCCTCAAAACAATTATCGCAGACCGTTTCTGGCTGAAAAAATATTTCTCTTCTATAAGTATTCTTCTTTTTATTAGAGGTAATATATTTAAAGATACCGTCTCTTACTATTCCCTTGCGTAGTTCTACCGGGTATTGATAAGAAATAAGTGCTTGAGCGGGAAACCATTTTAGCAGGGCTTCTTGATTTTCTATAAGAGCAGAAAGGGCGATAATCCTAAGATTTATTAAATCTTTTTTCCGCAGTTGCTCTATTACATCTTCTAAGAGAGGCCCCCATTTAGGGTGATTGATCATCTGCATCTCATCTATTATTACTAAAGAGACCTCAGATAAAAATTCAGGATATTTCAAGAGAAAATAATGGAACTTTTCGTAGGCCATCACTGCCATTTTATAATCTCCCTGGATTATGTGGTGGTCATCTTCCCGGCGGTCACGGGTAGAGATTACTATATCTACTCCACAACTGCTATAAAGGCTTTTAAAGTGTCTATATTTTTCCTCAGCTAAAGACCTAAAGGGGACTAAATATATAATCTTGTGCAAGTGAGTTACCTGAGTTATTGCGGCCATCTCTCCGATAAAGGTCTTTCCTGAGGAGGTAGGAGCAATAACTAAAAGATTTTTATTTTCTTTGCCATCCAGAATCCCATAATTTATTACCACATCCTCCTGTACGGGTAGTAAATAAGGAGAATAGTGTTTTTCCCAGAGGTTTAGAATATAAGAGGGGATACCATAATTCTTTAAACTTTTAATCTTCATTAGTTTGGGCATTAGTACTTTCCTTTCTTTTTATCTTTCTACCACCTTTACGTTAATTATTTAATAGTTATTATTATACTTTTATATTTCAATATTTCAAATTAATTTTTTTATCATCATGTAGGGGTCAGATTCATCTGATCCGTCACCCCACCACAGTCCATTTTATTTAATCCAATGGTAGGGGTTGGATTTATCCAACCCTCCCTGTCATTCCTGCGCAAGCAGGAATTCATCTTCTTCTGTCATTGCAAGGAGCATAGCGACGAAGCAATCTGGAGCAGCCGTCAAGGCTGAGAATCTAATGGAGTGAAAGTCTCCTATCATCAATTAACCGGTTTGGGTGATTAGCATATCCGGAATATGGGGAGGTAACTAACCATAGTGTGCCCGGATGTAAAAGCCATTGCGGCTTGTATTACTTTAAAGTAATATAATGTCGGAACAGTCAGGATGGCGAGCAAACCTGGAGGCTGGAAGGCTTTAACGAATACTGCAGCCCCGAAATCGTCGCCCTTCGGAAGCTGTTGAAGGGATTGATGCTTAGCGCCGACCCAGTGGATTGTTGGGGAAGGCCAATGTTCTACAGGAAGAAACGGTTGAAAACACTGTAGAAGCAGCCGGGGTAGGGGTTCTGGCATCCTGGTAAAGATTTTCAGAGATAACGACGGGAAGATCCTAATTCCAGCTGGGGTAGCAACAACCAGCAAAGACCTGTCTTCTAGGGGAAAACCGAAATAGGCATGGAGGATTTGGGATTGGCGCATGAGGTCATAGTAGCGATGAAGGAAGGGTAATGCCTTCTTTAGGTATATGATAATTATACCCCTTATTAAGCTAACAACTTATATAGGGTGAAGGACCTCTGGGCACTTGGACGTCAGTAAAGATAGCAGGACTCAGAACCTGACTAATATTCTTTAATGAGACTAGCGCTTTAGTAAACCAAATAGCCATGGGTGTATATGGGTGCTACCATTTAAGCTTGAGGTTATATTGGGAAGACTAAGTGTGATTGATCCAAGGTCAGAACCGGATTCGGGAAAACCGACTGTCCGGGATCGTAGGGGGGCTTATAGAAACGTGGGTTATGATGGAGCTAGGAACCCGTCACACAATCGAAAGAGTGTGAATCGGAAACTCTTCATCTAAGGCAGCGCGCGTCATATTTCTATCCCGACCTACCAACAATGTAGGACAGGCGTCTCGCCTGTCTATAATTTTTAAAAATTAAATCGATAAAGTAAAAACTTTCATCAAAAAGCAGGATTTTCACAGGGTATTGTCGAATTAATAATTGTACATAATTAACTTTCTAGTAAATAGTTATCCCTGGGATATTTATTTTATAAACAGAGGATAATATATAAATAAATGCTAAAATATAAACCTCAAACCAAATTCAGCTTTGCTACTTTTACAATAATTATCCTTACCTTAACTTTCTGTCTTTCAAGCCTTGCCAAAACCGAGGTCTACTTCTCCCTCTATGATGACCCAGAAACAGTAATTGTTGAAAATACAAATAAAGCAGAAGTATTTATTGATATTGCTATGTACACCTTTACTGATCAAGAAATCTCTCAGGCTGTAATTGAAGCAAAAGAAAGGGGAGTTAAAGTTAGAATCTATTTAGATCGCTCTCAGGTAGAGGCAAAATATAGTAGCTCTCGTTTATTTGTAGAAAAGGGTATAGAAGTAAGGATAAGCTCAAACAACTATATAATGCACAACAAGTTTGCAGTGATTGATAGCAAAATAGTAATTACTGGCTCTTACAACTGGACTGCATCTGCCAGTACCAGAAATGATGAAAATTTATTGGTGATAGACGATGAAGAAGTTATTCTAAGATTCCAAAAACAGTTTAATAACTTGTGGGAAAATAAATTTAGTCTCGAAAGAACTAAAGAACTATATAGTAAAGCTAATATAAATTTAGTGCCTATTGTCCCATCCGAGTATATTGAGCCTACTACTACTCCTACCTCAACTAAAATCATAAATATTAATACCGCATCATTAGAAGAGTTAGAACAACTCTGGGGAGTAGGCAAGATAATTGCTCAGAGAATAATTGATTATCGGGAAACATACCAGGGTTTCAAAAAGCCAGAAGATCTTAAACTAATTGAAGGCATAGATGATGATAAGTGGAATAAATGGATAGAAGATGGTTGGGTAATTACTATTGAGTAGAAGAAAAATTTATAAATTCGAAAAGTACATAAAGTACATAATAATTACTATTCACTGATAACTAAAAACTGAGAACGAAAATCTTAAACTTGCAACCCGCAACTTTCATAATTTGCTATTAAAAATTAAAAGTATTAAAATAATTACGGTTATAATAATATTGTCTACCCGTTTAAATTCAAATACCCTACAGAAGTACCTAACTAAACTAAAATAAAAGTATTAGAATTTTCAACGCTAATTTTAAATACATAGTATAATTACTTTGTCGAGGAGTAAAAATGATGATTTCACTTGCTATCGAAGAAAAGGTAAGAAATTTAAAAAATATCGAGTCTACTTTTGAACTTTTTGAATTCTTAGGGTACGCAAATTATCTTTATGATAAGACTTATAAAAGGGATAAAATTGATTTTGGTATTCCTAAAGATGTAATTCCTAATATAGAAAATATTTATTCCATCTTCAATATTGAAAAATATTTATTTTGTTTTTTCATCGATACTAAAAAGATTTCTCGACCTTTCTTAAAAACAATTTCTAAATCTCTTTTAGATAGTTATATTAGAGTTCTTCTAATTTTTACAGATGATTGGAAAACTTACTACTTCACTTTACCTCAATATGAAAAGTTAGAAGGAAAGAAAAAATTAAAATTATCTACTTTGATTTTAGATGCTACACAAATTTATCATACTGATTTAGAAGTTATTTCTACTTTAGAAATTACTCAAAAAGAAACTTACCGGGAAATTTGGAGAGATTGCTGGCAACAAGCCTTTAGCAAAGAAAGAGTAAATGATCAATTTTTTAAAGATTTTGAAAGAGTATTTTTTGAATTAAGGAGTTTAGCTAATCATCAGATAGAGGATGTTAAATTATCCCACGAATTTGCCCAACAGACTTTAAACCGACTTATTTTCCTTTACTTCATCGCAAAAAAGGAATGGTTAGATTCTGATAAAAAGTTTATAAGTAATTTTTATAAAGAGTATAAGATAGAAAGAAACAAAGGAAATCTTCCCCAAGATTCTTTTTATGAAAATTGGTTAAAGATATTATTCTTTGAAGTTTTTAACAAATCTTATCCTAACTTGGGTATTGCCAGATATGTTCCTGCTGATTTAAAAAATAATTTAACAATGTTTCCCTATCTTAATGGTGGTCTATTTAACGAAGAAGAATTTGATAAATTAGGCATAAATATTCCTGATTCTATGTTTAATAAAATTTTTGCTTTTTTGGATAAATATAATTTTACCATAAAAGAGGATTTGCCTTTAGATGTAGAAGTAGCAGTTGACCCCCAAATGCTGGGATATCTGTATGAATCTTTTGCGAATATTGCTGAGGAAATCTATGAAAGAAATGATTTAGGGGTTTTTTATACACCCGTTAGTGAAGTTGATTTTATGGTTAGGCGGTGTTTGGTAGAATATTTTGCGAATCATTTAGAGAAAATTCCTAAAGACATTATTTATAAGCTTGTTTTTGATGAAGATAAAAAAGAAGCCATAGAATATATGAATAAACATAATTTATGGGGAGACCTGGAATTTCTTATAGAAGATGTAAAGATAGTTGACCCGGCTTGTGGGAGTGGAGCCTTTTTATTAGGTTGTTTAAAAGTATTAGTAGAATTAACTCAAATATTAGAACAAAATTTAGGCAGGGAAAGGAAAGATTTTGATATAAAGAAAGATATTATCGGTAGCAATCTTCTCGGTGTAGATGTAATGAAATGGGCTTTACATTGTGCTGAATTGAGATTATGGCTTTCCATGATAGTTGAAGCAGATTTACCTTTTGAAAGAAGAAAAGAACCTCTTTTGCCCAATTTTAATTTAAGGTTAAGAGTGGGCGATAGCTTGGTTCAAAAGATTGGGGGCATAAATTTAGATTTAAGAGATTTAAATATCTCAAAAGAAATAAAAAGAAAACTTAATTATTTAAAGGAGGAAAAACAAAAATATTATCTCAATAACCCTTCCCGTAAATTTGATAATTATGAAGCAATACAAAAAGAAGAGATCAAAATTTTTCAAGAAATTTTAAGAGAAGAGATAATAAATTTAACCAAGAGAGTCCCATTACTAAAGGATCAATTAGATAAAACAAATCAATTAAATATTTTTGGTGAAACCTCTAAAGATAAAGTAAAAAAAGAAAATATTGTAAATGAGATAAAATTATTAGAAGAAAAAAGGGGCATAATAGAAAGAGTTTACAATGAATTAGAAAAAAAAGGAAAACAATTTGTTATCTGGAAAATTGATTTTGCAGATGTATTTGAAGAAAAACAGGGTTTTGATATAGTAATTGGTAATCCCCCTTATATCAGGCAAGAAAAAATTTCTCCACCATTTAGGTCAAAAAAAGAGGTTAATCTAAAGGAAAAAAGTAAATATAAGGATGAACTTATAGATAGCATTAAAATGAAATATCCATTTATTAAAAAATTTGATAAAAAATGCGATTATTATATTTACTTTTATTTTCATGGATTAAGCCTTTTAAACCCAAAAGGAACTTTTTGTTTTATCACTTCTAATTCCTGGCTTGATGTAGG
>Ga0180009_10003241_pt1 | contig 18601 bp, 17 predicted proteins | sample OS_PC_MetaG_FD_123537 | JGI IMG/M metagenome (GOLD analysis project Ga0180009, IMG submission 123537) | Groundwater microbial communities from the Aspo Hard Rock Laboratory (HRL) deep subsurface site, Sweden - OS_PC_MetaG | ecosystem: Environmental > Aquatic > Deep subsurface > Groundwater... | reverse complement strand
TGCACATAGGCTTCAACAACGGTGTTTTCTCCGATGCGGACCCCCTCCTCGATGGTGACGTGGGGACCGATGGAAACACCGTCAGCCAGGACCGTTTCCGGATGGACGTATGCGCCGGGGTGAATACGGACGCCTGTGGTCATGCCACCTATTCCTCGCGGCGGACGAAGGTGGCCATCATTTCCCCTTCGGCGACAACGTCTCCGTTCACGAGGGCGCGACCCTGCATGATGCAGTATTTTTGCTTCATTCTGATGAATTCCGCTTCGAGACGGAGTTGATCGCCGGGAAAGACCGGTTTCCTGAATTTGACCTTGTCCACCTTTGACAGAAAACTGAGCTGCTTCTCAGGTTCGTCAAGAGAAAAATGGGAAAGGATTCCCCCAACCTGCGCGATGGCCTCGATGATGAGAACGCCGGGCATGACATGGTACTTCGGAAAGTGACCCTGAAAAAAGAATTCGTTATAGGTCACATTTTTTAGCGCGACGATCCGCTTTCCCACTTCAACTTCCAGCACTCGATCCACCATAAGAAAGGGATACCGGTGGGGCAGAATACGAAGGATTTTTTCGATATCCAGCGTTTCGTTATTGGTTGGCGGCTTTAGAGGCATCGTATCTCTGGACCACATCGTCGGTGATCTCGATGGCGGGATTAAAGTAAATGGCTCCGCTCCTTGCCAGATCCAAGATGATCTCCAAACCTTTATCCTTCCCGATCTGTTCGATAATGGGAAGAAGTTCATTCTGAATTCTCTGAAAAAGCCGGGCCGTCAATTCCTGCATCTCCCGCATGGAATCTTCGGCAAAGCGCTTTCTGTCCGTCTGCTTTTTCTCCAGATCCGAACTCAGCTGCTGCAGGGCGTCGTTGGTCAGAGTCAGGCGCTGCGTATTCATCTTTGTCTGAAGCTTCCGCATTTCTTCATCCAGATTGGCGATTTTCGTCTGGTTTTCCGAGTCTTTCTGCTGCAGCCGGGCCATGACCTTTTTCCCCTCGGTGGATTTCTCAAGAACACCCTGGGAATCGACAACTCCGATTTTCTGTTGGGCATAAGCGCCGCCGGCAAAAACCGCCAACATAACGAGAACAACAACGGTTTTCCGTGTCCATCTTCTCATTTTATCCTCCTGTAATGATTCGTATTGGTTTTTTTGCGTCAGAATGTCGTGCCGATCGCGAAGCGAAAAGTGAAATTAGAATCGGTTTCACGAATTCTTCGGTTATTATAAGAAAAAATCAATCGAAATGGAACTCTAATTGCCGGAATAAAGATACGCATTTCCAATCCGGCCGATGTGTAGATGTTTTTGAAGCTGATGGGATCATCCTCACCGTAGGAATTGCCCATGTCATAAAAAAGGACGCCGTAGAGAGGTCCGCCGAGAGCGATGATGTACTCGGCGTTGAAAACCAGCGATTTGGATCCGCCCAGGTTCCTCCCCTGTTCGCTGCGCGGGCCGATGGTGTAAATGTCATATCCCCGGATGGACCGCTCTCCGCCCAGATAGAACTTTTCCCAGAATGGGACGGGCGAATCGCCGAACCTCTGAATATAGGAATACTCCGCGTGGAATCCAAGAACATGGCTTCGTCCGAAAATCGGCTGATAGATGGAGAATTCAAACCGCGGCTTGATGATGTTGATCTCACCGCCGAGGAATCCGCCGGCGAATTTGGCGGAGGCGGAGGTCAGTATGCCCTTTGTCGGGGTCAGGGGACTGTCGATGGTATTGCGGTACAGGCTGGGCATGATGTAGCTGACCTTGTAGTTCCCGAGTCCGAACATGGAGGAGTAGGCGGAATTGTATCCGTAAGAACCGCCCATACCGCCATACCCTCCGTACCCACTGTAATAAGGATCATCCTCATCCGTTTCGGTCGGCAGTTCGACCATAACATCCTGGTAACCGTAGGTCAGGCTGGCTCTGAAATATCCCTTGATCCGTCCCGACACCGTAAAATCGATGCCCTTATCCGCCCGGTTGTAGAGATAGGGATAGATATAGGCCCGGTTATAGACATTGAATCCGACGTTGATGGGCAGGTCGAACAGATAGGGTTCGGTGAATCCAAGTGAGTAATTTTTGATCCGCTTCCCTGTCTGAAGCATGATCTGAAAATTTTCGCCCGCCCCGAGGAAATTGACGGTGGAGTAGCTCATCGCCACAAACATGCCCTCGTAGCCGCTGTAACCCGCCGTGAACTGAATGTTGTTCCGCTGGAGCTCCTTGACGCGGAGGGAAACGTTCATCCGGGTGGGATCCTCCTCCGTCGGCTGAATATCCGGCTCTCCTTCCAGATCGACCAATCCCAGCTGCCTCAGCCTCAATAGGCTGTCCTTGAACAGAGCCAGACTGAAACGGTCTCCCTCACGGAGCATCATTTCCCGGCGGATGACCTTGTCCTTGGTGTAGTTGTTGCCCTTGAATTCAAGACGGTTCAAATAGGCCACATCTCCTTCATAGATATTGAAGGTGACGTTGACCTTCTTGTTCTTCGGGTCAAGGCTTTCCGTCGGAACGAGATTCATGAAAAGATATCCCCAGTCGCGGTAGAGTTCGCCGATTTTCTCGACCGCGTCTTCGCGGATCGAAGTGCTGTAGACCTCTCCCGGCTTGAATTTGATGAGAGAGCGCAGCGCTTTTTCGTTGAAGATCTTGTTTCCGACAACCTGAACGTCTCCGACAAAATATCGGTAGCCGGCGTTGACCGGGATGATGATTTGCTTCATGGTCTGCTTTTTCATGAAGATGGAGCGCTTGGTGATGGTCTCAATCCGCGGTTCACCGATGGTCGCTTCCATGAAGCCGTTTTCCTGCAGCTTTTTCTTGATGTTGTTGAGGTCCTCGCTGAGTTTGTTCTCCTTGAAAACATCCTTTCCGGCAATCCAGGAGTAGACGCTGTGGACCTTGTTTTCCTTCAACGCTTCCCGCAGGAGAGTGCCGCGCAGCTTGGGTTCTCCCTCAAAGATCACCTCGCCGACGCGTATTTTCGCTCCCTCGCTGATTCGAAAAAGGATCTCCAGTTCATTCTGTCCCTTCTGATTCCGCTCGACCACAACCTGCCCGTCGGGAAGTCCCTTCTCAGCCAGAAGTTCCTTGATGGTCTCCTCGATCTTCTGGATTTTGTAAGGGCTGTAGTGCGAATAGGGAAGGATGAACTCGTCCTTTTCCTTCAGTTTGGTGACGATGTCATTCTCTTTGACCTTTTTCCCGGTTTTATAGGAGATTTCCTTGATGACGGGATTTTCGACCACAATCACCTTGATGATTTTTCCGGATTCCCCTTCCTGCTCCTGAAATTTGATATCGGCAAAAAAGCCGGTGGCCCACAGGGAACGAAAATCATTCATGAGCGCGTCCGGATTGTAGTAATCCCCTTCACGGAAAGAGAGATAGTAGAGCAGAGTCTCCTCCGTCACCCGTTGAATTCCTTCGATCTCGATGCGCTCAATCAATTCCTGGCCGACGGCAAAAAGAGGAATGAGCAGGAGTAATGCCACCACAGCTAACTTTTTCATAACGGCTCCTTTATACCACATTCCGCATCGAATGAACAGAGGCGGAACCCTCGGAAATGGTCGAAAAGGTCAAAATTTCCTTTTTCCATCCACAGAAGACCGGCCCCGGAACGATCTGTCTTATTGTTTCACGTGATTAATAACTTCAGGACGGTTGAAAAAGTTTCAGCCCGCCTTCCTCCATCATAAAACTTTTATCGCAAAAACGCGCCACGTTTTCATTATGGGTGACGATGATGGAAGAGAGGGCTTTTCTCTCATGAAGACGGCGGATCAGGTCCAGAATGCTTCTGCCCGTTTTCCAGTCAAGGTTGCCGGTGGGCTCATCAGCCAGCAGCAGAACCGGTTCATTGATGAGAGCCCGGGCGAGGGCGATGCGCTGCTGCTCCCCACCCGACAGCTGACTCGGCCGCATGGGCGCCTTGTCCGACAGCCCGACATCCCGAAGAAAGGAAAAGGCCATCTCACGGGCCTGTTTTTTCCCCTCTCCCCGAATGAGCAGCGGAAACATGATATTCTCCACCGCCGTGAATTCAGGCAGGAGATGATAGAACTGGAAGACAAACCCGATCTTGCGGTTACGCAGCCGGGAGATCTCGGCGGCGGCAAGTTGATTCAGGTCCTCTCCATCGATCAGAATACGACCGCCGGACGGCCTGTCCAGGGCGCCGAAGAGGTTGAGCAGGGTGGTCTTCCCCACTCCCGATACGCCCATGACGGCCACCAGTTCCCCTCGCTGCAGGGAAAAATTCAGATCGGAAAAAATGGTCAATTCCCCCCTGGGAAGAGGGTACGTCTTGCTCAGGTTGACGGCTTGCAGTACGTTATTCATATTTCAAGGCCACGACGGGATCCACCTTGGATGCCCTGTGGGAGGGAAACAGGGTGGAGAGAAAGCTGATGGTCAGCGTCACGCCGACGATCAGCAGCAGATCCCGGATGTTGATGTAGAACGGAACAAAGGCGATTTGGTAGACATCCACAGGCACCTTGATGAGCTCAAAGGTGTTAGCCAGCCAGCAGACAAAGAGCCCCAGGACCACGCCCGCCGCCGTTCCGATGGCGCCGATCATGGCGCCCTGGTAGAAAAAGATGCGGCGGATGATTCCGGAGGGCGTCCCCATGGCCATCAGGATGCCGATATCCCTGGTTTTTTCCATCACCATCAGAATGAGGGAGGCGATGATGTTGAGAGCGGCGACGATGACGATCAGTGTGATGGTCAGAAAAATGATGGTCTTCTCCAGCTTGAGGGCGGAGAAGAGCGGTCGGTTGAGCTCCATCCAGGTGGTGACATAGATGACGGGCGGCATAACCTCCTTGATCCGGCGGCCCACACGCTCCGCTTCGAAGATGTCGTCGATCCGGACCTGGATGTAGGAGATCCGGTCGTCGAGTTTGAGAAACGCCTGAGCGGCATCCAGATGGATGAGCGCCGTCGTCGAGTCGAACTGGTGAAGGCCGGTCTTGAAGATGCCTGTCACGACAAAGTTTTTGAATTTCGGGACCTGGCCGAGGGGTGACAGCCGGGAAGAGGAGGTGATGGCCGTTACGACATCCCCGATGCCGGCGCCGATCTCGAGTGCCACACGGCTCCCCAGAAGAATGCCGGGACGTTTGAGATCCGGGTCTGGAATTTCGCCGCCGTTCAGCGTCTGAAGCCACGGAGCGGACGTCTTTTCCACATCAAAATCGATCCCCTTCAGCATGGCCCCGTAGGTTTTGTAGGGCCCCTTGAGCAGAACTTCCGTGTAAGCGACGGGAGACACTGACTCCACCCCGTCCACGGCCGCGATCCTGTCCAGTGCGGTCTTATAATCGTTGAGGCCTTCTCCCGTCAGGTCGGACACCATGATGTGGGAGGTGGAGCTCAGAATCTTGTTCTGCACATCGGAATGGAAGCCGGTGATGAGGGCGACGGCGATGACGAGCGCCATGACCCCGATGGCGATCCCCAGGGCGGAGATGAAGGTGATGACCGAGATGAAGGCCTGCTTCCGCCTCGCGATGAGGTAGCGCCTGGCGACAATAAGGGCGTAATTCATGGGAGCTCCCTCAAACCTCCTGCTTGGGACGCAGAAGCGGGAATAAAATGACTTCGCGGATGGACCGGCGGTCGGTCAGCAGCATGACCAGGCGGTCGATGCCGATCCCGTCTCCGCCTGTCGGCGGCAGCCCGTATTCGAGGGCCTGGACATAATCCATGTCGACGACGTGGGATTCCTCGTCTCCCTTTTTTCGCTCCTCCGCCTGCTGCTCGAAACGAAGCCGCTGTTCGACAGGATCGGTCAGCTCGCTGAATCCGTTGGCGATCTCCATGCCCCCCATCATCAGCTCGAAACGCTCCGCCTCCTCCGGATTTTCAGGCGAGGCCTTGGCCAGGGGAGACACCTCCTTGGGCAGATGGGTGATGAAGGTCGGATGAAGGATGTTCGGTTTGACATACTTGTCGAACAGCACATCCAGGGCATTTCCATAGGAGAGGAGTGTTTTGTCCGGAGCCAGATCGGAGGCCAGAGCGATGATCTCTTCCCGGTTCTCCAGCCGTTCCCTCGACAGGCCGCTCGATTCGGCAAGCGCATCCAAAAGCTTGATCCGCTTCCAGGGCCTCTGTAGGGAGATTTCCTTTTCCTGCCAGGGGATTTTTTCCTTTCCGACGATGGTCTCCGCCAACCCGGTGATGAGTTCCTCGGTGAGGTTCATCATGTCGTTGTAGTCGGCATAGGCCTGATAAAATTCCAGCATGGTGAACTCGGGATTGTGTTCGGTGGAGATCCCCTCGTTCCGGAAACTGCGGTTGATCTCGTACACCCGCTCCAGCCCTCCCACAACCAGCCTCTTGAGGTAAAGCTCGGGCGCGATGCGCAGATAGAGGTCGATGCCCAGCGCGTTGTGAAAGGTCTTGAACGGCCGGGCCAACGCTCCCCCCGGCAGGGCCTGCATCATGGGAGTCTCCACTTCGATATAGCCGCGCTCATCAAAAAACCGCCTGGTCTGCCGGATGACGGTGCTTCGGACACGAAAAACCTCCGCCTGTTCGGGATTCATGATGAGATCCAGGTAGCGTCTTCTGTAGCGCAGTTCCACATCCTGAAGCCCATGCCATTTCTCGGGCAGTGGATGCAAACACTTGGCCAGAAAGGTGTAGGATTCGGCCATCACGGTCAGCTCCCCCGTCCGCGTCTTGAAAAGCGGCCCTTCGACGGACAGAATATCGCCGATATCGAGAAGAGTGAACCGCTGGTACAGGTCCTTCCCGATCTTGTCCTCACGGATGTAGACCTGAAGCTTCTCCCGGCTGTCGGCGATGTGAAAAAACGTGGCCCGCCCCATCTTGCGCACGGCCACGATGCGTCCCGGCACCTTGACCCGGACCTCATCCGCCTGCAGAGCCTCCGCCGACATGTCCCTGCAGCGGGAAACGATGCTGTGAATCCGGTCGGTCACATCCACCCGGTGGGGGAAGACATCCACCCCCTGTGCAGCCAGGTTTTTGAGATTTTCTTCCCGGACGATCTCCTGATCGGATTTTCTGGTTTCAGGAGGGATCGTGTCCCTCATCCGATCGCTGTCCTTCACTTCCGTCATTGTTCCGTTCCTTCATTTCTTTTCTCAACCGGTCGATGTTCCGGCCCACCGCATCCAGGATGCCGTTGATGAAGAGGGCGCCCTTGTCGCTGCTGAATTTTTTGGCGATTTCCAGAGCCTCGTTGATGATGACGGCCGGAGCGATGTGCTCTTCGTGGAGCATCTCGAACGCGGCCAGCCGCAGGATGTTCCGATCAACGACGGCCATCCGGGAAATCCGCCAGTTCTCCGAATAGGACTGAACGACTTCATCGATCGCTTCGAGGCGGGATATTATGCCGGAGACGAGCCGTTCTGTATAGTCCAACACATCGGAAGTCGGCGATTTGTCCTGCCAGAAGCGCCGCAGGGCGTCCGCCGTATCCAGGTTGGAAAATTCCTGCTGAAACAGGATCTGCAGCGCGTATTCCCGGGCCGTTCTCCTCCTGCCCATCTCAGCGGCTCATTCGAGCCCGGCGTTTTTCAGAAGGTCGATGGTCTCCACAAGAGAAAAAGCGGCATCATACCCCCTGTTTCCTGCTTTAGTGCCGGCCCGCTCGATCCCCTGCTCGATGGTGTCGACGGTCAGAATGCCGAAGGAAACGGGAAGACCGTTCTCCATGGCGATCTGCGCCAGACCCTTCGTCACCTCGGCTCCCAGAAACTCGAAGTGAGGCGTATCACCCCTGATGAGCGCACCCAGGCAGAGAATCCCATCCACCGCTGCGGATGAGGCCACTTTCTTGGCGACACACGGAACTTCAAAGGACCCGGGCACCTTGTAGATGGAAATATCTTCGTCCTTCGCTCCCATTTTTTGGAGGGCGTCCAGGGCGCCTTCCAGAAGCCTCTCGGAAATGAACTGATTGAACCGGCTGAGGATGATTCCGATCTTCATCCCCTCGGCCTGCAGCCGTCCCTGGTAGATCTTCATTGTATACTCCTTAAAACACTGTCCTTATTTTCCTGAAAACGCAGCCTTTCTTTTCTCCAGAAACGCTTTTGTTCCCTCGCTGCTGTCTTCAGAGGCACAGGCCCGGCCGAAGAGGTCCGCTTCATGCGCCAGCCCTTCGGGCAGAGTCTTGTCCAGCCCTTTATTGACCGCCTCGATAGACAGGTTCATGGCGACTGGGCTGTTGGCCATCATTTCACGAGCTAACCCTTCACATGCGGCGAGAAGCTCAGCCTGGGGGAACACCCTGTTGACAAGACCGATCCGCAGCGCTTCGGCGCTGTCGATGACGCGGCCGGAGAGGATCAGCTCCAGGGCCATCCCTTTCCCGACCAGGCGGCTCAGCCTCTGGGTCCCGCCGAATCCGGGGATAAGGCCCAGCTTGACTTCGGGCTGCCCCATTTTGGCGTTGTCCGATGCATAGCGGACATGGCAGGCCAGGGCGAATTCGGTGCCTCCCCCGAGGGCGAATCCGTTAACGGCGGCGATCACCGGCTTCGGAAAATTCTCAATGAGCTGAGTGACCGCCTGTCCCTGAAGCACATAGTCCCGTCCTTCGGTTTCTCCCAGTTCGGACAGTTCTTTGATGTCCGCGCCGGCGATAAAAGCCTTTTCTCCGGATCCGGTCAAAATGACGGCCTTTACCTCCGCATCCTCCTTAAAGGCGCTGAAGGCCGTTTTGAGTTCTCGGACGGTTTCACTGTTGAGGGCATTGAGTTTGTCCGGCCTGTGAATGATCACCCAGCCGATCCCGTTTTCCTTTTTTGCCTGAAGATTGTTAAAATCCATATGATTTTTATCCTTTCTTCCTTTTTGTTCCTTCCACTAAAGTCCCTGTATGATGAATTATTTTATCAGAATCAAACAGAGAAAGTCCATCCCGACAGGTCGGCAGCGAATCTCATGAATGAGCCGGGTGCCGGGTCATTCACGCACCGCTGGGCGCGGCACGGACTGTGAAGCTGTAGGAATCTACTGCGAACAGTCCGTAACAAAGCTCAGTGGTGTGCCCGTAGGGTGAGAGACGCTGCCGGTTGGATCCAAATATATCCAGTTTTTTTAACGAAGGCAGCGAATCTCATGAATGAGCCGGGGGTTGTTTTGGGAGAGGTGGATGTGATAATTATGTCTCATGAAAAAAGCGAACAATTTTTTTGAATTAGCACCCGATCAACTCACCTGGACCCTAGATCCCGAAAAAATTCCATTCGAAACAAGCAACCAGTGCGGCGCCTGCGAAGGCATCATCGGTCAGGACAGGGCCCTGCGGGCCATTCAGACGGGCCTCGACATCAAAAGCCTCGGCTATAATATCTTTATCACCGGAATGGTCGGAACGGGCCGGTCCACCACCGTCAAACAGCTGCTGGAAAACATGGAGAAAGGGAACGATACACCGGACGATATCATCTACGTCTACAACTTTAAAAATACGGATGAACCCACCCTGATCACACTTCCCGCCGGGATGGGCAGGCTGTTCAAGGACGCCATGACCCACCTGATCGAGATGCTCAAAACCAATATTCCCGAACTTCTGAAAAGCAAGCTCTACTCGGAAAGACGTGACAACATCGTTGAAGAGCAGCAGAAAAAGCAAAAGGAGATCCTGAACGCCTTTGAAGAGGAGGCCGCCAAGGAGGGATTTTCCGTCATTCAGGTCCAGATGGGACCCTATGTCCGCCCCGACCTTGTGCCTATGCTGGAAGGCAAACCCACGCCCTTCAACAAACTGGATTCCCTCGCCCGTGAGGGTCAGTTTGAAAAGAAAAAACTGGAAAACCTGAAGAAAATATACGAGGAACTCACGGAAAAACTGGAAGAGATTTTCAAAACGCTGAGGGAGGCGGAGGAAAAAACACGGCAGATCCTCAAGGAGTGGGACCTTGAGGCCATCACCCCTCTCATCAAGGGCGCCATACAGGAAATCAGGGCCGGATTCCCCAATAAAAAAATATCCACCTATCTATCGGACGTCGAAACCCACCTGACGAAGAACCTCCATCAGTTCAAGGGTCAGAAGCAGGAACAGAATCCCCAGATGCCGCAGATGATGGCGCCGGAAGAGGATCCCTTCCTTCACTACCAGGTCAATCTCCTCATCGACAACTCCGAAACCAAAGGTGCTCCCGTCATCATGGAGACCAATCCGAACTTTCTCAATCTTTTCGGCGCCATCGAAGCCAGTATCAACCGGATGGGCGTCCTGCAGACGGATTTCACCAAAATCAAGGCCGGTTCGCTGCTCAAGGCCAACGGCGGTTACCTCGTCATCAACGCCCTCGACGCCCTAATGGAGGTCGGTGTCTGGCCCATGCTCAAACGGTCCCTCAAATACCGGCAGCTGGAAATTCAAAATCTATTCTCCATGTACCTGATATCCACCAGCCATCTCAAACCGGAGCCTATCGACCTCGACGTCAAGGTGGTTCTGATCGGTGATTCCTACATCTACAATATTCTCTATTCCCAGGATGTGGATTTTGAAAAGATTTTCAAGATCAAAGCCGAATTTGATTCGGAGACAAAAAGGGGGGATGACAACATCGTCGAATACGCGACTTTCATCCGTAAGATCTGCGACAGCGACAATCTTCTCCCCTTCAATAAAAACGGCATGGCCGCCGTCATCGAATACAGCACCCGCATGGCAGGTAAACAGTCCAAGCTGTCCACCCGCTTCAACGTCCTGGCCGACGTCATCCGGGAAGGCAGCTACTGGGCGAAAAAAGGGGGGAAATCAAAAGTCGACCGCATCCATGTCCGCCAGGCTATCAGGGAACGATTCACCCGGTTCAGCCTCATCGAGGACAAGATCCAGGAAATGATCGAAGAAGGCACCATCATGATCGACACCGACGGAAGCAAAATCGGCCAGGTGAACGGCCTTTCCGTCTACATACTGGGAGAGATCGCCTTCGGCAAACCGACCCGCATCACCGCCACCACAGCCGTCGGACGGGGCGGCGTCATCAACATCGAACGGGAATCGGACATGAGCGGCCGGACGCACAACAAGGGGGTGCTCATCCTCGGCGGATACCTGCGTGGCAAATACGCCCAGGAAAAACCCTTTTCGCTGGCGGCCAGCCTGGCCTTTGAACAGTCCTACTCCGGCGTGGACGGGGATTCGGCCTCCTCCACGGAAGTGTATGCCATCCTCTCCAGCCTGTCCAAACAGCCCCTGCGCCAGGACATCGCGGTGACGGGATCCCTCAACCAGCACGGTGACATTCAGCCCATCGGTGGTGTGAATGAAAAGGTGGAAGGGTTTTTCTCCGTCTGCAAGGCCAGGGGTTTGACGGGACGGCAGGGCGTCATCATCCCCCACCAGAATGTGCAGAATCTGATGCTGAACGAAGACGTTGTCAAAGCCGTTGAAGCGGGGACGTTTCACATCTATCCCGTCAAAACCATCGAGGAAGGCATCACCATCCTGACCGGTGTCGATGCAGGCGAAAAACGGAAGGATGGAACCTATCCGGAAGGAACGATCAATTTTCTCGTCGACCAGGAGCTGGAGCGCCTGGGCAAAAGCTGGAAGACCTTTGCCTCCGATAAAAAGGATAGGGACAACAACAGCGTCAAGGACGCGGACAAGAGCCCTAAAAAGAAGTAGTGTTTTAATCCATCGTAACACTTTTTTTCAGGGAAGCGATTTCGTGCGGCTCGAGACGGCGCCATTCCCCAGGTTTAAGGTTGCCAAGACGGATTGAACCGAAACGGGTCCGTTTGAGCGAAAGAACATCATGGCCGACCGCTTCCATCATCCGCCTCACTTCCCGCTTTCGACCTTCATGAATGACGATCTGAAGAAAGCTGTGGCGGTCTTCCTGCCTTAAAAGCCTGACCTCGGCGGGAGCGGTTTTTTTCCCGTCCAGGACAATCCCGGTTTTCAGGCGGTCTAAGGCCTCCTTTTCCGGGAATCCCGTCACCTCCACCCGATATTCCTTTTGAATCTGATAGCGGGGATGCATGAGGCGGTGGGCCAGTTCCCCGTCATCGGTAAAAAGCAGCAACCCTTCGCTGTCGAAATCCAGGCGGCCGACAGGAAAAACTCTCCTCTTGAGGGAGCGGATGAGGCCCATTACCGTCGGTCGCTGCTGGGGGTCCTTCAGGGTGACCAGATAACCCGGCGGTTTGTATAAAACGATGGAAACGGAATCGTCCTCAGGCTTCACCGCTTTGCCTTTGACCTCGACCCGGTCTTTTGATTCATCTATTTTAGTGCCGAGGGTGCGGACGACCTCTCCATTGACCCGAACATCTCCTTTTTCGATCAGTCGGTCCGCATCGCGGCGCGACGTCACCCCGGATTGTGAGAGGTACTTGTTCAGACGGATAAGCATCAGAAATAAAAGTTGAAACCGACCGCCAATGTCCAGTCGCCGAGATTGAGAGCCTGCTCGGCGATATCCACCTTGACATGATTGTATTTCCCCTCCGCCAGGAGAGAAAATTTGGTGCCGAGATGGACCTCTAGTCCGACGCCGACATTGATTCCCTTTTTGGTGTCCGAGTCGATCGTTTTGATGTCGGCGGTGTAGAAACCGCAGCCCGCCGTGACATAGGGCTGAAAAATGAGCAAGGGGAAAAACAGCTTGGCGTTGATGCCCAGGTAGCTGTAGTCGTTCTGCTTTCCCTGCCAGTCCAGAGTCAGCAGTTCCTTTAACTCCAGGTTGTGGGCCGCCTGAAAATAATTGGCTTCGATGGAAAACATCATGAACTTGACGCCGACCCGGAGCCCATAGAGGAATGTGGTGTTGGAATTGAATTCGATGTCGGTCAGCTTCGGTTTCTGAATCGAATTGCCGGCCTGAAGCCCAATAAAAAATCCTCCAAATCCGTGGGCGCCGACAGTAAAAACGAATAGGCACAGGACCACAATGCCTGTTTTGATCGTTCGTTTCATTCTTCCCTCCATGTCATCCACACATTTCCGGTTTGGCCCAGATCTCGAGTATCCTGATATCAAAAAAATCCTGGGCGTTGACGGGCAGAAGGAGGACGGCCGTGTCCGCTCCTTCCCCCGTGCCGCCGATGGAGGCGCAGGGTGTTCCGGTCTTGACCAGTCCGGCATCCGCCGCCATCAAAGCGATTTCGACGGCCACCTTCATCCCCTGACCGAAGGTGCGGAGGGTGAAGGCGATGAGTTCCTCCAGTTCATAGGTGCCGAGTTTCCGGCGGACGGCCCGTCCCACACCGCCGAAGGCATGCTGGCAGGTAAGGATCCGAGCTCCGTTTTCCCGGATCTGGCGCATCACGTCGTCCGGGACCTGCTGGACATCGGGCTTCCAGAAACCGGTGGAGTGGGTGACGACAACACAGTTTTTCCCCATGAACATCCGGCTGGCCAGAAGCCCGGTTTCACCGCTGGTGGTAGCGACCAGGATGGTCTCGATTCCCCGGTCACGGGCCCGTTCGGCGGTGATCTCCAGTGTCCGACGGGTGTTGTGTTTGCCCGCCTCATCAAAATATACACAGGGGACTGCTTTTTCACCTACCATTCCAAACCTCCGTTCTTATTTTATTGCACTCTCGTGATAAATTCCAGTGCGAATAAAACAGACATCCGATCCGTATTAGACAGTGATGACCTCATTGACAAAAAAACCTTTTGATTCCTGACCCGTATTGATTACAATGACGAAATAATATAAAAAAGTGAACACCAATGGCACGCGTCCACGTATCTGAATCCATCTCCATGGCCATGAGTTCCCTCTGGGCCAATAAACTGCGGACATTTCTGACCCTGCTCGGCATCATCATCGGCGTTCTGACCATCATCTCCGTCGTTTCCATCATTCAGGGGCTGAACACCTACGTCTACACAAAAATGGCCTTCTATGGAGCTAACGACTTCACCGTGACCAAATTCTCCATGTTTGGTGTCTCGCTGGAGGAATTCCGGGAACAGATGAAGCGCAAAGACCTGACCATGGAGGACATGCGCACCATCAAGGACAGATGCACCGAGTGTGAGCTTATAGGCGCCACGGCCAGCAACAACCGCATGGTCAAATTCGGCAGCCAGTTCATTCGAAACGTCGAAGTCCGGGGTGTGACCCATATGGACCATATGATCGGGACGGTGGTGGAACTGGAAAGAGGACGCCACATTCTAAAGGAGGATGAGGACCACAGCCGCTCGGTCTGCATCATCGGCCGCGATGTCGTGAACGAGCTCTTCCCCACCCTCGATCCCCTCGGGAGACGCATCAAAATCGGTTCCCAGCCCTTTCTCGTCGTCGGAATCGGCAAGGAAAAGGGTAAGCTTCTCGGGATGAGTCAGGACAATTACGTGCGGATTCCGATCTCCACCTTCTTGAAGATATACGGATCAAGGCGTTCCATCGACATCAACATCCACACGGCTTCCCAGGAACAGATGATGCGGGCCCAGCAGGAAGTGCGGACCATTCTCCGTTCCAAGCGGCATCTGGCCTACGGCGAATCCGACGATTTCGCCTTTCGGACCTCCGACACCTTTATCGATCTCTACAAGTCGGCGACCCAGGGCATCTATTTCGCTATGATCGCCATCTCCGCCATCTCCCTCCTCGTCGGCGGCATCGTGATCATGAATATCATGCTGGTGGCCGTAACGGAACGGACCAAGGAAATCGGCATTCGAAAAGCCATCGGCGCCCGCAGGCAGGACATCCTCATGCAGTTTCTGATCGAGGCGGCCGCCCTCTCCACCACCGGAGGCATTTTTGGTGTTCTGAGCGGATTTCTGATCGCCAAGGCCGTCAGCGCCGCCACCTCTCTTCCCTCCACGCTCGATCCGACTTCGGTCGTTGTCGCCATCCTGGTTTCCGGCTCGGTCGGCCTCTTTTTCGGCCTTTACCCGGCCAGTAAAGCCTCCAAACTGGATCCCATCGAGGCCCTGAGGTCAGAACAATGAGAATGGGAATCGTCAATGAAATCTTCCGGATGTCCCTGGATTCCATTCGAAGCCACAAGCTGCGCTCCTTTCTCACCCTGCTCGGAATCGTTATCGGCGTCATGACCGTGATCAGCATGGTGTCCATCATTCAGGGGCTCAATAAATCTTTTCTGGCCGAACTGGAATCGGCGGGCTCTGACATCATCATCGTCAGCAAGTTCCAACCGGGTATTCAGGTCGGACACCTCTCGGAAGAGGACCGCCAGCGCAAGGACCTGACCTTCGAGGACATCGAGGCTATCCGGAAAAACTGCGATCTCGTCAAGGCGGTGGCGGTCAATCTGGTGGCCGATTTTTTTGAAAGCATCCCGATCAAATACCAGAACAACAAAAGCAGCGATTCTATGATCATGGGCATGAACGACCAGTTCCCCGAGGTCCTGTCGGTTTATCTCCCGGAGAGGGGACGTTTTCTGACCGAATCCGACATGGAACACAGCACCAAGGTCTGCGTTCTTGGATATGATCTCAAGGACATCCTGTTTCCCCACAGCGATCCCCTCGGAAAGGATATCCGTGTCGGCCCGGAGAAATTCCGCGTGGTCGGCGTGCTGCAGAAACGGGGAAGCATATTCGGGCAGAGCCGGGATAATTTTGTCGGGCTGCCCCTCACGACCTTTATGAAATATTTCCCGTACGATGAGGCCAACTTCGAATTCATCATCTCCCCCAAAAAACACGATGCCATTCCGGAAACCATAGACCAAGTGATCAACCTCCTGCGGCAGCGGCGGAAGGTGCCCTTCAACAAACCCAATGACTTCGCCGTTTTCACTCAGGACAGCATCATCGACCTCTACAACCAGCTGACCGGGGCCGCCTACCTGGTTATGGTCATCATCTCCTCCATCGGCCTGTTCGTCGGCGGAATCGGCGTCATGAACATCATGCTGGTCAGCGTCAAGGAACGCACACGGGAGATCGGCATTCGAAAAGCCATCGGCGCCCGCTCGGGAGATATCCTCAAGCAGTTTCTTATCGAGGCCGTGGTCCTCACGGGAACCGGAGGGATTATAGGAGTCCTCGTCGGCTACGGCATCGCCGCCCTGGTCAAGGCCGCTACTCCCCTGCCGGCTACGGTCACGCTCTGGTCCGTCGCGCTGGGACTGGGTGTGGCGGTTTCAGTCGGGCTTTTTTTCGGCATCTTCCCCGCCCAGAAGGCGGCCCGCATGGACCCCATCGAAGCCCTGCGGTACGAATAACCACCCGCCACCCATACCTGTGAATCAATTTTTAAGAAGGGAGTTTTTCGCCTTATCCGCCACTCCTTAACAGGATGAAAGTTGCGAATTGACATAAGCGGCGGCGGCGGCGAGGGCTTCGGACAACCCCTCCATTTTGGTGCCGGCCATCTGAACGAGGGAGGGCTGACCGCCGCCGCGGCCGTCGATAAGGGGGGACACAAACGGGACGAGTTCGCGGAGATCGATGTCGATTTCGTCGGACCGGGCGAAGACAAGATGTCCCCGTTCCCCGGCTTCAAGACCGAAAAGAACGACGTGAGGTGCCTTTCTGATAAGACTCAGGGCTAGAGTGCGGATCTCGTCTTCTTCCCGATTTTTGAACAGCTCTTGAATAACCGGACCTTTCGACGCCGCATGAAACTCTTCGGCTTCCACCTCGAGCAGTTTTGTCCGCAGCACCTTCATCTCTTTTCTCAGCTCCTTCAAATCTTCTCGAAGCCTGGAGAATGCGGCGACCACTTCACGATCGCTGATGGTCAGACTGTTGGCGATCTGCTGAATGCTCCTGTTTTTTTGGATATAATCCCGTACCGCCCGAAAACCGCAGAGGAACTCGAACCTCAGGTTGCCGCGGACCCGGTCCCACTTGATGATCTTGATGGGACCGATTTCTCCCGTCCGAAGGGGGTGTGTGCCGCCGCAGGCGGAGTAGTCGAAGTCGGCGATCTCGATGACGCGAAGAAGACCCGCCTTCTGGGGCGGTCTTCTCAGAGGCACGGTGTGGATATCTTTCTCATCCACCAGGCGGCTTCGAATCTCCAGATTGGAAAAAACGACCGCGTTGGCCCGCTTTTCCACCGCCTCGATCTCTTCATCGGTAATGTTTTTAAGGGCGATCTCTAACGTGGACACCTCCTCTCCGAGATGAAAGGATTTGGTGGCACCGTCAAACAGTTCGACAAACACCTGGGAGAGAATATGCTGCCCGGCATGCTGCTGCATGTGGTCAAAACGCCGCCCCCCATCGACACGCCCTGCGGCGGACGGGGACGAATCCCAGGCCTTCTCCAGAACATGATAGACCCGCTCGTCCTCCTCCTGGACATCAGTAACGGGGATCCCGTTCAGGGTCCCCCGGTCGGACGGCTGACCGCCGCCTTCAGGGTAAAAATACGTTTTTTCCAGCACAACCGCTGGGTGCCCGTCCCACTCCGTGACTTCGATGACCCGCGCCTCAAATTCCCAGGTGTAGGGATCGCTGATGTAGAGCTTTTTAGTCTTTTCCGTATCCGTCATGGTGAACTCCTAGCCATATTTTATTCAAATCGGCTGAAAAATCAAAGCCGGCGGCGGGACGGAAACAGACGGACCCTCAAAAACGGAAAAATGAGAGATGATTGAATGGATGATACGATGAGCTGCAGGACCGGTTCAGGTCAGACCGCCGCCAGAATTTTTTTTGTGGTCTTGAAGTGAAGCTTGGCATAGAGGGCGAGGGCGTTTTCCCCCTTCTCCCTCACCAGTCTGCAGGCTGCCTCCTCAACCAGGTTGGATGCGCCTTTGGGAAGGTCCATCCCGGCATCCTGCCCCAGGAAGTACAGCCGTTTGAGAAATTCCGCCCTCGCCAGAATGGAAGCGGCGGCCACGGCCGGGTCATCCTCGGCTTTTGTCCGCTGTATGAGTTCGATGTCCTTCCCCTTCTTCATGAGCGCATTACGAACGAACATCTCGTCGCCGAACTGGTCGGTCACCACCTGTCCGCAATCCACTTCGGCCAGAATATTTTCGATGACACGGGCATGCGCCCAGGCCAGCATGCGGTTCAGGTTGCGCATCTTTTCATAGAGGCTGTTGTATTTATCCGGACCGATGGCGACGATGGAGTGGACATAACCCTGCTTGATGGTCTCCGCGATCTCCTGGACCCGCTTGTCGGATATCTTTTTGCTGTCCCGCACGCCAAGTTCCCGAAGGACATCATCCTGCCCCTCCGGCACAAAAACTCCGGCCGCTACCAGGGGACCGAAATAATCCCCCTTGCCCGACTCATCCGTACCGATGTGCCCTTTTGTCCGTTGAAAAAGCGGTTCCTGCCTCATTCTGAACTATTTTTTTCCGTTGAGGTACTTGTGGATCTCGTTGGCTGCGATGCGGCCGTCCCCCATGGCCAGGATGACGGTCGCCCCGCCGCGGATGATGTCACCGCCGGCATACACGCCTTCGATGCTGGTGGCCATGGTGTTCCAGTCCACCTCGATGTTGCCCCATTTGCCCACCTCCAATCCGGGAGTGGTCTGAGGGATGAGGGGATTGGGGCTTTGGCCGATGGCCACGACCGCCATGTCCACCTCCATGGTGAACTCCGAGCCCTTGATGGGAACGGGACGGCGGCGGCCTGAGGAATCGGGCTCGCCCAGTTCCAT
>Ga0180009_10003240_pt1 | contig 18603 bp, 16 predicted proteins | sample OS_PC_MetaG_FD_123537 | JGI IMG/M metagenome (GOLD analysis project Ga0180009, IMG submission 123537) | Groundwater microbial communities from the Aspo Hard Rock Laboratory (HRL) deep subsurface site, Sweden - OS_PC_MetaG | ecosystem: Environmental > Aquatic > Deep subsurface > Groundwater... | reverse complement strand
GCAAACATCGAGAGACCAAGGTTCATCTCCGTGGCCTGAGCAAGAATAGCCTCTCCCAGCGCACCAGACTGCGACAGGAATCCGATCTTGCCGCTCTTCGGATAGATCTTCGAGAACGTGGCATCCATCATGATGTTTGGACTCGAGTTTATGATCCCGAAGCAGTTCGGGCCGATCATCCGCATACCCCAATAATCGACTTTCTCGATAAGCTCTTGTTCGAGTTGAAGTCCTGTAGGTCCAACCTCACGGAAACCGGCAGTTATAACGACCAGTCCCTTGACTCCCTTCTCTCCGCACTGATCCACGACCGCGCTGACATATTCTCGTGGCACAACGATCACTGCCAAGTCGACAGAATCGGGCACATCGAGTATGCTGGAGTACGCCTTGATTGAATGAATGACGCTGTGATTCGGATTCACCGGGAATATCTTGCCGTTGAATTCATACGTGATGAGGTTGTGCAGTATCTCCCTGCCAATTGAACCCTTGCGGGGAGTAGCTCCAATTACCGAGATTGATCTCGGTCTGAATATGTAATCGAGTTGTTCCGGGCGTTTCTTGATATTCTCTGTCATCTATATCTCCGTTATACCGTTACAGTCGCCCTACAATATGCCGGATACAGCTATTGTCAAGCGATTTCTCAATAGCTATATCGGCAGATTGATAGCCCAGTTTGCTTGATTCTGTGCCCCGGACGTTCGTCCGGGAGTGAGGTAGTTCGAACCCAGGAGCGATGCGCATAGCGCAAAGCGTGGTTTCGACGATTTCTGCTGGATACCGTTTTTCAGGCCTGTCGAAAAAGTTGCGGACCGCGGAACGTCGTCATCGCGAGGAGCGAAGCGACGTGGCGATCTCTATGTAAATCAAGGCTATTGTGAGATGCGAAGATTGCCACGCTTCGATCGCAATGACATCATTTGGGGTTTTCAACAAGCCCTTTCAACGGTAAGACGGCGCACAGACAGAAAAGGCAGGAGTGCCCTCACTCCTGCCACATTCAAAACCTCTGGCAGGTTTCGGAGAAACCTGCCCTTGTATCAGCTATTTCTTTTTCTTCTTAGCTGCTGTCTTCTTTACAACCTTCTTTGCTGTCCTCTTGACAGCTTTCTTCGGAGTCTCTTTCTTTGCCGGTTTCGTCTCAGCTTTCTTCGCAGTCTTCTTCGCGGCAGCTTCTGGCTCTGCAGCATCTTTCTTCTTGGGCGACTTCTTGAGAGGCACTTTAACCACGGTATGCGGCTTGCCCCCCTCCCTGATGACCACCTGAGCCGCAGCTAGTCGAGCTATCGGGACTCGATAAGGAGAGCAGGATACATAATCGAGGCCTATCTTGTGGCAGAATTCGATCGAACTCGGATCGCCGCCATGCTCCCCGCAAATACCGACCTTGAGATCCTTGCGGACCGATCTCCCCTTCTTGACACCCATTTCCACAAGCTGTCCTACGCCTGCTTGATCCAGACTGACAAACGGATCCTTCGGCAAAATACCTTTCTCGACATAATACTTGAGGAATTTTGCGGCATCATCGCGCGAGAAGCCCATCGCCATCTGAGTAAGATCGTTCGTACCGAATGAGAAGAAGTCTGCAAATTCAGCAATTTCGTCGGCAGTAAGCGCTGCGCGCGGAATCTCGATCATGGTGCCGATCTTGTATTCGACTTTCGCATGGTACTGACGGAGTACTTCTTCAGCGACACGCTCCGCAACCTCCCGCTGGTTCTTCAGTTCGTTGACATGCCCGACGAGAGGAATCATGATCTCCGGATAGATCTTCTTGCTCTGCTTTGCCAGCTCGCATGCCGCAGACATGATCGCCCGGACCTGCATTTCCGTGATCTCCGGATATGTGATTCCAAGTCGGCAACCGCGATGGCCGAGCATAGGATTCTGCTCATGCAGATCTTGTATTCGTTTTAGGATATCTTCCTGCTTCTTGATCTTCTCTTTGGGAGCATTCTTTTCCAGGAGCTCAGCAATCTTCGCCTGAACTTCCTCCACCCTCGGGAGGAACTCGTGCAGCGGCGGATCAAGAGTTCTTATAGTAACAGGAAGACCCTGCATGGCATTGAATATTCCCTTGAAGTCAGCTTTCTGGAACGGCATTAGTTTGTCGAGCGCTGACTGACGATCGGCCTGGCTTTCGGCAAGAATCATTTCCTGCACTATAGGCAGACGATCCTCCGCGAAGAACATGTGCTCGGTTCGACACAGTCCGATACCTTCGGCTCCGAACCTGCGAGCCGCCTTCGCATCGTCCGGGGTATCCGCATTAGTACGCACTCCGAGCTTTCTGTATGTATCGGCCCACTCCATGAACTCGCCGAACTCGCCTGAAAGCTCCGGCTCGATTGTCTTGACCTCGCCTTTCATGACTTCACCGGATGAGCCATTCAATGTAATTACATCACCTTCTTTGAAGACAGTCGTGCCAACGGCAAATTGCCTTCTGCCCTCATAGACGCGAATATCTTCGCAGCCAGCCACACAACTCTTACCCATCCCTCGGGCAACTACTGCCGCATGCGATGTCATCCCGCCGCGCGCGGTAAGTATTCCTGCTGCTGCTGCCATCCCGTGGATATCATCAGGATTGGTTTCGGTGCGAACAAGTATGACTTTCTGACCTTCCTGAGCATTTTCGACTGCCTGATCGGCAGTGAAGACTATCTTGCCCGAAGCGGCCCCCGGCGATGCTGCCAATCCCTGCGCAATAACATCATACACGGCGTCGGGACTGATGCGGGGATGCAGCAATTGTTCCAGATCCTCTGGTCTAACCCTTAGGAGAGCTTCTTCCCTCGTGATAAGCTTCTCTTTCACCATGTCCACAGCAATCTTGACAGCCGCTGGAGTGGTCCTCTTGCCCGAACGAGTCTGCAGCATGTAGAGTGTGCCTTTTTGGATAGTGAACTCGAAGTCCTGCACGTCTCGATAATGCTGTTCGAGGCGGTTCGTGATAGCGCGAAGTTGCTTGTAGACTTTCGGCATGACATCCTTGAGCGTCGAGATCGGCTCGGGAGTCCTGGTACCTGCCACGACGTCCTCGCCCTGCGCATTGATGAGGTACTCGCCGTAAAACTCATTATCTCCAGTTGACGGATTCCTCGTAAATCCCACACCCGTTCCGCAATCGTCACCAAGATTGCCAAAAACCATCGCCTGAACGTTGATCCCGGTTCCCGTATCATCGACAATGTCATTCAGATGCCGATAGGTGATTGCGCGGGGATTATTCCAGGACCGAAACACGGCATCTCTGGACATCTCCAATTGAACATTCGGATCATCCGGAAATGGCTCGCCCGATCTCCTTCTGACGATCGATTTAAACCGCCTGACTATATCCTTGAAATCCTCGGCAGAAAGAGAGGAATCCTGGCGAATCTTCCGCTCACGCTTCTTCTTTGTAATTACGCTCTCGAAGACTTCTTTATCTATGCCGAGCACGACATTGCCGAACATCTGAATGAATCGTCGGTAAATATCGTAGGCGAATCGCTCGTTTCCTGTGCGGGCAGCCATTCCCTTGAGACTATTCTCATTAAGTCCGAGGTTCAGCACGGTATCCATCATACCAGGCATCGATACCGGAGCACCGGATCTTACGGAAACAAGCAGTGGATTATCGACACCACCGAATACGGCGCCTGTCGACTTCTCCAGCTTCTTAATATTGGCTCTGATTTCGTCATCAAGTCCTGGCGGAGCACACATGTCGTTGTCATAGAACGCCCTGCAGGCATCGCAGGTAATTGTGAAGCCTGGAGGCACAGGTATTCCGGCGTTGGTCATTTCTGCCAAACCTGCCCCTTTACCTCCGAGCACCAGCTTCATGTCCCCAGAGCCGTCAGCCTTTCCATCTCCGAAAAAATAGACCATTTTAGGTGCTGCTTTAGATGCGGCTGATGTTTTCCGGGCAGCCTTAGGAACAGTTGTAGAACTCTTCCCTTCCGTGCCCTTTGCAGATATTTTAGCCATACCTGTATCTCTCCATGCCATAAATTATGCCATCCAGGTCGATTTCGGCCGAAATGTAACTTTGTTCATAGACTATCGCAAGCAGTTTTTGCACGCAATAACCCATACCTCTTTTGAAGAGAGAAACATGTTGAGCTGAACAGTAGTGGAAATGTGGTGATGCTGGATTGCCTTCTTACACAGCCACAAGATCACTACATAGTGAAGTAACGCTCACCGTTAATGATTTTTTCGAGCATTTTGAGGGTCTTTTCAACAGGAGCATGCATCAGATCATGGGTGTTGAAAGTCCCCTTCTGATTCTCCCTGGAGTACTCGACCCCGTTTGCGCCTTTAAGCCGCTGCTTCTTCTTGTGAGTCAGGTTGTACAGTCTCTGGTACTCTTTGGCTTTCTCCTTGTGTGCCAGATAGTACTTCCTTTGATAGTCAGCGCGGGCGGCTTTTGCTTCCTCGGGTGTCATCCGTTTCTTCTTACGGCGCTTTGGCTTAGAAATGTGGATTTTCCCCATAGTACCGTCCTTGGTTTTGGATCAATTCAGGAAACCGTTAAGCTCCCTCACTCAAATGCCTTACGGCACAGAATCCCAAAAATGCAGCCTTGCTGTTCAACTAATTTAAGGCTAAGTGTTTAGCCTGTCAACAGTATTCTGCAATGCAGTGTAACTTTTTTGCATCAAATTATCGCAGCCCGAACTAGCTGCAGGAGAGAAATATACGGAAGCTCCCCCTCTAAAGGAGCCAACCCTGCCTTCATGCACAGCCTCGTCCAAGCAATGCGCAATGCGAAAAACTCAACTGAAATATCTTATAAGCATATCCTTCCACTCTTCAAGAAACGCTATGCGCTGCACAAATAGCGAGACTCGCGCCATCACAGTGTAGCCGAAACTCGCCCCGAATCCAATCATCAGAACGTAAATACCAACCTTAGCAGCTCCACCAAACGAGCCTTTGTGCTCTTTCGAAAAGAAAAAATACATAAGGCCGGTAAGTACACCTATTACTATGAATATACTCCAGACTTCGGTCATAGATCCAAAGCCGAATGAGAGATCTAGCGTCGATGATAGCTGTCTATTGATGTTGTTGTACATATAGAGAGGAATAGCAACTCCCGATGTCCCTATATAGAACGCAATCGGATACCTCGAAACCCAGGAGAGCTTCTTCGAAAATCTCATCCACATCATCATGCCAAGGATACCCGGAATGAGGTACCACCATTCTCCCGCGAGTACCGGATCGTACAGCTTCGGCTTCAGGCTCGTGAGAACGAGAAGCACCACGAAATAGCCCGCACCAACACCGACCACAAGATGCTCCGCGAACTTGTAGAACGGGTTGTCCTTGTAAAGAAAGGAGAACGTTGCCAGCGTCAAAAACACTGCAAGAGTCGTCCAGAGCAATTCAACTGTCGCGCCGTCTTCCATATCTATTCTCCTTCCCTATCCCAACTTCTTTTTAGTTTTGCGTGACAGGAGATATCCAATATTTCCGATCACGATGAACAGTACAATCGTCAGGTGCGCAGCGACCTGTGCGGGCATCCCCGCAGTCGCTTTGTCGGGCCTGCCGACCAGCTTCTCGTATTCGGCAGCACCCTTCCAACCGCCTATCAATCCAAACAGGGCATTACCGAGATAAGGATAGTAGTCGGTCGCCATAACACCTGTGACTCCGAGCGCAAGCGGCATGTTGTAACGGGCGTTCCCGTAAATCACCCAGAAATCTGCGGTCGTACCCGATGTTATCGCAAGTACTGCTTTGACATCATCGTAGTTCTTCACACCCTTCATAATCGGGAGATCATCAAGAGGAGTGTCATAGTAATCGCGCGGGAAGAAGACTCTGAAGTTTTCTCCCATTCCCAGTATCACGAATGCAGGATAGGGCCTGTAACCGATGAAACAGTAATCTTCACCGTAAACGATCTCCCTTCCATACTCCTGCTCGGCAACGTCTCCGATTTCTCGAAAGATTTCTTCTACCATCCCCGCCCCATATTGGGAGAGTGTAACGCCGATAACCTTCACTTTACGCTTGTAGCACTGCGTGATAATCGCGCGGGACATCGGATGCAGTTCGGCCAGCGAACTCGGGTCGTAGTCGAACGAAATCAGAAGCTTGTCGCCCGGTTCGAGGTTCTCTACGAAGTTGTAGATAGACCTGACTTCTCTTGTGGTCACTATATCGACCGTGAAGTGGTTTCTCAAGAAATAGGCGAGAGCGACTACGACAAAGAGGAAAAGGAACACCCAGCGCCGATCGAGAGCTACCATCTTATCGAATATGTTCATAGCTGATATCTCCTTAATCCCTGCCGAGGTAGGCACGTTCGATTCCGAACATTATCTTGAATGCGGTCGCAATTGCGCCGAGCCCGATACCGATGATGATCGCACGCTTGGCAGCCAGATTCGGTACTCTCAGAATCCATCCCGACAGATCCGAGATATAGCTCGAAACCTGACCCATCGGAACGAACCTGATCATGATCACGAGACCGGCGAAAAGCAGCAGCGTCGCCAGCAGCGACCGAGCTCTGAATGCGCGGAAAGCCGCGGACGATATGAAAAACGCCAGCAGCGAGAACATGGTCGCCTGAATCGGCACAAGAATATAATAGAAGAAATGTTCGTACACATAGTTGTTAAGGTTTCCCCAGCCTGGAACAAAGCCGACGATCATCATTATTAACAATCCGGCCAGTGTAATGACAGCATATTCCCAGTTCTCCGCCCGTTGTTTAATCTTGTTGAAGTTCACTCGCCAAAGAGACCAGATGCCGAGTAGCAGTGCAAACACGCCGATGATGATCGTCCAGTCAATCAAATATTGATACATCCAGGCCCAGCTATCCAGCGGGACGTAGTACTGGACGACCATAAACAGACTGACCAGGAACACGATCAACAGGGGGATTCTTCGTTTCATTCAGTTATCCTCCCCTACAGTATTACTCTAACAAGTTCACGTATAGCATTCCAGCCAAAAGCGGTGGCCAGAACACCAACTGCCATCAGCACCATCAGGATTCCCTTCCCCCAGTCTTCGGCCTTCAGCGACCCCAGCAGAAGCGGATCTCGGCCGAGGTAGGCAGAAGCGGCGTACAACTCCTCACCAATGAGCGTATAGTCGCACGCTACTACGAAGAATGGAATCTGAGTGATCTGATCGGTACCGGCGATCTGGATCGCCCCGATCGAATTGCCGGTTTCGGCCAGAATCAGAGATTCAGCGGCGAAGTAGCCGAGGTAGAAATTCGTTGCAGGCAAATCACGAACCATGATACCGTTGACTCCGGCGACATACGCAAACTGAGCGTTGGTGACGAAGAAAACTTGGTCGTCGCTATACTGATCCGGTCTACCGGCCTCCATATAGGCAGATTTGACAACATCCTGTGCAACGCTCATAACAATCGGCTCATAACAAGGGACGATCAGATCGGTCTGATATTCGGCCACCTTCTTCGCCACTCTTCCGAGAATCGTAAACGACGCGATTGTGGCAATATCGGCAGCCGTGCCTATGCCGAGCACGTAGAGTATTGGCTTACCCATTTCAGTTGCGCGCCCTATTGCCTCGTCAACAGCCTCGATCCCGGCCAATGGCCGGACAAAAAGCTCTTTGCCCTTTCGAGCGGCGTTAATGAAGAGGACTGTGAAGAACCCGAATAGCACCACACCTACAAGAACCGGAACCTTGCCCCAGTGGAACCACTGGCCACTTGTCTGGAACGGCCCTCCGATTGCCGGCTCGGATTCAGTTCCATTGTTGGCAACAGCGATAACTTTGTAATAAAAGTCGTGATCGTTGGCCATATAATCCGAGTTGTCCTTGATCTTGCTGCCGATGTCGAGATACGTCGTGACTCCTCTGGCAGCTTCACCGAGTGACTTGAATTCCCCATCCGGAGCATCTCCACGGAAGATCAGGAATCTGGCGACGGAATCACTCCATTCGGCAGGATAACCCCAAGTCAGTTTGAGCTTGTGGCCTCCGTCGTTTGGAACATCCTCTCCCAAGACAAGCTCCGGCGCCGGAGGCGGCTCCATCTGAATCTCGGCAGGCATACTGTCAGCCATCTCGCCTTCATCCTGAGCCGGAAGAGCCGGCGCCAGGATCATGACGAGTGCTATGACAATTGCTGCGAGTCTCCATTTAGTCTCCATATGCACCTTCTATCGAAAAGACTGTTTTGTTACTGCATCATGCCAAGCCAGTCGCCGAAAAGGAACTGCATCCTCCCGACCAGCAGGGATATACGCGCCATGACCGTGTAACCGAATGACGCTCCGAATGTAACCATCAGAACAATTATGCCGGTGCGCGCGCCAACCCCAAATGCACCCTTGTGCTCTTTGGAGAAGAAGAAATATATGAGCCCCGTCATAACGCTGACGAAAATCGCGATGTTGGAGAGGGTCTCGCCAAGATTGAATCCGGTAGCACCGGTTGCATATAACGAAAAAGTAGTATTGTTGATTTGTTGGATAAAATCGGACCTCAGGTATCGTATAAGATTCAGTCCGGCAGTCGTGCCGACAATGAACGCCAGAGCCCATCTCGAAATCCACCCGACACTCGATGAAAGCCTCAGCAGAAGAAGAATGCCGAGAATCAGCGGGATCAGCATGAACGGCTCGGCGGCATTATCTTTGAGTGCGGGCATGACCGGCCCTACCATTGGAGGATAGAGCTTGCCGAACAGGTTCGGAACCATCGTTCCCCAGAATCCCATGCACATCCAATACGCAGCGCTCACGCCAACGAATAGATGCTCAGCGAATTTATAGTACGGATTGTCTTTGTATAGAAATGAGAATATGAACAGCGTAAGGAATGCGCCGACAGTCACGAGCAGTCCTTTGAGGACAATGCTCACAGCAAACGCGACAATCACAATCGCCAGAACTACATAACTTGCCGCCTGCTTACCGTTCATCAACTCCGCCCCTTCCCACTAGCTCTTAACAGGAAGTACAATGTATTTCCAAACAGGATGAAGAGCATGATTACCAGATGAGCGACTGTCTGCGACATCATCAGGCTCATGCCGGCCATCTTGCGGCCTCTGAATTTGGGATATGCTTTCAACAGGGCAGCCTCATACTCCGCAGCACCCTTGGCTCCCCCCAGCAATCCAACAAGCTGATTCGGGTAGTACGGATATAGGAGCGGAGCGGAAACAGCCGTGCACCCGCCGCCCACCGGGATCTTTCCCGGATCGCCCGCATACAGAATCCACTCTTTGATTCCGGGGAACCCGCCACCGAATGAAATGATCAGATCAAAATTCTTCAGGCTGTTGATGTTTTCCATCATCGGAATGGAGTCGATTGCAGTTCCGGCGGCATCAGTAGAATACATCCTCTTAAAATCAACATACAGCAATCGAATCAGACCCTGGTTACCCGCTTTGTATCCAAGATTGACATAATCGATGCCGTATTGATATTCCGGATATTCCGGATTCAGTATTTTAGCGATTGTCTCGCCAGTCAGGTTGTGACCGGTCGCCCAGACAGCCATCATATATAGCTTCGCCTTTCGTTCGGCGCATTGTCGCAGGATAGCGTCCATCATCGGCTGAATTTCAGGAGCCGTTGTCGGACCATAGTCGAATGACAGCAGCACTCTCGACTCTTCCGGAAGTGCATCTACAAAATCAAACAGCCTCTGGACAATAGGAGTCGTCTCCTCTTCAAGTGATACGCCAAACAGCAACGGAATCACGACGGCAAGTCCGATAAAGACGAATATGATTCGCCTATCGATGAACTGTAATCGCTCTACAATGCTTTTCTGTTCTGTTCCGTTACTCATGGCAATCGTCTCTAATCATTATCCTGTCCAAGATATGTACGTTCGACACCAAGAATCACGCGCAGAGACATCGATATTACTCCGAGCGCAATCCCAATCATAATGGCACGCTGTCCCGCCAGATTCGGCACATCCATAATCCAGTTAGCCAGATTCGGAATCTGCAGGAATGCCAGCGATGTGTCCTGAAGGCCGCCGGTTACCCACAGGCCGAGCGGCGTTCTTCCAAGCAGGATCACAAATGCTGCTATCAGCAGAATCGTAGCCTCTTTGTTCTTTGCTCTGAATGCTCTGTATGATGCCGATCCGACGAAGAAGGCGAGTAGTGCGAACATCGATGCCTGCAACGGCGTGAAGATGAACATGTACAGATCGCTAAACAGCGATCCAATTACCGCGACATCACCCTGTATGCCGCCCGGATTGCCGATCTTCAGAAGCCCTGCCGCGAGCATAACAAGAAAACCACCGAGCGTCACAATCGAGAATATCCAGTCTTTGCGCTTCCTTTTTATCTTGGTGACATGCACTCTGATAAGATTACCGCCACCCAGCAGGAATGCGAACACTGCGATAATATCAAAATAGAGCGAGAAGTCATCACCGAGATTACCAAACGGCTTGTGTGGGATGAACTCGGCAAGCACGAGCACTGTGCCGACGATAAATGTTATAAATAATGGTACTGTTCTGCGCATAACCTGCTAACTTGCTGAGAACCAGCCCTGAAGAGTGTTTCCGAGTTCAAGAATGTCCGCCGAACCGGTTATCGCCGCCAAGGTGAAAAGTCCACACAGAATCAAAATCACAACCATGGCGATGATCTTGCCGACATCCTGCCCCTTGAGTGATCCGAGCTGCTTCGGTTCACCTGAAAGATAAGCTGACGCTGCGAATAGTTCCTCTCCGATAAGCGTATAATCACACGCAGCAACAAAGAACGGCAGCTGCGCCGGCATAGCCGTTCCTGCTATCTGAATCGCTCCAATCGAATTACCCGTTTCTGCCATGATAAGAGACTCGGCATAGAATGCTCCGAGATAGAAACATGTCGCCGGCTTTTCACGAACCATGATCCCGTCGACCGCAGCTACATATCCGAACTGCTCGTCGGTGAGATAGTGAACCATGTCATCGGAGAATGCATCGGGTCGACCGGCAGCGACATACGCTTGCTTGATTGTTTCGCGTGCGGTAGTCATAACGATTGAACGCGAGACGGGCATATTCAATTTAGTGTCGTAATCTGCTATTGTACGCGCAATGCGTCCCAGTATAGTGATCCCTGCAACAGTCTGGACATCATCCATATCCATAATGCCGGGGATGAAGAGAATCGGGCGACCCATTTCTGTTGCGCGACCAATTGCCTCATCGACAGCCTCAAGGCCGGCAATTTTCCGCAAAAAGAATTTCTTCCCTTTCTGCGCATGGAAGATGAAATAGATGACGGAGAGGCAAATGATTAAGCCGATTACAAGCGTGTTAGCATCTTTGGAATTGAACCACTGCGGTGATGACCGCACGCCCGCAGATATTTCGGAGGGCGTCGATCCCGCGTCAGAGAATGCTGCTACATAGTAGTAATATGTAACTCCGTCAGTGGTTGTCGCATCTTCAAACTGCGACATCCCTTTCGAGGCAGTGCCGACGGATTCGAACTCACCTTCGGGAGATTCGGCTCGGAATATCTCATAACCAGTGACGTTGTCTGCCCCGGATCCGTCATCGGGTGATAGATGCCATGTCAGAGTGACGGAGCTGCCCTGATCCCCCTCGGCATCACGCACGATGTCGAGTCTCGCCGGCGCCGGACCAGTAGCAACCTGCACATCATCAAGGACTGCTATTGAGTCGAGCGTCAAATCGACAGCCGCACTGTCGGGCATATCCTGGGCTAAAAGGTTGGGACAAGCGAATGCCACAAATGCGACAATGCCCAAAACTATGATTGTTTTATTCTTACGATGCATCGGATTAGCTGAAAATTCCGCGAATCCAGTCGTTCACCAGAAAGTCTATGCGCCCGATCAGGAGCGACATACGACTCATCACGGTGTAGCCGAAAGAGGCACCGAAGGTTATCATAAGGAACCAAGTGCCGACCTTCGCCGCACCACCGAAAAGACCTTTGTGTTCTTTCGAGAAAAAGAAATAGACCAGTCCTGTGAATGTCCCGACCAGAATCAAAGTATTTCCGAGACCGGCCCAGACACTCGCGACAGGGGCAATCCCTCCCGCATCGGATATCGGTCCAAAGAGCGGGACAATCGTATTATATATCTGTTTAACACCGTTGGAGACGAGGTAGTTTACGAATTGCAGGCCTGCGGTTGCGCCGATCACGAGCGCGAGAGGCCATCGTGATATCCATCCGATTTGCGGCACAAGCCGCATCAGCATCATGATGCCGAGAATCCCGGCCACCAAATAGAGCAGATTATACTGAATCTCTCCGTGACCGAGAGCGACCAGCGCAGGCCAGAGATTGTCCCATAGTTTCGACACCAGATTCTGCCACCAGAGCGACACGATCCAGTAACCTGCAGAGATGCCTATAAATATCGCCTCGCAGATCTTGTACCACGGATTATCCTTATATAGGAAGGAGATTATCCCGAGAGTCAGAAATGCTCCGATCCAAATGCCTATGTCAAAATGCATCGCTTCCTCACTCCTGCCTTCCGCGGGTCATGAAATAGGCTATATTGCCAATCACGACGAAGAAAATCACGATTCCATGCGCAAATGTTTGTGACAGCATGAAAGTGGTCGCCTTTGCCTTAAATCCTGTTACTTTTTCGAACTCAGCACCACCACGCATGCCTCCGAGCAACCCGACAAGCTGGCCGCCACCGAGATATGGGTATGCGAGAGGAGCCTGTACGGCTGTGTTGCCTGCACCGAGAAGGACATCAAACCTGTCCGCGGCGATCTGCACCCACTCGACCGTACCGGGATAACCGGCAGAGAGGTTGAATACAAAATCTACGTTCGAGAAATTCTTGACGTTTTTCAGCATAGGAATATCTTCGTAGACTGTTCCGCGAACATCTTTCGGAAACGCCTCTTTGAAATCTGTGCCCATGCGCTGAATAACGAACTCGTTGCCAGCTTGAAATCCGAGATTGACGTAATCGACACCATATTGAAGATTCTTTGCTGCGATCTCAGGGACTTCAAATGCCCTTTGTAGGGACATTTCCGCCTGCTGAGGCCCCTGTGGCCATAAACCCATGATTATGATCTTCAGATCCTTCTTGAAACAGTACCTCACTGCCGCATCAGCCATCGGTTGAAGTTCCGGCGCCGATGGAGGATCGTAATCAAATGTCATCAGCACTCTGGAGCCGGGGGGAAGCTTCTCCATAGCGTCGAAAATGCCCCGCACCTCGTCCGAAATCGACAGTTTGAAGTCTGACGAAAGAAACATCGGTATCAAAAGTGATAGTCCCACAAGGAGAAATATCCACCTGCGGTCGATCATCAGCATCTTATTCCAGAAACCCATCAGTCACCTCCTCCGAGGTAAGACCTCTCAATGCCGAGCATAATCCGCAATGCGGTAGATACGGTTCCAAGTGCAATTCCGATCATAATAGCACGTTGGCCGGCCAGATTCGGGTAGTTCATAATGAATGAGGAAATATCGGAAAGGGGTGTGAAATCCTGCACGAACGGACCAAACAGGATGTCATCGAACAGAACCCGCCCCATCATGACAAGAAAACCCGCCAAGAGCAGAAGAGTCGCCTGAACATTCCTTGCTCTGAATGCTCGATACGATGCGGACGCTACAAAGAACGCCAGGATCGCGAACATTGTCGCCGAAAGTGGCGTATAGATATTCACATAGAGCCAGTCAAATCCGGTCCCGGGAATCTGGAAATCTCTGCCACCGGCGAATCCAGCGATCGCCATCGCCAACCAGGAGGCAACGATAATCACCGCATATTGCCAGTCCTTCTTCTTCTTCTGAATCTTGATTATTGAAAGCTTGAGAAGATTGAGAGCGCCGAGCCATATGGCGCAAGCTGCAATGATAAAGAACCAATCGGAAAACAACTGTTCAAATCTGTCAAACGGGCTGTGCGGAATGAAATACTGGATCACAAATGCAATCCCTACTACCGAAGTTATTACCAGAGGAATCTCTCGTCTCATATTCTATTCCGCCACAATATTGAGAAGACTCTGGACGTCATAGACACCGAGTGTCTGGATTATCACGCCGATCAAAATCACAACCAGAATCAAACCTTTGCCAACATCCTGACCTTTAAGCGACCCGAGAAGTTTCGGCTCTTTCGATAGATATGCCGACGCCGCGAACAGCTCCTCGCCGATCAATGTGTAGTCACAGGCGGCGACGAAGAACGGCAACTGCGCAGGCATCGCCGTTCCGGCAATTTGAATTGCGCCAATAGAATTACCTGTCTCGGCAAGAATCAGAGACTCGGCATAGAACGCGCCCATGTAGAACATCGTCGCCGGTTTCTCTCTGACCACCATGCCGTCGATAGCAGCGGCATAACCGAATTGATCGTCGGTGAGATAATGAACCATATCTTCGTTGAACGCGTCCGGGCGCCCCGCATTCAAATACGCTTCTTTGACAATCTCACGAGCGGTCACCATAACCAGCGATCTCGAAACAGGCACATCGAGTTGGGTCTCATACTCGGCTGCGAGTTTCGCCACGCGGCCAAGAATCGTCACACCGGCGATCGTCTGGATATTCTCCATGTCCTGTGTGCCTGGAATGTAGAAAATTTTCTTACCCATCTCAGTGGCGCGTCCAACCGCTTCATCGACAGCCTCCAGCCCCGCAATCCTGCGGATAAACAACTCTTTGCCGGCTTTGGCCTGAGCGATATACCACAGAATCAAGAATCCCAACACAATCGCAAAAATCAAAACGACCGTTCGATTGGTATTGAACCATTGTGCCGAAGCTTTGGCAGGAGCAGACTCAGCGGAGAACGAAGTGACTTCAACCTTCCCGCCGGCGACAGTTGGCGCAAAATTAACCGCAGCTACTCTGTAAACATAACTCTTACCGCTCTCGGGATAATTGTCGGTGATTGATGTTCCTCCGGCGGTGGCATCACCGATGACCTCGTATTGAGAATCAGGAGCTCCAACGGGCTTCCGCTCGACGTCGTAACGAGCGACCATCCCTTTGGCATCATCCGGCGAAAGATCCCAACTCACCTGAATCGATCCGCCATTGTCGTTCGGGGTATCCTTGCCAATGACGTTGAGAGCCGGCTGGGGACGGACAGCCTCCTCAGTCACCATCGAAACGGGTGCGCTGATGCTATCCGTAGTATCCTCATCAACAATAATCCCGAAGGCAGAAGTTGTGAGCAACAATAGAAGCAACGCGAGTAGTGTCGAAGTTTTCATAGGCATACAGTCGCCACACAAAAATAACCGTCGAAGTTATCTCGACGGTCGGATATTAGCAAAGTCAGCAGTTCACAGTTGATAAAACGAGAATGAAATATTCCACTGTAACACTTTCTTAGTAAGAGACGTCCCAAAGCTAGATCAATCTATGCCTCGGCAAATCTTAAGTCAAGTCAAAAATCAGTCTCTACCTTTCGATTAGCTCGACATTGGCACGAGGAACGATCACTTTATTACCTTCGCTGAACTGCACTGTGAGAATGCGCGCTTTCGATTCAGATTCGAGTTGGTGTAACTCTGGTTGAAGGTCGACCACTGTTCCGAGCTGACCGAAGTACGGTTGTCGAATCACACGAACAGGCGAGCCCACAGCCAACCCAACTGACTCGGTTGTGCGCCCGGCTGCCTTATCTGCATCAGGATTCTTCGACGGAATCACAAGTTCTGGACGAATCACACCGGCCCTGATCTGAGTCGCGCCGTTGATGCATGCCATTTCGCCTTCTCTAGATCTGAGGAGATCAAACGTACGGCCTGCCATACTGATCTGACCGAAGCCTTCGGTGATAACAACCGTTACGGTGATGTTCTCCGAACCGGTGATGGCAACGCCGATATCTGTACCGAGAAACTCACGCAGGTCTTTGTCGTCGAGTCCACCGACAACAATCCCCTTCGCCTTCACTTCGATGGCTTTCTTGATCGCTCCTGCGGTCACGATCGAACCCCCGACGACTATCTTCCCTTCACAGGAAGCATCGATCAGACTCTCGGTCAAAACGACAGAGTTGTTCTCAGCGACGACTTTGATCTCTCCGTGAGTCTCTCCGCCGATGCCGAAAATACCCTGGATGAAGGACCCACTGGTCTCAACAACCACGCCTTCTTCGGGAATGACTTCAGTGATGACACCGTCGAGATAAGCTTTCACCTCAACGGGAATCGGATGGCCGCGCAGTAATACCTGCCCGGTGATATTGGATATATTTTCAATGGAACCGTCTATCTTTGACTTTGCCTCAGATTTGAAAAGACCAAAGAAACTCTTGGTCATACCGATAGTCTCGCCCTTCGCGATCTGGTCCCCCTCCTTCTTCAGCATGCATTCACCAACATCTTCCGGCGGCACACCGAGGATATTCGCAATATTTATCGGCTCGACATTTCCCGGAAGATCGGTGCGAGCCACCACATCGTCTGGGGCAACTTTGTCGCCGACCTTAACAACAACATCGCCCTTCAGCGGTAGAATCCGCCGTTTTGAAATGGTCACCATTTCGGTGACCTTTAAACCGGGCGTATATGCGTGTGTCATTATCCAATCTCCTATTCAGCATGGACGAAATATTATCAAATTCATCAAAAGCTCGACATCAGAAAGATCTCCCAGTAGGACTAACCGCGCTCAATTGCCTCATTGGGGTATATATTCAACTCCGTGATCCATTCTTTGAGCTTTTCGACTCTCATCCTGTCTTCTTCCGGCGGGGTGAATGGCCGACCTCTGCCATCGAGGATTATCCCGACCACTCCACCCGAGACAGTGGTTTCGACATCGTGTCCTTTACCCGCCCCAACATCCTGGGACCGTTCGGGTTGAAGGACAGCCTTAGCCTTATATGCCAGGCCCGTTTCCTCGTCAAAGCCGAGCTTGATGAGTTTCAGATCGCCGGCGTTCAGTTCACCCTCTTCCGTCTTGCCACCCGGCAATTCGAAGCGATATTTCAAGAGGGCCTTTGTGCCTTTGTGATCGCCGACCGGAGCGATGCATGTCCCAAGATGGATAAGACAATCTTTCTCGAACACCTCAGTTGCGGCATGTTTGTGCACTACAGATAGCACGCCGAGCTGCGGCATCATGAAGATCGAATCGACTGCGAGTCGCGTGATACCTTCCGGCTGAAATGCGTCGACCATCATCAAGGCCGCCTGTTGCCGTCTGGGAGCATGCGAAAGAACTCCACCCGAGCCGATGAGCATGTTCAGCGACATCATGTTGACAAGAGTCGAACCCGATGAACTCTGAGCGAAGGCATCGGCGATAGTACGCTGCTGCTGGACGCCTTTGAGCACAGTCGCGAAACTCTTGTGCTGCACGAATGCAAGCCTCAGTGCTTCCCGTGCAATGGCCTGCTCAAAAATCAGCTCCTCCATCGACTGTGGAATCGTGGTCGGACGGATCATTTTGTTCTTCACCCTGTTGCGCAGGTCGCGCTCATCCATGTGGAACGGCACCCAGCGCATGACATTCGGCAGCGTCGCTTCCTTGAATACGTTTGATACCGAATAGCTCATACCAAGGTTAGCGGAGACTGTCCGATTGAATACTCCCTGGAATACCGAGAAGACGTCGGTGGTCGCTCCGCCGATATCAACGCCCAAAGCCTCGATGCCTTCGATATCAGCGATGGTTTTGATAATCGCTCCAACAGCTCCCGGGGTCGGCATAATAGGAGCATCTGTCCAGGTCATCAGCTTCTTGTAACCGGGTGCTTGAGCCATCACGTGTTCCATGAAAAGATCATGAATCTTCTCGCGCGCCGGAAGCAGATTCTCTCTCTCAAGTACAGGGCGGAGATTGTCAACAATGCCGAGATCGACTTTCTTTCCCAGCGTCTTGGTGATCGCATCTCTCGCTTCCTTATTGCCAGCGTATATGACCGGAAGCAGATAGCCGGAACCGAGTCTCGGCTTCGGATCGGCAGCGCCGATCAACTCAGCTATTTCCACGACGTGAGTTGTCGTTCCGCCATCGATGCCACCGGAAAGGAGGATCATGTCGGGGCGAAGGTGTCTGATACGCTCGATTTGCTCATGCGGAAGTCTCTTGTCGTTGGAGGCGATCACGTCCATCACAATCGCACCGGCACCGAGTGCGGCTCGTTCGGCGGACTCGGCCGTCATCGAACGAACAACGCCGGCAACCATCATCTGCAAACCGCCACCGGCAGATGAAGTCGAGATGTATATGTCAGTTCCGGTTTTTGTGCCGTTATCATTCCGTGGGGTTATGATCCTGTCATTCTCATCGAGGAGTGTTCGTCCGGAGAGTTCGGCGACTTCCTGCACCGCATTCAGTACTCCCATTGTAACATCTTCGAACGGAGCCTCAACGGTGGTTGGAGCTTCGCCTCTGACTATCAGTCGGTATTCTCCGTCCCGGAGTTCGATCAAGATTGCCTTGGTAGTAGTCGAGCCGCAGTCAGTAGCGAGAATGACCTTGATATCTTCAGGTTTCATATCCTTCATCTACTTCTTCCTCATATATGCGCCAGAGTAAACATTTTCCTCCATGCCGAGGCGGGGACATATGCCACCTCGTTCCAGGAATTACAAGTTACACAAATCTCTCCCATTTTGTCAAGCTGTCTGAAG
>Ga0180009_10003239_pt1 | contig 18610 bp, 16 predicted proteins | sample OS_PC_MetaG_FD_123537 | JGI IMG/M metagenome (GOLD analysis project Ga0180009, IMG submission 123537) | Groundwater microbial communities from the Aspo Hard Rock Laboratory (HRL) deep subsurface site, Sweden - OS_PC_MetaG | ecosystem: Environmental > Aquatic > Deep subsurface > Groundwater... | reverse complement strand
GGAGGCTATCAACCGGTTCCGGCTGGTCCTGCTGAAGAATCCGGATTTCGCTCCGGCCCGCAAGAATCTGGGCATTGCCTTCATTCACCTGAACCGGCCCCGGGAAGCGCTCCAGAACCTGTCCCGGGCCGTGGAACTCGCCCCGGACATGGCGGAGGCCCAGTATGCCCTGGGAGCCCTGCTCCTGACCTTGGGACAACGCCAAGCCGGATTTTTCCATCTGGGCCGGGTCATTGCCCTGGACCCGGATTTTGCCCGGGACAAGGGCCCCCAGGCCTGGCTCTTCCTGGCCCAGGCTGCCGAGAGCCAGGGGAACCAGGAATTGGCTGCCCGGTATTTTTCCACGGCCGAGAGACTTTCGCTTCAACCCGACAAACCGGATGGGCCGCCTGCCCCGGAAGGTCCGTGAGCCCCATGCCCACCCAACCCCGACTCCGCTCCCGGTCCGTACTGGCAGCCAGCCTCCTTCTCGTTGCCCTGGTGGCCTCGATTTACTGGCCTGTGGGGGGATACGATTTCGTAGGCTACGATGACCCGGACACGGTCCTGGAAAACCCGGTGGTGATCCACGGGCTGTCGGGTCAGGGTTTGCGCCAGGCATTCCTGGGCACCCATGTGGGTTTCTGGCTCCCGGTCACCTTCCTTTCCCTGGCCCTGGATCATGAGTTGTACGGCATGAACCCAGGCGGGTTTCACGTCACCAATGTGATCCTCCATGCGGCCTGCGCCGTGCTTTGTTTTTGGGCCTTGTATCTCCTGACCGGGTCTTTTTGGCCCGCCCTGGCAGCCGCGCTCCTGTTCGCGGCCCATCCCCTGCGGGTGGAGTCCGTGGCCTGGATCACGGAACGAAAGGACGTGCTTTCCGGGCTGTTCTGGTTCCTGGCCCTTCTGGCCTATTCCCGCTACGTCCGTACCAGGAAACCCCTGGATTACCTGACCGTGGCCGTGTGCTTCGCCCTGGGCCTCATGGCCAAGCCCATGGTCATCACCCTGCCCTTTGTACTCCTCATCCTGGATTACTGGCCCCTGGGCCGGTACGGGGGCCACGCGGACCCGGCCGGGCGGGAGCCCTTCCTCCGCCTCGTGCTGGAAAAAGCCCCCCTGTTCGCCCTATGCGCCGGAGCGGCCTGGATCACCCTGTGGGCCCAGGTCCAAAGCGGGGCTTTGACCTCGGTTTCCGTACTCGGCGTTTCCGACCGCCTGTCCAACTCCCTGTACGCCTACAGCATGTCCTTGTGGAAGTTTTTCTGGCCCACTGCCCTGGCCGTGGTCTACCCGCACCCGGGTTATTCCCTGACCTCGGCCCCGATCCTGGCCGGGGCCCTGGTACTATCCGCCATTACCGCAGCCGTGGTCCTGGCCCGGAAAAGGGCCCCCTGGCTCCTGGTCGGCTGGCTCTTCTACCTAGGAGTCCTGTTCCCGGTTTCCGGCGTGGCCCAGTCCGGGGTCCAGGCCTATGCGGACCGCTTCACCTACCTACCCCACACGGGACTGGCCCTCATGGCCGCATGGGCCGGGGCGCAGTTCGCGGGACGCCTATCTGTCCGCCGGGGGATCGCTGTGGGACTCCTGGCCCTCTGCGTCACCGGGCTGGCCGGGGTCTCAGCCGCCCAGGTCCGGTACTGGAAAAACAGCCTGACCCTGTTTTCCCACACCCTGGCCGTGACCCGGGAAAACTGGCTGACGGAAAACCTTTTGGGAGCAGCGCTGTTCGAGGAAGGGAGATACCGGGAAGCCGAGGAGCATCTCCGGCGGTCCGTGGCCATTCACCCCGGATTCGCTCATTCCCGGGTGAACCTGGCCAATGCCCTGGCCCACATGGGAATGGAAGAGGAAGCTTTTCAGGAATATGAAAGAGCCCTGGCCCTGAACCCGGACCTGCCGGACGCGGAAAACGGCATGGGAATCCTGTCCGCCGAAAAAGGGGATTACGGAGAAGCTGCCCGGCGCTACCGGAAAGCCCTGAAAGCCCGCCCGAATTTTTCAGCGGCCCACAACAACCTGGCCACCCTTCTGGTCCAGACCGGTGACATAGAGGGGGCGGTCCGGCATTATCAAAAAGCTCTGGAGTTGAACCCCTCCCTGGCCAGCGCCCACTACAACCTGGGCCTGGTTTTCAAGAGCCAGGGCCGGTACAAGGAGGCTTTTCCCCACTTCCTGCGGGCGGTGGAGGTTCGGCCGGGCTACGCCCTGGCCCTGAACGCAGCAGGAACCCTCCTGGCGGAAGCCGGCCAGACCGGCCCGGCCATCGATTACCTCCGCAGGGCCGTAGCCGCGGACCCGGAAAGCTTTGACGCCCAATTCAACCTGGGGATTTTCCTCATGAAGGAGGGCGGGCAGGAGGAAGCCCTGCCCCATCTGGAAAAGGCGGCTTCTCTGGCTCCCGGCAATCCCGTTGCCTGGTCCGCCTGGGGCAGCGCCCTCCTCCTTCTGGAGAGGAAAGAGGAGGCGGCCGAACGTTTCCGCCAGGCCCTGGACCTGGACCCGGAATTTTCCCAGGCCCGGGAAGGTCTATCCCAGGCTCTGGAAGGTTCCTGAGCCTCCGGCTTCCCCGGTCATTCTCCGGCCGGTATTCTCCCCTGGTTTTCCAGAAGAGCTTTCACAGGCTCCATGCCAAAAGGCGTGCCCTCCTCGATGGCGTTCAACACCGCTCCACCGCCGGTGAAGAAATAGTACCTGGCATTGTCCATGGCAGCCAGGTACAGGCCCGGGCTCAGGTCCTTGAACTCCTGGAGGGTGTCGCCGCCACCGTAGAATTTCTGGGCGCGGGAGTTCCGGTCAATGGTCTGGTCCAGCTTGGCGGAGCCTCCCACGAAATGGGGGGTGAAGCCCATGACCGCGTTGACGAAGATCGTCCGGGCCCCCTGGATGGTTTCCTGGACGCCTGGCGCGTCAAAGGCCTCGGGTGGAATGTCCAGGAAATAGCCGTACTCCTGGCCCTCCCGGAAATCCTTCACAGCCCGGGTCCGGTATCGGCCCGGGACCCGGCCCTCCATGGTGTCCGACTCCACCACCAGGGGAAGCTCCACGATCTTTTGGTCCTTCTCGTCCTGACGCACCAGGTCCCGGGCCGCCTCAATGTCCGACTCCCCCACCCCGGCCACATGGATGCCGTACTTGGCGCAGAGGAAGGTATTGTAGATGACGCCACCCAGGATGAGGTGGTCCACCCTTTTGTAGATCTCCTTCAAGGGGCCGATCTTGGTGTCGTACTTGGAGCCGGCCACCACCGCCACAAAGGGCCTTTCCGGGTTCATGATCCTTTCCAGGTTGGCCAGTTCCTTCTGCATGAGAAAGCCCGCATAACTGGGGAGGTGCCGGGTGATGTCCAGGGTGGAGGCATGGGCCTGCCAGGACCCGAAGGCATCGTTCACGAACACGTCCGCCAGGCCGGCCATCTGCCGGGCGAAGCGCTGCCGGACCTCGCTGTTCGCCGGGGCTTCCTCTCCGACGAACCAGCGGGAGCTGGGCAGATAGATGCCCCCCACCCGGCGTTACCGGATATCCCGGATGTGCCAGTTGACGGAGGTGTCGATCTCCCGGATGCCCATTTCCGGGTCCACGGGAAACGAAGGCACCGCAAAACGCGTGTAGAGCTTGCGCTCCAGGTAATCCACGATGGGGGCGATGCTGGTGGATTCGTCCACCTGGATGTGGCCGGTCTTCTTGTCCCGGGTCCGCCCCACGTGGGTCATGAGGATAGGCCGCCCTCCCCTTTCCACGATGTTGTAAAGGGTCCCCAGGGTGGCGTCTATGCGGTAGGGGTCCTTGATCTCGCCCTTTTTGACCACGTTGTGATCCACGCGCACCAGGACCACTTTGTCCCTGAGGTCCGCGTCCTGAATGCCGGGGAGCCGGGGCCTGTTTTCCTGCGATTCCATGGGGCCTCCTATGGGGCGGGGAAAAGGAGGATCGGGACGGTGTCCTCCAGGGGTCCGGGAACGAGAGCTTCCACCATCCATTTTGCAAAAGGTAATTCGGCCCAGGTGTTATTCAAGGGAGGTGAGTGCGAAAAGATCAAAGCTTTCCATGGTGGCCGGAGCGGAATCGAACCGGCACCCGGGAGCCTCCATGATCTGCATCCGAGCCTGTCCTTTTTCAAATAACCTTTTTGCAATCAGGTACGGGCCGCCCGAGGAAACGCAGCAAACCATCCAGGGCCGTCAGCGGGTGTGGAGGGCAGCCGGGAATGAAAAGGTCCACGGGCAACACGGAATCAACGCCGTTCTTCGCTTCCGGATGATCGGCAAACGGTCCTCCGCTTATGGCGCAGGCCCCGCAGGCGATAACGATGCGCGGTTCCGGCACGGCGGCGTAAGTTTTTTCAAGAGCCAGGAGCATGTTTCCCGTCACGGGGCCGGTGACCAAAAGACCGTCCGCGTGGCGCGGCGAAGCCACAAACTGGATGCCGAAGCGGCCCATGTCCCAGGCCGGGGTGCCCAGTACATTGACATCCGCTTCGCAGGCATTGCAGCCTCCGGCCGAGACTTGGCGGAGTTTCAGCGAACGGCTGAAAAATTTCCGGGCCAGTTCCGACACCGCCTCGGCCCGGGTCCCGGGACCCGGCGAAACAACCATGTCCCCGCGTCTCGCCGAGGCGAGCTGGTAGTCAGGGCCAAACGCAATCATCCCCTTTGGGCATGCCTCGGAACATGCCCCACAAAAGAGGCATCGCCCCATGTCCAGTTCCACGCGCCCATCCTCGCCGCGCCGGATGGCCTGGACCGGGCAGGTGTCCCGGCAAACCCGGCAATCCCCGGGGCATGGCTCCTGGATGACCGGGCGGCCGGCGAACCGGTCCGGCATTTCAGGCGCCGGACCCGAAGGGAATCCCATGGTCCGGTGCTTCTGCTGTAGCCTGGCCCTCAGAACACGCAGCATGCTTTTTGCCTCGTCTACAAATCGTGCCCGCAGTAGGAAAGGTTGAAACTCTTGTTGCAAAGGGGGAAATCGGAAATCTGCTGCCCGCGCAGGGCAAAGGCCAGGCCCAGCCAGTTGTGGAACGACGGGTCCACCACCTTGTAGAAGGCGAACCGGCCCTCGTGGTCCGTGGCCGCCACATGGCAGATATCCCCTCGCCAGCCCTCGGTCAACGCAACGGTTACGCGGTCCGGTCCCAGCGGCAGCAGGGGCTTCCGAAGCTCGTTTTGAGCTGATGGAGCGTTGAGTTGCCTCCGGATGAACGCTATCGACTGCTCCACTTCCAACTTTCGCACATAGGCCCTGGCAAAACAGTCACCGGAGTGGAAGGTGGATGCGGGCGGGCTGTCGAAACGGTAAGCTCCATAAGGCAACCCGGTGCGAACGTCATGGGACAGCCCGCAGGCCCGGGCGGCGACCCCCACCAGCCCGATCTGCCTGGCCAGGTCCATGGACAGGGTCCCTGTTCGTTCCAGGCGGGCCAGGACCGAAGGAGCGCTGAACATCAGGGAAAGGGCCGTGTCGAGATCCTTTTCCACGGCATCCAGGCGGGTCAGTAGCCGTTGCCTCCGGTCCGGATCGATGCCGAACCGCACACCGCCCGGAGTCAGGAGCGTCCTCCCGAAGCGGTTGCCGCAGAGCATGGCGGTGAGGTTCAAGACGTCGCCCCGGATGCGGCCGCAATAATTGAGCGTGGGCAGGAAGCCGACGTCTCCGGCCAGCGCGCCCAGGTCGCCGATATGGTTGGCCATTCGCTCCAGTTCAGCGGCGATGGCCCGAATCGAATTGGCCACCGGAGGAACCTGGATGCCGGAGAGCGCCTCCATCACGGCGCAATAGGCCGCCGCATGGCCCACGGTGGTATCCCCGGCCAGGGTTTCCATGTAATGGATGGTCCGGCCGCCGGGTCCGCCAGCAAGGGCCCGCTCAATGCCGCGATGCTGGTAGCCCAGGGATATCTCCAGGTGAAATACGGTTTCCCCATGGCACAAAAATCTGAAGTGTCCGGGTTCGATCACCCCTGCATGCACGGGTCCCACAGCCACTTCGTGGCTTTCCCCGCCCTCCATGGAAAAAAACTCGGTTATTCCCACGGCCGGCGTCTGGCCGGTCATGCGCGACGGCTGGAAACGAATCGGCTTGAGCCAGGGATGCCCTTCCGGCCGAATCCCCCATTGTTCAAAGATTTCCCGCTCAAACCCGTTCGCCGCCGGGCAATCCGGCGTCAGGGCGGGATAGGAGTCCGCGACATCTGTTGCGATAATCCCCAACTGCTCGCGCAAAGGAGCGCACAGCACCGCATAAAGCCTGAAACCGTCGCCGAGCGGTTGGGCGAACATCGCTGAAATGAGGTCGCCGGCCGCGACATGAGCAATGACCGCCAGGCGGAAGGGTTTGACCTGGACCACCGGCACAGAGGATAGCGATATCGCCTCGCCATTATAAATATGCGGAATAAACAGGCCCATCACTTCCATCCTCCCAGCATCGCGGCTGCCTCATTGATGATCTTCCACAGGGGACGAGGCACCCACAGGCCAAGGATCAGCACGCAGACGACAAGAGCCACGGGCATGGCAATGGAAAAAATGGGCTCGCGGGCTCGCCGGGGTTGGGGGGGTGGCGTTGGCGGCTGACCATAAACCATCCTCAGCGCCACCCAGGCAATGGCGGCAAAGGCAAGCCCCAGGGCCGCCAGATAGCCTCCGACCACCCACCAGCGGCCCGATGCGATCGCCCCCTTGAGAATCATAAGCTCGCTGGTGAACAACCCGAAGGGCGGAGATCCGACGATGGCCAGGATTCCGGCCAGCCAAAGAGCGCCGCTCACAGGAAGGACATTGAGCAGGCCCCGGGTGTTCCTTGCGTCCTTGCTCCGGTAAAGGGCCAGGATGTTTCCCGCGACCAGGAAAAGTGCGGCCTTGGCCAGGGAGTGATTCACACTATGAAAAATGGCTCCGACCCCGGCTATCCCCCCCACTCCGACGCCCACAGCCATAACACCCATATGCTCCACGCTGGAGTAGGCCAGCATGCGCTTGTATTCGGTTTGGGAAATCAGCATCATGGCGGCCCACCCCATGGATAACAGGCCAAAAAAAATCAACTTGTCCCGGCCGAATTGACCCAGCCCCGCCGCCTCCAGCAGGGTCTGCATCCTCAGGATGGCCAGGAATGCACAGTTGAGAAGGGCTCCTGAAAGCAGGGCCGATACCGGCGAGGGTGCCTCGCTATGGGCATCCGGAAGCCAGGAATGCATCGGCGCCAGTCCCATCTTGGTGCCATACCCCACCAGCATCAGCAGGAAGGCGGCTTTGAGCCACTCGGGGGAAAGTTCGGCCGCGTGCTCCAAAAGGACCGGCATCATCAGGCTCATTTCCCGGCCGGAAGCGGACGCGGTGGACACGGCAAGGAAGAAGTTGCCGATCAAGGCCAGGGAGATGCCCACCGAACAGATCAGCAGGTACTTCCAGGCCGCTTCCAGGCTCCGGTGATGCCGGTGGTGGTAGATGAGCGGGGCGCTGGCCAGGGTCGTTGCCTCTACCGCCACCCAGAGCACCCCCAGGTGCTGGGCCACGGTCACCGTTGACATGGCGGCCAGAAACAGAAGGAGGCAGCCGATAAAAATCGCATCCGGCCGGTTGTCGAATTGAAAACCTTCCAGGTAGTCCTTGACCGGCACCTTTCTAGAGGGCTCCAGGTAGAAGATCGAATAAAGGGCAACCGACAGGAAAAGTCCGCTGCAGATGGTCAAAAACAACAGGGAAGCCGCGTCCACGGCCAGCCAGCCCGAGGCGGTGGTGAGGGGTCGGGGCAGGTTCCAGACCGCCATCACCAGGCCAAAATGGGCTGCCGCCGTCCCCACGAGCAGGCCACGGCCAAGGCGGTTGGATTTCAGGAAAAAGGACACAGCCCCGGCCAGGGCGGGGACGAGAATCAAAGCCCAGATCATCTTCTCAATCCCTCAGGTTCGACAGCCGGTCGGTGTCGATGTTGTCGAATTCCCTGTTGATATGGTGGATCATGATCCCCATCACAAAGACGGCGGCGAAAACGTCCAGCAGCACTCCCGTTTGCACCAGCCAGGACTCTTGAATCGCAAAGGCCACTCCGAACAGGTAAATGCTGTTCTCCATGGTGAGAAATCCCAGCACCTGGGTGATGGCCTTCCTGCGGGCGACAATGAGAAACAGTCCGGTGAGCATCGTGAACAAGGTGACAGGGACGAGCACCTGGGCGGCCCCGTCCAGGGGAACTTGAAGGGGCCGCACCGCCAGGAAACTGAGCACCAGCATCCCGGTTCCTATGAGAATGGAAAAGGTGTAGCCAACAAAGGGTTCAATTTCCTGGACCACGCCGGTTTCCCGCATGGCCCGCCGCACCAGCGCGGGAAGAACAACGGCCTTGATCAGTGTGACAAAGACCACCATGAGCGTCATCCAGTTCCATGAAACGCCCGGGGTCAACAGGGCCAGCAAACCGATAAGCAGGGCCTGGACCGCCACGGTGTTGACGCAGGCGCCAAGCTGGCTGGCCCCCAAGAGCCTGAAATTCAGGAGGACCAGCAGGATCACCATGAGATCGTAAGGAGATTGCATCCCCGTTCACCTCATCACGTTGAACAACGCCAAAAAGGACAGTACCCCCGCCACCACGAGCAGTTGGGGCACGCGGACGAGCCGAAGCCGGGCCATCACCGATTCGATGCACCCCACCACCAGCGCCAGAACCAAAAGCCCTCCGAGCCCGGCGGCTAAGTTCCCTATCTGGCTTGTCCCTCGAAACGGCAGGGCCATGGAAACCAGCAGGGAACCCAATACCCAGAACTTGACCGCCGCCGCATATTCGATCAGCGCCAGGTCCACTCCGCCGTAATCCAGGATCATGACCTCATGAATCATGGTCAGTTCAAGGTGCGTGTTGGGATCGTCAACGGGGATGCGCGAGTTTTCGGCCAGGAGAACCACCAGCAGGGACGCCGACACGAGCAGCATCGTAACCCCGTTTTCCCCAAACATGCCTCCCGCCCAGGCTTCCCGGCACATGTCGCTCAACCCAACGGCGTGGACCTTGGCGGCCACGGCGGCAAGCCCCACCAGAAGGGCCACCTCCGCCAAGGCGGAAAACTGGACTTCCCGGCTGGCCCCCATGCCTTCAAAGGCCGACCCGGTGTCCAAGGCGGCGATCACGACACAAAAGCGCATCAGCCCCAGGACATATACCAAAAAAAGCAGATCGCCGGGGAAAGCCAGCAACGCGGGGATTCCGCCCAGGGGAGTCACCGCCAGGGCTGCCAGGACGGCCGCCACCTCCACCGAAGGGGCGGTGTGGAAAATCCACGAAACCGTCCGGCTGTATACAGCCCCTTTACGCAGCAGCTTGACCAGGTCGTAATAGGGCTGCAAAAGCGCGGGGCCGCTGCGTCCGCCGAAAAAGGCCTTGGTGCGGTTGATCACCGACATCAAGAAAGGGGCGAACGCAAGCGCCAGAAAAACAAACAAAAGTGAGTAGATCATCCGGTCAAGACCTCACCTTAAGCATACGAGAAACAACAGCAATATGGTTATGACGATATAAAGGATATAGAGGTTGATCCGACCCTGCTGAAGCCAGCGGAATCGGTCCGCCATCCTGGAAATCAATCGCACCGCCGGTCCGTAGGCCCCCCGTACGAACAGGTCCTCCGTATGGGTGTGCAGGGTTGCCTTGGTGGGAAACAACCCTTCGGGAGGCTCCAGTTCGCGCCGGGTACGCAGCACCAGCCCGAACATTTCCACGATGGGCTGGGCATAGGAAGAGGATGTATACTGCATACGGACCGAAGGCGCTGCATAGCCGCAGTCCCATGTGACGGATTCCCGGACGGAGCGATGGCGCAAAAGCCTTGCCCGCAGCCAAAAGACCGCGCCAGCCAGGCTGATAAGGATCAGGGACGCCAAACTGATCCGGAACAGCATCTCCTGAGAGGCGGCCACGGCTCCCAAGTTCACCGCAGCGGGGGCCAACTGGGCCGCCACCGGCATAACCAGCCGTACCATCCACGGCGCGGCCAGTCCTGCCGCCATGCACAGGATGGCCAGCGCCATCATGGGCCATTGCATGGACAGCGGGCTTTCCTGAGCCTCCGCCGCCGGTTCGGATCGCGGCTCTCCCAGGAAAACGATGCCGAGCGCCTTGGTGAAACAGGCCAGGGCCAGACCGCCGATGAGAGCCAGCCCCGCGATGGCGGCCAACCCGCTCCAGACCGCCGTGCCGGAACTCATGCCGGTAAAGCCGGCTGAGTAAATGAGAAATTCGGAAACAAACCCGTTGAGCGGCGGCAGGGCGCAGATGGCCGCCGCTCCCACCAGAAACGTGGCTCCGGTCACCGGCATCCGCTTGATCAGACCGCCCATGTGATCCATTTCCCGGGAGCCCGTGGCGTGCAGCACGGACCCGGCCCCCAGGAACAGCAGGCTCTTGAAAAGCCCGTGATTGATCACGTGCATCAGCCCGCCGCAAAATCCGAGCGTCGCCATGAGCGGGTTGCCCGCGGTGACTCCCAGCAGGCCTATCCCCAGGCCCAACGCGATGATCCCGATGTTCTCCACGCTATGATAGGCCAGCAGGCGTTTGAGGTCATGCTGGGCCAGAGCAAAAAGGACCCCGGTGACACCGGATACCACCCCGATGACCACCAGCGCCCAGCCCCACCAGGAGACAGGTTCGCCCAGGAAGATCAACACCCGCAGTATGCCGTAGATGCCTGTCTTGATCATCACACCGCTCATCAGGGCCGAAACATGGGAGGGAGCGGCCGGGTGCGCCTCGGGAAGCCAGACATGCAGGGGGACGAAGCCGGCCTTGGTCCCGAACCCGATGAGGGCCGCGCAGAAGACCACCGACGCAACCGGGCCGGATGCGGAAAGACGGGCGAAATCCAATCCGCCGTCGTGCCCCAGCAGCAGGAACATCACCAGCAGGAACGCCGTCCCGATATGGGTGGCCACCAGGTAAATCCACCCGGCCCGGACCACTTCATCCTTTTGGTGATCGAACATCACCAGGAAGAAGGAAGACAGGGACATGACCTCCCAGGCCACAAGGAACAGGAAGCCGTCCCGGGCGACCGCCACCAGAAGCATCGAGGCCACGAGCAGGTTGTACCAACACCAGCTCATGGCCACCCTGCCCTTTTCGGGGTCATGGCCCAGATACCCGCGCCCGTAGATCGCCCCCAGTGCGCCTACCAGGGATATCAAAAGCACGAAAAGGGCCGACAAGGCATCCATGCCGATGTGAAATGACCCCATGGGAACATGCCAGGGAAGAATGAGGTCCCAACCCGCTCCCTTGAGCAGAAATTGGAGGCAGGCCACGGCCGACGATGCTGCGCCGATGACCGCAGCAAACGGCCCGATCCGGCCCACCCGGGTGCGGCCGGCCAGGGCCGTGCCCAAGGCGCCTGCGCCCAAGACGAAAAAAGATAGGAACATGGCGGTCATGGATGTTTTCCTCCCTCTCCGCCTATGGAATCCCCGATCATCATGTCGATTTTCTCAGCCTGGCAAAACAATTCATCTCTAAGGGCCTGGCGGGCGATGACCGTTTTGAACTCGGTCTGCTGCAGGGCAAAGGAGAGCCGGGACAAAAGGTGCAGGTGGCCCCGGATGGTGGGGCTGACAATGGCAAAGAGGGTGTGAACGGGCAATCCATCGATGGCGTCGAATTCCAGGGGGTGCTCCAGAAAGCACAGAGAAACTATGGGCCGGGGAATGTGCAGAACGATGGGGTTGCGCACGTGGGGGATGGCCACACCGTTGCCGACCCCCGTGGAACCCAGCGACTCCCGGGCCAGGAGAACCTCCAAAAGAAAGGTGCGGTCCACTTCCTCGGGAAGAGGCATGATCCGGACCACCTCGGACAACAGTTCAGCCTTGTCCCGCCCGAAGACACGGTAATGGACGCCTCCCTCCCGCAAGGCGTTGCCCAGCACCGGCAGCACGCCCGGATCATCCTCGTTCAGGATGTCCACGGATATGGGCTCGCGGTTCGCCGTTGCCCATTCGAGCAGTTCGGTCCGATTGAACCGGTATTGGTCATTGATCCGATGAGCAGGCAGCTTGCGCTGGGCAATCCACCGATAAACGGTCTTTTCGGAAACACCCAGGAGTTTTGCAACATCCCGGTCAACAAGTTTCATGGGCTCTCTCCAAAAGGCTTTCTCGGCTCTTCACAAATAGAGTCATGCTTTCTATTCGTAAGCGTTAAGGAGAAACAGGATCGACGGCTACAATCGGCTTTTCCCCAGAGAAAAGGGGGCTAGCCAATGGCGGCTAACCCCCTGGATTCCTTGGTTGGGGCGTCCACCGCAAAAGATTTTTACCTATTGAATTAATTTAATTTAACAAAAAACATTTTTGCAATATACCCCCACAAAATACCCCGTTGTTCGCTTGATGGCCCCTTTTTTTGAAGGGTATCTTTCATCCAGGGAGGAAGCAATTTTTTTTCTTCAACCCTCCCCGGCCGCAAGTTTTTCGTACAGCCCAAAAAGGAATCCCATGCGGTTGGCTTCCGTGGTGAAGGGTTGAGAGCGGTAGCATTTGTCCACTGCGCGGTCAAGGAGCTAATGGGCCTTGCGGAGTCCGTGTGGCATGGAACGGAGCTCGTACAGGTCCGCCAGGGTGCGTCCCGGGCATCGCTCCCTTTCATCCAAAACCGCCTGGGCCGCGTTTTCCACGGCGGCCCTTTTCTTGCATTCTCTTCCTGCGTCCAGGGGAACTTGTTGTAAACAATGCCTATTCAGCATCACCTCCCGGCCTCCTTTTCATCCTTTCGGATGAAGAAAAACCCCGCGCCACGGGTGTGTCTGTTTTCTACGCCGATTTCCCCCGTTCCCGGGGCCATTTTGTATGCCGGTTCACCTCAGCCTGACCTCTGCTCTTTCGCGGCGGTTTTCAGGTCCTGAAGGATATCCTCCAATTGGATTCCCCATCCTGGCGACCTGGTCTGCAAGTACGGGAGAAAACCCACCCGGGTCTTTTCAGGGGACAGAGCGACGGGATGATCAAGGCCCGGGACAACGACTATCCCCAGGCGACCTTTGTCCTTCCCATTTCCCTGTTGCATGGCAAGCCCCGGATGTTTTACAGAAAGGTGCCCCGGGGCGCGGCCCATTTTTCGCGGCCGGGGAAACCTCTCCACTTCATGCCCGGCCCGGACAGGTCGGTGGAACGCGCGCGGATGAAGATGCGCCTGGCCATCATCGACGACGAGGCGACGGTTCGCCAGCAACTCTCCCGGACCCTGACGGGCGAGGGGTTCGAGGTGGAGTCCTTTGCCACGGGCCGGGAGTTCCTCGCCCGTATGGCCCGGTTTCCCTTCCAGATGGCCTTCATCGATCTCAAGCTTCCGGACATGAGCGGACTCGAGATCCTCTCCATCCTGGTCACGGGCCACGAAGACGTGGAATCCATCATCATCACGGGCCACGGGTCCATCGAGTCCGCCATCGAGGCCATGAAGCTCAAGGCCTTCCACTACGTCACCAAGCCCTTCCGGCTCCACGACGTCCGGTCGCTCGCCCGGGCGGCCCGGGAAAAGATGGAACTGGCCCGGGAGAACCGGAGCCTCAAGGTAGCTCTCTCCGACAACGGCTTCATTTCCGGGTTCATCGGCGTGAGCCCATCCATGCAGGCGGTTTTCGCCATGATCAAGAAAGTGGCGGCCGTGGACTGCAACGTGCTCCTTTCGGCCGAGACCGGCACGGGCAAGGAGATGGCGGCCCGGGCCATCCGCTCCCTTTCCCCCCGCCGGGAAAAGCCTTTTGTCTCCTTCAACTGCGGCGGTTTCACCGAAGAGCTCATCTGTTCCGAGCTCTTCGGCCACGAGAAGGGGGCCTTCACGGGCGCCACGGCCACCAAAATCGGGCTTCTGGAAACTGCGGACCACGGCACCGTGTTCCTGGACGAGATCGGGGAGATGCCGGCCAGCATGCAGGTGCGGCTCCTCCACGTGCTTCAGGAGCGGTGCATCCTCCGGGTGGGGGGCACCAAGCCCATCGACCTCGACGTGCGGATCATCGCGGCCACCAACCGCAACCTGAAAAAGGCCGTGGAGAGCGGGGAGTTTAGGGAGGATCTCTATTACCGCTTGAACGTGGTGGCCATCCACCTGCCCCGCCTGGCGGAGAAGCGCGACGACATCCCCCTCCTGGCGTCCCACTTCATCGGCAAGTTCAACTTGGCCTTTGGCAAGAAGATCGAGAATATCTCCCGGGAGGCCCTGGCCATCCTTTCGGGTTACGACTTTCCCGGCAATGTCAGGGAGTTGGAAAACATCATCCAGCGGGCCGTGGCCCTGGCCGAGGGCCCGGTGATCCAGGCGGGCGACCTGCCTCCGGACCTCCAGAAGCTCACGTTCTCCACCCTCCAGGGGGAGGGGCTTCCCACCCTGGAGGAGATGGAACGGCTCCACATCCAGAAGGTCCTGAACATGACCGGCGGCAACGTCGGGCTCTCCTGCAACATCCTGGGCATCCCCCGCACCACCCTGTGGAGGCGCATGCGAAAATACGGCCTGGAAAAGAAGGATTGAATCCCTCCGCCTTCCGGAGCCGCTCTTCCCGTCCCATCCATCCTGACTGCCCTTTCCCCTGATCTTTTTTCATTCTGAAACATGATCACCGGCCGCCGGCCCCCGTGGATTGCGGGTCTGGGCGTAGCGGGTCCCGCTCCCGCCAACCCTTGTTTCAATATGAAACCAAAACCCCCCCGGTTTTTCCTCCATTCCCGGCGCCAGCGCCCCCCAGCCCCCGGATTTTCCGGCTTAAAAGACCCTTTTCGCCCAAGGAACCCGGGCAAGTCCTCCCGACACAACATTCTGGAAATACAGATTATCCGATTTTTGTTTTCCATCCGTTCCATCCCGTGCCGGGGCTGTGGCTGCTCCCTGCGCCGGGCCACGGCACCGTTCTTGCGAAGGCATGGGCGGGAAGGAAACGGGAGACGCCGTGGCCATGCAAAAAATACTGGTGGGAATCGACGGGAAAACGGAAAGCCTCTGGCCGGTCATCCACGCCCTTTCCCTGGCCCAGCGCGTGGACATGAAAGTGTCTGTCCTGTTCTTCGAGGGCCCGGAACCCCGCAAGGGCGGGAAATTCAAACCAGCCCCTCCGGACTCCGGGATCAAGGCCGAGTTGGAGGCGCTCATCCGCCAGGGACGCTTGGATGGGATTGTCGTCGACTACTATGTGGCGCACGGGGTCTATAAGGACGAACTCATTAGATTCATTCGTGAAAATGGGATTACCCTTCTGGTGATGGAGCTGCCATCCGGCAGGAGCGAGGGATCTTCGGAAGGCATCGGCGAACTTCTGGACGAAGTCAAGCTGCGAAGCGGGTGCAGGATTGAACTCGTCCTTCTGAAGGACACCGGGCCGCATTCAACAAGGAGCTGACCATGTTTCACCTTTACATGCCCATCGCGGGCAACAGCACCAACGTTCTGGTCATACTGGCCGTGGGGGGGGGAGTGGGCCTCCTGTCCGGCATCTTCGGGGTCGGCGGGGGATTTCTCATGACTCCGCTGCTCATCATGATGGGGATTCCCCCCACTGTGGCTGCGGCCTCGGACAGCAACCAGATCGTGGGGGCCTCCACCTCCGGGACCCTGGCCCACTACCGCCTGGGTAACGTGGATTTCAAGATGGGAATCTTGTTGCTCATCGGCGGCGTGGCCGGGGGCACGGTGGGGGTCCAGATCATCAAGGTCCTGAGAGCCTCGGGCAACGCCGATTTCTTGATCACCGTCACCTACGTCATCATGCTGGGGTTCGTGGGGAGCTACATGTTCGTGGAGAGCCTCCAGGGGCTCCGGAAAAACCGCGTGGCCTCCACGGAGCCCGTGGCCCGAAAGGAGTCGGGCTACGCCCGGTTCATGAAGAGCCTGCCCTGGCAGACCCGGTTCGAGAAGTCGGGCATCGAGGTGAGCTACCTCATGCCGCTCCTGCTGGGGACCCTGGTGGGGATCCTCGCGGCCATCATGGGCGTGGGCGGCGGCTTCATCATGGTGCCCGTGATGGTGTACCTGCTCCGCATGCCCATGCACGTGGTGGTGGGAACCACGCTCTTTCAAATCCTCTTCACCTGCGTGAACGTCACCATCATGCAGGCCTCCACCAATCACACCGTGGACTTCGTCCTGGCGGTCATGCTCCTGGCCGGCTCCACCATCGGGGCCCAGTTCGGGGCCCGCATCAGCCGGAAGATGGGCGGCGACCAGCTGAAAATCCTCCTGGCGGCCCTGGTTCTCATAGTCATGGTGAAGATGCTGGTCTCCCTCCTGGTTCCGCCGTCCATCATGCTGGCCTTCAAGGGAGGGCACTGATCATGAAAGCATCCGCGACGATTCTTCTGGCGGCCCTCCTGGTCCTGGCAGCGGCCGGCGCGACAGCCGCCGTGCCCTTGCCCGCGACCCTGAATCTGGAACCCGGCCTGGTCGAAATCAAAGCCACCTACAACGGCGGCCGGGTCCTGGTGACCGGTACCGCGCCTGCGGGAGTGGACGTGGTGCTCCGGCTCACCGGCGAATCCGAGGACACGGTCCTTTCCAAAAAGGGCCGTGTGGCCGGGGTGCTGTGGATGAACACCGGCACCGTGACCCTGCACAATGCGCCCACAGCCTACATGCTCTACCTGCCCAAGGCCCTTTCCCAAGGGACCGAAGAGGCCCTGGATGCCCTGGACATGGGGTATTCGGCCCTCCGGCGCCAGGTGGAGGTGGTCAGCCCGGGAAACGACCAGGATTTCGAGTTTCACGAGTTCGTGCGCCTGAAAAAACGCTCGGGCCTTTACAAGATCCACCCGAACGCGGTGGAATACGCCAACAACGGGGGCGCGCAATCGTTCTCGTGCGGGATTTTTGCCCCGCCCCGGATGCACCAGGGCGACTACAAGGTGGACGCCGTTCTGGTGAGGAACGGAGTGGTGCTGGGCGTCCTGAGCCAGACCTTGAAGATCCGGGAAAAGGGATTTCCTGCCCTGATCTCCTCCCTGGCCTTCGGACACGGGACGCTTTACGGCATCCTGGCCTCCCTGATCGCACTGGCTGCGGGGCTGTTCATGGGCACGGTTTTCAAGGGAGGCAAGGGAGCCCACTAGGGTTTTCGCGTGGAAGCCATGGATGAAACCAAAGAAAAGGGGTTCTTCGGCCGGATCGGGGAGAAGCTGGGCCTCGGCAGGGCGGAGTCCGTCAGGAACTCGTTCTCCACCTTCTTCGACGCCTTCCAGAAGATCCTGGACCTGAACAACCAGGTCCTGGACCTCATGGCCGGCATGGGAGACATCCTCTCCGGCGACTACGTGTTCGACCGGCGGTTCATCGAGTCCACCTGGCGCGAGATCTCGGACCTGGTGGACCGGCTAATAGGCAACTTGAACACCATGGCCCCCAGGAAGTACATGGGTCTCTACGATGCCTTCCGCAGGATCAACGGCCAGATCGATCAGGAACTGGCCGGAAGGCCGGTGATCCCTCAGTCGGACCACGTGGTGCCCCTTTCCCTCCTGGGCCGGGACCTGGAGGACGTGGTGGGGGCCAAGACCGCCAATCTGGCGGAGATAGGAAACATTCTGGGTCTGGCCGTGCCCCGGGGTTTCGCGGTCACCACCCGGGCTTCCGATGCCTTCATGGAAGAAAACGCCTTGAGGGACAGGGAGCACAAGGCGTTGGCCGCCTGGGAGGCCGGAGAAATCACCCTGGACCGGGCCTCCCGGGAGCTTGGGGCCATGATTCTCGCGGGCAGAATCCCCGACGGCGTGCGGAAGGCCATGAAAAAGGCCCTCGCCAGCCTGGAGAAGGAAGCGGACAGGGGACTCTATCTGGCCGTCCGGAGCAGCGCCTGGGGGGAGGACGGGGAGAGCAGCTTCGCGGGCCAGTACCTGTCCATGCTGAATGTCCCGGCATCCGAGTTCCTGGACGCCTACCGGCGCGTCCTGGCCAGCCTGTTTTCGCCCTCGGCCATGAAGTACCGCAGGGACCGGGGGTTTCCGGCGGAAGGAGTGGCCATGGCCGTGGGGGCCCTCGCCATGGTGAACGCCCGGGTGAGCGGGGTCCTCTACACCCTGGACCCCTTGAACCCCGATTCGGGCGAACTGCTGGTCACGGCCGTCTGGGGCCTGGGGGCGCCTCTGGTGGACGGGAGCATCTCCGGGGACCGGTTCGCGGTTTCCCGCCGACCGCCCCACAAAGCCAGGACCCTGTCCGTGGGCGCCAAGGAGGAGATGCGGGTGCTCCTGCCCAAGGGTGGCACGGCGTTTTCCCCTGTGCCGGCAGAACTGAGGAACGAGCCCTGCCTGACCCCGGAACAGCTGGCCGCCCTGGCCGAGGCCGGGCTGGCAGTGGAAAGGCATTTCAAGAAACCCCAGGACATGGAGTGGGCCCTGGACCGGGAGGGCCGGCTGGTGATCCTCCAGGCCCGGCCCCTGGCCCTGGAAACCCACCGGGATCTCAATATACGCAACCTGCCGGAAATCCTTTCCCGCTACAGCGTGATCCTGGCCGACAAGGGCGTCATCGTCCAGCGAGGCATCGGCGTGGGCAGGGCTTTCATCGTGCGCGGGGACGAGAGCCTGGAGCACTTCCCCCCAGGCGCCGTGCTGGTGGCCCGGCAAACCTCCCCCCGCTTCGCCAAGGTCATCCGCCGGGC
>Ga0180009_10003238_pt1 | contig 18611 bp, 19 predicted proteins | sample OS_PC_MetaG_FD_123537 | JGI IMG/M metagenome (GOLD analysis project Ga0180009, IMG submission 123537) | Groundwater microbial communities from the Aspo Hard Rock Laboratory (HRL) deep subsurface site, Sweden - OS_PC_MetaG | ecosystem: Environmental > Aquatic > Deep subsurface > Groundwater... | reverse complement strand
TCTCACAGATATTGTCGCGAAATTGCGCAGATGGGTATGGATACAAGGAAGGCGACCGAGGAGACCGGAGACGTACTGTTGGTACGATGGAGGTATCCGACCGAGCCTGACGCCGTAGACATGCCCATATCCGCAATTGCAGCAAATATTTGTGAGAAATGCGGGTTAAAGGCAGCCTGGTCGAAAGGCCGGACGGTGACCGGTGCCGGAACCGCAGCGGTTTCATGTCAGGTTCAATTCATCTTTGAGCAGCCGGTGCAGCTTGCGGCGCAGGGCGTTGAAATTTATTTTTTTCACCCGGGGATGAACACGATTGGTCAGCAGGATCCATATGCGTTGTTTTTCCGCCTCCAGCCACAATGACGTACCCGTAAAACCGTTGTGCCCGATCGCCCCCGCGACCAACGCCCTGCCTCCCGAACTTTGCGGAGAACGATTCATCAGGAAACCGATCGACCGCTGCTGCCTGTCCCAAGGAGTACGGTTCTGCCAGAAAAGGGCGATGGACTCGCCCTGCAACAATGTGGCGGTTTCAGGAAAAAATTCCAGGCTCATTTTAAACAGATCGCGGGCACACGAAAACAGGCCGGCATTGCCGGCGCTGCCGCCACTGTAAAAAGAATTGGCATCATGCACCTCGCCACTGATCAGTCCGCGGCGCCAGGGAAAACAGGCCGCCGCGGCCTCATGTTCAACATTGCACATGTCTCTTTCAAAACAATTGCCAATCTCGGTGGGCGCGCAGCGCGGTTTTTTTTCCGCCGGCACCAGGAAAAATGTATCGCCTAATTTGAGCCTGTCTAAGATCACGGACTGGGCAAGCTCCAGGAAGCCGCTTCCGGAAACTTTTTCCAGCAGCCGCCGCAGCAAAATATAGCCGATATCGGAGTAGGAAACCTGCGCACCAGGCCGGGCAACGCCATTCAGCGCAGCAATCTGGGTGAGATCATCCAAGGGCCGATACAGGTAGAATGGATGCCAGGGCTTGAAACCGGCGCTGTGGGTTAGCAGCTGTTCCAAGGTGACCGATAAGGTGCAAGCCGGAAAAAACCGGCGCACTTCGTCGTCAAGCCGCAATTGTTTTTTTTCGATCAGATAAACGGCCAGAAAGGCACTGACCAGCGGTTTGGTCAGTGAAGCCAGGTCATACAATGTGTCTGTTGCCAAAGGCTGGGGTTTGGGCCAAACGGCCTTGAGCCCGAAATGGCGGTCATAGAGAATCTTTCCGCCGCTGGCGGCCAGGATGGAGATGCCGGGAAAAATTTTTTTCTCAATCTGGAACCGAATGTACGGCTCAAGCATCCAGGACAGCTTGCAAACGATCCAAGATGGACAGCGCCAACTGCAGCGCTGCCCGGCCGTCATGGCCGCTCACGTTAAAATTGCCGCTGCCGGCAACGGTTTTATAAAAATTCTGCCAAAGATTGTAAAGCGGTTCCACATCGTCAATCTGCGGAATATTTTCCAGGATCTGCCCGTCTCGCAGCTGGAACATTTTCACGCTTCTTTTTTTGTAATCCACGGAAAGGTAAAGGCTGTTCTGAAAAATGCGCAGTTTACGGGTTTTCTCTTGTGAAACCCGGCTGGCGGTCAGGTTGGCCACCAGGCCGGAATGGAATTCCAGCCGGACATTGGCGATATCGATTTTTTTGGAAATGATCGGCACGCCGCTGGCCCGGATCTCTTTGACGCCGGAGCGGTCCCACTGCAGGATGATGTCCAAATCATGGATCATCAGATCCATGATCACGTCGATGTCCAGTGAACGCGGTGAAAAGGAACCCAGGCGCTGAATTTCAATGAAGCGGGGCTTTGCCACCAAGCGACCGGCGTATTCGACCGCCGGGTTGAACCTTTCCAGGTGCCCCACGGCCAGAACCAGTTGTTTCTGCTCAGCCAGGGCGATCATCTGGTCGGCTTCAGCCAGAGTCTTGCTGATCGGTTTTTCCACCAGGACATGCTTGCCGTTCTCCAGGAAAAACCGGCAGATCGGATAATGCTCAAGGGTGGGGGTCGATATCATGACTGCGTCCACATGCTCCAGCACCTGCCGGTAATCGGCCAGTTTGATGATTTCCAATCCGCGACAGTTCTTTTCCAAATTCTCAGGGTTCACATCCGCTGCGCAAGTGATCTGCCACTGTGGCAACTGGCCCAGTACCCGCAAATGGTTGCTGCCCATTGCTCCGGTCCCAATCACTCCGATTCTCATGCTTTCCCCATTAAAACGATATTTTTTTTGCCGGCCCGGTCGATCATGTCGGCCTGGTCCAGCATCAGTGTTTTTTTTGCTTCCAGCACAAAAGCCGCGGCCCGGCATTCCTCAAGGATGCCCATGGTCTTCAGCCCTACTACCGGCACATCGAAACGCATGTCATGACCTGGCCTGCTGACCTTGGCTACGACCAGGCCCGGACCGGCGATCTCTGCCGCTCTGGTTATGGTCCGGTCAGTGCCTTCCATGGCCTCGACAGCCACCACGGCCCGGTTTTTAACGCATATGGTCTGGCCGATATCCAGGGCAGCAATGCCCCAGGCTTTTTCCCAGGCGAATTCGATATCCCAGGCCAGTGCATCTTTTATGCGGATTTGCGGCGTATAATTTTTTGCTTCCAGCAAATATTCCTTTAGGAAAAAAGTGGAATCCATGATTTCGATGCCTTCATTCGAAAAAAAATCGGCCAGGGTGGCGAGCAGCGAAGTGGTGGTCTTATCCTTGACCTTGGCCAGGAACCGCAAAAATTTGCCATCCATCGTCCAAATGGAAAAAATGGCCGCATGCTTGACCCGGCCGATCATCAGCGCCCGGCGTACACCGTTCCACTTGAAAAAACGGATAACCCCGCCCAACTGGCCGAGAGAAAATTCAGCCCAGACATCGGCTTCCCGGGCAAGTTCGGGCAGAGCCAGGCCTTTCACGGCGGCGACAATGGTCTTTTTCCCCTGGCGATGCGCCTCGCGGCAACTCAGCAGGGGCAGAACAGACTCCCCGGCGATTATTCCGACTGTTTCAGTCATCAGAACGGAAATTTTTTAAGATCCCTCTTTTGCTTTTGCTGATGAAATCAATAATGACCTGGCTCTCATTCAGGCCGGGGTGATCCTCGCCAATCTTCTTGACAGCCTGGGTGGTGTTCAGGTCCGAACGGTAGACGATGCGGAAGATATCCTTGATGTTCTCAATGAACTCCCTGCTGAAACCATTGCGCATCATGCCGATGGAATTCGGCCCGTACAGGCTGAAGGACTCGCGGCTTTGGGCCACCTTGGCGAAAGGCAGAATGTCCTGGCAAACAATGCTGTAGCCGCCGATATAAGCGTTGCGGCCGATGTGCACGAATTGGTGAACCGCGCAAAAAGCGCTCAACACGACGTAATCATCAATCTCCACATGACCGGCCAGCGTGGCGCCGTTGCTCAAAATGACATGGCTGCCGATCTGGCAATCGTGGCCCACGTGAGCGTAGGCCATGAGGTAATTGTCGTCACCGAGGCGGGTGTGGCTTCCCCCTTTCGGAGTGCCGCGGTTAATGGTGGTGAATTCCCTGATGATATTGTTGTCTCCGATGTGGACGAAGGTATCTTCACCCTTAAAGGTGATATCCTGGGGATCGGTGCCCAGGGAAGAGAATGGGAAGATCAGGCAGTTCTTGCCGATCGTCGTGTTCTTGTCTATGGTGGCGTGGTGCTTGATCACGGTACTGTCGCCGATGCTCACCCCGGGGCCGATGACCGCGTAGGCATCTACCTGAACGCCCCGGCCCAACTCGGCTTTGGGATTGATCACAGCGGTGGGATGGATCAGCGGCTGGTTCATTGCGTCACTATGCACATCAGGGTTGCTGTCGCGGCAACTTGGCCGTCGACAGAAGCCTTGCCTTCGATCACGGCAAATTTCCCCCGGTCTCTCAAAACCAGCGCATCCATATCGAGCCGGTCACCGGGAACAACTGGTTTTTTAAAGCGGGCTTTGTCGATACCGGCAAAATAAGCGAAAACCTTCTGGCCGACAAACCGCTGCATCAAAAGCACGGCTCCCAATTGGGCCAGGGCTTCAATCACCAACACCCCGGGCATGACCGGATTACCCGGAAAATGCCCCAAAAAAAATTCTTCGTTGCCGGTGACATTTTTATAGCCTTTGATCGATTTTTCGCCGTCGATTTCAGTCACCCGGTCCACCAGCAGGAAGGGATAACGGTGGGGTAATATTTTTTTGATGTCTTCCAGGGTCAGGATACGGTTCATTTTTTAGGGGCAGCCGAAGCCGGGGCGTCATAGGCCTTGACGACCTTTCCAGTGATGTCGATAGCGGGCTCGAAATACGTTACGCCGGCAGTGTTCAGGTCCAGGATCAGTGAATAACCATCAGCTTTGGCGATCCTTTCAATGAGAGGCATCAGGTCGCGTTGGATACTTTCGAATTCCTTTTGCTGCGCGGCCATACTCTCTTTCTGGGCGTCTTCGGCAAAACGCTTGATCTCGACCCTCTTGTTCTGCAGATCCTGCGTTTTCCTGTCCCTGGCATCCTGGTTCAGAGCGGGAGACATGGTTTCTTTTTCCAGGGCATCGATCTCTTTCTGCATGGCTTCATATTTTTTCTGCTTGGAAAGCTGCAGGGATTTCAGTCTTTCAATGGCTTCCTTGCCTTTGAGCGAATTCTGCAGAACCTCCTGGGGGTTGATGATGCCGATCTTGATTTCAGCGAAAACAAACGTGGTCAAGGCGACCAGGGCAAAGACCAGAAACAGGTTTTTTTTCATGTTAATCTCCTTATTTTTGTATAATTAATAAAATGATGGTCCGACAGCGAACTTGAAGACAAAATGCTGGTCCTCGCTTCTCAGGATTCTGGGATTGTAGGCGAAGATCAGGCGGAAGGGTACGTTGAGCATGGGCACGAATATTTTCAGTTCGAGTCCCGCCGACGAATAGACATCTTTCAGATTTATGGGCATACCGACATCGTAAGAGTTGCCGACATCGTAGAAAAAGACAAAAGAAAATTGCTGGGTCAGAGGGATGGCGTATTCAAAGTTGAGTAAAAAAGATTTGCTGCCGCCAACAACATTGCCGTTCTTGTCACGGGGGCCGAGATTGTAAATGTCAAAACCGCGAATGGAACGTTCGCCGCCCAAGAAAAACTTTTCATAAAAAGGAATTCCCCTGCCGCCGAACGGCTCCAGGCCTTCATACATGGCATGCATGCCCAGTACGTGCCTTTTCCATATGGGCTGGAACCTGACCAACTCCAATTTCAGTTTGTGCAGATAGACGTCCCCGCCGAGAAAACCACCGGCATAGCGGTAAGTGGCCAGGAATTTGTTGCCGGAACTGGGGAATATGGGCGAATCCACTGTGGAGTAGTACAAGGTGGGGGAAAGGGATGAAATTTTTCTCTTGCCCGCGGCATAATAATAAGAAGCATAAGAATTTATAAATTGATAATCTTCATAGATATCTTTGATCGAAACATTTTGCAAACCATAAATAAGAGATGAGCCCCAATATTTCCAGAAGCGAGCCGAAGTGGAAATGTTGAAGCCTACGCTGTCCTGGGTATACATATACGGATAGCGAAATGAGGTTTTGAAGACATCAATGCCAAAATTGGCCGGCAAATTGAACAGATAAGGCTCAACGAAAGCGAACTGGTAGTTCTTGGCCCGGGTGCCGCTCTGCAGGTTCAGGGTGAACGATTCGCCCATGCCCAGAAAATTCTGGGTCGAATAACCCAAAGCGATGAACCAACCTTCATAACCGCTGTAGCCGACATTGAAATTGATCATTTGCCGATTCAGTTCCTTGACTTCAGCGGTGATGTTTATTTTCTGCGGGTCCTGTGGATCAGCCTTGATATCGGGCATTTTTTCAACGGTGACCAGGCCCAATTGTTTCATGCGCTTGATAGAATCCTCCAAGGCGTTGATGTTCAAGCGCCGGCCTTCGCGCAAGAACCATTCGCGGCGAATGACATGGTCTTTGGTGAAGGTGTTGCCGGTGAATTCGAGTTTGCCCAGGTAAACAATATCGTTTTCCTGGATATTGATGGTCAGATCAGCCGTCTGCTTGACCGGGTCCAGATTTTCGCTCGGCACGACCTGTGCATAAAAATAGCCGATGCCGCCATAGAATTTTTGTATCTCCTCGATGAACTTGTTGCGCTTCTTGATGTTGTAGACCTGACCGCTTTTAATGGTGATCAGGCTTTTTAAAAAATCACTGCGAACGATCTTGTTGCCTTCCAGGGCAATGTTTCCCACCAGGTAGCGCGGGCCAAGCTCCACGGGGATACTGATCTTGAGCATTTTCAGCAACTTGCCGAAAACGGTCTTCTTGGCGATCATGCTGAATTCGGGGGTCCCGACCTTGGCCTCCAGATAGCCTTTTTGCTGCAAGCGCAGCCGGATCTCCTCCAGGTCTTCGTTTATCTTCTCGTGATTGTAGACATCCTTGCCGCTGATATGGGAAATGATATTGTGAGTCTGGTTATTCTTCATACCCCGACTTAAAAAAGCGGAAGAAACCGATTTTTTGGTGAGTCCGGGGAACACCACCATGGCGATCCTGGTTTTGGAACCCGAATCGACCTGGATGGTCAGAGCGATCTGGTCGTTTTCTTTCTTTTCGTCGATGTTGACCGCTGCCTGGTTGTAGCCCTTTTCCAGCAGCATGTCAGTGATGATCTTTTTCACCTTGCGGATCTTGGCCGGACTGTAATAAGAAAAAGCCTGCAGGATGATGTTGCTGTTTTGCAGTTTTTCGACAATATCACTTTCCTTGACTTTTTTTCCGGTTTTGTAGGTCACGGAAGAAATCAATGGATTTTCCACCAGGACGAGGCGCACGATCTTTCCGTTGTCGCCATTTTCCGATTCAATGCGGATATCTTTAAAAAAACCTGTTTGCCATAGAGCCTGGAAATCAGCCTTCAGTTTTTGCGCATCATAAACACCACCTTCACGTGACTTCAAGTAGAATTGAATGGTTTCGCGGGAAACCTTTTTGTTGCCTTCAATTTGAATTTGTTGGATGATATCGGCACCCAAAAATTGGGCGGCCAACAATACCATCACCAGTAACGGCAGTTTTTTAAGCATTACAACCTCGCAAAAAATGGACTGAATGTAATTTTATAGCATATTTTTTCATAAAATTCAATTCTCCTTACAAACTATTAAGACGCTGGCAAATCCAAGAAAGATTCTTCGATTTTTTCATTGACAGCAGACAATAAGTATGTTATTAAAAATTATTCGGAGGAAATGGATATGCCGATTTACGAATACAGATGCTCAAAATGCGCAAAGACTTTCGAAGCCCTGCAGAGCATCACGGCTGAACCAATCAGCAAATGCATCTATTGCCAGGGCAGAACCAAAAAGATCATTTCACTGAGTTCTTTCCAGTTCAAGGGCAAGGGCTGGTATATTACCGACTACAAAAACAGCGGCGGCAGCGAGGAAAAAAGCGCTCCTGCAAAAAAACCTGAAAATAAAAAAACAAAAAATGCAAACATCAATTAGCCTTTCCATCTCTCCCCCCTTAATATAATCATAACCCCCACCTAAAAAAACACCCCCCCCGCTACATGGGGGGGGCTCGCCTTTTCAGGAAAAAAGCAAAAAAGGCAAAAGTAAGAGAAAAAATTCCAAGCACCAAGCTCCAAATCCCAAATAAATTCCAATTTCCAATCACCCAATGATCAAAACGAATAAAAGAAACTGGCAGCGCCTTTGTTTTGAACATTGGAATTTGGAACTTGGTGCTTATTTGGAATTTGGGATTTGAGATTTGGGATTTTCTTACTTTTGTCTTTTAACTATTTCTTAAGAGGTCTTCAGGTCACCGGCGGTCTTTTCGAGGATGATAGTCACTGGGCCGTTGTTGACGGAATGGATGTTCATCATGGCTCCGAAAACCCCTGTGCCAACCGGTACAACCTTGGCTAGAAGGACGTTGAAGCGGGAATACAGCGCTTCGGCTTTTTCAGGATCCTCAGCGTTTGAAAAATCGGGCCGGCGCCCTTTTTTGATGCGTGAAGCCAAAGTGAACTGTGAAACGGAAAGGATCTCCCCCCTGATCTCCTGAACGCTCAGGTTCATTTTTCCATCTTTATCGGCAAAGATCCGCAGGTTGAGAATCTTGTCGGCCATGAATTCAATCTCTTTTTCCCCGTCCCCTTTTTCGATGCCGACCAGTAAAAGGAGTCCCGTCCCGATGCGGCCGACCGTGCAGCCTTCAATTTCGACGCTGGCTTGTGAAACCCTTTGCACCACTACACGCATTGGGTTCACCAGGGGCTGCCGGCGGGGGGCAGTTCCTTTTTCTCGATCCGGGGGGCAAGGAGCGGGTCCACTTTCTGCAGCAGCAAAGGCGAATCAGGGTCAATGATCAGCTCCCCGTCACCTTCTCCCTTATCCATTTTGACCAACCACGGGGATGGCCCGGATACCTGGTAGCTGCCTCGACAGACAAGCCAGGCACGGGCGGACCGTCCGACCGGTTCCAATCGCAAGAAGACGATCTCCAGACGGGCATCACCCCAGGAGAAATGGTTGACGAAATCCAGCAACTCCGGCAGAGGAGCATCCAGGGCGACACCCAGAGGACGGCTGGCCAGGTGTCCTTTATCTTCGGGATCGATCGGGAATACTGCTTGCCAGGGATAACGCCGCCAGGGATCAGCTGCCTGGAATCTTTGCTGGATCTCCTGCGCCTGGTGCCTAAGCCAGCGGGTCAATCCAGGCCGCTCCGGGCCGAATGCATCCGCTTCGCCTAAGACCATGAGATTAGCGATGCCTTTTGTCCAGCCCTGCAGGTCAGAATGAGCCAACCTCAGCCAGGCATCGTCGTCTTCAACCCGGGGCAGAGCTCGAAGCAACTCGCCCCTATCGCTCGCCAGCAGTGAATTTTCTTGCTCGTCAGGGAACTCGAACTTGCCGGCCATGGCGCTGTAATCCCTGATCCGAAACTCCAGGTCGCTCCGCTCGCGGCGCAGCCGACCCAGTTCCTTGACGGTCGGGTACCAGTCCAGGACGGCGAAAGCCGCCAGAACAGCCAGTATGGCCAGGAATCTCAGCAGAAAACGCGCCAGTTTCCCCGTCATCATGACAGCTCCGCCCGGCCGTTGATGACAAAAACGCGCCCGCCGCTGACGTCAACACTGGGGCTCGCCGGGGAGGACTTGGCCTGGAAAACTCCGGAGAGATCCCTAAGTCTTTCAAGAAAAAAGGCGAGCTTCCGCCGTGCAGCCTTCGGGCCGGCCGCTGCGACCTCGATGGTGAGCTCAAAGCCCAGGTCGTGCAGGCCCAGGTCGATCTGAATGGCCAGCAGCCGTACAGGCGGCTGAGAGATTTCGGCGATGCGACGGACGAGGTCGGCTGCGGCATACGATGCCGACGCAGGATAACCCAGGTAAAACCGGGACATGTAGAAGCGGGCGCGCTGGGCCTTGGACTTCTCCACCGGTTGGGTGACCGCCAGCATGGCCTCCTGGTCGCAGAGCCCCTGCACGTCTCCTTGGCGGCGTAATTTCGCGGCATGCAGCAGCAGCGAGACTAGCGCCAAGGCCAGGAGAAAAAAGAACGGCCAGCGGCGCCGCTTGCGGACGGGGCTGTTCATTTCCTCCACCATGCTTCTTGCGAATCAGCCGGGGACGATCTTCAGGAAAAAACGGCGCTGGCGCGGGCCGTCGAACTCGCAGAAAAAGATCCCCTGCCAGGAGCCGAGGAGCGGCTCGTCGTTATGGACGATCAGGGTTTCCGATGCCCCCACCAGGCTGGAAAGGATGTGCGCCGGCGAATTGCCCTCGCTGTGGCGGAAATAATCCTGCCCCGGCAGCAAGTGCTTGAAAAACTCACCAATATCACGGGGAACGTCAGGATCGGCGTTCTCATTGATGGTGATGCCGGCCGTGGTATGCGGGCTGAAGATCAGCAGCATGCCCTCCCGGCACTTTGCCGCACGCACGAACTCGCGGACTTGCGGTGTGATGTCGATGAATTCGATTTTCTGCGTACTCTTGACCTCGAAGGTCTGATAACCGCTCATGGTTCCTCCCCCATTTCCTTTTCTCCGAAGACCGCTGCCTGAAAAACCTCGATCTGCACGCCTCTTTCCCATTCGTCCGGGGCCAACCCGGCTTTGCGACAGCCATAGGAGATATATTGCTCCAGGTCCCATCCCTGCTCGACCGGCACCTGGGGCAACAACAGGCCGCGCTGGAATCCCTTGCTGATGATGATGCCGTCCCGGCCCACTTGCACCTGGTCCGGGCCAGCCACTTTTTGGGGAACGGTCAGCACCGAAATTTCAATGTCGAGCTCTCCGAGTTCCGCGCTGCTGACTGCCGGGAAACGCGGATCTTCGCTGGCGGCGGCGATGGCGTTGTCCACAACCGCTTCTCCCAGTGGTTTGTAAGGCAGGGGATAGCCGATGCAACCTCGCAGTTCGCCGTTGCGGTGCAGGGTGACAAAGACCCCGCGTTTTTCCAAAAAAACGGGCTTGTCCAGGGGCGGATCGGCGCGCTCCCCACCAGTCAGATATTTTTTAATAGTGTTTCGCGCCAGAGCCAGAAGTTCTTTTTTTTCCATATGGGTCAGATCCGCCATGCGCCCTCCTTCTGCTCCAAAAACGGCACCAGGTGAATCTTGCGCTCGGAAACCAAAAATTCACAGGTGAACATTTGGACCTGGTCGCGACCAATGGCCATGATCAGGTCATGCAAAAACCAATCCAGGGCGAAGGGGCGCCGGCGGCAAAAAAAAACTCCCTGCAGTCGCTGTTGGTATTTTTCGCAAACCGTTCCATAGACGGTGTTCCCGTTTTTGCGGTTAAAATCGATGGCCAGAAGTTGCTCGATCAAAACAAAACGGCCAATGGTCGACCCAATCAAAAATCCCGTTCCCCGGTAGCCGGTCGCCCGCAGGACTTCGATTTCCTTCAAGGCTGCCGGCGTTACTTGCACGTTCATATGCAAAACTTACCACAAAAAAGAACGAGAAACAATATCAGCACTCGGTTGACGGTAGAACAATAAGACAAACGTAAAATAAAAATTCCAAATCACAAATCCCAAATTCCAAATAAATTTCAAGCTCCAAATTCCAATGACCCAAACAAAGGCGTTTTCGAGTGCTTTCTCTTCGTTTTGGTCATTTGGTCATTGGTGCTTGTTTGGAATTTGGTGCTTGGGATTTGGGATTTTGCTTTGTATACGGGCGGTTCGCGAACCGCCCCTACGCTTTTTTGCCTTGGGCGATTCGCCGGTCGCCCTTATACTTTCTTCTTCATTTCATTCTTTATTTTCTTCCAATAGGCCAAGCGTTCACGGATGTTTTTTTCGAAACCCATGCCGCTGGGCTCGTAAAACCCGCGCTCCAGTACCCCAGCGGGCAGAGTAGGCAGCAAAGAAGTTTTTTCAGGGCAGTCGTGGGCGTAAATGTAATCCTTGCCGGCCCCCTTGCCAGCGGCGATAAAATTGTCGGGGTTGACGATCTGCAGGGGCACGGGCAGGAGCTTGTATTTTTCGGTGATCTCTTTCATTTTGCCGTCGGCGCGGTAAAGGGCGTTGCTTTTAGGGGCCAGGGCCAGGTAGACGGCCGCCTCGGTCAGGAATAGATCGCCTTCGGGAGAACCGAGGAATTCGTAGGCCTGCTTGGCATTCAGACAGAGGCGCAGCGCCTCGGGATCGGCCAGGCCGATATCCTCGACGGCTATGCGCACCAGGCGCCGCAGGATATACAGCGGGTCTTCGCCCCCTTCCAGCATGCGGTACAACCAGAACAGCGAAGCATCGACGTCGGAATTGCGCACGCTCTTGTGCAATGCGGAAATATACTGGTAGCGGTCGTCGCCGCTGCGGTCATAGCCGGCCACTTTACTCTGGATGACATCGAGCACGAATGTTTTATCCACCGCTTCGCAGTGGTCTGCCGTCTGGAAAACAATCTCCACCAGGTTGAGCAAACGGCGGCTGTCGCCATTGCTGTAGCCGATTACCACGGCTTCGGCCTCGGGCGTGAAACGGAGATCGGCGCTGCCGTTTTCATGGATGAAGGCCAGGGCTCGGTTAAGGATGCGGGCCAGGTGCTCATTTTTTAGAGGAAACAATTCCAGTATCTTCAGGCGCGAAAGCAGGGCGCGGTTGATCTTGTAGGCCGGGTTCTCGGTGGTGGTCCCCAGCAGGATGACATCGCCGCGCTCCACGTACGGCAAAAATGCATCCTGGACGCTGCGGTTGAAATGATGGATCTCGTCGACGAACAGCACCAGCGGTTTGCCTTGATCATTGCGGGCGGCCTTGGATTTTTCCATAATTTTCTTGATCTCGGCGATCCCGGAGACGGTGGCCGAAAATTCGGCGGCCGGGTAACCGGTTTCCCTGACCAAGATGCGGGCCAGGGTGGTCTTGCCCGTGCCCGGCGGTCCCCAGAAGATCATGGAGGCGAGATTCTTGCTCAGCACCAGGGCTTGAACGATCTTTTGGCGGCCGGTGAGGTGGTTCTGCCCTTCAAACTCGGCAAGACATCCCGGGCGCAGCTTGTCGGCGAGCGGGAAAAAATCATGGCGGATTTCCATGGATGGAGAGTCGAAATCTATGTCTGCTTGTTCAGGATCATGGCCGCCAGCAGCGGGATCATGATCTCATGATGGCCGACAAAATAAAATCCCTTGCCGCCCCGGGCCACCGGCCGCTTGCAGACATTCTCAAAAGGCCGGTAATGGCGGTTGAAATCGAAGACAGCGGTATGGAATTCTTCCAAGGAAATCCCCAGAGCGGAACAGAAAGAAACGGCTTTGAGAAACACTTCGGGTAGAATAACCGCCGAACCGATATTCAAAAATACTCCGCCCTGGCTCAATTCGGAGACAATGGAGGCCAGCAGATAAAAATCCTTTTCGGCCAGCGCCCCGGTGATCTCACCGGAGAACATCGGGTGATAATGGATGAAGTCGGTGCCGATGGCCGGGTGGATGGTGACCGGGATGTTCAGTTTGTAAGCGTTGAAAAGAATACTCTGTTCCAGGTGCGGCAGTTTGGCCTGGATCAGATAGTACCCCACCGCCTCCCCGGCCCCCATGTTCTTGGTCAAACCCTCCTTGAGAGCCAGATTTAAAAACAGCCCGGTTTCTTCGGTGTTGCCGTAATTCCCCTGGAGAAGGCTTTGGGCGACATCCTCAGAGGTGCGGCCGGCCAGGGCGATCTCAAAATCATGGATCATCATGGCGCCGTTGGTGGCGATGGCTGAGATCCAGCCGCGCTGCATCAAGTCGATAACCAGCGGGCCCAGGCCCAGTTTGACCAAATGGGCACCCATGCCCCAGATGATGGGTTTGCTTTTGCTGCGGGCTTTGCCCAGCAGGTCGGTTAACTCGCACAGGTCTTTGGCGGCGAGATACGGAGGCAAAGAATCGATGAACGATGTGAAGTCGGCGCCAGGGAGATAGGGCCGGGGAAAATCTTGCAAATGGACCAGCGAGCGGCGTTCCGTGATGGAAATGGTTTTTAGCTTTTTTTTGTTCAGCGGCCTGTATTTCGGATAAGGCATGCCTATTCCTTGGCAGAGCGGCTGAAGCGGATGACGTATTCAGCACCACTGTAAACAGTCAGAAAAACCGCGAAATAAAGAACTGCCGTCCCCAATAAATACAGTTGATCGGCAAAGGGAAGCTTGCGGTAGATGATCAGAATTGCCAGGGCTACAATCTGAAACGTGGTTTTCATTTTGGCGGGGACGGAGGCCGAAAAGGAGGCGCTGTTGATCAAAAAATAAAAACGGAAGGCTGAGATGAACAGTTCGCGCAGGATGATGATCGCGGCCACCCAGGTTTCCACCTCCTGCAGGTAAACCAGGGCGATCAACGCCGCGGATACTAGGAGCTTGTCGGCCAGGGGATCGAGGAACTTGCCCAGGTCGCTGACTTCATTCAACTTTCTGGCGATATAGCCATCGAGCGAATCGGTGACGGCGGCAATGACAAAGATCGTAAAAGCGATGATCTCTTTGTTTTGCATTTTGGTCAGCAGGATGACCAGAACAAAAGGAACCATGAGGATGCGGACAATGGTAACGATATTGGCTGTTGTCATTTTTACCCCATTCAATTTTATACCGGTTGAAAATGAAATGCAATCCGCATCATCGGCCTGCACCTGGATCACAGCCCGAACGGCTCGCAGGCGCCGGCCCCGAGGCGGATGATCGCCGGAGCCGGACCGCTCAGGTCCACAATGGTCGAAGGCAGGTTGGCCAGAATGCCGGCATCCAGGATCAGATCGATGTCATGGCGGAAGGTTTCGGCGATCACTAGGGGATCGGTATAATAATCGTCTTCGCCCTGCGGCACCGAAGTGGAAAGCAGAGGCCGGCCGAGTTCACGGACCAGGCCCAGAGCCACAAGCGAATCCGGGATGCGCACCCCCACCGTGGGCCGCTTTTGCAATAGTATTTTTGGAACCAGTTTGCTGGCGCGCAGGACAAAAGTATACTTGCCAGGCGTGACGCGGCGCAGGACGCGGTAAGCGTTGGTGGGCACGTAGGCCCAGTCCGCGACCGCGGCCAGGTCGGGACAGATGAAGCTGAGCAGCTTCTGCCGGGAAGTTTTTTTCAATTTGAAGATCCGCTCTATGGCTCCCTTGTTGAACAGGTCGGCGCCCAGGCCGTAGATCGTATCAGTCGGATACACGATCAGGCCGCCGGCTTTCAGGATGTTGGCGGCATGCTGCAGCAGCCGCTTGTGGGGATGGTTCAGGTCGATCTTTTGAATTTCCACGGCCATGATGCGTACCCTGATCCGTCGGAAGCGCTTATTTCAATTCGCTCAATTTCTTATAATAGGCATGCTTGCCCTTTTTGAAGTCCTCGGCCTGCTCGTACAAGCGGTCGGCAATATCCGGGAATTGCAGCTTGAGGGTGGAGAAACGGATCTCCTTGGCCAGGAAGTCCTGCAGGTTGAGGGTGGGATCCTTACTTTCGTAGACGAAAGGATTCTTGCCTTCCCCGGCCAAAGCCGGGTTGTAGCGGTAGAGCGGCCAATAGCCGGATTGAACGGCCCGTTTTTCCTCCTCGATGGAATAGCCCATGTCGATGCCGTGCATGATGCAGGGAGAATAGGCGATGATGATGGAAGGTCCGGGATACGCTTCGGCCTCCTGGAAGGCCTTGACCACCTGGTTCATGTTGGCGCCCAGGGCCACGGACGCCACGTAAATGTAACCGTAGCTCATGAACATCAAGCCCAGGTCTTTTTTGCCGGTGCGCTTGCCGGCCGAAGCGAACTGGGCCACCGCCGACAGCGGTGTGGCTTTGGACGCCTGGCCGCCGGTGTTGGAATAGAGTTCGGTGTCCAGCACCAGTACGTTTACGTTCTTACCCGTGGCCAGCACATGGTCCAGGCCGCCGTAGCCGATATCATAAGCCCAACCGTCGCCGCCGATACACCAGACCGATTTGTCAACCAGGTAATCCTGAAGTTCGGCGATCTTGCGCAGCAGGGGCTGCTTTTCAACCGGGGCAGATTTTAAAACGCCGGCAAGCAGGTTTTTCACCGCTTTGGCCGACGCCTGGGCATCGTCACCATTGCGGTCCCACAACTCAAGGCATTTTTTTAATGCTGCTTCCAGGTTCTTTTCGGTTCCGGCTGCGAGCAGGCGGTCTATGGCATAGCGCAGCTGCTTGCGGTTGGCGTCCACGGCCAGGCGCATGCCCAAGCCATATTCGGCGTTGTCCTCGAACAGCGAATTGGCCCAGGCCGGGCCGCGGCCGTCCTTGCCTACGCAGAAAGGGGTGGTGGGAAAAGTGCCGCTATAGATCGACGAGCAGCCGGTGGCGTTGGCCACGATCATCCGTTCACCAAACAGCTGGGAAACCAACTTGACATAAGGGGTTTCGCCGCAGCCGGCACAAGCGCCCGAAAATTCGAACATGGGTTTGCGGAATTGCACGCCTTTGAACTGGCTGATCTGGGTGCCGTCCATGATGTTGTCCGGCAGTTCTTCGAAGAAATCGGCGTTGGCGGCCTCGCCGGCTTTTCTCTCCTCGTCGATGGGACGGAATTCCAGGGCCTTCTGCTTGGCCGGGCAGATGTGCACGCAGTTGCCGCAGCCGGTACAGTCCTCGATGTAGACCTGTATCTTGTATTCCAGTTTTTTCTCGTTCTTGGTCATGGATTTAACGGTCTTGAAAGCGGCCGGGGCTTTGGCCAGTTGCGCCGGTTCGATCTGCTTGGCGCGGATCGCCGCGTGCGGGCACACCAGCGAGCATTGGTTGCACTGGATGCAGCTCACGCTCAGCCAACGCGGAACCTGGGGGGCAATGCCGCGCTTTTCCAGTTTGGCGGTGGCGGTGGGCACCTTGCCGTCCAGCGGCATCTGCGAGACCGGGATGGTGTCGCCCTGCAGATGCATCATTTTTTCTATGACGCTGCGGGCGAATTCGGGAGCGCTGTCAGCGATCAGCTTGGGCACCGGGGCCGATCCTTTGATCTCCTGCACGGTGGCCGGCATCTTGATCTGCTGCAGGGCGGCGCTGGTGCGGTCAACCGCGTCCCAATTCATGGTGACGATGTTTTCGCCTTTTTTCTCATAGGTCTTTTTGATCGAATCCTTGATCAGCTGAATGGCCTCATCACCGGGCAGCACGCCGGAGATCTTGAAGAAAGCGGCCTGCATGACCGAGTTGATGCGCTTTCCCAGTCCGACTGCTTCGGATATCTTCAGGGCGTTGATATTAAAAAACTTGACTTTCTTGGTGATAATCGTTTCCTGCATGTCGCGGGTCAAATGGTCGAATACTTCCTCATTGCTCCACTCGGAATTGAGCAGGAAGGTGCCGCCGGGCTTGATCCCCTTGAGCACGTCGTAGCGCCCGATATAGGCCGGGTTGTGCAGGGCGATAAAATCGGCCGAGGTGGAAAGGTAGGGGGCGCGGATGGGGCTCTTGCCGAAGCGCAAAAAGGAGATGGTTATGCCGCCCGATTTCTTGGAGTCATAGGAAAAATACCCTTGGGCGTACATGTCGGTATGGTCGCCGATGATCTTGATCGAATTCTTGTTGGCGCCCACGGTGCCGTCCGAACCCAAACCCCAGAAAATGCAACTGATGGTGTCGCTCTTCTCTATGGACAGGTCCTCGCTGACCGCAAGCGAGCGCTTGGACACATCATCATTGATGCCCACGGTGAAATCATGGAAACAGGCGCCGTCCAGGTGATCGAAAACCGCCTTGACCATGGCCGGGGTAAACTCCTTGGAACTGAGACCGTAGCGTCCGCCGACGATGGTCAGGTTGCGGTCGGCCAGGGCGGTGACCACGTCCATGTACAGGGGCTCGCCCAAGGCGCCCGGCTCCTTGGTGCGGTCCAGCACGGCGATCTTCTTGACCGATTTCGGCAGGGCGGCGTAAAAGGCTTCACGGACAAAAGGCCGGTACAGGCGAACCTTGATCAACCCTAATTTGGCGCCTTTTTTGTTCAGATATTCCACGGTTTCTTCAATGGTTTCGCAACTCGAACCCATGGCGATGATGATCTTTTCCGCCTGGGGATGGCCGACGTAGTCGAACAACTGATAGGGGCGTCCGGTTTTCTTGGCCACCAGGTCCATGTATTTCTGCACAATGCCCGGGAGTTTCTCATAATACGGGTTCACGGTTTCACGGCCCTGGAAATAGACATCCGGGGTCTGCTGCCCCACCTTCAGGACCGGGCGGTCGGGGCTCAGGGCGCGGCTGCGAAAATTTTCCACCAGCTTCATGTCCAGCAGGCCGGCCATGGTTTCGTAATCGATCATTTCCACTTTCTGAATTTCATGCGAGGTGCGAAAACCATCGAAAAAGTTAAGGAAGGGGATCCAGGATTCCAACGTGGCCAGGTGCGATACCACGGCCAGGTCCATGGTTTCCTGGACCGATGCGGCGGCGACCAGGGCGAAACCGGTGTTGCGCACCGACATGACGTCGGAATGGTCGCCGAATATGGACAGCGACTGGCAGGCCAGTGAACGGGCGGAAACGTGGAACACGGTGGGCAGCATTTCGCCGGCGATCTTGTGCATGTTGGGGATCATCAGCAGCAGCCCTTGCGAGGCGGTGAAGGTTGTGGTCATGGACCCGGCCGAAAGCGCCCCATGCACGGCTCCGGAAGCGCCGCCTTCCGACTGCAGTTCGATGACCTCCACTTCCTGGTCGAAAATATTTTTCCGGCCGGCCGCCGCCCAAGCGTCGGCCAATTCACCCATGTTGGAAGAGGGGGTGATGGGATAAATGGCCGCCACTTCGCTGAAGGCGTAGGCCACGTGGGCCGCGGCGGTATTGCCGTCGATGGTCGCTTTTTTGTCGCTCATGGTGGTTTCTCCTTGCTTTTGGGAAAAGGGCAGGAAAACAGAAAGCCGCTGAAACCGGAACTGGAATTTCCTGGGGCTTTTCCGGAATTAATTAAAAAATGTTAACACATTAACAGAACGCAGTCAAATGCAGAATCCGTCACTGTCAGTCCAAAGTAGTAATGTCCTATTCCTGCAAAGTAGAAATGTCCTATCGGGTAAGATGTATGGATGATAAGACAAGCAGGAAAGGAGGAAATACTCCAGATGAGCAGGCACGAGTTGG
>Ga0180009_10003237_pt1 | contig 18611 bp, 11 predicted proteins | sample OS_PC_MetaG_FD_123537 | JGI IMG/M metagenome (GOLD analysis project Ga0180009, IMG submission 123537) | Groundwater microbial communities from the Aspo Hard Rock Laboratory (HRL) deep subsurface site, Sweden - OS_PC_MetaG | ecosystem: Environmental > Aquatic > Deep subsurface > Groundwater... | reverse complement strand
GGGTGGTTCGGGATTTTTTTTTGGAGTGACCGGGGGGTGGGGGGGGTTTTTTGTGGCGGAGAAGGTGGGGTTTTGGGGGGGCTCCCAGGTTTGGGTGAGGTTGAGCTCGATTTGCCAGGGGAGGGGGTCATCCGGGGAGCCCAGTTGCTCGATTTTCAGGTCACCGTCGTTGTCGGTGAAGGGGATCGCCGCGGAGAACGTGATGTCGGTCTGGGCGGGGGGGGGAAGCGTGGACCAGTGCTCGTGGGCCAGGTTCAGCAGCAGGGCGACGCCTTGTGCGCAGGCGTCGGGGGGGCAGGTGGTTTGGCCTTGCACGGCGTCACAGATGTGCGCGTCGAGGGCGGCGCAGCCGGTCAGGGGATCGGTGGTGCCCGGGTGGTGGAGGGACTGCAGCACGGTCTCGATGAGCCCTGCGAGGTCTGGCGGGAGCCCGGCCGGCGCCAGGTGGTGCGCATGGACCGCGGCCAGGGCTGCCCAGCGGGGGTGCAAGGTCATGGCGTGGGTCGGCACGGACAGGAGCGTGGGCTCGCCGACGGCATAGGGCGCCTCCAGGGAGCTGACCTCCAGGATCGCGCCTCCGAGCTGTGACAGCTGGATCCAGGTGCCCGGTGCGAAGTCCGGCAGCGCGAGCTTGTCCAGCTCGTGCCACAGGAAGTAGCGCGGCCCCTGGGCATCGGCCACCAGGGTCATGCGGGAATGAAGCCAGAGGGTCTGCAGCTGGGATTGATCCACGCCGGCGAGGGATGCGAGGGCGGCGTAGTAGCCGAGCCCGGTGGCGTCAGTGGCTTCCCACACGAGCGTCTCGAGGGAGGGGTCGCTGCTGGCGGTCTCCGCGGTCTGGCAGTTGTTGGCGTCCACCGCGCCGCGAACGATCTGCATTTCCGTGGCAAAAGGGTCCGTGGACTCGGGCACACAGTCCAGGATGCCGTCGGGGGAGACGGCGTCGACGATGCAGTCGAGCAGCCGCCCGATGGGATCGAGACCACACCGCCCCAGGCTCGTCAAAGGCGCCAGGGCCGTGGCGACGCCCTCGGCCTGGGTCGTGGTGAGCTGCACGGTGCTGTTGACCTGGAACACTCCGGAGGCGTCTGGGACGAGGTCCCGGGCGGTCAGTCCCAGCTGCACGGTGGCTCCGGGCAGCAGCTGCGGGCTGAGCACGTCGGCGCAGCCCCAGGCCAGATGGCGGCCCTCGGCGTCGGTGCCGCGCAGGGCGATTGCGTAGTCCAGATCCGCCGGCAGATTCTCGAAGAGCAGAATCTCGCCAAAGCCCTCCTGAGTGGCCCGGGCCCGATCCGGGAGGTTCTGGCCCGCGGGGTTGAGGTCTTTACAGAGGTCGCCGTAGTAGAGCTCGGCAGACACCTGGGAAAAGGCCGAGGCGCTTCGGACGCCCTCATAGGCCGAGAGCACCTCGATGTTCACAAAGCCCGTCACGCTCACCGCCACCTCGAAGAATACGGGCAGAGCGTTTTGCGCCGTGACCTTCACCATAAAGATGATGCTCTCGGCACCGGCCGTGAGCCCCATCTCCGCGGTGCCGGACGGGTCGGTTTGTACGTGGAAGCCCGCGAGGGTGGCGCCCGCGGTCTCGCCCTCGAGGGCGAAGGTCATCTGCGCGTCCGGCACCGGGATGCCCTGGGGGTCCAGGTAGCGCACGGCGAGCACCGCCTGTTCCAGGGGCGCGAGGCGGATGGTGCGTCCCGGCGGCGTCAGGATGAGGATCTGGTGGGTGCCCGGCTGCACGGTGGCGTCGGGGCGCTGGGTGCCTCCACCGGGGCAGGCAGGCAGCGTCGCGCAGAGCGTGAGCAGAACCAGGGAGTATCGACTCATAAGCGTGTCTTAAGCATAAACCTTACAGCGTCAGTATATCCAGCGGCCCGGTAGTCGGCCAGGAAAACCTGTGTTCGATCTCACGGCTCACCTTCGCACCCTCTCGACGGTTGGTTGCTGCGATATTGGTAAATGACTTTGTATACAAGCACTTACGGAGACATTGAGTCGACAAGAGCGTTGACATACGCCTCTCTGCCGCGTATCTCTGGCTTATGACGAGCTTCGCGCATCTACACCTGCACACCCAGTACAGCCTCTTGGACGGGGCCATTCTCATGGACGCCCTCTGCCCGGCCATCAAGGAGCGGGGCATGAACGCGGTGGCCGTGACCGACCACGGCAACATGTTCGGCGCTGTGCACTTTTATAAGAGCGCCAAGAAGGCGGGCGTCAAGCCCATCTTCGGCTGCGAGTGTTATGTGGCCGGCACCGAGCGCGAGGACAGGACCAAGCGCTCGTCCTTCCACCTGGTGTTGCTCGCTCGCAACGACGTGGGCTTTCGCAATCTGCGGTACCTCGTCTCCATGGGGTACCTTGAGGGCTTTTATTACGTGCCCCGCATCGACCGGAAGCTGCTGGCCAAGCACAGCGAGGGGCTCATCGGGCTGTCGGCCTGCCTCGGCGGGCACGTGTCCCGGGCGGTGCTGGATCAGGGGCGCCCCGCCGCGGTGGAGGTGGCGCGGGAGTACCGGGAGATTTTTGAGCCCGGCATGTACTTCCTGGAGCTGCAGCCCAACGGCATGGAGGACCAGCTGCTGGTCAACGACGAGCTGGTCTCCATCGGCCGGGAGCTCGATATTCCGTTGGTGGCCACCAACGACTGCCACTATCTGGAGCGGAAGGACGCGCTGGCCCAGGAGGTGCTCATGGCCATCCAGCAGGGACGGACCCTGCAGGATGAAAAGCGCATGAAGCACGAGTCCGACGAGTTCTACTTAAAGACACCCGACGAGATGGCGGCCTACTTCAAGGACCTGCCCGAGGCCATCGAGAACACCGTCCGCATCGCCGACCTGTGCAACGTGGAGCTGGAGCTGGGCAAGACCTACCTGCCGGACTTCCCCCCGCCGGACGGCTCCTCCCAGGCCGACTACCTGCGCAAGCTCTCGGCCGCGGGGCTCGTCGAGCGCATCGCCGAGGGCGAGGGCCGGGGCGAGACCATCGACCATGAGGTGTACCAACAGCGGCTGGAGATCGAGCTGGCCACCATCGAGGAGATGGGCTTTCCCGGCTACTTCCTCATTGTGTGGGACTTCATCGCCGCCGCCCGGAGGATGGGGGTGCCCGTGGGCCCGGGGCGCGGCTCCGGCGCCGGTTCCCTGGTGGCCTATTCCCTGCGCATCACCGACCTGGACCCGCTGCCCTACGGCCTGCTCTTTGAGCGGTTCCTGAACCCCGAGCGCGTCTCCATGCCGGACTTCGACATCGACTTCTGCATGAACCGCCGGGACGAGGTGCTCCAGTACGTCAAGGAGCGCTATGGCGCCCAGAACGTCGGGCAGATCGTGACCTTCTCCACCCTCAAGGCCCGCGGGTTGGTGCGTGATGTGGCGCGGGTGATGGGGCTGCCGTACGCCTCGGCGGACACCATCGCCAAGCTCGTGCCCGAGGGCCCCAAGGTGACCCTGTCCTCGGCCATGAAGGACGAGCCCAAGCTCCAGGAGCTGTACGACGCCGATGAGCAGGTGAAGCGGCTGCTGGACATCGCGCGCTCCATGGAGGGGCTCAACCGCCACGCCGGTATGCACGCCGCCGGGATCGTGATCAGCGCCAAGCCCCTGTGGGAGTACGTGCCCTGCACCCGCGGGCAGGACGGGCAGATCATCGAAGTGGTCAGTCAGTACGCCAAGGAGGAGGTGGAGGAGGTGGGCCTGGTGAAGTTCGACTTCCTGGGCTTAAAGACCCTGACGGTCATCTCCGAAGCCGTGACCCGCATCAACCAGGGGCGCCGTGCCGACGGGGAGCCGGACTTCGACGTGAGCAAGATCCCGCTGGACGACCACGGGGTCTATGACATGATCAGCCGCGGGGAGACCGCCGGGGTGTTCCAGCTCGAGTCCGACGGCTTCACCAAGCTGCTGCGCAAGCTCAAGCCCGACCGGTTCGAGGACATCGTCGCGTCCGTGGCCCTCTACCGCCCGGGGCCGCTGCAGGGCGGCATGGTGGATCAGTTCATCGACTGCAAGCACGGTCGGCACAAGGTCGTCTTTCCGCACGAGTCTCTGGAGGGCATCCTCGCGGAAACCTACGGGGTCATGGTCTATCAGGAGCAGGTCATGCAGACCGCGCAGATCATGGCTGGCTTTAGCCTCGGACAGGCCGACCTGCTCCGCCGGGCCATGGGCAAAAAGAAGGTCTCCGTGCTGGAGAAGCAGCGGGAGGTGTTCTACGCCGGCGCGGCCGAGCGGGGGATCTCGAAAGGCACCGCCGAAGAGGTCTTCGAGCTGATGTTCAAGTTTGCCGAGTATGGATTTAACAAGTCCCACTCGGCGGCCTATGGGCTCATCACCTATCAGACGGCCTACATTAAGCACCACTACCCGGTGGAGTACATGGCCGGGCTGCTCTCCTGTGAAAAAGAAAACTCCGACGGCGTGGTGAAGTACATGGCCGTGGCCCGGGACATGGGCGTGGCGGTGCTGCCACCTGACGTCAATGAGTCGGACGTGGACTTCTCCGTGGTGCGCAGCGCCAGTGGGAGCAAGGCGATCCGCTTTGGCATGGGGGCGGTGAAAAAAGTGGGCGAGGCGGCGGTGGAGGCCATCATCGCCGAGCGCGAGGCGGGGGGCCCCTTGATGTCGCTATTCGACTTCTGCGCGCGGGTGGATCTGCGGCGGGTGAACAAGGGGGTCATCGAGGCCCTGGTCAAGGCGAGCGCCTTTGACAGCCAGGTGGCCCAGGATGACGAGATCCATCGCGCGCGGCTGCTGGCGGCCCTGCCCCGGGCCGTGGAGCGGGGTCAGCGGATCCAGAAGGAGAAGCTCTCGGGCCAGACCAGCCTCATGGATCTGTTCTCCGGTGGCGCAGACGAGCCTTCGGAGTTTGACCCCGGCGAGGAGAGCTACCCGGACGTGGAGCCCTGGAGCCCGCGGCAGCTGCTGGACTACGAAAAGGAGTGCCTCGGCTTTTACATCTCGGGACATCCCCTGGACCGTTACACCGAAGACCTGCGCAAGTTCACCACGCACAGCCTGGCGGAGCTGTACGAAACCCGGACCCGCAGCGAGGTGTCCGTGGGCGGGATCGTGGTGGAGTACAAAGAGCGCCCCCTGCGCAGCGGCGACGGGCGGCTGGCCTTCCTGACGCTCGAGGATCTCACGGGCAAGGTGGAGGTGATGGTGAGCTCCAAGATGCTCGATGAAGTGAGCGAGATGCTGCAGTCCGGGGAGCCGCTCATCGTCACGGCCTGGATCCGGTACGAGGGCGACGAGGAGGATCGCACCCCGAGGCTCCGCCTCAAAGAGGTGGCGTTGCTGGCCGAGCAGCGCCTCACCAAGACCTCGGAGGTGCACCTCACGCTGGCGGTGGACCAGGTGGATCGCGCGCGCATGCAGCAGCTGCGGGCCGTGCTCGAGAGCCAGCATGGCGACGCCCGCGTGTACGTGCACCTGGTGATTCCCAACCACACCGAGACCGTGGTGGTCCTTCCGGATCAGCTCACCGTGTCTCCCACGGACGAGCTGCTGCTGCGCACCGAGAGACTTTTCGGCGACAAGGTGGCCGTGCTGCGTTGAGCCGGGTGCGGCGCTGGGACGGCGACGGCTGGAACCTGATGGAATCACGAGGCTCTTGCCCAGCGTCGGGAGCGGTTGCGGTTGGCGCTCGGGAATGGAAATTTCTTTGTGTCCAGAATTCGATGTATGCTAGTCTTCGGACCGTGAGAAATCTTGTGCTCATAGCTTGCGCTGCGCTGGTGGTGGTTGCCAGCGGCGGATGTCGTCGCATCGCCATCTCCGGTGATTTCGAAGCGCCCTTTGAGCGTGAGGGAATCCTCATGCCCAAATCCACCCGCTCCTACGTGGTGGCGAGCCCCCCCGGGAGTCACGTCACAGTGGACGTAGGCATCGACTTCGAGGAGAGCGAGCTCCAGGCGGATCGCATGGTGATCACCGTGGGCACGGGCGTGGATCTGCGCGAAGGAGAGCTGGTGCGCGGCAGCCAGACCCGGCGCATCGTCTGCGGTGTGAAGATCACCGACCAAGGCGTGCCGGTGGACGTGAAGAACCTCAACGCCCTGCGCAGTGCCCAGTTCTCCCTGCGGGTGTGGAAGTCTCCTCGGCTGTGCCAGCCCCGTCGCTACGTGCCCTCCTCGGTGCTGGTCCAGCGTGACCGCGCCCGCACCGCTCCTCAGCGGCTGTAACTCGTAGGGGGAGCGGCGCCACGACTGCGCCTGGGGCTCACACCGGGGTCAGCTGGGTCCCAGTCGGCGTCCGAAGGCCCCGGTGAGGGCCGCGAGGTCCTGCTGCTTCCACTTGGGGAGGTGGTCCACTGCGTGGTGGCAGCTGTAGCAGATGTACTCGCCGGACAGGGCGTGCCGCACCAGGTTCCGCCGTCGGCGTTCGCCGCACAGAGGGCAGCGTCTGCCCTCAGGGGCGAGCTGTTCGTCCTGGAACTTGTGCATGCAGGTGTCGCAGAGGCCCTTTTGGGGACCGTGACCCCCGAGTGGGTGGCCGCACACGCAGCAGCTCTCGTCGCTGTCAAAGAGGGTGTAGCTCATAATTTCACTATTCCCCTCGCGCCTGAGAGTGGGCAAGTTTTTGACCCAACTGCCCCGTGAGCACAATGTGATGATCGCTACAATTGGCCTGTACGAGTCGCCTTGACACCCCTTCGTTGCAGGTCGTAGTCTGCCGCCATGACAGACCAAGTTATCCGCAAGCCACTCACGTACAAGGATGCCGGCGTGGACATTGACGCCGGCAACGAGGTCGTCTCCCGCATCGGGGCGCTGGTTCGGTCCACTCCGCGGTCGGGGGTGCTGTCAGACCTGGGCGGCTTCGGTGGGCTCTTTGCCCTGCCGGGTGGGCTCACGGACCCGGTGCTTGTGTCAGGAACCGACGGCGTGGGCACCAAGCTGAAGATCGCCTTTGCCATGGGCATCCACCACACGGTGGGCATCGACCTGGTGGCCATGTGTGTCAATGACATTCTCACCACAGGCGCCAGACCTCTGTTTTTCTTGGACTACTTCGCCACAGGTCTGCTTTCGCCCGACCAGGCCGAAAGTGTCATTGCAGGCATCGCCGAGGGCTGCCGCCAGTCCGGCTGCGCGCTGCTGGGTGGGGAGACGGCCGAGCTGCCTGGCTTCTACGCCGCAGGTGAATACGACCTGGCAGGGTTCGCCGTGGGCGTGGTGGAGCGGGCCAAGATCATCACCGGCGCGCAGATCGCTGCCGGGGACCGGGTGCTGGGGCTGGCTTCGTCGGGCGTGCACTCCAATGGGTTCTCCCTGGCCCGTAAAGCGTTGCTCGAGGTCGCTGGGCTCGCACTGGATGCCACGCCCGCGCCGCTGACGGCAACGGTGGGAGAGACCCTGCTGGAGCCCACCCGTATCTACTGCCGCACCGTGACGGCCCTGTGTGACGGCGTGAGCGTCAAGGGGCTGGCCCACATCACCGGCGGGGGCCTCGTGGAGAACCCGCCCCGCATCCTGCCCGCCGGGTTGGGCATGGAGCTTGACCTGTCGTCCTGGGCGGTGCCGCCCGTGTTCGGCCTCATCGCCGAAGCGGGCGTGGACGACCACGAGATGCGACGCACCTTCAACATGGGGGTGGGTCTGGCGGTGGTGGTGTCCGCCCGCGACGTGGCCGAAGCCCTGGCCGTGGCCCGGGCGGCGGGAGAGACCGTGTGGGAAATCGGCCGGGTCGTGGAGACCCCGGGCGCTGAGCCCGCGGTTACCTTTCTTCCATGACGCCGCTCAGACGGGTGTGATGACCCCCCTGGAGCTGTATCAGCGCCTGCATGAGGCGTCGCCGGAGCGGGCCCTGGAGGCGGCCCGGGAGGCCGGCGCCGCGCATCCGTCCCCGGTGGTGGTATCGGCGTGTCTGGTGGGCGTGGCCTGCCGGTATGACGGGGCGGATAAGGGCCTGCCCCAGGTGCACCGGCTATTGCAGGGACAAAAGGCGCTGCCCCTTTGCCCCGAGGTTCTGGCGGGGTTGGGGGTGCCCCGGCCGCCCATGGTCTTTGAGGCGGCGGACGGCGCCGCGGCCCTGGTGGGCGCCACCCGGCTATTGGACGCCCAGGGGCGGGACTGCACGGCCGACCTGGCGCGTGGCGCCCGCTTCGCGGTTCGGCTCGCCGAGGCCGCCGGTTGTGAGCGCGCCGTGTGTAAGGCCCGCAGCCCCTCTTGCGGGGTGCATCAGGTGTACACCCACGCGGGGCTCGTCCCGGGCTGCGGCATGTTCACCGCGGCCTGCCGCGACGCCGGGATCGTCGTGTGCTCCGATGAGGACTCCGGCTGGCCCGGACGGCCCCCCGAAGTGGAGCGCGATCCAATGGCTTGACCCGCCGGGCGGTCCGGCCAAAACGGATCGCTGAGTCTGGCCCGCAAATCTCACCAGCAATCATCACGACAGCTGGTGACATATGCGGGGTGGCTGGGCGTTGGCCGCCGGGAACGGTTGTTCGGGACGTATGTCTTACGAGGGAAACGGGCCGTTTACGGTCCGCCAGGGGATGGAGTCGTAGGGTGACCTACTTGAAGCAGTCTTTGTACTGAGGCATCGAGGAGACGGCCTTGGACCAGGCATCCTTAGCCATCTTGCAGGACTTGCCGAGGCTCGCCTTGGCGGGTCCGGAGGCCATCTTCTTCCAGGCGTCCACCGTCTTGGCGAAGGCAGCCTTGGTGGGGCCCTGTGCTGCGGCCGGCATTTTGCCGAGGTAGCACTTGAACACCTTGAGGTACTCGTCGCACTCGGCGATACCGATGGTACCGAAGTCACCGCTGTCGGCCATCGCGTCCATGTCGGGCTCCATCATGTCGTCCTTGGCGGGCTCCATCATGTCGTCCTTGGCGGGCTCCATCATGTCGTCCATGTCGTCCATGGCGGCCGCCATCATGTCGTCGGCTCCGTCTTTCTTCTCAGCGGGTTTTTTCTTGCAGCCGGCAAAGACCAGCCCAAGAGCGGCGACTACGGCAAACAGAATCATTGCACGCTTCATTGAATCTTCCTCCCAGTACGTTGGTACTCTCATAAACCATCGCTGGTCAATCCAGCGCGTTCTTTTAGGGCGTCATGCCGTCCCCTCAGCAGAAATGCCGCAGGAACCGACGACCTGTTGAATTTGAGGACGTACAATAGTGCCAGGATCACGTCTGTGTCAAGTCCTGTGACGGGTCCGAATAAAAAGCGTGCAACCTGCCCCCCACGGGCTTGACCGGTCCCCTGCGAGTGGATATGACCACTTTTTGAAGGAGTATTGAACATGAACAGAAATACCCTCACCGCCTTGGCGCTGGCGGGATCGCTGACCCTCAGTCTCGGGCTGGCCCGTTGCAATCAGCAGGCCTCGGACAAATCATCGAAGAAAAGCTTGCAATCGGGCGGGTCCAAAGCCGGTGCACCGTCGGTGACGGGAAGCCACCTCGGCAAGCCCTTCGATGTAAAAGAGCTCACCGACGTCGCCAAGCTGTTGGCCGACCCCAAAGCCTTCAAGGGAATAAAGGTCCACATCAAGGGCGTGGTGGTCCAGCATTGCCATCACCGCCGGGCCTGGTTTGCCGTAGGCATGGGGAAGAGCTCGAAGCAATTTTTACGGGTCTGGACCCTGCATGAGTTCCAGGTGCCCAAGGACATCAAGCACGGGGTGAGCTTGGCCGAGGCCGAGGGTGTGGTGGAGATCCAGACCGTGCCTGAGAACCACGCCAAGCACTATGCCCGGGAGCACGGCTTTTTTGGGGGAGATCCCAGCAAGGTCAGCGGCCCGCAGTTCCTGCCCACCCTCCGCGTCACCGGAGCCGAGTTCAAGCTGTAGTGACCGGTCCGCGTCTCCGCCCTACTTCACATTGATGCGTTTGAGGTCCGTGCCGCCGGCGTAGCCGTAGGAGACGTGTTTGTCGAAGCCGTAGACGATGAGCCCAAAGGGCTCGTTGGCCGAGGCCACGTGGTAGCCGTCATTCTGGATGTTGGGGTCGATGTTGTCAGGCGGTGGCAGCCCGGGGATGATGAGCGGGAAGCTGAGCTGGCACCGGTGCACCTTCATCTCGGTGCGCTTGTCGGGGTAGAAGTCGCATTGAGCCCGGCGGGTGGTGCACTCGGCGCCCAGGGCCACGTAGTCCAGGAGCACTGGGTTGTCTTCCGCGGCGATGATCACCACGAAGTCGAAGGCGTACTTGTCGGGCGTGAGGAACACGTAGCTCGAGCGCCACTGCTGCACCGGGGGCAACAGGATAAAGGAGGGGTCGCCGCCGGGCAGGTCGTTGGAGATGCCCGTGGTGGCCTGGCCGGCCACGAACTGGCCCACGAAGATCGGCTTGGAGGCCAGGATGGTGAAGTCGCAGTCGGTGGGCACGGTCACGTGCTCCGCCTCGGCCAGGATCATCCGATCGTTGGGCGGCGGCAGGGAGGTGATCACCTCGGTGTCGGTCTCCGTGGCCAGGATGCGGATCCAGTCCCGCTCCGGCACGATGGACACGTCGCCGCCGGCCGCGGCCACGGCGGGGGTGCGGGGCGGCATTCCGGCCACCACGAAGCTCGTGCCGGCCGATTGCACCGGGTACAGTTGGTGCTGAAGGTGGTCGGCGCAGCAGTAGCGGTCCGATAGATCGTCGAACATGGGCACGTCCGAAGCCTCGGAGCCGGAGAACACGGCGATGGGCTTGTCCGACTCGATGGCGGTGCCCGTGAAGTCCGCGTTGAAGTCCCCGGTCTCCAGGTTCAGCACGTCAAAGGGCCCCAGGGACACGGTGAGCTCCTCGCCGGCCGCCAGAGGTCCGAGCTCGCCATCGCCCACAATGGCCGTCGAGAGTCGGATCGTCACGTCCGTGCCCGGTTCCGTGGCCACGATGGTCAGAAAGGCGCGCAGGTTCTTGGAGAAGTTGGTGCGCGGATCGTTGGTCTCAGCGATGGTCTGTGGCCAGCCCATGACCAGGTACTTGGTGTCCAGGGCGGAGGTGGGCACCAGCAGCGAGGCGTCGTTGGAGAAGACCTGCACGTTGTCCAGGGGGCTGAACTGATAGGCGATGATGGGCACCGAGGAGGTCACGCGGTAGGCGTTGGAGGTGAGCGCCGTGTGGGTGCCCTGGTCGTAGGTGCCCGGGGGCGAGCCGTCCACCTCTCGCGGGTCGAGGTTGATCACGGCGAGCCCCTGGGGCGGCACCACGGTCTCGGCCACCTGCACCAGCTCCAGGGGCCAGCCCACGGGAGCGTCGTTTCGATGCACCACCACCGTGGCCTCGATGAGGCTCGGGTTGGAGATGACCACGGCAAACTGCTGGGCGGCGGCGTTGAACACCGAGCTGATGACGGCGTTGTCCAGGTCCACGGCCCAGTACTCGCAGCCCACGTAGCTACGGTTGTCCGCGGCGGCCTGGCAGGCGTCCATGCAGTTGCCGAGGTAGCAGACCTCGTTGTGCTCGGCCAGACACTCGGCGATGGGCACGGTGGTGATGCCGTTGCCCTGGCACTCCACCACGGTCTGGCCCTCGCAGAGGCGCGACAGGGGGTGGCAGGGGGTGCACCCGAACCCCGCGTGGCAGATGTTACCCTCGTCGCCGCAGTCCACATCTTCGTACCCCAGGCCGTCGCTCGCGCAGGTGCGGGACAGATCCCCTTCGCAGTAGATGCGGCCGGGCTCGCACTCGGCCACGCGCGTGTCGGTGCAGCCGAACAGCAGGGCGATGCCGAGCAGCGCCAGGCCAAAGACGGGTGTGCGCGGTGGCGGGGCCGGTCCTACAGTCATGGCCGGTCTCACTGGATGTCGGGGAAGGTAAAGGGCCAACCGTTGCCCGCCGTGGCGCCCCAATAGCGGTCGTTCAGGTAGCGATAGGAGAAGTTGTTGAAGTCCATGCCATCGACGTAGATGGGGATGACATGCCAGAACATCTCTCCGGAGGGGTGTCCGTCGAGCCCCGGTCCGAGGCCAAACAGGTCGGGCAGCACAAACTGCTTCACGCTGCCGTGCAGGTACAACCGCCAGTAGGCGTCGCCGTCGGGGTGGGTCTTGATCAGCACCACGCTGAAGGTGGGCTCCACACCCGTGGCGTCCCAGATCATGCGGCTGGTGGTGGGCACGCCGCTGGGCGCCGGATCCACCGCCTGGGGAATGCCGAGCCACTGGTCCACCACGATATCCGACGGCCCCGCGGGGAGCACGGGCAGGTACACCTTGGAGTAGGGGTACAGGCCGTTGGTGTGGGCCTCGAGCTGGGCCGAGTAGTTGGCGCCGGCGAGGGCATTGGAGAGCTCCGGCAGCCGGTCGATGACCACGAGGTCCGAGGCGTCAGTCACCGTGCGCTGGGTGTCGCCGCGCACGATGTACCCGTCGCCGCCGATGTCCACGAAGACCCGCAGCTTGTATCCAATCGGGCCCGTGGGCGGGTCCAGGGGCGGCGCGGTGGAAATGTCGAAGGAAACCTGTCGGCTCAGGCCGAACTCCACCGTGATGTCGGCGTCGATGATCTGGTCCGGGCCGGAAATCAGGCCGCGGGTGATGCCCATGGCCCAGGGCGTGAACACCCGGGTGGTCTCGTTCTCGATGCCCGCCATGGCGTAGACCGCGTAGCTGCCCGGCCGGGCATAAATGAAGTACTCGTAGGCCGAGGTGCAGGGCACGCCCTCGACGATAATGCCGGACTCGCCGGGCTCGGTGGCCACATAGTCGTAGTCCTGCACGGACTGGTAGACCTTGATGATGCGGCGCTCCCCGGGGCCGGGCTCGGGGACCATCTGGCTGAAGTCGCAGCCCTGGCCGAACTCCACGCCGCCGAAGGTTACAAAACCCTGCACCGCCGAATAGGACTGGCCGGGGATGGTGCCCGGGGTGGGCGGTACGAAGGGCGTGAGAAAGAGCGTCACGTCCCGGGCGTCAAAGGCCACCACGCTCACGCGCTCGTAGTCCGCGGCCGCCACATTGAGCATCTGCGGGCCCACCAGGCCCGGCGCGCTGAAGGTGACCCGCCCCGAGGCGTCAGTCACGGCCTGGTACGGGGAGCTGGCGTTGGCGCCCATGAGCACGTAGGCGTCGGCAACGGGCTCGGACGAGTAGGTGTCGAGCACCGTGACGTTCACCTCGCCCTGGATGGGGCCGCCGCCGAGCCCACCGTTGATGGGGTCGGCGCTGTCATAAAAGGAGAAGGCCTCGGGCACGGAGATGTTCTCGCTGGCGTCCTGGACCTCCACGGTCACCAGCCCCGGGGCGTGGGCCGTCGTGTAGCCGGTGATGAGGTTGGCGCTCACGAACTGCTGGTCATTGAGGGGTTCTTCCCCGATGAACACGATGGACTGGTCGGTGAACGCCGTCTCGGCGCCCCGGACCCGCACGAAGGTGCCCCCCGCCGTGGAGCCCGAGGGGGGATCCACGCTGAGGCGATCGTAGGTGAAGCCGTTCTCGAACAGCGCGGACTCCCCGTCGCTACGCAGGACCCCGATGTCCACGGGCCCCACGACCCCGGGCGGTGTCTTGGCGACCAGGATGCGGTTGGGGCCCAGGAAGATCGTCAGCTGCGGGTCCACCATGAGCTCGCCGAAGTACACCCGCGTCCCTTCGTCGAAGCCAAAACCGCGCACGGTGACCTCGGTGCCGCCATACACCGGCCCGTGATCCGGCAGGAGCTGGGTCACGGTGAAGGGCGGGTCCACCGACCCATCGCTGGGAAACACGTGGCCGTCGGTGTCGGGCCCGGCGGGCTTCTTGTCCGGACAGGCCCCGAGGGTCAGCGCCAGGATCAACCCCGTGAATGCATAGCAATAACGTAACCGATGTGCCCGCATGGCGACCATCCTCGCTCAAGCAACTGGGCTAAGTCCCGGGGCAAAATCCCCGGGAGGAGATCATAGCATAGTGCATCTCCAGGCCCTGGGGAAGCCGCGCGCGATCATTAATGTGATGGAGGGCGGGCGCGCGGGCCGATTGCCGTGGCAGAGGGGGGGCGTTTTTTTGGATTACAGAGGCTGAGTGGGACCGTTCACGGGAAACACGACCGGTCGTCGGGAGAGGGAAATTGCGGCTACGGGGTCATGTAGACCCACGCCAGGATGTAATACAGGTGGGTCTGGTCCCAGGCCGAGGCGCCAATCTTCACGTCGATGTAGCACTTGGCTCCGGCGCCCGAGCCGCACAACAGGTAGGGGGAGGGGTTCAGCACGGTGTTCGTGAAAAAGCCCTCGGGCACGTTGATGGTCGCGTCGGGTAGCAGGTCGAACTGGTAGGTGTCCCAGTTGTAGAGGTAGACCTCGGCGCCGTCTCCGAAGAGCGAGTCATCGTAGCCCCAGGCGTCGATGCTGATGGAGTCCACGCAGCCCACGTGCTCGGCGGCGAATTCCACAAAGGCTTCGGCGGAGCCTGAGGAGAGGCCGGGGCTCAGCTCCACCCAGGGGCTGCCCTCGACGGGATCGGGGTTGTTGTAACCGCCGTCCAGCCACATCTGGTCGCCGTCGCGCTCGCCGATGGGCATCCACCGGGGGCGACAGGCATCCACGCCGCAGTCGGGGTCGGCGCCCGCGGGGCACCAGGTGTCACAATGACCGTCGTCGCCGCAGGCATACTCGTAGGGCTCGCAGTCGGGGTCACAGGCACAGGTGTCTGTGCCGCCCACGGTGCCGGCCTCGCAGTACTCGTTGTAGTCGCAGGCGCAGTCGCAGTCGGGGTCCGCGGTCGGCGGACACCAGGAGTCGCAGTAGCCGTCGCTGCCGCAGGGCGAGGTGCCCGAGCAGTCGGGGTCGCAGCTACAGGCCGTGGTGGAGCCCGGCGAGTCCGGCTCGCAGATGCCGCCATTGAAATCGCAGTCGCAGGTGGCCACGCACACGCCGCCGGTGCAGATCTCGTTGGGGTCGCAGTTGATCACCGGGCCCCAGGTGAGGCAGGTGCTCACGCCGTAGTAGTTGCACACCTGGGTCCCGCCGCCGGAGGTGGTGCACTGGGTGTCGTTCACCGCGTTGCACTCATCGGTGCAGGTCGTGCCGCACGTGCCGTTGGAGCAGGTCTCCCCGGGCGCGCAGGGTACGATGGGTCCGAGCTCGAGGCAGGGGTCGGAGTCGTAGTTGCCGCAGGCCTGGGTCCCGGTGGTGCCGTCGCACTGGACCGAGCCCGCCGTGCACTCGTTGGAGCAGGAGGTGTCGCAGTAGCCGTTGGAGCACGTCTCGCCGCCGGGGCACGGGGTGACCGGGCCCCAGTCCATGCAGGCGTCCGAGTCGAACTGGCCGCAGATCTTGTAGCCGTCGCCGTCGCACTCGCGCGTGTCCACCACGCACTCTTCGGTGCAGGTGGCGCTGCAGACGCCCGCCGAGCAGGTGTCGGCGCCGGTGCAGAGCACTTCGGTGTCCCACATCCAGCAGCCCGTGCCGTCGTCGACGCAGTCCTGGGTGCCGGTGCCGTCGGCATTGCACTTGACCGAGCCCTGGGTGCAGTCGTTGGCGCAGGCGATTTCGCAGGCGCCGGCCACGCAGGCCTCGCCTACGTCGCACGGGGTGACCGGGCCCCACTCGGTGCAGGGGTCGGTGTCAAAGTCGCCGCACTCCTGGAAGCCGCCGGTGACGCACTGGGTCTGGCCCGCGGTGCAACGATCCTCACAGGGCGCAGCGTCCGGGCGCGGGCCTGTGTCCGGGAACACGTAGGCGTCAGCCTGGTTGTCGTTACCACCGCCACTATTGTTGGGCCCGCAGCCGGGACCCGTGGTCAAGCCACCGAGGGCCAACGCCAGGGCGAGGGCCGGGGTGAGCACAGAAAAGAAGTTACGCCTCATTTTTCAGTCCTTTCGCTTTACGGGTAAGAAGCCTCCATGCTAGCCGGGTCCCGGGTTCCATTCAAGGCCCGCGTTTGGGGCGTCATTAATTCATATATCCCAGCGGGGACATAGGGGAAAAGCAGCTGCGGTGCTTACTCTTTTGGTGCTTTTTTCCACTGCATTCAGGGCGCGATCCGCTATAAAGCGGAAGCTAGTAGTGCCTAACATTGGGCCCCGTTGCCGATTCTTCGCCCAGAGGAGTTCGTTTTGCCGACAACGACCCAGACCGGTGCCCCGGAGAAATTCGATGCCAGGCGCCTGATGTTCCTGCTCCTGGGCGTGGGGCTCTTTGCCGGCGTGTACCTGTCCCCGGCGTGGGGGGACGCGGTGGACCCGGGGGGGAAGCACTTTTTGCTGACGCACCAGGGCAAGGCCGCCATCGCCCTGTTCCTCTTTGCCGCGGTGTGGTGGGTGTTCGAAGTGGTGCCCATCGGCGTCACGTCCATCGCCATCGGGGTGCTGCAGGTGCTGTTCCTGATCCGTCCCGGCGTGGATCTCGTCGCGGCTCCCGACCCGGGCACCGCGGTCGTGTTGGAAGGGCTGCCGCCGGTGTATGTGCCCCTCCTGCAGGTGGGCGCCGACCAGGTCATCTCGGGGACGCACCTGGCGTTCAAGGAGTTTTTTCACCCCTCGGTGTGGTTCATCTTCGGCTCCATCATCATCGGCAAGGTGTTCACCAAAACGGGCCTCACCAAACGGCTTGCCTACAAGATGCTCTCGGTGGTGGGTGAGAAGACCTCCCGCATCTACCTGGGGGCCTTCGTGCTGACCGCCTTGCTCACCCACATCATGGCGCACACGGCGGTGGCCGCCACCATCTTCCCGCTGCTGGTGGCCATCTATCACCTCTATGACGAGGACAACAAACCCACCAATTTTGGCAAAGGCTTGTTCATTGGGATGGCCTTCGTAGCCGGCGCCGGCTCCATCGTGACCCTCTTGGGCGCGGCCCGGGGCGCGGTGGCCATCGGCTTTTACAAGGAGCTCACCGGCAGCGAAATCACCTTCTTCCAGCTGACCTGGTACATGGCCGGTCTCGGCTGGGTCATGGTGTTTGCGCTCTGGGGATTTATCATGGTGTGGTTCCGTCCCGAGCGCGCTGAGATCCCCGGCCTGCGTGAGCGGTCCCGTGAGCTCTACGCCAGGCTCGGCCCGGTGACCCGCTTCGAGGTGATCGCCCTGGTGATCACCATCGGCGCGGTGTTGCTCATGAGCCTACGGTCCTTCGTGCCGGCGCTGTCGGACGTGGACAAGTCGGGCATCATCCTTACGGCCACGATTCTGTTTTTTGTGTTCAACGTGCTCGACATCCGGGATCTGGAGTCGGTGCCCTGGAACATCATCCTGCTGTTCGGTGGCGCCATGAGCCTGGGCTACTGCCTGGTGAACACCGGCGCCGCGGACTGGATGGCCGTCTCCACGGTCTCGATGCTCAAGACCGCCCCGGCCTTTGTGTTCATCATGGGCGTCACTTTGATCGTCCTGATCCTCACCAACCTGATCATGAACGTCGCGGCCATCGCCATCTGCCTGCCCGTGGCCCTGAAGATCGGCCCCTACCTCGGGGTCTCGGGCGAGGTGATCCTCTTTACCGCGCTGGCGGCGGCGGGCATGCCGTTCCTGCTGCTGGTGGGCGCGGCCCCCAACGCCATCGCCTACGAGTCCAAGCAGTTCACGTCGGGTGATTTCTTCAAGGCCGGGGTCCCGGCCAGCGTGCTGCTCATGTTTGTCGTCGGCCTGTTCGTCGCGTTCATCTGGCCGGTCATGGGCATGGAGATCTACGTTTCGAAGTGAGGCCAGGCGCTAGGGCCGGGTCAGCGTGAAGCGGTCCAGCTCGGCGCCCTGCATGTCCACGGCCTGGAACGAGGCCTCGCCGCGGTCGATGTCCACCTGCACGTAGTGCCAGGCTGACTCGTAGACCACGATGTGATCGAAGTTCTGCTGGAAGGAGTCCAGGCCCGCGCCGCCGCCGCCGGTGATGATCCAGGTCACGCCGCCCAGGGCGCCGCGCTCGTAGTCGTGGGTGTGGCCGTTCCAAAAGACGTCGATGCCGGCGTCCTCGGCCACCGGGACGATGAGCTCGCGCACGTGCAGATCCCCATCGTAGCCCGGGGCGTCCCAGCCTTCGGAGTACGGCGGGTGGTGGGCATAGGCAAAGAGCCAGGTGGCGGCCTGGGCCGCGGCGCTGTAGGCGACCTGCTCGAACCACAGGAGCTGGTCGCTGCCGGCGTAGAGCTTGTCGGGGTTGGAGTCCAGCACGATGTTGAAGCTGTTGCCGTAGGTGAAGGTGAAGTAGTTCTCCGGCGGCGGCTGGGACAAAAGCTCGTAGAAGTGGCTCGCGTCCCGCTCATGGTTGCCGATGGCCACGAACATGGGCACCCGGCGCAGCAGCGCTTCGGCGGGCCAGAAGAACTCGGAGTCCCACTGGTCGTAGACTGTGCCGTCGGTCACCAGGTCGCCCACGTTCACCACCAGGTCGGGCTCGGCCTCGACCATGCGCGTGGCCACCTCTTCGTGCATGAAAAAGAGCGTGCGGTTGTCGCCGTAGACCAGCAGCCGGTAGGGATCGTCTGCGCCGGGGGCCAACCGGAAGGGGTGCCAGCCCTCCACCAGGGCCGCCTCGGGCGGGATCGCCGCGTCGGTTTCGAAGCCCGCCTCGGAACCGGACACGCAGCGGATGCGATAGCTGAGGTCGGCGGCATGGGCCGGCAGCGCCGTGAGCGTGATCTCGTGCCGCTCGGCGAAGGCGGAGGGAACCGAGCGCTGGTAGTGGGTGCCCGAGCCCGCCTCCACGAGCCCCCGGCAGGGCTCGGCGGCTTCCCACATGACCACGATGCTC
>Ga0180009_10003236_pt1:10000-18612 | contig 18612 bp, 12 predicted proteins | sample OS_PC_MetaG_FD_123537 | JGI IMG/M metagenome (GOLD analysis project Ga0180009, IMG submission 123537) | Groundwater microbial communities from the Aspo Hard Rock Laboratory (HRL) deep subsurface site, Sweden - OS_PC_MetaG | ecosystem: Environmental > Aquatic > Deep subsurface >... | reverse complement strand
TTTGCGAAATCAGATTCTGGCGCGAAAACGAATTGATCGATATCCAAAAAATCAAAAAAATCGACCTAAAAGGAGTGCACTTTTGATTTTTATATAGTGCACTTTTGATCTTTAGCTAACAGATGAAAAATGCTAAGATAAAATACTGTAACCGAAGCTCTTTTTTCAATCAGCAATTCCGGCCAGCTTATGCGCGCACTTTGTTTCACTATTACAAAAGAAACCCTGGAGAGGAAATTGCTCACTGATGAACTGGTTGAAGAGGTTGTACGTCGGGTCAAACTGTAAGACAAAACGTCGGCACTTGCACATTTAGCCGGTGTTTCCATATTTTCATTAACTAAATTGTCCATAGCCAAAATCGAGTCCTGAGCGGCGAAAATTCCTTAAGCTGCAGTTGGTTGCGGGGGGAATTGTCGGAGCAATTGGAGACCCGCGCGAACTGCAATATTCGCAAATCGCGAATTCGATTTTTTAAGAGATCAAAAATACAATTCCTTAGGAGATCTCTACAGCGCAGCGAAAAAAAAAGTACAAGACAAAAACTAAAATTTTAAAAGACAGTTCCTCTTCTTTCCCGCTGTTATCTTGTAGCTATATGGTCAGTGAAAGATAGATCCAACGGCCGGAAATTTTTACGCCGGGGATTTCCTCTATTCGGGTATCGAAAAGGTTTTCAGCGCGCAGACTGATGCGCCATTTTCCAAACGGCGCAGTGAGAACGGCATCACAAAAATGACCGCTGGCAGATGTTCTGTAGATGTGCTTGTATTGATACTCGACACCGCAGGTCAGCCAGCGCAGCAAAGGCTGTTGCAACGAAAAGGAGTAGCGGCGATCGGGGAAGCGCAAACTGTATTTGGATTGGAAACGGGTTCGATCATCGATTACCCACAGCCACTCCACCCCGGCACTAATGGCCGTTTTACCGATCTGCCAGCGTTGCACCGTCTCGCAGCCGGCGATATCATTGGTAGCGATATTGACCGCCTGCCAGGGCAATCCTGCCGCCATCCGCACCCAATCGATTGTCTGCAGCTGCCGGCGATAAAAAAACGTCACGTCGCCGCTCCAGGAAATCGCCCGGGTGACAGAAAAAGTCGTCAAAGAGATTTCGGCATTGCGGCTCCATTCCGGATGCAAGGAGGGATCTCCGAAATTTCCGGGATCCCGATAATACAATTCGGTGAATGAAGGATAGCGCAATGATACGCCATAGCCGCCCTTGAGTTGCAGGGCCGGATTTAACCAGTGAAAAGTACCGACACGCCAAGTCAGCGCCGGGCTATTACGCGACACGAAATCGGCTCGTACCCCGGCATCAAAACCAAAACGGGCGGAGCGAGTGCCCACGCCGGAAACAGTCCACTCCAATTCGGTATGCAGTGAACCCCTTTGCCGGTCATGCTGGCCCATGGAACGGCTTTTCATGTTTTCCAATTGGGTGTCAGCGCCGGCCCGGATGGTCCAGGAACCGGCCGTGGTTTTGACGAAAAATCCAGCCAGAATTTGTTTGGTCACATGATCGCCGACATACCAGGTCGGGCGGTAACGATCGAGCAGAAAATAGTCATCATGCTGGACGAAAGACTGATACACTTGATACTGCCAAGCGGTCCCGGAGTTCCCCAAACGCAATGAATAATAGCCGTTGCGGACGTGTTCCCAGGAGGGATAGGGGGCATAGAAACCATCGGCGCCGAAAGATTTGTCAAGCCATCCGCCCTGCAATTCACTGTAGAAACCGTTTTTTCTATAGTTCAAGAGCAGCGACGCCTGTGTCCGTTCGGATTCCCGTCCAGGATAAAAACCGTCAGTAGAATGCCGGTGTAATGAAGCGCTCAGGGAAAACCGTCCAGTTTCATGACCCGCCGCCACATAAAGCGAACGATAATCATTTTCACCCGCAGTGATGCCCAAACGTATTCCGCTCTTGGGTTTCAAGACGAAATTGATCACGCCGGCGAATGCTCCGGCGCCAAAGCCTGTAGAATTGCCGCCACGGACGATTTCGATGCGCTCAACATCTTGAAGGTCGAAGGGGAAATCGGTGTTGAAATGGCCGGTCTGGGGGTTGTTGAAAGGAATGCCGTTCAGCAATACCTGAATCTGTTCAAAATGACTGCCGCGCATGGAAAGATCGAACGAACTGTCGTGCGCCCCGCGCCGCGCCACGGTCAGCGCGGGCAACTGATTCAGCAGAGCGGCGACCGAAAGCGCATGGTACTGTTCTATCTGCCGCCGGTCCAGTACCAGAATATTTTTGGAATTGGGTTCCGTGGTAAAAAGGCGGTCAACCACTTCGATATGTTCTTGCAGCGGTTCATCCCCCCACGCGCTTACGGCAACAGACAATATAACAAGAATGATTATTTTTTTCATAATAAATATTGGCGCAATCAATTATACTATTATACTATAATAACAAAAAAAATTCTTATAAATCTGATAATCGTTAATCATTTAAAACGTTCAAACGGAATGAAGAACGTCCATTAGAAAGCGAGTGTCGAAAGACGAGGGACGATCTTTTAGATTTTAAGAATTCGATGATAAAACAACACCATGAGGCAGGCACGATTGGCTTGGCTGGGGATCGGAAAAGTCCACAATGCTCATGAAGACCGGCTGGCAATTGCAAACAACGTTCCCAGCATAAAGAAATTTTTGCGAAGCAAAAATATGAGCGGATATCAGCAAACCTTATACGCTGTGTCAGGCTTAGTATCATCTTTTCAAGGATTTTTTGTTAATAGCAATTTATATAGTTCCAGTCCAAGACCTATAACGATAGCAAAAAGCCCAACAGTCAACACGGTGCAGCGGAGTTCCCATTTATAAGAAGGTCCGGCGTTGGCATACCAGATTCCTGCCGCAATTAAAAGTATTGGGCCGATCACCATCAAACCGAGGATTGTCCAATTAATCCTAGTTGTACTTGTGAAATAGGAAAGCAGTAAAGCCAAGGCAATATTAAGTAAACCTAATACTATTAAATAAAACTTTGTCAGATCATAGAGCTCTTTAGCCCAAGAAGTCAGAGCAGGAGGATTGGCTCTGACTAACTCCTGACCAATCTTTCCCTGAACAAAAAGAAAATCGAAAACAATGCCAATGATCAAGAGGATGAGCCCCCAAATTACATGTAACTTGAATAGTGTCATATCTCTGCACCTCCGTTATAAAATGATAACATTATGCCTCATTACTCGCTAACACTACCTTGTACGGATATTCCTATGCATCGTCATAATTTTACCACATTTTTATGACTAGTGGGCCAATCCGGAGCCGGGAGCATATCGGGCCGGAGCTTTTTTCGCAGGGCCCCTCAGATCAGGAACGACTTCGAAAATTTGAGATTTGGGGCCGGTCGTTTGGGTTTCTGATTATTTCTGTTATCATGGCCGCTGGAGGGAATTCACGGCGATGAAACTGCTGGTTTTGGCCGATATCGATGATCTGCGCTGGCGGGGCGGCCGCGGCCGCGCCGACGCGCTTCTGGCCCTAGGTGATCTCGCCGACGCGGTGATCCTGCAGGCGGCAGAGAGTTGGCAATGCCCGGCTGTTTTCGCGGTCAGGGGCAACCACGACAGCGATGCTCCCTTTCCGGAGCCTGTTGTCGACCTGCACCTGCGCACGGCGGAATTCGCCGGCCTGCGCTTCGGCGGCCTGAACGGCTGCTGGCAGTACAAGTGTTTGCCCATCTTAAATTCCAAATAACAAATTCCAAACAAACACCAAGTTCCAATGACCAAATGACCCAAACGAAGAAGAAATTCGAGGTTCGAAGTTGAAAAAGAAAACTCCGTGATGCGCGACAGGCTTTTTATTTCTCCCAGATCTCCGGCTCGAAGGATCCTGGGCCGGTGTACTCGATGCGGCGGGGCCGGACAAAGACCATGACATAATCGGGATCCTCCGGGCCTTTGAAATAGCGCTTCCACCCTTCCTGCCAGTATTTCAGCTTGGTCGCCGCATCGCTGCGGATCTCGGCGCGGCCGGCGATCTGCAGGTAGGCCGAGTCGTCGGGCGGTTTCAGGTTGCCGCAGGTCAGGTGCACCTCGGGATTGCTTTCGATCTGCAGGGCCTTGCGTGAGGCGCGGCTGGTGCAGAAGCGCAGGGTAAAATCCCGGTCGGACTCGATGCTCACGTAGCGCACCCAGGGAGCGCCGTTGGCGGTCACGGTGGCCAGGGCGGCAGTCTGCTTGCGGTCGAGAATTTTCAAGATCCGTTCTTCCAGGTCATTCATGAATATCTCCTCCATCTGTGATCATAACCGACAATTCAGCATTTTGCGATTGGGTATTCCTTTTCGTCATTTTTTGTCTGGTCCGTTATCCCAGGATCGCTTTTACCCTGCCGACCGCCCCACTTTGCAAACGGACCTTGATCCCGTGAGCATGGGTCGGGGAATGGGTCAGGATATCCTTTACGATCCCTTCGGTCAGTTTGCCGCTCGCTTGGTCCTTTTTCAAAACGATCGCAACTTTCAGGCCTGGCTTGATCTTAGCGCGGATGGTGACTGCCATTGGAAAATCTCCTGTCTCCTGGACGAAAACGAATAAAACTACGCTGCCAGTATAAACCATTTCAGCCAATAAAGGAAAAAAGAAGAGGGTGAAAAGACAGTTCGATGTTCGACGTGCGAAGTCAAAAAAAATAACTGCAATACGCAATCCGTAATGCGTAAAGCATAATGTGAAGCCACAACATTCGCTTCGCTGGGGGAGATGGCATTCCGGCGAAGGGCGTAAACCGGCCGCGGCTGTCCTAGAGCAGGGCGGCGATCCATTACGCAGCAATGATCTCTTTCTGAGAAATCGAGACGCTACTCGAAATAGGCAACGGGTGACAAGCAGCAAAGTTCAAGGACAACTGGCCCCGGATCGGACCGGGGAACGGAGCCGGCCGAGGAAATTGAATTACAAAACCTAAGTGCTATACTGGAAAAAACCAAGATGAATTACTTTATGGCCAATCTATTCAGGGACGCAAAGTTTTGGGCGCTTATCGGCCTGGCCGCCATCGCCTCATTGAATCTTGCCGACTTTTTGAGTTTCGCTTTCGGAGCGCCCGGGTTTTTCAATTTGTGGGTGATCAGGATCACGTTCGGTGCGACCGTTGTCGGAGCAGTCGTCTATGGATTCTACCTGCACCGGCGGGAGAAAAAATCGCTGTGCTTGGAAAATTTGCTGCCCGTTTTTATGGCCGAAAGGCGCACCTATTTTGAAAAAATGGTTGCCGCCGACTCGAAATTCCAGACTTTCTGTCACGAATGCCGCCATTACGATACCGAACGCCGCCGCTGCCTCCTGCTTCTGCACGGGCGCCAAGTCCGCATCAAGCTGCATCCCGATGATGTCTTCAGTTATTGCCTATACTGGAACCTTGAGGATCATCCGGTCTTGGCATTGACCGATAGGGTGAAAGGGTTGGAACGGGAGCAGGAGGACAAAGGGTAGGGGTGACCGGCTGGTCACCCAAAATTTCGTCTGGGTAGGGGCGGCCCCTTATTCCCTCATTACAAATCTCTATTTTTTTTATATATTCACTTACAACTTCAATTACCGTACGCACCGCTTTTTTAGAAATTTTATCAGGCCTGTCTTTCATGGTATGAAATACTATTTCTTTGCGAAACATATTTGTAGACATGCCAATAATACTGACTGTTTTTATCCTTTGCCGAGCAAGCGGTTCAATGATGCCTGTTATGTTATTGCCTGAAACTTTCTTAAAAAAACCATCAAACGTATCTGAAAAAAGTATGAATTGCATAATAAAGTATATCGTCCCGCTAATCATGCAAATCAAGCCAATGCCCATGCTGATTTTGCTTTCTATCAAAACAGCGATAATTCCAAGCAGATAAATCACGGTGAATATTTTGCCGATGGCAAAAAGAGAATTGGGATGTATCCAAAAAGATTCCCGTTTAACGCTGTGGCAATAATTGCCCAATATCGTCTCCAGTTCCGCGCCAGCGCTGTAGCAGCCTTCCGTGCCGCTCACCCTCGGTCCATGTTTATCTATGATATCTTCAGTCATGTGTAATGCAGCTTCCGCATATTCATTATAATTTATTTTCATACTTTTCCTTCTTTTAAAAACGAATTAGCTGCTATATCGCCTAACTACTGAGAATATATAGTATGCCATATTTTTTTAATTTATCCCAACTTCGTTAATTGGAAGCAAGGGAAGCCCGGAACCTTGCTCTTCTCTCTTTTACCCAGAAAAATTCCGGATGAAATCCGTGATCGACAGTACCTGGACATTCTGACGCAATGAATAGGGTTCCGGCACCGGGGCGACGACATAGGCCTTGTCGATCTTTAGTTCTTGCAGTGCTTGCCAGAAACCGTCGCCGACGGTCGGAGCAACCGAAGCTTTGAACTCCACTGCAACTTTTTTCCTTCCCTTCTCCAGTACCAGGTCGATCTCGGTGCCGGAAGCGGTGCGGTAAAAAAACCCGTCCCAGTCTGGGAATTCCGCTAATATGCTCTCCACTCCCAGCCCTTCCCACGAGGCCCCGAACATCGGGTGCCCCATGAGGTCGTTGAAGCCGCGGATACCGGCCAGGCAGTGCCACATTCCCGAGTCGCGGAAATAGAGCTTAGGTGTTTTCACCAGCCGTTTTTTCAGGTTGGTGTGATAGTGCCGCAAAATCCGGAAAATGAAAGTCTGCTCCAGCAGGTCAATGTAGTTCTGGATGGTGTGGTAGGACAGCCCCAGGGAATCCCCGATCTTGGATAAGTTCAGTATCTGGCCGTGAAAATGGGTGCACATCTGCCACAGTCGTTTCAAGCGCGTGCTGGGGATGCGTATCCCAAGCTGCGGGATGTCCTTTTCCAAAAATGTGCGGACGAAGTTTTCCCGCCAGGCGAAACTAACGCTTTCGTTTTGGGCCAGGAAGCTGCGTGGATAACCTCCGCGCAGCCAGAGTTTTTTATTCGCGCCCTTAGTTTCCACCTCGATTTCGCTGCTGAGAAACGGTGTCAATTCCAGGTAAGCTATCCGGCCGGCCAGGGATTCGGAACTCCGGTTGATCAGGTCGGGAGAGGCAGACCCCAACAGCAGCAATTGGCCGTTCCGCCCCTGGCGGTCGAGGATGCTGCGCAGGACCGGGAATATTTGTGGCAGCCGCTGGATCTCGTCCAGGCAGATCAACCGGTCGGCATTGTGCTGAAAAAAAAGCTCCGGCTGGCCCAACTTGTTCAGGTCGGCGTCGCTCTCCAGGTCCAGGTAGAGGAAGCGCGGCAGGCGTTCGGCCAGTTTCCTGGCCAGGGTCGATTTGCCGCATTGCCTGGGCCCGAGGAGCGCCACCGCCGGGTTGGCGCGCAAGGCTGCGACGATCCTTTCCTCCAGCCGCCGTTTGATATAAAAACGCATATTAGAAGTCTATCTTCTAATTTACACAATGTCAAGTACAAAATAAAATTCGTTCCTGCCTGCTGCAGCTGGAAAAATAGAATAAATTGAAAGTATCTAAAATCGAGACCAGGCCCAAGACAAAAGGGCAGGGTAGGGGCACGGCGTGCCGTGCCCGAATATGGATCGAACATAGGGGTGCATTGCATAGCCCAAGACAAAAGGGCAGGGTAGGGGCACGGCGTGCCGTGCCCGAATATGGATCGAACGTACGGGCGATTCATGAATCGCAGGTACACGATCCGCCCGGAAAAAATTCCAAGCATCAATGACCAAAACAAGTAAATGTTCGAGGTTGAAGCAAAGGATAGGAGAAACAATTTCAGATGTAGGGGAGGGTTTCAAACCCTCCCGCATTTTTTATCTGATTCCATCAGGTTTGATGAATCAAACCCTTGCGTCTTGACAGTGAACGTTCTTTTGGGCAATATGAAAAATGTATTTTACCGGCAAACCATGAAAAAACTGAGGTGCACAAATGAAAAAAATGTTGCTCGCAGGGCTGATTATATCTTTCTTATCGGGAATTTCCGCTTTGAGCGGAACTGAGGAAGGCCTGATGGCCGACCTGGTCCTGTATAACGGCAAAATATTCACCGTAGACACGAATCAACCTTGGGCAACGGCCGTGGCCATCCGCGACGGCAAGTTTGTTGCAGTTGGCAGCGATGCGGATGTAAAGAAACTGGCCGGTAAAAACACCGAGATGGTCGACCTGAAAGGCAGGCTGGCATTGCCCGGCTTCAATGACGCCCATGTCCATTTCGCCAACGGCGGTCTCTACTTGCTGGGCATCGACCTGCGCCCGGCCCGCGACGAAAAAGAATTCGTGTCTATATTAAAGGTATATATAGAGAAGCTGCCCGAAGGGGAGTGGCTTACTGGCGGTAATTGGGACCATGAGAACTGGCCTTCGAAAAAGCACCCCCACAAGAGCCTGATCGATGCCATCACTCCCGATCATCCGGTCCTGCTCCAGCGCCTGGACGGCCACATGTCCCTGGCCAACTCGCTGGCCCTGAAGCTGGCCGGCATCACCCGCGATACACCCAACCCCCAGGGCGGCGAGATCGTCAAAGATAAAAAAACCGGAGAACCGAGCGGTATTTTGCGGGATAATGCCTGCGACCTGGTCAATGCGTTCATCCCACCATTGTCCCGAGCCAAGCGCGAACAGG
>Ga0180009_10003236_pt1:0-5000 | contig 18612 bp, 12 predicted proteins | sample OS_PC_MetaG_FD_123537 | JGI IMG/M metagenome (GOLD analysis project Ga0180009, IMG submission 123537) | Groundwater microbial communities from the Aspo Hard Rock Laboratory (HRL) deep subsurface site, Sweden - OS_PC_MetaG | ecosystem: Environmental > Aquatic > Deep subsurface >... | reverse complement strand
TCCGTAACTTCGGAAGAAGGAGTGCCTCGTTAGGGTAATATTTTTAGCAATAGAGATTGAAGCCCGAGGAGGCCGCAGAGAATTGGCCCAAGCGACTGTTTAACAAAAACACAGGACTCTGCTAAAACAAAAAATTGATGTATAGGGTCTGACGCCTGCCCGGTGCTGGAAGGTTAAAAGGAGGGGTCATTCCGCCGCAAGGCGGAAGAAGCTCTGAATTGAAGCCCCAGTAAACGGCGGCCGTAACTATAACGGTCCTAAGGTAGCGAAATTCCTTGTCGGGTAAGTTCCGACCCGCACGAAAGGCGTAACGACTTGGGCGCTGTCTCAAGGAGATGCACGACGAACTTGTAGCATGGGTCAAGATGCCCATTACCCGCTGCTGGACAGAAAGACCCCGTGAACCTTTACTGCACCCTAATATTGAATTTTGGTGCGGTATGTCCAGGATAGGTGGGAGGCTTTGAAGTTCCGACGCTAGTCGGGATGGAGCCGTCCTTGGGATACCACCCTTATCGTATTGGAATTCTAACCCTGACAGTATATCCTGTCGGGAAACAGTGTTAGGCGGGTAGTTTGACTGGGGCGGTCGCCTCCAAAATCGTAACGGAGGTGCCCAAAGGTATTCTCAGGCTGTTTGGAAATCAGCCGTAGAGTGTAAAGGCATAAGAATGCTTAACTGTGAGACCGACAGGTCGAGCAGATGCGAAAGCAGGGCTTAGTGATCCGGTGGTTCTGTATGGAAGGGCCATCGCTCAACGGATAAAAGGTACTCCGGGGATAACAGGCTTATAGCGTCCAAGAGCTCATATCGACGACGCTGTTTGGCACCTCGATGTCGGCTCATCACATCCTGGGGCTGGAGCAGGTCCCAAGGGTTCGGCTGTTCGCCGATTAAAGTGGTACGTGAGCTGGGTTCAGAACGTCGCAAGACAGTTCGGTCCTTATCCACAGTGGGCGCAGGAGATCTGCGAGAATCTGTCCCTAGTACGAAAGGACCGGGATGGGTAAATCTCTGGTAATCCAGTTGTTCTGCCAAGGGCATAGCTGGGTAGCTACATTTATTCTGGATAACCGCTGAAAGCATCTAAGTGGGAAGCCAATCTCAAGATAAGATCTCCCCTCTCGCAAGAGAGCTGAAGACCACTCGTAGACGACGAGTTTGATAGGCTGGATGTGTAAGGCCCGTAAGGGTTTAAGCTAACCAGTACTAATCGGTCGTGAGCCTTAATCATAAAGTTTATTGAGCTTCAGGACCCGACAGATCTAATAGAGCAACATTGATAGGAAGTAGGCAATATTCCCGGTGACCATAACGAAGAGGCCACACCCGGTCCCATTCCGAACCCGGAAGTTAAGCTCTTCAGTGCCGATGATACTGCTCTGGCAACGGAGTGGGAAAGTAGGTCGTCACCGGGTTTTTTTTAAGACAAACATTTGGATTTCTCAAATCAATTCCAAAAATCACTAAAGATTCCCCAAAAAACCCTTGACCTGCGCACTATTTTCGTGGTATAAATACTATTCCATTCTGAAAATTAGGGAAATCTTTACAAAATAATCCTTAAAATTTGTACAGGAGGAAATTTGCCTACAATTAATCAGTTAGTCCGTTTGGGCAGGAGCCGGATGAGCGAGAAGAGCAAATCGCCAGCGCTACAGAACTGTCCGTTGAAAAGAGGTGTCTGCACCCGCGTGTTCACCACCAATCCCAAGAAGCCCAATTCAGCCATGCGCAAAGTAGCCAGGGTTCGCTTGACCAATGGCATTGAAGTGACCGCATATATCCCCGGCGAGGGGCACACACTGCAGGAGCACTCCATCGTGCTGGTGCGCGGCGGCAGGGTTAAAGACCTGCCCGGCGTTCGCTACCACGTTGTGCGCGGCGCCAAGGACACCACCGGCGTGGAAAACAGGCAGAGAAGCCGTTCCAAGTACGGCGCCAAGCGTAAAAAAGGGACTCAGGAGAAGTAAATGCCGAGAAAAAAAATCACCAAGAAAAAAGAGATCCTGGTCGATCCCTTGTATAATTCCTCCATCCTGGCCAAGTTGATTACCAAGGTCATGTTCAGCGGCAAGAAGAATATTGCCCAGCACATTGTCTACGGGGCCATGGATTCCATCCAGGAAAAAATAAAAGAAGATCCCCTGAAGGTCATCACCAAGGCCATTGAAAACATCCGCCCCCAGATGGAGACCCGTTCCCGCCGTGTCGGCGGCGCCACCTATCAGGTGCCCATGGAAGTGCGCAAGGAAAGGTCTTATGCGCTGGGCATCCGCTGGCTGGTGCTGAATGCCCGCGAGCGCGGCGGTAGATCCTTCCGTGAAAAGCTTGTCGGGGAGATCCTCGACGCTTACGGTGAGAAGGGCGGTGCCATCAAGAAAAGGGAAACGGTGCACAAGATGGCCGAATCCAACCGCGCCTTTGCCCATTACCGCTGGTAAGCCGGAGCTGCTTCGAGGAATGAAATAAAATGAGAACGGTTGCCGTGGACAGAATTCGCAATATCGGCCTGATGGCCCACATCGACGCCGGTAAGACCACGACCACCGAGAGAATTCTGTACTACTCCGGGGTGACCTATAAAATGGGCGAAGTTGACGCAGGCACGGCCGTCATGGACTGGATGGACCAGGAGCAGGAGCGGGGCATCACCATCAGCGCCGCTGCTACCACCTGTTTCTGGAATGACTGCCGCATCAACATCATCGACACGCCCGGGCACGTGGATTTCACCGCCGAAGTGGAACGCTCGCTGCGGGTGCTGGACGGAGCCATCATCGTATTGTGTGGTGTAGGCGGCGTAGAGCCCCAGACCGAAAAGGTCTGGTTCCAATCGGTAAAATACCGCATCCCCAAGATCGCCTATGTGAACAAAATGGACCGCGTCGGCTCCGATTTTTTTGACGTGGTCGCCCAGATCGAAAACAAATTCAAGATAGTTACCCTGCCGCTGCAGCTGCCGCTGGGCACGGAAGATTCTTTTTCCGGGGTGATCGACCTGATCACCATGAAGGCCTACAATTACAACGGTGAGCTGCTGGGGACACGGGTGGACAACGTCGAGATCCCCCAGCCCTACGTGGATGACGCCCATCTGCATCGCGAACATCTGATCGAACGACTGGCTGAGTTTGACAACGATATCATGGAATTGTTCCTCGACAAAAAGGACATTCCCGAGGAATGCCTGAAGAAAGCTGTGCGCACTGCTACCCTGGGCCTCAAGGCGGTCCCTGTCCTGCTCGGCTCCTCCTTTAAAAACAAGGGAATCCAGAACCTGCTCGATGCAGTGATCGATTACCTGCCTTCCCCAGCCGACAAGGCTGATGTGCTCGGCAGTGATCCAAAAACCGGCAAAGCGCTGACCCGAAAATTGTCGGATCAGGAACCCATGTCGGCGCTGGTCTTCAAGATCATGAGTGATCCCTTCGTCGGGCAGCTAATCTATTTCCGGGTCTATTCCGGACTGATCAAGGTCGGATCCACGGTGCTCAACAGCCGTAAGAACCAGCGCTTGCGCGTGGCCAAGCTTTTAAAAATGCATTCCAACAAACGGGAAGAGGTAACTGTCGTCCATTCCGGCGACATTGCCGCCACCGTTGGTTTGAAAGAAATCTCGACCGGCGACACCCTGTGCGACGAAAGACACCCCATCCAGCTTGACACCATCCGCTTCCCCGAACCGGTCGTCACGGCCACCATCGAGCCGCGCCTGACGTCAGAGCACCAGAAATTGGACGAGGTACTGCGCAAACTAACTATAGAGGATCCCACTCTCAAATCCTACGTGGATTCCCATACCGGACAATCGATCATTTCCGGTATGGGTGAATTGCACCTGGAGATCATCCAGGAAAGAATCAAGCGTGAGTACAAGATCCAGACCAAGCTCGGCAAGCCGCGCGTGGCCTATTATGAAACCATCCGCAAGCCCGCCCGCGGCGAAGAGAAATACGTCAAGCAGTCGGGCGGCAAGGGACAGTATGGTCATGTGATTCTGGAACTCAAACCTTATTCCAGGGACGGCAAATTCAAGTTCACCTCCAAGCTCAAAGCAAACGTCATTCCCAAGGAATTTCACCAAGCAATAGAGCAGGGAGTGCTGGAAGCCATGGATATCGGCATTATTGCCGGTTTTCCCATCACCCACGTCGCGGTCGATCTTTTGGACGGTTCGTACCACGAGGAAGATTCGACCGAGCTGGCTTACAAGATCGCCGCATCCATGGCCTTTAAAAACGCTTTCCGTAAAGGCAGCCCGATCATGCTTGAACCGGTCATGAAGATCGAGATCGTGGTCCAGGATGACTATCTGGGCGAGGTCATGGCCGACTTCAACAGCCGCCAGGGCAAAGTGACGAACATGGATCTGAAAAACGGTTTGCACGTGATAGACGGCCAGGTACCGCTGTCGCTGATGTTCGGTTACGCCACGGCGCTGCGCACCCTGACCCAGGGCAGGGCCAACTACTCTTTGGAATTCTTCAAATACAGTGAAATGAGCGAAGAAAAAATGAACGAAGTTTTAAAAACCCAATTGGGTATTTATACCTGCAATTAGGAGGCAAGCATGGGAAAAGAGAAATTTGATCGCAACAAGCCGCATTTGAATATCGGGACGATCGGGCACGTGGACCACGGCAAGACGACGCTGACGGCGGCGATCACCAAGGTATTGAGCAAGATGAACGCCAAGGTGAAGTACCGTGATTTCTGGAGCATCGACAATGCGCCCGAGGAGAAGGAGCGGGGCATTACCATACAGATCGCGCACGTGGAGTACGAGACGGCTAACCGGCACTACGCGCACATCGACTGTCCTGGGCACGCCGACTACGTGAAGAACATGATCACGGGGGCGGCGCAGATGGATGGGGCGATACTGGTGGTATCGGCGGCCGACGGTCCGATGCCGCAGACGCGGGAGCACATATTGTTGGCGCGGCAGGTGAACGTGCCGGCCATCGTGGTGTTCATGAACAAGGTGGACATGGTT
>Ga0180009_10003235_pt1 | contig 18619 bp, 13 predicted proteins | sample OS_PC_MetaG_FD_123537 | JGI IMG/M metagenome (GOLD analysis project Ga0180009, IMG submission 123537) | Groundwater microbial communities from the Aspo Hard Rock Laboratory (HRL) deep subsurface site, Sweden - OS_PC_MetaG | ecosystem: Environmental > Aquatic > Deep subsurface > Groundwater... | reverse complement strand
TGTTGCCAGCGGGCCTGCCCGCCGTAGATCGCGTACTCGCGAGCGTAGGCGGGTGTAGTTCAGTGGTAGAACGTCTGCTTCCCAAGCAGAAGATCGCCGGTTCGAGTCCGGTCACCCGCTCCAGCACAGGCGGAATGGTTTCCTATCCTACAATTATTAACAACAAACCCTGTCGTCTAAGCCATCAGACAGGGTTTGTTGTTTTTCTATCTGTTATACTATTACTGAGTTGCGGCAAAAGCGTTCACTAGCCCCCAACCATAGAAAATATCAAATCCTGCAACACCCAAATCAACTGCTCGGTCTTGTAATTTCTGCTGCACCTCGTCCGGGTCCCACTTTCCGTCTGCATCAACATCATATGCGCCGACTGCTATATTCAACACAAGCGCTGCAGAACCGGCAACATGCGGCGCAGCCATTGAGGTTCCGGAAAGCGTTGTGTAGCCCGTTCCTTTGTAGGTGGAATAGATACTCACGCCAGGAGCCGCTAAGTCAACTTCCGGACCGCGGCTGGACCAAGAAGCAATTACATTGTTCTGATCGGTAGCAGAAACCGCAATTGCTTCAGGATAGGCTGCCGGGAAAATCACTGACCCGCCCGAATTTCCTGCGGCAGCTACTGTCACAACTCCGGCATTTTTAGCAGCAATCACAGCATCGTGGAAAGATTCTACGTCCGAAGCCGTACCTAAACTCATATTAATCACCTGTATATTATTTGCGACTGCCCACTGGATTCCTTCAATCACGTCTGAGAGGAACCCAGAACCGTTTTTATCCAACACCTTAATAGCATAGAGATCAATTGCCGGCCCAACACCAATTATTCCAATGTCGTTATCAAGACCAGCAACAATTCCAGCTACATGCGAACCATGACCATTATCATCGTTCCAACTTTTCCTCGGGTTGATGGTATTGATACCACCTTGCACATTAGCCAGAAGGTCGGGGTGTTTGTTGGAAATACCCGTGTCAATGATACCAACCTTGATCGGGTCAGCGGTGTTGCCCGATGGCCAGACAAGCTCTGCATCTATGCGATCAACTCCCCAAGGTAAAACTTCAGCTGGTTGAGGAGGAACAGGTTTGCCAGATTTAGCAGGTTTGGCAGAAATTCTACCTCTCATTAAGGCTTCCACCGCCACATCATCATCTATTCGCACTACACCGGCGGAAACAGCTAATTTCGTTGCCGCCGAACGATCCGGCAACCACACTGCTTTGGCGCCAATGAGATCAAGATTCTTTAATTTAACCCCGCCGGCGCGGGCAATCAATTCATCTTTCGCGGCCTCGTTCAGGGCGCCGCTGAAGACAACAATTTTACGTCCACTGCCATCATTTACTTGAGCTACAGCTTGAACCACAAATAGTGCCAAGCCAAAAATAGCAGTAAGAGTTATTGTGCCTAAAATAATTTTTTTCATAATGTTTTCATTTTACAATATATTATTAATTATATGATCGACCTTTTTATAATACCTTATTTGAATCTTAGCACAAAATTATTAGATAATCAAATACATTGCGATTATAGGATAGGAAACCGCTCTGCCTGTGCTGGAGCGCAGACCAAAGTCAGGAATTTTTGATAAAGTAGGTTCGAGCGAAATCGTAAATATACTCCAAAAAAATCTTTTATAAAACCAGACGATAAATCGCCATATCCTGCTTTTGGCTTTTTATCCATTCATCAAAATCAAAACCTTTAATCAAAATATGCCTGACCCGCGCTTGGGTCGCGACTGTTTCATCATTATATAAAAGGTCTTCAACTTTTATAATATGATACCCATATGAAGATTTTACAGGGCCGCTAATCTCGTTTATTCGCATGGAAAATACCGCTTCTTCAAAATATGGATCCATCGTGCCTCTTCCAAAATATCCTAAATCGCCTCCATTTGGCGCGGAAAAATCATCTTCACTGAATTTCTTCGCTAATTCAGAAAAATCAGCGCCTTTTTCCGCGGCTAATATATAAATTTCCCGCGCGTTTTCTAAAAGATTTTCCTCGCTATCGCCCGCCTCTTGAGCAAGAACTGCTTTAACCTTCTGTTGAAGCAAAAATGGATAAAGAACGCGATCAATAAATTTCAGATCCGTCCAGCCATACGCGTCATTCAAGAACCGCGTAATTTCTTCTTCTGCTTCTGGCCTTGCTTTTAATTTCTCCCACTCCAAATATAATTCTTCATCGTCAACTGTGATTCCATTTTTGCGGGCGTAAATCTTTATGATTTTTTCAGTAATTAATTTATTAACAAGATTTTCCCGAATTTCTTTTTTATCTGGAATCCCAAGCAATACTATCCTGTTTTCGCGCTGATAATTCCAATATTTTTCCAAAGTTTGAAGATCATCAACATATGTATGGAACGCGATGCCTTCCCAATCAACTAAAATAGCGGGATAAGGCAATATTCGCGAAATAACATATGTTGTCCTGGACTTCCAGGAAAGCTTATAAATGCCAATGCCGAATAATGTGATAAACAATAATATTGCAAAAAATATTGCGCTAGCAATTTTTAAGTTTCTTTTTTTGAACAAGTCGTAAGACATAAGTCGTAAGACATAAGTATACAGATCAAGTATTTCTTATAACTTACGACTTAGGACTTATGTCTGTTAATCCAGCCATAATTGATCATAATCAAAAAAATACTCTTGCCATAATTTAACATTTCCAGCTTTTGGCTGAAAATCGCCGCCAACTCTTGGCCATGCATCTGGCTCCGCGTCAACATCAGGAATCAAAACCAAAGACTCGCCTTCTTTAACAAGGTTCAGCTTCTGGCGGGCTTCTTGCTCCACAAACGCGTCTGTTTTAGCATACTCGATTAAAGCGGATAAATCATCATTTTTATTCTCAAGTTTTCCAATTTCCGCTTCCAATCGGTCAACCTCTTCCTGTATCGCTCTTTTTTCCAGAACTTGCTTTCCAATATGAAAGCCAAAAAATACTATAATAGCAATCTCTAAAACAACTATTGGTTTTGACGCAAAAATCCGCTTATCCATATTATTTATCAACGCGAATAAGAAGCTCCCATTCTTCCGCTCCATTCAGATAAACTTTTTCTTTTTTATCTTTCAGCTCCATTGAAAACACAAGCTTGTACGTGGCAGCGCGAACATTTCTTGGATCAAGAGTGAATTTAATTTCTCCGATTTCTCCTGGAGAAATATATGAATCATTAATCGGCACGCCAACGATTTCCTTGTCAATCCAGTCATGCTTATCATAGAACACGCTTTCTGTGTCATCCCCGCCTTTTAATTTTAGCGCGGCGCGGCGAGATGTCCATACAGCGCTCTTGCTTGTGTTCTTGATCTTAATCGTGATTTGCCGGGGCTTATATGTATTTTTCAAAGCGACAGGAATATTATGCTCAATTATCTCGCCTGATACTTCAGATATTACATTTATATATTGATTTACCATTCCACCCGGCATTTCCAATATGTCTCCGTTTTCATCTGTATATTCAAGCATAAACCATTGCTTTATTTTCTGCGGACTCAATGGCGCCTTGATTGGAACTTCAAATATCGCTAAACGATTATAAGTTGCTGTTGTGTCAAGCGGAATGCGGTTTTCGCCAATAAACGAGCTTGTTGGATGGTCTTCGTCAATTAATTTCAGATAAATTTGTCCAGCTGGCCAGGATACATCACCGCGATTCCTAAAGCGCACTGTGACTTTAGCATCAGCTCCTGGCAGCATAATTTTTGGCGCGTCAAGAATATCAAACAAAGCAAAATATGGATTTTTATAAACTGCTGTTCCTTGCTGTCTGCTTGCATATGAAACATAGTTTGCAGGATCTCTAATCGTATCATCAATATATTCTATAGGATCTCCTGAATCTGTTAATTCTAAAAGCGCGTCTGAAGCTAAAGGCAAATCTGATATAGAAGATATCCCATACACTCGTTTGGCAATATCTTCGCTCATAATTCGTTTCTTTTTCCCGTTTGAAAAAATATAAATCTTGTTGTCTGATGATTTGACAAGCGCGCCATCTCTTAAGGCCAATGGATCGCCATTCGCGTATGAATTAATCACGGATTGAAGAACATGCACTGGCTCCTGTCCATTAAAATTCTCAAACCATACTGCCTCATCTAATAACAATCGCTTGATTCCATGCTTAACATAATAGATTGCGGGACTGTCTGATTTGACCAGAATGCCTTTTGGATAAATTGATTCTTCAGTAATCGGCTCTCCTTCTTCTAATTCATCCAACTCTGCTTTTGATATAAGAATAGGAGTAATTGGACCTGTATCAGCCAAATAAAATCCAAGGGACGCAAGAGCTGTATCTCCAATTAACCTATGCTTTAAGCTGTCTGAAATTAAGTACATTGCGCCAGATGAATCTGTCTTAACCAAAGCATTGTTTGTTATAGTTATTGGCTCTGAAATATCATAATACACAAGGCGCTCTGAAGAAACTACTATTGCTTCTTGCTCTGCGTGATCCGCGAGATAAACCGCGCTGCTCGCGAATTTGCGGCGTTTATTTTTTTCTATTTTCCAATACTCGCCTGTGGCGCTGTCTTTGAGCAAAGTTCCGTCAGGATATATGCGCTCCGTAAAATACTGATTCCAAACGCGCGAGAAAAAGAAATTCCCGCCTATTCCTGTTAAGCTCCCTTTATACGGAGTATAAATATATAAATTTGTTGTTGCCTGATTTTCCGGCTTAACAATAAAACCATCTGATGTTTTTGTTTCTTGTCCTATTTGATAGCCAAAATAACTGCTTGATTTAGATTTTTCCGCGTAAATTCTCTGCGTATCAGCTGCCGCGTCTAATTGCTTGTAAATTCCGCGATATTTTTCATTGCATCTGCCGGAAAAACATGAATACCCTGTTGCCCAATCAAGTTTTGTCTCGGATGCTGTAGATTTTTCAATCAAACCTTGCTCTTGTTGAAGTTTTGCTAATAAAAATTTCTGTGAAATGCCATATGCTTTTCCAATTTCATATATCATTTCTGACACTAATTTCGGCACTCCATTTACTATTGCTGTTGTGGATTTAAGCACGCTGTTCTTGGACTCCAAAAATCTCTGAATTGCAGTGCGGGATAAAACGCCTGAATCAAAAAGCTCGGCATCTGTGATAATGTCATTAGGATCATAAAACCGCGCTTTCGTCGCTGTCGGCGCAAATAGAATTGAAAAGACTAATAATGTAATTATTAATTTTTGTTTCATTCCGCTTAATTAGACGATTTAATCATTATCTCATTACATATTTATTATACCACAAAATCACGCTTCTTTCCAAAAGCGCGCGAAAGATCTCAAAATATTATTCTTCTTCCCCAAAAAATTGCTCTACAGCGCGGGCTTTTTCTTCTTTCTTCACGCGCGAAAGCCGAATCATCTCCTGCGCGTCCTCTGGCGGCTCTAAGCCGTACTCTTTCTGTAATTTGAAAATAAGATGCTGAATTTCAGCGGGCGCGTGCATATTTTTGAGCTCAATTTTTTCAAAGCTTCCTGGAGTTATAAACAAAGACCCCACATGCGATATTGTCTGCAGTATGCCTTTGTGCCTGTACGAAACATCATAAATCTTATCAAAATCAACCTGGGACACGGCTCTGTCCATTATCCCGCTCTGGTCAATAATAATCACGCGCTTGTTTGTCATCGCAATAATGCTGAAATACCAAATTCTCCATGTTCTAAAAAGCCAGAACGCGCCGATAACAAACAGAGCAATAAGCAAACCACTGCCTATCGCTCCCCATTGCAGGAATAAATATAAAAAGAAAAAAGGAGACATTAAAATAATAAATCCGCCCAGCCAGTGCCAGAAAAACGCGAGCCAGAATTGATGATAAATTCCATGCACTTCTTCATCATCATCTAGATTGTGTATTATTCTGCGGATATTCATAGTATTATTGACCAAACGCGCCATACTGCATTAATGGCAGGATTATAAATGAAAAACCGACAATAATCGTAATTAATATCCAGATTATTCTTTTTACAATTTTTTGTTTCATATTCGCAATGACACTAACTATCGTTTCAAAACCTCCAAAAATGCCTTGCTTGGAATTTCAACCCTTCCCATTGCCATCATTTTCTTTTTTCCTTTTTTCTGCTTTTCTAAAAGTTTTCTTTTGCGGGTGACATCGCCGCCGTATAATTTAGCGGTCACATCTTTTCTCATAGCGCTGAGCCGCTCTGCCGCGATAATCTTTGATCCAATCGCGGCTTGAAGTTTTACCGCGAACTGATGGCGAGGAATAATATCTTTTAATTTTTTTACAATATGCTTGCCAGTTTGATGAGCATCCTCGCGATTTACCAACATACTAAACGCTTCAACAATTTCTTCTGCCACATATATGTCTAAACGCGCAATATCTGCTTTTCTGAAATCCTGCACTTCATAATTCAGAGAACCATACCCGCTTGATACTGACTTTATTTTATCATAAAAATCAGTTATAAGAGAAGACAAAGGCATTTCAAAATGCAAAACAACTCTTGAATCATCTAAATATTCTGTATTTCCAAAAATTCCATGTCTTTCCTGAATAAGAGACATCAATGGTCCTAAATATTCTTTTGGCGTGACGATTTCAGATTTTACCCATGGCTCGCGGATTTCTTGAAGCTTTGACGCTTCAGGAAGTTCTTGTGGAGAATGAATTGTTGTTGTTTTCTTGTCAAATAGCACAATCTCATACGCGACAGACGGAGTTGTAATAACTAAATCAAGCTTGTGCTCTCTTTTCAGCCGCTCCGCGATAATTTCCATATGCAGCATTCCAAGAAAGCCGCATCTATAGCCAAATCCCAAAGCAGGGGAATTTTCCTGCTCAAACGATAAAGACGCGTCAGTTAATTTTATTTCTCCCATAGCGTCGCGCAATTTTGGATAATCATCTCCTGACTCAGGATAAATTCCAGCAAACACCATTGGCTTAACCTCTTTATACCCATGAAGCGCGCCTGCCTTGTCTTTTGCCTGCGTTACAGTATCCCCGACTCGAGCTTGCGCCACTTCCTTAAATCCTGTGACAATATATCCAATCTCGCCTTCAGACAAACTTTCTTTTACCTCAAATGAAGGCTTAAACACGCCCACTTCCAAAGCTTTAGTGTCTTTTGAAGAGCCAACCAAATGAACAGTATCTCCTTTTTTAATTCTGCCGTTAACTACGCGGACAAACATCACAACTCCGCGGTAATCATCATAAAGAGAATCAAAAATAAGGGCTTGCGTTTTATCGGTCTCTAGACCTCGAGCAGAGCCAAGAGGAGCAGGCACTTTATCAATTACTATTCGCAGAATCTCTTCAACACCTTCGCCAGTTTTGCCTGATGCGCATAAAATATCATCATCTTTGCATCCAAGAAGTTTAACAATCTCTCGTCTTGTTTTTTCTATATCAGCATTAGGCAAGTCAATCTTATTAATCACAGGTATGATTACAAGGTTCTGCTCCATTGCAAGATATAAATTTGATAATGTCTGCGCTTCAATTCCTTGAGTCGCGTCCACAAGAAGTATGGCGCCTTCAACTGCTTGAAGGGATCTTGATACCTCATACGTGAAGTCCACATGACCCGGAGTATCTATTAAATTGAGAATAAAAGTTTCTTCTTTTGGAATTTGGATTTTGGAATTTGGATTTTTCCAACGATATTCCATGCGAACTGGCTGAAGCTTGATTGTAATTCCGCGCTCCCGCTCTAATTCCATTGTATCCAAAACCTGCTCCTTCATATCACGAGCAGATATAGTATGCGTTAATTCCAAAAACCTATCCGCTAAAGTACTTTTACCATGATCAATATGGGCGATTATGCAAAAGTTCCTTATGTTATTCATATAACCGCATTATTTTAGCTAATCCAAGATAAATTGCAACCCCAACAACACCAGCTGCTCCTGCTTGCAACAATAGGCCTAATCCAGTATGAGTATCAACAAAAGGCGCGATTGCGAACAGTATTCCATACATTGCCCATCCAGCAATAATAGAAAACAAGCTGATTTTCATTATTGATTTAAATACTTTGCGGTCATCCAAGTCCCCTAATCTCTTGCGCAATAAAAGCCATAGAACCAGCACATTAACGATGCTTGCGATAGAAAATCCTAATCCAAGCCCAGCAACCCCCATAATCATGCTTAATTTAATTGATAGATAAATATTAAGCGCTAAAGATACCGCGCTCGCGATTACAGGCGTCTTTGTATCCTGCAAAGCGTAAAACATGCGCGCTATCAAAGGAATCAAACTCTGGGCGAACAACGATATCGCGAAAAATGATAATGTGCGGGCAGTCAAAATCGTGTCTGTCCAATCAAACGCTCCAGCTCCAAGAACTAATCGCACAATGTGCGCGCGAAGCAAAATTATAAATATTGACGAAGGAATCGCGATAAATAATATGCGGCGCATTGCTTTTGAAAACGCATGAATAAGCTGGTCAGTATCTTTTTTAACCCATGCTTCGGAGAACAAAGGAAAATACGCCAAAGCAATCGGAATCGCGAATATCCCAATTGGCACTGTTTGAAGATTATTTGCCGCGTTAAAAATTGCGACTGATCCAATTGTCAAAGTAGATCCAATTGCTGTATTTACAACTTGATTAATCTGGTTGATTGCTAGGCCAAATGTGCGCGGAAGCATAAGCGCCCCGATTTTCCAAACTCCGCGCATTCTCCAATTAAGGCAAAAAGAATACTTAAACCCAAGTTTTGACAAAGCCGGCAGCTGGATAAAAAAATGCAGAAAAGCGCCTAACACAACGCCCCATGCCAATCCCTGCACTCCGATGATTGGGACTAAAACGATTATGCCTGTAATAATTCCAATATTATACATCACAGGCGCGATAGCGAACGCTGTAAATCTTTTGAACGCGTTAAGCATGCTTGACGCGATATTTGACAGTCCTAAAAAGATAATTCCAATCAGCATAATGCGCGTGAGTTCTGCTGTGACTAATCTTTTTTCTAAATCAAATCCAGGAGCAATCATGCTTACAATTTCCGGGGCAAAATAAAATCCCAAAAGTCCGAGCGCAAGCAAAACAACAAGCATGATATTTAGCACAGAATTCGCGATCTTCCACGCTTGTTCTTTGTCCTTATGCCAATATTCCAAGAATACAGGTATAAACGCGGCTGATAAGGCGCCTAGCACAAGAGTGTTAAAAATCAAATCAGGCAAACGAAATGCCGCGTAATATGTGTCCAAGACATCTCCAGCCCCGAATGTTGAGAAAAGCAATCTATCGCGCAATAATCCAAGTATGCGCGATAACAACGAAAAAAAAGCGATTATAATCGCCCCGCCTATGATTGTTGTAAATAGCTTATTTTTTATTGCGGATATCATGATATATGCCGTATTCTAGCATAAATTTTGGCAAAAAAAAAGGCGTGAACAATACTTGCTGTACTGTCCACGCCGTTTGGTTCTGGCCCAAGAGGAGTTGGGTAAGAACCAAGTGATGTTCAGGCACGAGCCGCCGCGCGTTGCGCTTCCCTGCGCTTGGCAGCGCGTTCCCGCTTGGTGCCGCCATTCAGCGAAGCAGGCATTGCCTTGAACCTGGCCAAGAACTTGGCCCGGTTGTTCCTGGTCTGCTCTTCCCGCTCTGCCTCTTCAGCCCGCTGTTCGCGCGCCGGCAGAAGCAACTGCTGCAGAGTGTACTCGAGCTTGAAGAGACCCAGACTCTCGTCCGAGGGCTCGGAGGAGTCTTCGTCCGAGGTATGCTGCATGGTCCAGTTGCACTTCCCGCAGACCAGAACCTCCTTGCCCGCGAGATCCTGAATAGTGAGCTCGGCGAGATCAACTTGCTCCTCGCCGAAGATCATCCGCAGGTGCGGAAGAAACATGTTGATCTTCTTCTTGGCCAGCATGCTGACCTCGACCTCGCGATTGCACATCGCGCAGACGATGGCCTCGCAATCCGCGAAAAAGTCCCCACGCAACTGCTCAACGGAAGCCATGATACACCTCCAAAAAAAGGTGAACAATACGCCAATACTAGACTGGCGTAAAAAAAGTAAAAAAATCTTGGTTGTTTACCAAGACCAATCTGAAGGCCAGGGTGGGGATTGGGTTTAAAAATATAATACCCTCCCATTTTATAAACCCTGAAAGCTAGTTGGCAAATCCATGTTAATTTCACAAAAGCGAAATAACATGGTCCACAAGGCACCGACAGCATATACCTCCAGATTGGTATTGGTAAGCGATAAATCAAAAGATCTTTTTTTATTTAATTAAGAGAGCATTATAGCACATATAAAAAAACATGTCAACTCTCGTTATCATGCTTTTTACTTTTTTAAGCTAATATTAGCCAAAATTTAACTAATCCTTTTCAAAAATCACAGCAAAACCAGTATCTTTTACTAAGTCACCTTCAAAAACAGCAAGCCCTGGGCCAAGAACCTTTACTTCTCCGTCTGCAACAGATTTTTTCCAAGAAACATTCCAAGAAGACGGATATTTCAAAGAAATTGAGTATGGGATTGAGCGGGCGCCTGCTTGTTTTTGCATAACAAGAGAATACCCGCTCTTTATATCAGGGCTAAATATGTCAAACGGCCGAATCTTGAATGGCAGTTTATATTTTACTTTCGCGAATAAAGTATTTCCCGGATCAACCTGCAGCCAGTTTCCAAACACGGTTTTTCCAAATTCTTGAGTTACGCGGGTTCCAGATTTCTCATCAATAATAACTTTTCCTTCAATTGACTCTAATTCATAGTCACGCGCAAAATAATCTTCTGGCTGTTCATACATTGAAGAAGGCGGCGGCTTTACGCCCTCAAAAGAAATAAGCTCTGATCCCTCTGGCGCGTACACGCGAACATAATCAACATTATTAAATTTTTCAAATACATGCTCTAAATCTCCTTCATGCCTTCGTATAATCGTGAGCTCGGCAATAGCTGTTCCATCTTCTGAAATTGTAATCTCTTGGTCATAAGTCTGGGCTATTACGCCGTCTGTTTTCCCACCGCCAATATTCGCGTGAATTACTGAAAGATAATCCATATCAGAATCAAGCATTGTCGGCTCCCATCCTCTATCAATAAACTGCTGGTTTATATTATCATCCCTGAAATACACAAGAACATTTTTTTCTTTTATTTCAGATTTTAATAACGCCAAAAGCTGGATAAGCTCTCCTCCGCTTGAAGATAAAATTTTATCTAAAACGCGAGGCACTAGTTCAGAAACATATTTCTTTGGCTGATTTTCCTCTTTGTCATAATCTATTTCAACAGCATACTGCATTTCATCAATCACATTATTCGCATTAAGCACAACATCATATTCTGGAAATTCTATTGCACCAAGTATTTCAAGAAGCTTCACTAAAGTTGTGGCCTGCATGGCTATTACGCCGTCCACAGAAGAATGACCGCTCTTTTCTATAAACCAAGCAACTTTCTCAGCCGATGTGGGCCAATCAGGATACCAGTTAGCATCCTGTATTTCCCACCGAGCATTAAGAATCTGCAAAGGTTTTGGCGCGATAATATGCTCTGTTAAATATCCCTGAAAATCATAAGGACCTCCTCCTGGAATTTCTATCTTCCCAATTTTTCCGCGGCTAACATCCACGAATGCCAAAGACCCGATAAATCCGCCGCAAGGCCTTAATTCATTATTATTTTGAAATAAAACAGCATACCGTTTCTGTCCGCTGTTTCCTAATATAGAAAGCAAAGAATCAGTAAAACCGCTAAAATCAATAATAGCATCCTCAACAGCCGGCAAAAGCGCGCGCGCTTTTATAAATTTGTCCTTGTATTCGTCTGGCAAAGAGTCAGGATTTATTGATTCAAGATGATGTCGCGCGGCTTGGATGTTTGGAAGAGCTTTCTGAAGGCTGTTCTGCATATTAATTACAAGGTCTGTCACATTAATTTCAGGCGCGTCAGGGTTAGTTGCAGAACTCAATGCTTGAGCTATCAATTGCGCTGACTTGGCTAAATCTTGTCCAGCGCTAATAGCGTGCATGCCATCCTGTGCTTGAGGCAGAATGGAAATCATCGCGCGCACAAAAATATTCAAAGACTCTATATTGTCCTGAGCTTCAGAGAATTTTTTATGAGCAAATTCCAACTGCTCTTGAGCCGCGCCAACTTGTCCTTGTCCAATTGAATCTTGAACGTTTGCAAAAGACGCGAATCCGTCTTTTGTCGCGCCCAAAACTTTTCCTTCCAGAAAACGGATAGTGGACGGCGCGTGAGTTAAAAACTTAACTGGAAAAATAATAACTATAGATATCGCGACAATTGCCGATAATCTCGCGTAAAACTTTTTTGGAGGATGAATAAATACTTTAAAATAATTTTGCAAAGTTTCATACACCGCGCTTCCCATCAATAAAATCATGGACCCAGCAATGCTTGATAAACGATATATAATCAATAAAAATATTGTAATTAATTTGACTGGAATTACAATCAACCCCTTTATAATCGCAATAACAAAAAATATTGTTTGTTCAACTGCTACAGCCGCGCCTTTTCCAACTGCTCTGCCGCCCTTAATTGCCCATCTGTTTAAAATTTCAACAAATTTTAGAAGAACTTGGAATCCTAATAAAAATCCTAACGGAATTGACAATATAAATTCAAAAATCCAGCGCGCAATCGCGCGAATCGCTATAACAGCATATTCCGCGAAAATTTTCGGCAAATTCAATAAAGTAAGCTTTTTCTTTCTCTTACGCGGGTTTTTCTTTTTTTTGCCAAGCAAATCTATATAAACCGTGTTAACTCCCTTTTTATAAGCAAAAGACGCGCTTTTTCTTATCCTTTCAACCTCTTTTATCCACGCGCATGAATCACCAAAACTTGCTCCTGCTTCTTGATTTGGCTTTGTAGAAGGCGTTTGCTGATCCTTAAGCAATCGCACAACATATGGAGATTTTTTATGCTCTTTTTTATTTACTTTAATCTTTTTGGCTACCTGCTCTAATACTTTATGGCCAATCTCATTAATCCGACTGTCGGCTTTATCCACTGTATCCCAAAAATTCTCTCTCTGCTTGTCTTGTTCAATCTCCTGCTCCATTTTTCTCTTTCTATATTCATACCCATTCAAAGATGACCCGTGTGAATCTGATTTTATGATATTTTTTGAGATAGAAAAAATCAAATCTAATGATTCATCCTTTGGATTCTTTTTCGCGGACAATGGTGAATTTTTACTACTTTTGTTTTGTTTCTTTGGCATGCATGGGGATAACTTTTATGTTTAGATTATACCATAAAACACTATTATCCGAAAAGAGAGTTATATATATTCGCAGTTCCTTGAGACATCCGTTCCCAAGAAAATTGCCTTGCGCGCTCTAATCCGCGCCTTGATAGTTCATTGTTTATTCCATGAAACCCCGCTGCTTTATCAATCGCGACAGCCATTGCTTTGATATCTTTTGGGTCGAAATAATACGCGCTGTCTCCAAGCACTTCAGGCAAGCTGGAAACCCTGGAGCAAGCAACCGCAATCGCGCGGGACTGCGCTTCTAAAGGAGGCAATCCAAAACCTTCATACAAAGAAGGGAATACAAATAATTTTGCTCCTCTGTATAGTCCGTCTAAATCTTTATCACTTACTTGTCCTGTAAATATGATATCTTGCTTAAGAACATCATCGTCCACCGCGCGATCAATATATTCTTTCAAACGGCTATAAAATTCATCTTCCCTGCCAACAAGGACAAGCTGCCAATGCCGCAGATATTGAGTGCGGATGATTTTGTACGCGTCAATCAGTTTTTCAAGATTTTTATGAGGATACGCTGATCCAACATATAAAAGATACTGCTTTTTGATTTTAAATTTCTCTCGCAAAACTTGAGTGAATTGAGGAGTATTTTGCATGCTTTCAGTATAAAGAAGCATTTTATCAACCCCAAGATAAATCACTTCAATTTTTTTCTCATCTATGCCTAAATATCTTACAATATCCCTTTTAGTAAACTCTGATACAGCAATAATTTTGCAAGCGTGTTTTACCGCATTTTTCAAAACAAAATTATATAAAAAAACCTTGATCCTGTATTTCCAATTAGGTAAATTTGTCGCCCGAGTATCTGGAAAATGACGCACAATCAGATCATGGATCGTCACAACATATGGCACAGAGCACCAAAGAGGCACATTCAGATGAGGAAAATGCATTATATCAACTTTAGCTTTGCGGATAAGCCAAGGCATTATTAAGTGCTCGCGCGCGCTATAATGAGGCGCATCTGCGATCACAACAGAAAACTTTCCCTTATCAAAATCAACCTCTTTGGCCTGATCAGCGCGCATGAATAAAGTATACCTATTATTATCTTTTAATTTTGCCAAGCCCAAAATAAGCTGCTCGCTGTAGCGCCCTATTCCTCGATGATAAATACCATACAATCTTGCGTCAATTCCTATATGCATAATGACTCAATTACTTTCAAAGTTTCTCTTGCGGATTTTTCCCAATTAAATTCAACACTGCGAGCCAGCCCCTTTGCGCGCAAAGACTTATATAAAGTATCGCTGTTAACCAATGATCTAATCGCAAAAATTATCTCATCAATGCGATATGGATTTATAAGCAATCCAGCATTAGAAACAATCTCTCCTAAAGATGAATTCGCGGATGTAATTACCGGAATGCCGCAAGAAGCGGCTTCCAATGGAGGAAACCCGAATCCTTCATAAAAAGACGGATATACAAATATTTGGGACAAAGAATAAAGAGCAGGCATATCAACCAAAGGAGTTTCATTTATTATATGAATTCTATCACTAAACAAAGATCTGCGCACTGCGCGAAGAACTTTTGAAGACTTCCATCCGCTATGCCCAACAAATAAAAGACGCCAATCTTTAGATTCTGTTGTATTCTCCAACGCCCATTTTGAAAACGCGTCAATTGTGGCAATATGGTTCTTTCTAGGCTCCAATGTTCCAGTTTGAATAATATATTTTCCTTCAGGCAGATTGTACTTATTGCGTATTCTTTTTATATGCTCTGTATCAATAATAGGGTGAAAAATATTATCAATGCCAGAATGCACTGTTTTTATTTTTTTCTTGTCTATTTTATAAATTTCCGATATATCACTCCTTGTGCTTTCTGATACCGCGATAATTTTAGAGACATTATCGCATAGCTCGCGAGGATTCATGAGCTTATGCCAAATCCTTTGTTTTTGCGTAAAGCACTCAGGAAAAAATTCATAAGACAAATCATGCATTGTTAAAACAGTTTTTGTTTTTTCAGACCAAGATGAGTACATCATGCTTGGAAAAAATAACACATCACACCCATGAATAAGATCATCAATATTCGGCCATTTCGCGAATTTCAAACAAGTATTGAGAAATTTATTAGGAAAACGATATTGGTACTTTCTTACATTTTCATATTCTGACAGTTCATCAATAATTTTTGATGGGCATGATTTATACTGATTTAAAAATAATTTAATTTTATGCTTTTTTGCCAAAGGAATAAGATGTGTTAAAAGATTTTTTGCATACACAAAAACACCACCGCTGTGCTCTTGCAAAACTCTTGCGTCAATTCCTATTATCATAATACTTTGCCTCAACAAATGATTTTAATTCACTCATAAATCTTTCCCTGCTAAACTGCTGCGCGTGGTCGCGGATTCTATCGCAATCAAAGTCCTGCTTATTAAACCTGATAACCGCGTCAGCAAGGCTTTGCCATGTCTGCTCCTCGAACATCTTGCCTGTAATGTCATCAATAACTGTCTCGCGAGCGCCTCCAACATCATAAGCAATGACAGGCGTGCCCGCGGCCATTGCTTCAATAGCGGAAATTCCAGCATCTTCTTCTTGAGGATGAATAAATCCTTTCGCTCCCGCCAAAAGCCGCTTTTTGGCTTTTTCTGAAACATTTCCAGTAAAAAATATTCTATCCTCCGCGATACTCTTTAAATAATCCCTTTCTTCCCCATCACCAACAACTACTAAATTCATATTAAGCCTGTTAAACGCGCGAATGGCCAAATCAATCTTTTTATACGGGCGCAATCTAGATACAATTATAAAATAATTTAATTTTTTAAGATGTGGATACCCCTTAACATCAACTGGAGGATAAATAACTTCTGCTTGTTTATTATAATATCTTTTTATCCTATCAGCTACGAACTGTGAATTAGCGATAAAATGATCAACTCTTTGAGCCGCTAAATAATCCCACATGCGCAAACGATTCAAAACAAACGGCAAAACTTTTTTGATTATCGCGCCGCCGCCCACTTCTTGCAAATAAGTATTAGAATCACTCCAAAGATATCTGGTTGGAGTGTGGCAATAGCAGATATGCATCGCGCTGGGAGGCGCGATAGCGCCCTTGCCAAACGCTGACGCGGACGAAAGAATCACGTCATAGTCGGATAAATCAAATGACTCAATCGCGGTTGGCATCATAAATAAATACCAACGCAAATGAGATAAAGACAAAGGCAAATTCTGAATAAATGATGGATTAATTTCCAAGCCATTAAAAAAATCGCCAACTTTTTTCTTATCATGCACTAAAGTATATAATGGCGCTTCTGGCCATAATTTGTGCATATTGAAAACCACCCTCTCAGCCCCTCCAATTTGATTCAGATGATCATGCACTAAAGCTACTTTCATAATTTGGATATTTACGTGTTATAAAATTTGCGAGAAAAAACACTACCCCCAAACCTACACTGCATTTTTGCCTCTAATTACAACCCATGGAGTTCGTAAAAGAATAGATATATCAAGCCAGAAATTCCAATTCTCAATATAAAATAAATCCAATCGCGCTTCCTCGTCAAAACTTAAATCGCTTCTCCCGCAAATCTGCGCAAGACCCGTCACTCCTGGCTTTATATTTAAAAGCCTTTTCTGCATCCCAGAATATTTACTTACCTCTTCTGGCTCATGTGGCCTGGGCCCAACCAAACTTATATCCCCTTTTACAACATTTATAAAATTTGGAAGCTCATCAATGCTCCATTTTCGCAAAAAACGGCCGAATCTAGTAATGCGCGGATCATTCTTTATTTTAAACAGCGGACCGCCAATTCTTTCATTAAATATTGACAATTGGGTTTTCATTTTATGCGCGTCTTTTACCATTGAGCGGAATTTATACAATTCAAATTTGCGCCCAGCATCTCCCAGACGCTTCAGGCGCACGAATACAGGGCCTTTGCTGTCTAATTTTATAAAAATCGCGCATAACACGAATATTGGCAGCAACATAATAAGCGCGAAAGATGATAAAATAACATCCATTATCCTTTTAACAATCCTGCCCCACCCATCCAAAGGAGTTCTCTTTATGTGCACAATAGGGATTGACGCAAGTTCTGTTATTTCAACATTTGACTGCTTTGCTTCTAAAATATCCGCTGCGTATGAAAAATCAAGATGATGCTCTTGGCAGAATTCGTACAAACCAGATACTTCTCTTCTGCCATGATTAGGGTCAGCCAAAATTACTATATCTGCTCCATTATTTTTTGCTATGTTAGATAGAGATCCTAAAGAAGCGTGGTCAAGCTTGCGAAAATGACGAATAACAAAATAACCAGATTGAGAATCATTTTTTAACCCGTTTATTAAATTATACGCTGTTCTGTCTTCCCCAAACACAATCACGCGCCACACGCCAATATGCTTTTTAAACAGCGATCTTTGGATTGAGCGGATGATCACTCTGCCAAGAAACACAAAAATAATTCCTGATAAATATCCAGCCAGAACTAAAAAACGGGATCCAAACAATTCATGCCTGAAAAAAATCACAAGCACAATCAATACAAGGCCAGAAGAGCATCCTAAAATAACCTGATTAAATTCTTCAATCAATCTGAGGGTTCTGTGTATGCTGTACATTCCTGCCAAAGCAAAAATAGGCAGCCATATTAATGACACAATTAACACAATCTGCAGATATTCCAATAATCCAATTTCAAAAATTGGAGGCCGCAATTGCACTAAAAATGTATTATATCGAATAAAATATACTGCTAAACCAGCTAAAACAAGCATTAAATAATCAACTGGAATAAGCAAAAACGAGAACAAAAGTTCAGATCTTTTCATAATAAAGGTACTTTAACACTAGCGCAACAACAAAACAATCTTGACATTTTTGGCAAGTTCTGTTATCTTGTATATATTGCGCATTTACATTGGATAGGCAGATCAGACAATCGACCCCCGTCGCCAAGGCTATGGGGGTAGGAAAGTCCGAACACCCTCCTTCGCTCTCGATTACGAGAGCTATGGAGGGCAGGCCGCAAAGCCTGTCTTCTTAAAAAGGAAAAAAAGTAGTTGGCAACACCAACCAGTATAAGAATGTGAAAAAAACTTCTCGAGAGTTTTATTCAGATTCAAAGCTCGGGCAAGTGCAACAGAAAGTATTCTGCTAACGGCCACCCTTCGCTATGATTACATAGCTTCGGGCGGTGCAAGCAAAAGGTGAAACCGTGAGGTAAGAGCTCACGCGCTTGCATAGTAATATGCAAGAAGAGGTAAACCCTACTTTGGTGAAAGAGCATAATTGGTAGCTCGTT
>Ga0180009_10003234_pt1 | contig 18625 bp, 17 predicted proteins | sample OS_PC_MetaG_FD_123537 | JGI IMG/M metagenome (GOLD analysis project Ga0180009, IMG submission 123537) | Groundwater microbial communities from the Aspo Hard Rock Laboratory (HRL) deep subsurface site, Sweden - OS_PC_MetaG | ecosystem: Environmental > Aquatic > Deep subsurface > Groundwater... | reverse complement strand
TCCTCGGAACGGGGATTGTCGCTGGTCAGCACCGCCAAGTCGGCCCCGGCGCCCACCGCCTGGCCCATGAGGGGGCGCTTGCCCTGGTCGCGGTCCCCTCCGGCCCCGAACACGCAGATGAGCCTGCCGGGGGTCAGGGGCCTGAGCGCCAGCAGTACGCTGGCCAAGGCCTGGTCGCTGTGGGCGTAGTCCACCAAAACCGTGGGGCCGCCGGGGACGCCCGCCACCGGCTGCAAGCGGCCGGGCACGCCCTTCACCGAGGCCAGGGCCCGCTGTATCTGCTCGGGCTCGAAGTCCAGGGCCAGTCCCACCGCCGTGGCGGCCAGGGCGTTTTGCAGGTTGTAGGGGCCCACCAAGGGAGTGGCCAGATCGAAGGACCCGGCGGGCCAGCGCACCCGGCAGCGGCTCCCCCTCAGGCTCATTTGAGGAGCTTCCCCGCGCACCCGGGCCGCCGGGCTGAAGCCGTAGGTCAGGGTGCGCAGATGCAGGCCGGTGGTCTCGCCGGCCAAATGGGAGCCCTTGGGGTCGTCGGCGCAGATAACCGCCGCCGGGTCCTTGCCCGCGCGCTTGGCCTGGGGCAGAAGCTGGCTGAACAGGCGGCGTTTGGCCTGGAAGTAGGCCGCCATGTCGCCGTGGTAGTCCAGGTGGTCCCGGGAGAGATTGGTGAACACCGCCGCGTCGAAGCGGCAGCCGTCCACCCGGTGCTGCTGAAGGGCGTGGCTGCTAACCTCCATGGCCACGCCCTTGACCCCGGCGGCGTGCATCTCGGCCAGGGCCGCTTGCAACTCCACCGACTCGGGGGTGGTCATGGCCGAGGCCCGGCGCTTGCCGGGATAGCGCTGCTCCACGGTGCCAACCAGCCCGGCCGGGCCCCGCTGGGACAACAGGGCCTCCACCAGGTAGCTCACCGTGGTCTTGCCGTTGGTGCCGGTGATGCCCACCAGGGTGAGGTGGCGGCTGGGCCTGCCGTGGAAACGGCTGGCCATCAGGGCCAGGGCCAGGCGGCTGTCGGGCACCTGGATCTGCACCAGGGGTGAATCCACGGGGCGCTCCACCACCGCGGCCAGGGCTCCCCGCTGGGCGGCCATGGCCAGGTAGGCATGGCCGTCGGAGGCCACTCCGCCCAGGGCGGCGAACACATCGCCGGGCCCCACTTGCCGCGAATCGTAGGCCAGGCCGCGCACCTCGTCCCGGGGCAGCTCGCCTCCATGCACCGCCACCACATCCAGGCCCTTTATCAGCTCGGCCAAACGCATCATGCGCCTCCCCTGGTGGGAGGGGTCAGGCTGACCTTCAGCCCACGCTCCCGCTGGAGCTTGGAGCCGGGAGCCGGATTTTGGCCGCTGACCCGCCCCCAGCCCGAGGCCCGCACCGCCAGGCCCTGCACGCCGGCCAAAGCCAGCACCTGGCGCAGGGTCAGGCCGGTGAGGTCCGGGGTCAATCCCTTGGCCAAGGCCTTGGCCGGAGCCAGGCTGGAGACGGCCGGCGCGGCGGACGGGGCCGGGGCTTGCACCTTGATCAGCGGCGGCTGGCTGGGAGCGCGGTGCACCCCCAGGGTCTTGAGGGCGGCCCGGGCCATGGCCGCCCAGGCGGGCCCGGCCACGGTGCTGCCGTAGTGGCGGCCCTTGGGGGTGTCGATGACCACCAGGATCACCACCTGGGGGTCGTCGGCGGGCAGATAGCCCACGAAGCTGGACATGTATTCGCTGTGGGAATAGCCGCCTTCGGGGCTCGGTTTCTGGGAGGTGCCGGTCTTGCCGGCCACCTTGAAGGGAGGCACCTGTATATTCGCCCCGGTGCCGCCGGGCTCGGTGACCGTCTTCATCATCTCGCCCAGCAGGCGGGCCTCGGCGGCGCCCAGGGCCCGGCGCACGGCCTGGGGCTGAGTCTCGGCCACCAGGGTGCCGGAGTTGTCCACCAAGGCCTTGACCACATAGGGCCGCATCAAGACGCCGCCGTTGGCGATGGCCCCCACTGCGGCGGCCAGTTGCAGGGGGGTGGCGGCCACCCCCTGGCCAAAGGCGATGTTGGCCAGGTCCAGGGGCTTCCAACTGTTCGCCAGCCGCAGGATGCCCCGCGACTCGCCGGGCAGGTCCACCCCGGTGGCCTGGCCGAAGCCAAAGGCCTTGAGGGTGGCGTGGAGTTTTTTTGGCCCCAACTCCAAGGCAACCTTGGCCGAGCCGATGTTGGAGGAGAACTTGACGATCTCGCCCAAGTTCAGCTTGCCGTGGGGGTGGGTGTCGTGGATGGTGCGGCCCCCCAGCCGCCAGGAGCCATCCTCGCAGTCAAAACGCTGGTCCAGGGTTAGCTGGCCCGAGGCCAAGGCCGCTGCGGCCAAAAACAGCTTGAAGGTGCTGCCCGGCTCGTAGGGATCGGTGACGCAGCGGTTGCGGTAGGTGTCCCGGGGGTAGTCCTGGTACACGTTGGGGTTGAAGGCGGGCAGCGAGGCCATGGCCAGCACCTCGCCGGTGGCCGGGCTCAGGATCACCGCCTGGCCCCCCGCCGCCGACCAGCGCTTCACCGCCCCCGCCAAAATCTTCTCCACCTGGTACTGCAGGGCCTTGTCGATGGTCAGAATGAGATTGCGCCCCGGGGGCGTCTGCCCGGCGGCGCTCCCCGAAAGCCGGAAGGTGCGGCCCAGGGCGTCCCGGGCGCGGGTGACGGTGTGGCCCTTGCCCCTCAGCAGCTCGTCGTATTGCCGCTCCAGGCCCTCCAGGCCCTTGGCGTCCAGGCCGGCGAAGCCCACCAGATGGCAGGCCAGGTTGGTGTAGGGATAAAAACGGCGCGGCTCCTTGAGCAAGCCCACCGAGGCCAAATCCAGGGACTTGACCGCCACGGCCTGCTCCGGGTCCACCCGGCGCTGGAGCCACACGAACTGGCGCTTGCCGGTGAGCCTCTGGATCACCGGCTTGGACTTAAGGCCCAGGGCATGGGCCAAACGGCGGCCTTCCGCGGTGGGGTTTTCCACCGCCACCGGCCGGGCGTAGACGCTCTCGGTCTCCAGGCTGAGGGCCAACTCCACTTGGTTGCGGTCGTAGATGATGCCCCGGCTGGGAGCGATCTCCACTTCCCTCAGAATCTCCCGCTGGGCCCGTTGGGTAAGATAGTTCCGCTCGATGAGCTGCAAATCCACCGCCCGGCCGGCGAGCAGGGCGAAGATCAGGACAAAGGTCCCGCCCAGCATCCACAGCCGCACCCGCACCCAACGGCGGAAGTCCTTGGGTTGGCGGGGGCTCATGGCAACACCCTCACCCTCTCCGGCGGAGCCGGGGCCAGCCCCAGCCGGCCGCCGGCCCGCTCCAGCCGTTCGGGGGAGCGCAGGTTGTTCAGCTCCACCCTGAGGCGGCGGCCCATCTCCACCAGTTCCGCCTGGTTTTGCCTGGCCTGGCTGACCTGGTAGGAAATGCTCAGGCCCCTGACCCCGGTGTAGAGATAAAACAGGGCGCAGGTGGTTACCAGGCACAGGACGATGAGGCCTTGGCGCAGGCTGATGACCGCCCGCCCCGGGTTGAAGGCCGGGCGGCGGTTGGCGGCTCGTACGCTCACGTTCATGCCGCCGCCTCCGTGCGCACCGCCGCCCGCAGGCGGGCCGAGCGGGCCCGGGGGTTGTCCGCCACTTCCTCTTGGCTGGGGCGGCCCAGCTTGCCCAGGGGCTTGAACAGGGGCTTCAAGCCGCAGGCGCACATGGGTAGGTCCGGAGGGCAAGTGCAGGGATTGGCCCAGGCGGCCACGGCCCTTTTCACCCGGCGGTCCTCCAGGCTGTGATAGCTGAGTACGGCCAGGCGGCCTCCCGGATTAAGCAGGCGGGGAGCCTGCTCCAAAAAGCGCTCCAGCATGCCCAACTCGTCGTTCACCGCCAGCCTGAGGGCCTGGAACACCTTGGTGGCCGGGTGCAGGCGGCGCTTGCGGCGTTCGGCCATGGGCATGGCCTGCTCCACCACTTGGGCCAGGCGGCCGGTGGTGGCGATGGGCTGGGCCTGGCGCTGCTTCACCACCGCCCGGGCCATGCGCCGGGCCAGAGGCTCCTCGCCTAGGCGCTTGAACAGGCCGGCCAGCTCTGCCTCGTCCAGAGTGCCCACCAGATCGGCCGCGCTGGGGCCCTGGGCGCCCATGCGCATGTCCAGGGGTTCGTCGCGGCGGAAGGAAAAGCCCCGGCCGTCCTCGTCCAACTGCATGGAACTGAGCCCCAGGTCCAGGAGCACGCCGTCGGCCAGGCCCGCTCCCAAGGCGCTCAGTTCCTGCTCCATGTTGTCGAAGGTTGCCTGCACCAGATTTATCCGCCCGCTGAATTTTTTGAGCCGCCGCCCGGCCAACTCCAAGGCCCGGGGGTCGCGGTCCAAGCCCAGCAAACGCCCATCGGGCGCGCTGGCCTTCAGGACCGAAGCGGCGTGTCCGCCGGCGCCCAGGGTGCCGTCCACATACAGCCCCCCCAGTCGCGGAGCCAGAACCTCCAGCACCTCGGCCAGCATCACCGGCCGATGGTGGAGATCCATGGCCTAAATCCCCAGTTCGGCCATGAAGGAACTGAGGTCGCCGAAATTCTCTTGAATGCGGTTGCGCTCCTCGTACCAGCGGTCCTTGTTCCAGAGCTCGAAGTTGCTCTGCATGCCCACCAGCAGCACTTGGCCGTCCAGGCCGGCCAGCTCGCGCAGGGGAGGAGGTACGAGAACGCGTCCCTGCTTGTCCAGGGTGCAATCGGTGGCGCCGCTGATAAAGTAGCGGCGGAAGGCCAGCACGCGGGGGTCCACCTGGGACTGGCGGCCGATTTTGTCGGCTATGATCCGCCATTCCTCGTAGGGGTAGGCCACCAAGCAACGGTCGCTGGTGGTCACCACCACCCGCTCGTCGCCGTGCTTTTGTTTAAGCACGTCGCGGAAGCGGGCGGGGACAGCCACGCGGCCCTTGGCGTCGATGTTATGTGCCGACCAACCCGTGAACACCTTGACTCCTATCCGGAGGGGGTTAACCCACCGTTCCCCACTATTACCCACTTGCAACCACAATAACCAAGCTATCGGGCGCATGTCAAGAAACAAACAAGGAAAATCTGACTTTTTACCCGCCGGGGCAAGGCCCGCTGGCTGTCACCGCCACAGCCCGGAAAATGCCAACGCCCGGAAGCCATGACCCCTGCTTTTGCCTTTATTCATGGGCTAAAATAAAATCCGCCCCTGATCGGGCCCAGGCGGGATATTTTGGGCGTCAGAAACCTCCCCGGGTGGAGCCCGGCCCAGGGTGGTAAACAGTGGGGGGATCACCCCAGGCCAGCATCCTGGGGGCCTCTCGCGGCCATGACCGGCGAGGCCCGAGCCTTCACCTGCGAGGCGCTGGCAAAGCAGGGCCGTGAAGACAGGACTTTTTTACAACAATGCATATTGACGCCCCATAATTCGTGGTGCTATTCTGCTCATGCTTTAAGTATGCGGTGGCATACGTTTTTATGGCGGCGGCGAGCATGAGTTTCCATAAGCCCGCCGAAAACGGGGCCCGGAGCGGTCTTAAAGCCAATGGCCTAAAGGCAATGGCGCCTTTCCAAGGTGGAAAGGCGATTGGGGATAAAGACAAACCTCAAAGGACCGAGGAGGAGGCATGGCCAAGAAACCTGCCACCAAAGCGGACATGATCGACAAGATCGCTAGTGAAGCCGCTATTTCCAAAGTCGCCGCCAAAAAGGCCCTGGAATCTCTCGTCGACTTCGCCGTAAAAGAGGTGAAGGTTGGACGTCCTTTCCGTGTGGCCGGCTTGGGCACCTTCCAGCAAAAGAAGAGCAAGGCGCGCAAGGGCGTGAACCCGGCCACGGGTGAGCCCATCAAGATTAAAGCCAGCAAGCGCATGGTCTTCAAGCCCAGCTCTGCGGTGAAGGCACTTCTGAACCCCAAAAAGAAGTAGTCCTTCTCCGGGCGGCAACGCCAAATGCGGCTCTCCGGCCGGGACGCCCCTGGCGCCGGGACCGGACGAGCCAGATTTCCAACCAGCCTGGGGTCATGTGACCCGAAGGCGTAGCTTCCCCATTCCGCCGGGTGGCGGATGTTGGGAGGAATGTGGTGCGCGCTGAAGCCAGCACCGCCCCCGCCTCAAGCGCGTGGGAGACGTTTTATCCGGGAACGCCAGGCAAGGCGCGATGAGCCCGGGGCTGGACATTATAACCGGGAGGCCTCTGACCTCCAGCGACGACGAACCGGTGCGCCAGGCCACCGAGGCCCGGCTGCTGTCTTTGGGATATTCCCCCCAAAATATACGCGTGGACGCCGCCTGGGCCCTGGGGCCGGAGCATGATTCCCTGCGGGTGCTGGCCGATTTGTTGGTCTATGGCGGGGAACGCCCCGCCCTGCTGTTGCGTTGCGCCCGCGGCTCACTGGTAACCCGGGAAAAGGAAACCCTGGCCTGCGCACGGCTGGTCGCCCCCAATTGGGCGCCCCTGGCCGTGGTCACCAATGGCGAAGACGCCGAGCTTCTGGACACCGCCAGCGGCGAGGTCTTGGCCCAGGGCTTGGCCGCCATCCCCGGCCCCAGCCAACTGGAGCGCATGCTGGCCCAATATCCGCCCCAAAGTCCCACCCCCCAACAGCTAACCCAGGCCGCCCGGGTCTATGCCGCCTATAGCGGCTTTCACTGCGAGGCCTACTGCCGCTAGCCCGGATATTATCGGGGCGTCATTTGCGCCTTTACCCGGCGCAGGGTCTTTTGCCCCCACGGGCAGGCCGAGCTGCATATGCCGCAGATGTGGCCCTGGTGAAAATGCATGAAGTGGGTTTTCTTGTAGGCGTCGCAGGCCGCCGGGTCCAGTATCTCCTCCCGGGCCAACCCCGGACGCCACACCCCGCCCTTTAGAGCCCCGGCCGGGCAGGCGCTCACGCATTCGGCGCAGGTGCCGCAATAGCTCTTTTCCACGGGCCGGTCCGGGGCCAGGGGCGCGTCGGTGAGCACCGTGCCCAGACGCAGCCAGGGCCCCAGGCGGCGGTTGATGAGCTGGCAGTTGTTGCCCACCCAGCCCAGGCCGGCCCGGGTGGCGGCGGTCTTGTGGGGGAAGTCGCCCCGGATGTTCACCGGATCGCTACGCACCGAGGCGGGCACCGCCCAGGCCTGGCGCCCCGCCCCGGCCAGCAGCTGTTGCAATCGGGCGCATATCCGGTTGAGGCGCTGGTTGGTGGCCTCGTAAAGATCGGTGTAGGTCTGGTTGGGGCCCTGGCGGATGGAGGTCATCACTTTGGGGTCCATGGCCAAGGCCAGGGACACCGCGCGGGGGAAATCCCCCAACTTGGCAGGCACCAAGCCCTCCAGGCCGGCCACTCCCCAGGCCGCCGCCCCCTCCTGCCGCAACACTCCATCCACTTTTTCGCGCAGGTCTTGGCTCCACTCCACCTTCAACCTCCCGGGACCGTGTGCTTTCATTGTAGCAGGACCGGCCCCACCCACCTTGACCGTCCCGAACCCCTGGGGTAGATTAGCCTTTTCTTGGGGAGCCCGCATCCATGGAGTTTGTGGAGTTTAGCGGCAGGCAGGCGGCCCAAAGGCCCGAAGCCCTGGATTTGGCCCAAGCCGCCCCCTGGGGACTGGGCTGGCCACCCAACCCGGAAGACCGGGTGCTGGCCGACCGGGAGTGGTCTTGGCTGGCCGCCTGGCGGCCCCTGGCCTTTGACAGCGAGGTGTTCGGCCTGGCCCTGGGGCAAGTGTCCACCCTGCTGCACCGCGACCCCTGGCCCGCGCCCCGATTCCTGGACCAGGGCACCGCCTTTTTGCGCCGCCTGGCCGATGACGCCCGCCAGGCCGGCCTGGCCGGGCTCTTTGCCCGGGTGGGGGAAAAGGATTTCCTGGCCGCCCAGGCCTTGGAAGCGGCCGGGGCCCGGCTCATGGACGCCAGCGTGGCATGGGAAGCCGAGCTTGGTGGACGTGAGCAAGCCCCCGCCCCGCCGGCGGGCTTGGTGGTGCGCCCGGCCCGGAAGAGCGACGCCCCGGCCCTGGCCGATTTGGCCGCCGGCGCCTTTTGCGACCTGGAGTCCTACGCCGACCGTTTTGCCCTGGACCCCCGTCTGCGCCCGGCCTGCGGGGAGCTTTACCGCCGCTGGATGGCCAACAGCCTGGGCGGAGGGCAGGCGGACATGGTGCTGACCCTGGCCGCCGGTGAGAAACCGGTGGGCTTCATCACCCTGCGGCGGCACCGGGGACAGGAGCCGGGCTGGGTGGTGCTCAACGCAGTATCCCCGGAAAACCGGGGCCATGGCCTGTATAATATGCTTTTGGCCCATGGCCTGGCCTGGTTGGCCGGGCAAGGCGCGTCCCATGCGCGGGTGCGCACCAAATTCAGCCAGCGCGCGGTCATCCGCGCCTGGAGCCGCCTGGGGGCCCGGCCCCTGGCCGGCGATTTCACCTTCCACCTTTGGTTGGACGAGCTATAGGAGCTTTTAGCATGGCGCGAGTATTGGTGACTGGGGGAGCCGGCTCCATCGGATCATATATCTGCGAAGTGCTGGTGCAGCGGGGCCACGAGGTAACCGCCCTGGACAACGGGCCCTCCCGCAAGGTGGAGCACCTGTTCGACTCCGGGCGCTTCAAGTTCGTGCAGGACTCGGTGCTTTCCAAGGACGTGGTGGAGCATCTGGTGGACCGGGCGGAGATCGTCATCCACTTGGCGGCCATCGCCGACCCCAAGCGCTACGTCACCGAGCCCTTGAACGTGCTCAACGTAAACCTCAAGGGCACCCTGTACCTGCTGGAGGCCGCGGCCCGTGGCGGCAAGAAGTTCGTCTTCGCCTCCACCAGCGAGGTGTTGGGCCGCAACCCCAACGTGCCCTGGGACGAAGACGCCGACCGGGTGCTGGGGCCGCCCTCCATCAACCGCTGGTGCTACTCCACCGGCAAGGCCCTGGTGGAGCACTACCTCTACGCCTACGGCCAGCAGGAAAATCTGCCCTTTGTCATCATGCGCTTCTTCAACGTCTACGGCCCCCGCTGCGACGACCTGGGCCAGGGCCGGGTGATCCCCATCTTCCTGGAGCGCTTTTTGAGCGGCGAACCGGTGGTGATCCACGGCGATGGCAAGCAGACCCGCTGTTTCACTTATATCGAGGACACCGCCGAGGCGGTGGTGGAGCTGTCGCTCAACGACGACGCCCTGGGCCAGTGCTTCAACGTGGGCAGCGACGTGGAGACTTCCATTTTGGAACTGGCCCAGGCCATGAAGCAGGTGGGCGGCTTTGACAACGAACTGATCTTCAAGCCCCACCTGGAGGTCTTCGGTCCCTCCTACGAAGACATACCCCGGCGCATCCCCAAGGTGGAGCGCATCGCCAAGGTCATCGGCTGGAAGGCCACCACCAACCTGGACGAGGGCCTGGCCAGCACTATCGAATTTTACCGCAAGCCTTAAGCGAGGGAGACTAGATGCTCGATTGCAAGGGATTGGCTTGTCCGCAGCCGGTGATGCGGACCAAGGACCTGTTGGAGACCAAGGCCCCGGAAACCATCGAGGTGCTGGTGGACAACCAGGCGGCCAGCCAGAACGTGTGCCGTTTTCTTCAGTCCCAGGGCTACGAGGCCGAAGTCGCCACCCAAGGCGGCGACTTTGTCATCAGCGGCCGGCGCGACCCCAGCCGCCCGGCCCAGGCCCCGCCGCCGGAGGTCTACACCTGCTCCCCCGAGGACGCCAGGGTGCTGGTCTTCGTGCGCTCGAACACCCTGGGCCGGGGCGACGATGCCCTGGGCGCGGGTCTGATGAAGAACTTCCTGCTCACCCTCAAGGAGATGGGCCCGTCTCTGTGGCGGGTTCTTTTTCTCAACTCCGGGGTCAAGCTCTGCTGCCAGGGCTCGGAGAGCCTGCCCGCCCTGCAAGGGCTGGTGGACGCCGGGGTGAGCATCCTGGTCTGCGGCACCTGCCTGACCCACTTTGGCCTCCTGGAGGCCAAGCAGGTGGGCGAGACCACCAACATGCTCGACATCGTCACCTCCCTGCAGGTGGCTGGCAAGGTGGTCACGGTCTAGAAGCCCCCTCCTCTCCCTTTGCCTCAACTCCGCCTTTTATCGTCCCGATTCATAGCAAATCCCAATCGTAATAGCCCACGCCCATAGGCCGGGCATGTCGTTGTCGTGCTCCGGGTGGGGAAATCGTTTTGAAGGAAGGCAAGGGCGCCCGGCGGGTGGCCGATGTCCTGGGCTGCCAAATAGTTTCGACGAGAGCAACGTGGGTTGAGTCACCATGACACCAGCGGCACACTTTCCGGCGGAGCCACCCGGCACAGCCAGGGAATGTCAGGCAAGGCGGCGGCAAGCGCAGACCGCGGGCGTATTCTTATATACGCCGAGGTCTAAGCGATGCCGTGGGCGCAGCATGGCGCTTCCTGGCGCAGCCGGCGCACAGGCTAGGGCTTGAATCCCTTGACCAAGGCGGCGGGCGAGCCCTCCCGGGTGGGGCCGTCAAGGGCGCAGCCGGTGAGCCCGGCCTCTTGCATGAAGCCGCAGATCTCCTGGGCGGTGTAGCTTTGGCCGTCTTCGGTGTTGATGAGCATGTTCAGCGAAAACAAGGCCGGCCAGGGATGCTTGGGCTCCTCGGGGTCCAGAACAAACTCCTGCACCCACAGCACGCCCCCTGGCTTCAGCGCCGCCGCCGCCTTGGCCACCAGCTTGCGGCATTCGCCGGGCCCCTCGCCGTGCAGCACCTGGCTGACCCACACCACGTCATAGGGCCCGCCCAGGCCGTCCTTTTGGTAGTCCCCGGCCATGAAGCGAACCTCGCCGCCCCGGGGATGGTTTGCGGCTTCCTCGTGGAAATAGGGCTGGGCCCCCGGCAGGTCAAAGACCGTGGCGGCCAGACCGGGGGTTTCGCCGGCAAAGGTGAGGCCGTAGACGCCGGGCCCGCCGGCCAGGTCCAGCAGGCGCTGGCCGGAGGCCAGGCCCAGGCGGGCGGCCAGCCCCGGAGCCTGCTGGCGGGCGATGTCGCGCATGGCCCGGTAAAAATGGCCGCGACCGGCGGGCTCGCCGTTATCCCCAGGCTCCTCGGGCATGTCCACCGGCTTGCCACTCTGCACGCTGCCGGCCAGTTCGGCCCAGGCCGGCATGAGGTCGGCCATGTGCAGCACCATGTTGCTCAGGCTGTGGGCATCGTCCGGGGTGAGCAAAGCCTCCAGGCCCGGGGCCAGGGCGTAGCTATCGCCCTGTTTCATTGCCAGTTCCAGGGCGTGCAGGGCATCGAGGAGCATTCGGGTGGCCCGAAGGTCCAGGCCCAGAGCGGTGGCCGATTGTTTGGCGGTGGCCGGCCCCTTTTGGGCCAGGTGGGCGGCCAGGCCGGTTCGCACCGCCGCGTGCAAGGCGGCCGAGGCCCAAAAGCCGCTGGCCAAACGCGAGAGGTCCTCGGGTTTCCACTGCTTGGGGCTCATGGCCGCTCCTTTTTTTTCAAGCCAGGATCAGATACCAAACCACCAGGCCCAGGGCGTTTACCGCCAGGGGGGCGTAGAGATAAGGATAGCAGGAGGCCAGGGTGCATTTGAAGTAGTCGCGCGAGAGCAAGAAGCATAGGTGCAGGGGGGAAAGCATCATGCCGAAAAAGCCGCACACAAAGGCCAACCCGCCGTGAGCCAGGTATTCCATGCCGCTCATGCCGCTGATGAGGGGCACCACCACCGGCAGGCTGGCGGCCACATAGCCCACCGCGATGCCGATGACCATGCCGCTGACAAAGGGCAGCAAACAGATCATGGCCAGGGTGGGGATGCCGTAGGCCTTCATCTCATGTTGGATTTCCACCACCGCGCCGGAGGATTTCATGAGCCCCTGAAAGACCATTATCCCCGCGATGAGGCCCAGCATGGCCAGGACATCCCGGCGGCCGAAGGTGGCCAACACCCGGCCCGGCCCGACCCGGTTGGCAACGGCGGCGGCGATGAGCGCCCCGGCCAGACCGGCGATAAGCGGAGTGCCGTCTGGCCAAGGCGGCCCGCCTTTTCCCCATAAGGCCCCCAGGGAGGAGATCACCACCACCACCGCGATCATCACCAGGATGGGGGCGCACTCCTTGAAGAACTCGGCCAACGAGCCCACCCCCCGATTTTCCTCGGCCGGCGGGTCGGGCAGGCGGCGCAGCAGAAACCACACCCCCCCGGCCAGATGCACCGCCGCCAAGGGCATCATGGCCAGCATGAAAACCAGGGTGTCCACGCCCAGCAGCGACACCACCAAAATGAAGCCCGGGTACATGGGCCACCAGTACTCGCCGTGGTGGCGGAACCAGTAATTGACCGCCGCCAACAGCGCGCCCCGGGCGGTCCCGCCCGGTCCAGCCTTGCAGGAAGCCTCCACCATGGGAGCGGAAAACAGGGCGCCGCCGGGCATGGGCAGCAGGCCGATGATGGCCGGCATCACCGCGGCGGTGGCCTTGGGCGAGCGCACCAGGCGGCTGAAGCTGGCCACGATGCGCTCCAGCTGGCCGCCTTCCTTCATCAGGTGACTGAGCACCAGCATGAAAGCCACGGCCAGGGCCAGGCGCAGGCTCACCGGCGAGAACACCGCCTCCGCCGCCTGGGTGGCCACCTGGAGCGGCCCCTGCCTCATCCACAGGCCCAGAAGCAGGCCGCCGCCGGCCAGGCAAAATCCCAGGTTGATCTTGAAGCGGCTGGTGGACACCACCAGGACAAAGATGATCAGCACCTTGACCAGGGCCGGCCAAAGCAAGGGGTTGAATATTTCACTCACGTTAGGCTGGCCTCTTGGTGTCCGGTGGAGCGCGCGAAGCGTTCCAGGGTGGTTAGGTCGTTGTCCCGGCGGGCCTGGGCCAAGGTGTTCATCTCCTCGGCGGTGCGCCGGAGTCCGGCGGCCAACTCACCGGCCCGGCCCTCCAGCTCGGCCAGGCACAGGCGCAGTTGGTCGCAGCATTCGCCTATGCCCACGCTATGGGTGCGCGACTGGCAAACCAGGTGGTGCCGCCGGCGGAAGGAGCGCACCAGGCAGCCGTCCAAAAAGGCGGCCAGCATGGAGTCGGCGGCGGCCTGCTCGGCCAGGGCCAAGAACAGGGCCTCGGCGGCGTAGAGCCAATCGCCGGCCCGCTGGCTGCACAGCTCCTGGTAGTCGGCCAGGGGGGCGGCCGCCCGTTGCCACAGCCGGGTGGCCGCGGTGGAGGCCCGGTTTAGCCCCCGGGCGTAGTGCTCCAGGGCGTCGGCGCTGAGCCAGCGCTCCTGGCGCAGCAGCGCCGCCTGCACCGGCTGGCCGGGACCGCCCAACTGGGGCAGCATCTCCTCCAGGGGAGCGTAGGTGGTGCCTGGCAGGCCCAGGCCCTGGCGGCAGGTGTTGAAGGCCGACGCCCCCTGGCGGGCCAACACCCGGCCCAGGGCGCAGGCCCCGGCCGCCTGGTGCAGGGTGGCCTTCACCGTGCCCCCTTCCATGTCCGGCATCACCAACTCGCCCCGGGGGTCCATCAGGTCGGCGCCCACCAAAATCAAAGGATAGCAGCCCGCCACCAGGGCCACCTCGGCCAAGCGGCCCAAGGTGTGCTGTTGGGGGCTCAGGGACTCGGCCAGGGGAGCCAGGGGACCCAGGGCGGTGCCCCGGGGGCCCAGGCATAAAAAAACCGGCCCGGGGTGGGCGCGAATGGTGGGGGCGTGGGCCACCTCCTCGGCGATCAAGGGGGTGCGGGCCAACATGGGATGGCTGTAGGCGAACAAGGGGCCCAGAGCCGGGCTGGCCAGGCCCACCCCGCTGGGCACGATGCCCGCCTCGGCCACCCGGGGCAGGGCCCGGTCACTGCAAAAAAACACCGCCCCGCCCAGGTTGCCGGCCAAAAGCTCCAAAGCCCCGGACAGGGAGGGGCCGTCCAGGGCCAGAACCGCCGGCCGGCCGATTAGGGAACCGGGCAAAGCAGGGGCCTGGGCCGCGAACACCGCGTGCACCAGATTGGCCACCAAGTTGGCCCCGGACTGCATCTCCCAGTCCAGGGCCAGGTCCCGGGCCCTAAGGGCATGGCCCAGCACCCGGTACAGCCGGGCCCGGGCCGTGGAGGCCTCGGCCTCGGAGCCGGCGTATAGATGCACCATCTCCATCTGGCCGGTGAGGCTCAACTGGGGGTTGCGGCTAAGGGCCTCCTCCAGGGCGGCCTCGGCCGGGGCCAAGAGCACCAACTCCTCCCGGCCCAAAGGCAGGCAAAGGTCGTGGCGGCCCAGGGCGGCGGCCAAAAGCTCGGCCCTGGCTTGCAGGCAAAACACCTGGTGGCCGGCGGGCATGCGCTCCAGGAGCAAGGCCACCTCGTCCAAGACCCCTCCGCCCACCACCAAGGTTATGCCACCCGGGCGGGGGCGCAACCGGCTTAACCCTTCGTTCTCCTCGGGGCGCGGCCGCGGCGCGGGCGGGGCCAGGGGCCCGGCCCCGCTGTGCTCCAGCCAGAGGACCACCTCGGGCGACACCATGGACAGCACGTCCATGTTGTTGCGATACAGCTCTGGCGAGAAGGGATCGACCGGCACGAAATATATCCTCTTATTGCATGATTGGACCCGGCATGTTGAGGGAATTTTATCGGTGAGTCGGGGGGTTTGCAACTTGCCCCCCCCGGGAGCCGGCCTCGGGGGGCGCCGTGGTCAGTCGCCCGCCCACAAAACGCAGGAGCACCGGCCCGCCGGGGCGCAGATACACGTAGTGTTGCTCGTCGTTGATGTGGTTGACCATGAAGGAGCGCTGCGGTTTACCCCAGGCCAACTCCGCCAACCAAAAGTTGTCGCCTTTTTGCAAACGCCCGCCGGCCAGGCGGCGCTTGAGGGCCGGGGACAAATTGGCCCGCTCCAGACGGGCCAGGCGAGGGGCGTGCAACGCGGCGGGTCCGGGGACCAGCGCCACCGCCGAGGCCGGCGCCAGGGCCAGTGCCTTGAGAGCCACGCGGCCCTGGCCGCCCACCTGGGGTTGGTCCGGGCCCAGGATTGCTTCGGAGGCAACCCACCAGGGGCCGGGCATTCCCCGGGGCTTAAAAAGCCACAGTTCCGGCCAGCCCCGCTCCTGCCACCGGGCCAGCCAGCGGCCGGTCACCGGCCTGCCGCCGGGGCCCAAGGACACTGCCAGATAAGCGCCGCCCTGGGTGCGCACCAAGTCCCAGGCCTCCAGGGCCCGGGCGCGCATGGGCGCTCCGCCCTGCTGGCCGGTCAGTTCGGTTTCGGAAAGAAAGATGACGCTGGCGCACTGTGGGACGGGACCTTGGGCCCAGGCCGCGGCGTTAAGGCCCAAAAGCAGGGCCATCAGCGCCATGGAGAGCCCGCGCCGCAAGGGCCGCCCTAATATAGAGGAGCGTTCCAGCGTTTTTTGCGCCGGTGCAGAGCCAGGCCCATGAGCCAACCCACCACCAGCACCCCGGCTCCGGCCAAAAACCATTTCAGGTCGCCGGAAAACTTGAGCGATTTGTTTTCCACCACCAGCTCGGTGTTCTGCTTGCCCTGCTCTTCGAACTGGGCTTTGAGCTTTTGGTGGCGCGCCTTGAGGGCCACCACATCGGCCGCATCGGCCGACAGTTTGTCAAAACGCGTCTGCAATTCGGCCAGCTTGGCCTCGGCTTCTCCGAGTTCCTTGGTCAGCCGCTGATTCTCCTTGTGCGCCTGTTCCAGGCGAAGAGCCTGGTCCTTGTTGGTTGGGTCCAACTCCGCCAGGCGCAGCACCGCCGGCCGCTCCTTGACCAGGAATCTGGTCAGGACCCAGCCTTCCTTGCCGTTGGACAGGCGCACCAGCGACCACCCCTCGGGCTTGGCGCCCAAGAGGGTCATCTTGTCGCCGGTCACGGCCGTGCCCGTGACCTTGTTGCCGGTGCTGGGACCCGAGCGCACCGTGATCCGAACTTGATCGGTCACATAAAGGGTCTCTTGGGCCGTGGCAGGGGCCGCGGCCAGCAGCCCGGCCACAATGACCGCGGCAACCATGGGAAAATTCATTATTGTTTTCCTCCGTGCGCTTACGCCCCAGAAAACTTAACAAGCCGCCACGAGACTGTCAACGCGGGCCTCCTTTGGCCTGATCCAAATTCTTCTCAGCCCGCGCTGTTTATCTTTGACCCGGCAGAGCAAAGCGCATAAAATTTAAAGTTGCCTCCTGCCCGCCACCCTCTTGTCGCCCTGGCTCACCGGGCGCAGCGGATGAGTATGCAAAACAGCCGTGTTCTTATAGTCGACGACGAGTTGGACAATCTCCTACTCATGGAGGAGCTCTACCGCCAGCACGGCGCCCAGGTCATACAGGCCCACGATGGCCTGGAGGCCTTGGCCATGGCCGAAAAAGAGCTTCCGGACCTTATCTTGCTGGACGTGATGATGCCCGGCATGGATGGCTATGAGGTGTGCCGCCGCATCAAGAACGGAGAACACACCCGGCGCATTCCGGTGATCATGGTCACCGGTCTGGGGGCCATGAACAACAAGCTCAAGGGGTTGGATGCCGGGGCCGACGACTTCCTGGCCAAGCCGGTGAACTCCGCAGAGCTGCTAACCCGCTCCCGCAGCCTGCTCAGGATCAAGGAACTCAACGACGAGTTGGAGGGAGCCTACCACCGCCTGGCCGACATCGCCTCCTATACCAACACCCTCCTGCGGCGCTTCGATCCCTACGGCTTCGACCCTTACCAAAGCCTGGGAGGCCTGATGGAGTTCCTCCTGGGCGATGGGGCCAATCCCCACAACCGCCCCCAGCGGGTGATCCTTCTCATCAAACGCGAGGACAAGACCTGGGAGGCCTGGCGTTACGAGCGCCGGGAAGACCAAATCTCGCGCTTTTTGCTGGGCTCCCGCCTGGCTGGCGAGGCGGTGGAGCCCATGTTCCAGGGGCAGGAGAAGCTTTTTTGCAACCGGGACGACGAGTGCTACCTCCGGGTGGCCGACTCCACCCTGTGGGGCGTTCTGGAAGAGCCGCCGCCCCAGAACAACATGGTGGCCTACTTCTCCGGTTCGGTGGCGGTGCTTTCCCTGGACACTCCCAAGGCGGTCAGCGACTACGAGGCCCAGGTGCTATCGGCCATGGTGGCCACCATCCACTTTTTCTTGAAGACCATCAGCAGCCAGATGCAGGAGGTGGAAAACGCCTTCTTTTACACCATCGAGTCCCTGGCCCGGGCGGCGGAGTCCCACGACGAGGACACGGCCAACCACATCGTGCGGGTCAAGCGCTACGCCGAGGCCCTGGCCCGGGCCCTGGGCCAGCCCGAGGACTGGGTGGTCACCCTGGGCTACTCGGCCCAGATGCACGACGTGGGCAAGCTGCACGTGCATCCCGACATCCTGCGCAAGCCCGGCCCCCTCACCTCGGCCGAGTGGGACGAGGTGAAGCGCCACACCATCTACGGAGTGCGCATCCTGGGGGAGCACCCCCGCCTGGCCATGGCCCGGGAGGTGGCCTTGAGCCACCACGAGCACTGGGACGGCAGCGGATACCCCAAGGGGTTGTCCGGCGAGGAGATTCCCCTGTCGGGCCGCATATGCATGATGGCAGACGTGTACGACGCCCTGAGAAGCGTGCGCCACTACAAGCCCACCTACACCCACGAGGAAGCCTTTGACATCATCCTGAACGGCGACGCCCGTTTGCAGCCCCATTGGTTCGACCCCCAGGTTCTGCAAGCCTTTCTGGACATCCACGCTCAATTCGCTAAGATATATCGCGACACCAAGGATTAGGCGCGCCCCTCGGGTTCTGGGGACCCCATTTGCCACGGGGCTCGTCAACTTTTTATACCTTTCAGCCGCGGCTACGTTAAGAGGAGGGAACATGAGCGAAATCAAAACAATTGGAATAGTTGGCGCAGGGACCATGGGCAACGGCATCGCCCAACTGGCCGCCCAGAGCGGCGCCCAGGTTATCATGCGCGACATCAAGGACGAGTTCGTCGAGCGCGGCCTGAAAGCCATCGACAAATTCCTGTCCAAAGGCGTGGAGCGGGGCAAGGTTAGCCCCGAGCAGAAGGCCGAGGTGATGGGCCGCGTCAAAGGCACCACCGACATGGCCGACCTGGCCCCTGTGGACTTCATCATCGAGGCGGTGATCGAAGACCTGGACCTTAAGAAGAGCGTCTACGGCCAGTTGGACGAGGTGTGCCGGCCCGAGGTCATCCTGGCCACCAACACCAGCTCCATGAGCGTGACCCTCATCGCCGCTGCCACCAAGCGCCCGGACAAGGTGGTGGGCATGCACTTCTTCAACCCCGCCCAGATCATGCGCCTGTGCGAGATCATCAGGGGCTACTCCACCAGCGACGAAACCGTGGCCGTGACCAGCGCCCTGGCTCAGAAGATGGGTAAGGAGACCGTGGAGGTCAAGGTGGACAGCCCTGGCTTCATCGTAAACCGGCTGATGATCCCCCACATGGTGGAGGCGGCCCGCATGCTGCAAGAGGGCGTGGCCAGCCGCGAGGACATCGACAAGGCGGTGAAGCTGGGCCTGAACTACCCCATGGGCCCCTTCGAGCTGATGGACTTCACCGGCATCGACATCTGCAAGTTCGTGGCCGACTACTTCGCCTTGGAGCTGAACAAGGAGCTGAAGTGGGACGTGCCCACCAACATGAAGAACCAGATCCGCTCGGGCAACCTGGGCCGCAAGAGCGGCAAGGGCTGGTACGACTACTCCAAGTAGTACGTTCTAAAAAACATGAAGCCCCCGCCCGGCAACGGGCGGGGGCTTTTTT
>Ga0180009_10003233_pt1 | contig 18625 bp, 15 predicted proteins | sample OS_PC_MetaG_FD_123537 | JGI IMG/M metagenome (GOLD analysis project Ga0180009, IMG submission 123537) | Groundwater microbial communities from the Aspo Hard Rock Laboratory (HRL) deep subsurface site, Sweden - OS_PC_MetaG | ecosystem: Environmental > Aquatic > Deep subsurface > Groundwater... | reverse complement strand
CAAGCTGATCGTGCAGTTCAATTGTTGTGTAACCGTTTGAACGAAACGGAGACGATCTATCCGGGGACAAATTTTAAGCTGAACTTCGAATTGGTATCAAATTAAAGTCCCCCAATTCAGGAGGTCTGAATTTAAACAGGGAGAAAGAAAATGACCAAAAAAATTGCCTTGATTGAACCGATGCCGGACTATGCAACATACGCCAAATATGCAGGTCCATTTCTGAAACTGCACCAGGACTCGATCAAAAAGGTTCAGGGTCCGGATACGGAAATCATTAATGTCGCCTGCCCGCCCGGATTCTGGAAAGGACCCAGTACGGTGGTGGACTATTTTATGAATGCCCTGTCTGTTCTGCCGATCTGTAAAGGTACCATCGAGGCGGAAAAGAACGGGGCGGATGCAGCCATTATCATCTGTACAGATGACCCGGGGCTCAGGTTCTGCCGACAATTGGTCGATATTCCGGTGATTGGTGAATTCGAATGTACGATCCATCTGGCAGCCATGATGGGGCATAAATTCGGGGTACTGGCCTGGCCCACGCGACCCTTTATGGCCAGAACAGAGCTGAAGATCAAAAAATACGGATTGGCCGACAAGGCCTGTACCGATCCAGTGGAGCCGGTTCTGGAACCTGGGCCCAATGCAGAACGGATTCTTACCCTGGAAGGGTATACCGATCCTAAAGGCTTTGCTCAGAAGTACTTCCTGCCAGCTGCCCAAAAACTGATCAAAAGAGGGGCTGAAGTGATTGTCATGGACAGCACGGGACTTAGTCTCATTGCGGACAATGGAAATTTTTCAAAGATTGAGGATGTCGGAATATCCGTTAAACCCAAGGTCGCCACCGTGCCTGTGTTGAATGTTGTCTCTGTCTCCTTGAAAATGGCTGAAATGATGGTCGATCTGCAAAGAGCCGGGATTCCACCGATCAGTCGTGTCGGTCTCTATCAGAAAACAGATACGATTGTGAAAAAAGAGGAAGTTGAATTAATGCGTGAGTACTTCGAAAAAGACTGGCAGCCATTGCCTATGCCGGTGTACAAGCCTAAAAAGTAAAACTCAAATTGCGGGGTGTGTGACCCTTTGCTGAGCAGTTTTCGGTAACTCGCTGTATTGGCCGTTTCCCCCAGGTTGACTGTCTGCGGCAGCAGTGCTCGGGTTTTGTTAACCTATAACTTTTTTATGTAATCATAAAGAGGGAGGATGAAATGACAGGTAAGCAATTCTTCAAAAAAGCGGCAATGCTATTGGCGTGTTTGGCAATGGTGGGATTTTCCCAAATAGCAATTCCGGGTTCAAAAGCCGAAGCCGTCAACAAAATTAGAATCCCGGTCCTGGGTCCCAGCAAGTTTTATCCCGGTCAGTACCAGTGGAATGCGGCAGTTCTGACAGCTGATTTGATCAACAGACAGGGCGGTGTCAATGTCGGTGGTCAGAAGTATATGCTGGATCTGGTGGAGATCGACACCAATGATTTACTGAGTGTTTCCGATGCGGTCAATGCGATGGAGAGAGCCTGTTCTATGGAAAACGCCGATTTCATCATCGCAGGCGCCAGATCAGAGGCCACACTGGCCATGATGGATATCGCAGCTGATCATAAAAAAATCTACCTGGATGTGAATTCGGCGCATCCCAACCAGATCAAGCGGGTTAAAGAGGATTACGACCGCTACAAGTATTTCTTCAGGATTTCCACTATCGTCGATTTTACCATCATCTCCTACAGCCTGTCGGACCTGGATTTTGTTGGTCAGATCATCAAAAAGGAGTTGGGGATCGAAAAGGTCAAAGTGGCAGTGGTTCTGGACAAAGCGGCCTATGCGGATCCGCTCGCCGGTGTCGCCAAAGGGATGTTGCCCGCCATGGGATATGAACTGGTCGGCATCTGGCGTCCCAGTTACTCAGCCAAGGACCTTTTTGCCGAGGCCAGTGCCGTTAAAACTTCAGGTGCCCAGTTGATCTGGGGGGTTCTGTCGGGTCCATCCGGGCAGGCCTTTGTTAACGCCTGGTCTAAACTGAAAGTCCCGGCCGCGTACGTGGGGACTGTGACGGATTCCCAGCGGCATGCCTTCTGGAAAACGACCGGTGGTGCTGCCAATTACATAGCCAGTTACGACAGTATCGGACGGGTCGACCAGAGCCCGACCACGATCGATTTTTATGACCGGTACTTCGAGCGTTTTGGAGAAAAACCCGGTTGGGGATCCCCTTTTGTGGAAGGAGCCCTGCTTGCGCTGAAGGATGCGATCGAAAGGGCCGGCACCCTGGATACCGAAAAGGTGATTGTTGAGCTTGAAAAAACAGATCTCATTTTTTCCAATGGTCGACTGAAATTCGGGGCCAAAGACTCCGATCTGCCCCATCAGGTACCTTATGGCGAGGGTTACCGCTCTCTGGTCAGTTTCCAGTGGCGGGACGGTAAACAACTGATCTATTTTCCAGCTGCAGCCCCTCTCAACAAGGTGATTTATGCGAAAAGTCCGCAATCCCATTATCTGGAAAAATTGAAATTCAAGGGGACCGTCGATTACCAACTGCCTCCCTGGATGGTGGATTACTGGAAGAAGAACCAATGACGCCCGAAGCGGATAACAATCGTCGCCAGCCCTCTGGTTTTCACAATTGAAAGGAGATTAGGCAACCATGTGGTTTGTATTGCTCATCATTAACGGATTGGTGCTGGGAAGCACGTATGCGGTGCTCGCGGTGGGGTTCGCCCTGATATTCAGCGTGGCCCGGTTGCTAAATTTTGCCCACACCGGCTTGTACATGCTCAGCGCCTATCTGATGTACATTTTCATGACGGTATGGCAGATGCCGGTTGAATTGGCGATTGCAGCAGCCATTGTCGGGCCGCCGGTTCTGGCCATCGTATTTTACAAACTGCTCATCCAGAGAGTGAAAGAACATGAATTTCCGATCATCATTCTCACTTTTTCCCTGGTCTGGCTGATCCAGGAAACATTTCTGATCTCCTTTGATGCCAATCTGCTGGGCATTGAACCGTATATCAAAGGCTTTACCGAGATCTCTGGGGTCAGGGTCTCCAATCAGCATATTTTTGCCTTCCTGGTCTGTGTGCTGGTGCTGCTGGGTCTGTGGCAGCTGCTGGCCCGCACCCGACTGGGCAACGCTATCCGATGTGTCTCACAGGATACGGAAACAGCCAATCTCATGGGAATCAATGTCAGTTTAATTGAAATGATTACCGTGGGGATTTCGGCTGTTCTGGCGGGGATCTCAGCAACGGTGGTCGCCCCATTGTTTGCAATCGACCCCCACATGTGGCTGCATCCGCTGATCATCATCCTGGCCGCGGTGGTGCTGGGGGGTATGGGAAGTCTGATAGGAGCCGTCACGGGTGCTTTTTTCCTGGGTTTTGTCGAGGTAGCGGTCGTGAGTCTCATTCCCCAGGGCAGTTTTTTAAGAGGGGCCATTTCGTTGCTGGCCATGGGTATTGTGCTGACTATCCGACCGGACGGACTATTTGGCGTTGTTTTCGAAGAAGAGAGACTATAAATGGCGATTTTATACCGAAGAATATGGAACTGGTTTCGTTTGGAGGTCTGGGTTATCCCCTGGAGAATGATCCTGTTTGGCTTTGTCCTGGTGATCGGCCTCCTGCCACTGATTACCATGAATGCGTACGTGCTGAGAATCCTGACCTTCGCCTGCATTTTCGCGATTTTCAGTGCCAGTTGGGATCTGCTGTCCGGATACGTCGGCCAGCTCAGTCTCGGGCACTGTGCTTTTTTCGGGGTTGGCGCCTATACATCGGCACTGCTGAACATTCATTTAAAACTGCCACCGGTGATAACCATTCCCTGTGGCGCGGCCATGGCCGTTCTGGCGGGTCTGGTGATTGCGCTGCCGACCATGCGCCTGAGGGGGTTTTACCTGTCGCTGGTCACCATGGCCTTCCCCTTTGTTCTGGGGGGGCTGATCTTCATCTTTCCCGATGTCTCCGGTGGCGAAATGGGCATCTATGGGGTTACCCGGCTGGCGGGATCCCCACTCAGTATTTTTTATATTTCGCTGATAATAATGGTGTTATCACTCATTGTCATGTGGAAACTGACCGATGCCGAGAGCCGGTTCATCAGAACCGGGGTCATCTTTTTTGCCATTCGGGAGGATGAAATTGCGGCCCGGGCTTCCGGTATCAACACCTCGCTGTATCGCACATTCGGTTTTTGCTTCAGCGGTTTTTTCGCCGGTCTGGCAGGGGCCTTATATGCGCACGTGATGCGAATTGCCGGCCCCTCGACACTGGAAATGCTGCTCTCTTTTGATGTCATACTGTGGGCCATATTTGGCGGGTCCACCACGATCTATGGCGCCATGATAGCCACGTTTATTCTCTATCCGCTGATGGAGATTATCCGGCTCCACCCCATAGGGGAGGAGTTCCGGATTGTGTTCAAGGCATGTCTGCTGATCGTGGTGATCACATTCATGCCCCATGGGATTACCCGCTGGATTAGAGATCATATTGAGGAGGACTGCCCCCGGTGTAAAATTATCAATCTCTGGACCCACAAGTATTGCCGGGCCTGCCGGGCACCGATGAAAGCCGAACGGACCGGGTAGTTCAGATGCTGGGGACACCGAAATCCCCTTCAGCACCACCAGAATTTTAAAAAACCCAATCAAACCCGTTTTTTTTTTGGGGAAATAGGGTCGTAACTCTAACAGAACCGGTGTTATGGAAATGCTCAGTGATTATGAAAAAAAGCCCTGGAAAAATTCTTATCCCCCAGGACTGTCAACCGAGATTGAGATCCCCCTGCGGTCTATCGGGAAAACATTCGACGAGACGGCCGACAGGTGGAAAAACAAGACGGCGATTATCTTTTATGGGCGGAAGATCTCTTACAAAGAGCTGAAAGGGAAGGTCCATCAATTTGCGAACGGGTTGCGACACCTGGGTGTCAAGAAAGGAGATCGCGTGGGTCTCCTGGTGCTCAATTCCCCGGATTTTCTGATCGCTTTTCACGCCATCGTCATGCTGGGTGCGATCTGCACGCCTATGAGCCCCGTCTATTCAACGCCTGAAATAAAACATCAGCTGGAGGATAGCCGGATCGATACCCTGATCTGTCAAAACCTGCTCTGGGTGAAAGTGGCCAAGACAGGGATTCAGCTGACCAATGTCATCTTTACGGATATTTCCGATTCTCTCCCGCTGTTCAAGAAACTGTTTGGCAAAAGCATTCTCCGAGCGGTTTATCACAAAGGGGCCATTTCAGCATCTGACCTGCCCACAGGAAAAGGGTTTTACCTGTTCAGGGAGATCCTGGCCAACTCCCCTGCCGATGCCATCGATGTGGAGATCGATCCCAAAACAGATGTCGCCATCCAGCCTTATACCGGTGGAACGACCGGACTGCCGAAAGGGGTCATGACAACCCATCACAATCTGCTCTCCGTGGACATGATCATGAACGCATTTTATCCGTTCGAGGACGGTGGGGAAACGATCATCGGTTATATGCCCTACTATCATATCGGGGGTCTGCTGTGGGGCGTTATCATTGCGATCCTGCGGGGATGGACCCAGGTGATTATGACAACACCCCAGATTGACGACATCCTGAACGCCGTCGTGGATTATAAGGTGACCTGGTTCGGTGGGGCGCCTGCCATGTACGAAATGCTGAATAACCATGACAAGACCGATATGGTGAAGTGGAAGAAACTGAAACTGTGCTCCACCGGAGCGGATGCCCTGCAGGAATCGACCGCCCAGAACTGGAAGGCGAGAACGGGGGTGACGCTCCAGAACTGGTGGGGGGCAACAGAACTGGTGGCAGGCACCTGTACGCCATTAGAGGGGGCTAAACCCAACTCGATTGGCATACCGCTGCCCAATTTCGAGGTCGCTGTGCTGGACCCCGTCGAAAACAGGTTTCTTCCTGTTGGTGAGATTGGCGAGATTTGTGTCATCGGCCCTGGAACCTTGAAAGGGTATTGGAATCATCCCGAAGCGCTCGCGGAAAACAGTGCCGTGATCAACGACAAAACCTGGTTCCGATCGGGAGACCTGGGATTGATGGATAGCGACGGTCATTTTTTTATCTATGACCGCAAAAAGGATCTCATCAAGTACAAGGGCCTTCGCATTCACAGCCGGGAGGTCGAAGAGGTCATCAACCTCCACCCCCAGGTAAAGGAGGCCGGTGTGATCGGGATCAACGATGTGACAGTCGGACAGATTGTCAAAGCCTTTGTGGTTCTGGAAAAGGACGCCCGGGGCAAATTGTCGGAAGCGGATATCATGGCCTACTGCAAGGAGCACCTGGCAGACTATAAAGTACCCAAAATCATCACCTTTCTGGGAGAACTTCCCAAAACAGACGTAGGGAAGGTTTCGCGACGGGAACTCAGGGAACTGGAGGTTTAGCATGGGGGAACCTTTACTGGTAGTCGATCATCTGTGCAAACAGTTCGGTGGTATGAGAGCGACCAATGATGTCAGTTTCAGGATTCACCCGGGAGAGATTGTCGGCGTCATTGGACCCAACGGTGCCGGCAAAACCACCCTGATTCGCTGTATTATGGGGATACTAAAGCCTACCTCAGGGCGTGTCATTTTTAAAGGCGAAGACATTACCGGGCTCAAAACCCATAAAATCGTGAACAGGGGGATGGCCGCCACGTTTCAGGTCGTCAAACCCTTTCGCGGTCTGCCTGTGGGCGCCAATGTCCTGGTTCCGGTCCTGAGCCCCCGCGGGAAAAAAAGCGGGGACTGGATCAAAACGGCGGAGCAAAGGGCATTGGATGCGCTGGAGTTTTGCGGGATTGCGGATCTGGCAAAAGAGCCGGCCTCCATCCTGTCCCATGGAGACCTGAAACGTCTGGAAATGGCCCGGACCATTGCCACCGAGCCGGAACTCCTGATTCTGGATGAACCCCTGGGGGGTCTGAATCCCGCCGAGGCGACACTGATGGCCAATTCCATCAAGAGACTGAATAAGGGCGGGCGTTTCGGCCGACTGCACAGCGAAGGACCCGCCATGATGATTGTTGAACATAAACTGTCCGAATTGATGAGAATCGCTGATCGGGTGATCGTTATCCAGCTCGGCAGACTAATCGCTGAAGGAACCCCTCAGGAGATCATCCGCAATGAGGAGGTCGTCTCAGCCTACATTGGAAAAGGAGTGAAAGACCTTGTATCTTGAAATCAAAAATCTGAGTGTCCATTATGATACGGCACAGGTCCTGAACAAGGTCAATTTGTCCGTGGAAAAAGGCGAGTTGGTCAGTCTGGTGGGACCGAACGGGGCCGGGAAAACCACCCTGCTCCGCACCATTTCCGGGTTGGTGAATTGGGAAAAAGAGACCCTGAAGGGGACAAAGCTCGGCCGGATTACCATCGACGGGGAGGTGATCTTTGATGGTGAACGGATCGATACCACCCGTGCCCATAAAATTGCAGCCAAGGGATTGGTCTTATGTCCGGAAAGGGGAAAACCCTTCCGGGAGATGACCATCAAGGAAAACCTGATGGCCGGCAGTTATCTGTATCGGGATAAGACCGATATTAAACAGAATCTGGAAAAAGTCTATTCCCTGTTCCCGGTTCTGAAAGAGCGTGAAACACAGATATCCGGAACCATATCCGGAGGCGAACGGACGATGCTGGCCATCGGACGGGCACTGATGTCACAGGCCCGGTTAATGCTGGTCGATGAACCATCGACGGGACTCTCCCCGTTACTGAGGGATGAATTGTTTAAGCGGCTGGAGGAGATTCATGGCCAGGGATTGACCATTCTCCTGGTTGAACAGGACGTTGGGTATGCGTTTGAAATCGCGACCCGGAACTACGTCATCTCCAACGGTCATATCGTTGGTGAGGGCACGGCCAAAGAGCTGCTGGCGGATGAGATGATCCGGAAGGCCTATCTGGGACTGTAGTTCCCATGCGATGAGACAGCGGCATGTTGCTGCAGGGGGTTGAGAGTCGACGGTGTTGCATTGTACCGGATGGGTAACCCCTCGGAAACCGGTTTTGCTCCAGGACGTACTGAAAAGGAGAATAAAAATGATGAAAATGTTTACGTTTTTCAAACGGAAACCAGGCATGTCGGTTGAGGATTTTCAGACCTATTGGAGTACCGGTCATGCCCAACTGGCAGTCAAGATGGGGGGCAAGCGAAGGTATATCCAGAATCATACGCTCCCGTCGGCCTACGCTGGCGGCAATGAACCCGTCTGGGACGGGGTTCCGGAAGGGTACTTCGAAAGTCCCCAGGTGATGAAGGATCTTGCCAGGACAAAGGAATATGAGACCTTGCGCGCTGATGAACCCAATTTTATCGATCTGTCCACCATGTGTCATATTTATACGGAGGAGCACATCATCAAGGACGGTCCGGTGACAGCGGACAGCGTCAAAATGATGCTGTTTGTGAACCGCAAACCGGATATGGATCTGGATGAATTCAGAAAATACTGGCGGGAGGTTCATCCGCAGATTGGCCTGAAGGTACCCGGAGGGCTGCGGTACGTTCAAAACCATACCTGGCGTTCTTTCTATGACAGCGGTCAGACACCTGTCTACGATGGTGTGGCGGAGATGTGGTACGAGAGCATGCAGGCCATCAAGGATGCCGTCAAGACGCCGGAATACGCATTGAGTGTGGCTGACGCCAGGAACTTTTTATCAACGGACAGTCCTCCCATGATTATTGTCCGGGAGAAAGTGATTGTGCCATAAAACCCTGTCATTCTCGTTGTGAAACCGGCAGGAAAGAGGTCGTCCTGCGTACCAACGGTAATGGGTGTAAAAACCCTGATTCCTGCAATCAGAAAAGAGAACGGGTCGTGATATTTGCAGCACAGGTTCGCAATCAGGTTGAGTTATCCATGACATAAGAAGGAGAGGTCTGTCTGGAACTGTTTTAATCATCCAATCATTCTATTCATTTAACCAAACGGGAGATGAGATGAAACCTAGAGGAATGCTGAAAAAAACCGTACTGTTGTTGATCTGTTTTGCAATGCTGGGCTTGTTTCGATCAAGTCTGCTGGTCTCCAGGGCGGAAGCGGTTGAAAAGATCCGGATCCCGGTCCTGGGACCGATGAAGTTTCATTTTGGCAAGTTCCTGAAAAATGCGGGTCAACTGACCGCCGACCTGATCAACGAACAGGGCGGCATAGATGTGGGCGGCGTAAAACATGAAATTGAATTGATCATCATTGATGACAATGATCTGCTCAGTATCTCAGACGCCGTCAATGCCATGGAGAGAGCCGTCAGCATCGAGAATGCCAATTTCATCATCGCCGGGTCCAGAACTGAAAGCACCCTTGCGATGATGGACATCGCAGCCGACAACAAAAAGATCTTCCTGGATGCGAACTCGGTTCATCCCAATCAGATCAAACGGGTGAAAGACAATTACGATCGGTACAAATATTTTTTCCGGGTCTCGTACACCTATGACATGTCCATTTTGGGATATATCCTCTCCGATTTGGATTCCGTGGGTCAGATCATCAAAAAAGAGCTGGGAATCGAAAAAGTGAGGCTGGCCGTGATGCTTGACAAAGCGGCCTATGCCGAGCCCTTCGCCAAAATTGCGAAGCCATTGCTCACCGCCATGGGGTTCGAGTGGGTGGGTATGTGGAGACCCAGCTACGCTGCCAAGGATCTATTTGCTGAAGTCAGTGCCATTAAGGCGGGGAACGCACAATTGATCCTGGCCGTCATGTCCGGTGGATCAGGCCAGGCCTTTGTCAATGCCTGGGCCAAATTGAAAGTCCCGGCTGCCATCACTGGGACGATATCGGATGCCCAGCGGGAGGCCTTCTGGCAGACCACCGGCGGCGCTGCCAACTATGTCGGCAGCTATAACAGCCTTGGCCGGGTTGAAATGAGTCCGACCACCATCGATTTTTTTGATCGCTATAAAAAACGATTCGGAGACCAACCGGGGTGGAACTCACCCTATATCGAGGCGGCCTTATGGGCAATCAAGGGAGCGGTCGAACGTGCGGGAACGCTGAACCCCGAAAAAGTGATCCCTGAACTTGAAAAAACAGATATTGAGGTTGCCATGGGCCGATTGAAATTCTATCCGCAAGACTCCAATCGACCGCACCAGGCAATCTACGGCGAAGGGTATCAGACCCTGGTCAGCTTTCAATGGCGGGACGGGAAGCAACTGATATATTACCCGTCTGCAACGCCGCTCAACAAGGTGATACTGGCCAAGAGCCCGGAATCGGCCTACCTGGCCAAAACCAGATACAAAGGCACGGTGGACTACGTTCTGCCGCCATGGATGGTAGAGTTCTGGAAAAAGAAATAGATTGCTTCTGGGTCCCCTGAGGGGCCGATTCAAACCCCCTGGAATATACAAATGGTGAAAAAGAAGAGCCGGGGGCCTCTGGCATTGATCCTGGATACCGCAGATCCAGTGTTCTGCGGTGCAGAATGAGAGCGTTGTGACTGTTTCAATTACAAATGGAGAATCCAGCATGTTTAAGAAACTATTCGAAACCGGTAAAATCGGTCGTCTCGAACTGGCCAACCGGATGATCATGTCCCCGATGCTGACCTGTTATACCGATGGCGAGTTTGTATCGGATCGCTATATTGCTTATCTGGCCGCAAGGGCCCAGGGGGGGGTGGGTCTGATTACGACAGAGGTGGCCCATGTCCATCCGTTGGGTCGTCTGGAACCCAATGAACTGGCCATTCACGACGATAAATTTCTCCCCGGGTTGAAGAAGCTGACTGAGGCCATTCATGCAAAAGGGGCTAAAATCGCCATGCAGATCGGTCACGGCGGACATCGCTGTAACTCGAAGCTGATTGGTCAGCAACCGATCTCAGCCTCCAACATCGCGGGGATATGGGGGGAAGAACCGCGACCGATGACAATTGACGAGATAAAGGGTCTGGTGGCGGATTTCGCCGCAGCAGCAGCACGGGCTGAAAAGGCCGGCTTTGACGGCGTCGAACTGCACTTTGCCCATGGTTACCTGGTCCGTCAGTTTCTTTCACCGTACACCAATAAGCGCGGGGATGAATATGGCGGAGACCTCCATGGCAGAACCCGACTTGCCAGTGAAATTATGGCCGCGGTGCGGCAGAGGGTGGGCGATTTTCCTGTCTGGGCCCGGATTAACGGGGATGATTTTCTACCGGAAGGGCAGACCCACGAAGATGCAAAGTTTCTGGCCGCATTGCTGGAGAAAAATGGTGCGGATGCCATAGATGTCTCTGCTGGAACGTATGAGAGTGCCCAATGGTCCACCCAGCCCATGTTTCTCCCCCAGGGGTGTCTCGCCCATCTGGCTGCCGGTATTAAAGGTGTGGTCAGTGTGCCGGTTATTACGGTTGGGAGAATCAATACCCCGGAATTTGCGGAACAGACGTTGACGGACGGGAAGGCCGACTTTGTTGCACTGGGTCGAGCCCTGATTGCGGATCCGGATTTCCCCAGGAAGGCAGCGGAGGGTCGGGGGAGTGATATCCGCCGCTGTATCGCTGACAACGCCTGTATCGACCGCCTGATTTTCGGGGGTCTGGTATGCACCGTGAACGCTGAAGTTGGCAGGGAAGCGGAATATCAGATATCGTCCGCCGTCAAACCCAAAAAGGTCATGGTGGCCGGCGGCGGGCCGGCTGGTCTGGAAGCAGCCCGTGTCGCGGCCCTGAGGGGACACCAGGTCACCCTCTATGAAAGGACCGGAACCCTTGGAGGCCAGGTAAAGATGGCCGACCGTTCGCCACTGAAGGGCGAAATGCGTTTTCTCATCGCAGATCTGGTTGACCAAGTGCAGAAACTGGGAGTTCAGATCAAACTGGATACGCCGGTCGACTCGGCACTGATAAATGAAGCGAATCCGGATGTGCTGATCATCGCCACCGGCTCGAAAATAGCGGTTCCGGATATTCCCGGCATTGATCAGGATAACGTGGTTACGGCCCACGATCTTCTGGCGGATAAGGTAACCACCCGACAAAAGGTGGCTGTTCTGGGAGGCGGACGGGTAGGCATTGAGGTCGCCGAACTGTTAAGTGAGCAGGGAAAAGAGATTACCATCGTTGAAAGACTGAAAAGGGTCGGGCATGATCTGGGTGTTTCCTACTGGGCTGCTTCCATGGCCGGGTTTAAAAAACATGGGGTCAGGCTGCTGGCCAAGGCAGAGATCCAGGCAATTGAAGGTGACACCGTGATCGTCAACAAAGAGGGAGAAAAAATCGTTGTTGAGGCAGAGACGATTGTCCTCGCGCTGGGCGTGAAACCGGTTAAAGATCTGGAAGAAGCCATCACCGGTACGATTGAATATCATATGATCGGTGATTGCGTGAAGCCGCTGAGCTGTCTGGAAGCCATTGGCGAAGGAGCCCGGATAGCCAGAATCATATAAGCAGACTGTTCATGAGTGTGGTTTTATACCGGATACTGTGAATATCAATGGGCCTATTCCATGGAATGCAAAAAACTGACAACCCGAAAAGATCATAGAAACGGTCTGCTGCGGGCGTTGATGTTTATCGAGAAGAATCTGGATCAGCGCTTGATCGTCAGGGATTGTGCGCATATCGCGCACTTTTCCCCTTTCCACTTCCACCGGATTTTTTCATCGGTCATGCAGGAAACGGTCAGTGATTACATCACGCGCCGTCGTGTGGAAAAGGCATCGCTCCAACTCCTGACCACCAGCATGACGGTAACGGAAATTGGGTTGCACAGCGGTTATGGAACCCTGGCCTCATTTGCGAAGGTTTTTAAAAAATATACGGGCAGGTCTCCCTCTGCATATCGCAAGGAAATGGGTCATGTGAATTTTAATGGGATACTGCTGAAAGGGATGAAAAAGCGTTATCAGCCGAATTGTGCCGGATCAAAAGTTCAGATTAAGGTTTTTCCGGATCGCAAGGCGCTTTTCATCCGCAAACGGGGATTTTTTTCCGGTAATTTCAACCAGGCCATCAAACATGGTATTGCAGAACTGTATCAGTATGTTGAAAAAGAAAACGCATCCCATCTGGTGCGTTCCCCGATTGTTACGTGTAAACAGTTTCCACGATCACTGGACGACCCGACTGCTGAAGTGTTCCCCGGGTTATTGTTAAAAAAGGAGATTGCTGCCAGCGGCGATATCACTTTTCGCACCATTGAAGGCGGCACCTATGTCATGTTCCAGTATTCAGAACCCAGCAGGGTGTACCAGTTTAACTGGGATATCTACCGGAGGTGGGCCAAAATCAGGGGACTCAATCTACAGACCCGTTTCCCCTATACCGAGCTGGTGAACTCTTTATTTACCGGTTCAAAACAGTACAGGGAGATTTTACACATACCCGTCTGGTAAGGTCTTGTAATCAAACCCCCATTTTCAACGGTTGGTATCGCGACGAGGGACCGGCCTGACGCGGTTGTACCGATAATTTACAAAAAAGGATGATCACACATGGGAATTGCCAGTAAAGAAGAGATTAAAAAACTCTTTCAATATCCGATTCTGGAAGCCATTGCACAACGGAGAACACGTCGATTTCCTCTGGGTTGCACCTCTCCAGAGGGAGCCCTCGGGCACGCATCAGACAAGACTGCCGTTCCGCTCAACGATCTGGAAACGGGCATTCTATGCTGGTCTGGCGCAGGCGTAACGGGCAGTATTACCGGCGACCTGCCTACCAGATTCTTTGGGAGTACATTTGGCAGCTGGACGGGAAGAGCCACACCCTATCCCTGCAATATTCACAACACCCGGTTGTTCTTTACAAATGATCAAGGTGCTTTTATCTATAATCCATCCACTGCGACCAAGCCTGTGGAAATAGAATCCCCGGCCGATTGGGATCGAATTGTGGCCCAGTACGAGGATGGCTGCAAACAGGTTCTGGATGAGAGGGCCGAGTTCCTGCCGAAAGCGCTGGGTGGACCGATGAGCTGGAATATCAACCAGCCTGGAACCACGATCTTTATGCCGATTGTGGACCAGGTTGAAGAGTATATCAATTTCCTGTTGGGGTTGTTCGAACGGGAGGGGTACGGCTACCGCATCGTTGATGATCTTAAAGGAGGCATATCCGCGGGATTGCAGCATTGGATCGATCACGGTCAGCTGAAGGGACCCTCCGTTCCATTGACCTCTTTTGAGAACAGCTTGATGCTGGGACATCTCGCCCCTGCTTATCTCATCCTGGAAAACGTCCACCTGGTGGCTGAAGCCATGGGTCTGGGATCCGTTATGTTCGGGGGATATACAGGGCAGGTGATGCTCGGAGTCACACCGATGAGCAAAGGATTGGGGTTTCAATCCCAGACAGGCGCCGATGGCCGCATTAACCCGGTGGGTCTCGACGGTTTCTTTGAAGCATACTGTCCACCTTACCACAACAGCATGTCAGATGCTGTTGACGCCTTTCTGGAAAAAAAGTACGGTCCCGGGGCTTCATACACCTCGGAGTATAAAGGGGTAACCGCCTTCAAGGATTGGTCAGCCGTGCAACCCGATTACCCGAGGCCTGGGAAGTTGTCCGTGGATCAGGTGAAATCGGTATTGACGTATCTTTATGAGACCTACGGCCGAATACCGGTAACCAGCGATACCAAATTACTGCCTGTCTGGCTGCAGGTTCATCACCTGGATCTGGATTTCTATGAAAAACACTTTGACCCGGCTACCATTACCGCAGCACAACGCAACCATATGAAATTATGGCATTCATAGCCGATGCAGCAATAACCGGCGGGTTTTACAGGTGTTGCTGGTTTTCCTTCTTGTCTTTTATCAACTATTTCATAACCAGATTGGTATCGCAAATTCTATGGTCTGCATCTCCGGAATAGGATTTGTTGTTGAAACGCTGTTTACAAAATGAATCTGCTCTGACTTATCAAGGTCGTTCCTGATTGATCCATGTTCGGGCCATTTGGCTGCTCCCATTTCCCGGTCGTCAAAAAGGGAAATATTTTTGTAACGATTCACCTCTTTCTGCCAGGTACATGTTGAAAGACCGATCACTGGCGGTGCTTGAGGAAAGTTAAGCGAAAGTACTACCCGTGATCGGGTGAACTGCATGGCATGGGTGAACAGTTACATTTTTTAAAAAAAAACAAAAAAAGGAGGGGGAAAATGAGAAGCAATATTACACGTGCGCTGATAGTGATTTGTAGTCTTTTTCTGAGCCTGACTTCCATTGTGTTTGCCGAGGAGGGGGTCACAGACACAGAAATCCATATCGGATCCTGGGGCCCGCAAACGGGCCCCGGAGCCGCCTATGGCGCCATACCCAGAGGAACGGATGCATATTTCAAGTTGGTCAACGCAGAAGGGGGGGTTCATGGTAGAAAAATCATCTTTCATCATTTCGATGACGCTTACAATCCGGCCAAAACCCTTGCGGGCGTTAAACAGCTTCAGGAACAGGTGGGAATCTTTGCCTGGTGCGCCGGTGTTGGTACACCAACCGGGATGGCGGTCATGGACTACCTGATGGAAAGAAAGATCCCCTGGGTTGCACCTCTGACGGGAAGTCCAATATTTGCGGTTCCACCCAAGGAGTACCTCTTTGTGGCCTATGCCCCCCTGGATCGGGAAGCCGAGATTCTGGTCAAATATGGGGTCGAAACCCTAAAAAAGAAGCGGGTTGCCTTTGTTTATCTCAATGATGAACTCGGTAAGAGCGGGCTTAAGGGGGCCGAGAAACAACTGGCTAAATTTGGTATGAAACTGGTTGAATCAATTCCGGTGCAATTCAACGAAACGGACATGCGGCCCCACCTGATGAGACTGCGCCGCGCCAACGCCGATCTGGTCATTCAGTATTACAACTATCACCTGGCCATACGTCTCATGGTGGCTGCCAAGGTGGCCCAATACGAGCCGACCTGGATGGGGGGCAGTCCGTTGACGGATTTTCAGTCCATGTGGAAGCTCAGTAAGGGCGCGGTTAAGGGCTTGATTGGCGCGATCTCTATTGAAGGACCAGATTCAAAATCTCCGCAGTTGGCAAGGTATAAAGAGGCTTATGACAGATTTGCAACAAAAGGAGAGAAGTGGAGCAACAATTTTTATTCTGGTATGATATCGCCGCAAATTGTCGTGGAAGGTCTGAAACGTGCGGGCCGGAATCTAACCCGGGAAGGCTTTGTCAGGGCCCTGGAACAGATCAAGGATTTCAGGGAAACCATTACCGGGCCTATCACCTATAAACCCTATGATCCAAACGACGTGACCTGTCGGCAGGGTCAGACGTCATACTACCTGATCAAGTGTCTGGATGAAGGTAAATGGGAAAAACTGACGGGTTGGATGAAGCCTGAAGATTAACCTGCGATGGTATTTGACAGCAACCGCCGCTGACTGTTTCGAAGAAACCCCGGATGTGTTCAGTATACGCATCTGGGGTTTCTCACACAGTACACTGCAATACGTCAGGCAAACGGTGGATGCTGGCAACCGGGGGATATTCAATCTCCTCATCCATCACCCCGGCTGGATATCGATGAAGTGGTCTCTCAGGCTCCTTTTTAATACTTTTCCAGCTCCGCTGACCGGTATTTCATCGACAAGGATAAGATCCCTGACTTTTTTATAGTGGGCCAGCTGTTCGTTGGCAAACGCAATCAGTTCAGCCTGGCTGGCGTTGGCCTCTTTTTTCAGTTGAACAAAGGCAACCGGAATTTCACCGGCCGTTGGGTCCGGTTTACCGATGACAGCGCACTGCTGGATAGCCGGGTGTTCAAATAGCACCTCTTCGATCTCCCTTGGATAGACATTGTACCCTTTATAAAGGATCAAGTCTTTTTTCCGGTCCGTTATATAAAAAAAGCCATCTTCGTCTTCCCGGCCGATATCCCCGGTGTGTAACCAGCCGTTCTTCATGACTTCTGCGGTTGCGTCCGGTCTTTTCCAATACCCCTGCATGAGTTGGGGCCCTTTGACACAGATCTCGCCTTCGGACCCGGGCGGTAGATCCTCTCCGTCAATCAGACCGACGGTTTTTACTTCTGTATCAAAAATCGGCAACCCCACCGAACCCACTTTGATCGCTTCACGACCGGGTGGATTTGTTGTCACGCCCATTGTACATTCCGTCAGCCCGTATCCTTCGAGAACGACACCCTTGGTGAAGGCGGTCAGCAGCCGGTTCAGAACCGCCAACGGTAAAGGAGCAGCCCCCGATGTCGCCAGCTTGATCCCGGACAGATCGAACTTACTAAAATCCGGCAGGTTGATGATGGGAATGTAAAGCTGTGGTGCACCGCCGACGATGGTCGCCCCATACCTCGCAACGCCGTCGATGTACTCTCTCGGCTCAAAACGCGGAAACAGCACGATCGTGATTCCATTGTAGATCTGCATATTCAATGCGCCGATCGTTCCCATGGCATGATACCATGGCACGACGACCAGAGCTGTTTCCCGGTCCGGTAGCGGAAGATGCCATTTTGAAGGGTCTCTGCCAGGTGGATACTTCCAGCTGAAAGCCCCGTCGACCATTTCCGTGATAGCTCCGGTCCACCAGTTTCCACACTGCATCACATTAGCGACGACATTATAATGAGTCAACATGACGCCCTTGGAGACACCGGTGGTCCCACCTGTATACGCAAGATGGGCTAGGTCTTTTTTTACGTCGAGTGCCGGTTGGTCAATCTCAGGCTGATATTGATGCAGCTGCCAGACAATATCATGGATATCCAGATTGATGCCTTCAACCCTTACCTGGCCTGAAAACCGGCTGTCAGTGGCCAGGATGTTATCATCCATGCGGACGCTGAAACACCGCTTGATTTTGGTTTGGTGTACAATGGGAGCAGCTTCCTTGAGCAGCAGATCCTGTGAGATGAGCGTTTCCGCACCGGAGTCGTTCAGTTGATGAAGGATTTCCCGCGGTTTCAGGAGCGGGCTCAGTGGTGTAAAAACCGCCCCTGCCCGCAGGATGCCGAAATAAGCCACCGCATATTGCAGACAGTTCGGCATATGGATCGCCACGCGGTCCCCTTTGCGAATACCCATATGGAGCAGGGTGGCCGCGAACCTGAGGCTCAGGTCTGCCAGTTGAGCGTAGGTTAGACGCATCTCCTTGTAAATAATCGCAGTCCGGTCTGGAACCCGGTGGGCCGTCTGATCGAGTATGTCGTAAACCGGAATCTCAGGATAGATCAGGTTCTTTGGCCAGCCTGCAGGCCAGGCTTTATCATTTTTTTGACCCATACATCTCTTTAATCAAGTCATTAAAAGCCTGAGCCACAAAAGACCGCTTGACCTTCATGGTGGGGGTGATCTCTCCATCTTCGAAGGAGAGCATCTTTGGCAGAATTTTGAACTTTTTAATCTTTTCCACATTGGACAAGGTCACGTTCACCTTATCCACTTCCTGCTGGATCAGCTTATTGACCTCTTTTGTCTGTGTCAGATCCCTGTAAGTAGAGTACTGGATTTTGTTTTCAAGTGCATATTGGCTGACATTATCTTCATCAATCATAATCAGACAGACCAGATACTTTTGTCTGTCACCCATGACTACAGCATCGTTAATATAGGGGCTGACCTTCAGCTTGTTTTCAATATATTGGGGCGCAATATTCTTACCACCTGCTGTAACGATGATATCTTTTTTGCGGTCCGTAAT
>Ga0180009_10003232_pt1 | contig 18633 bp, 13 predicted proteins | sample OS_PC_MetaG_FD_123537 | JGI IMG/M metagenome (GOLD analysis project Ga0180009, IMG submission 123537) | Groundwater microbial communities from the Aspo Hard Rock Laboratory (HRL) deep subsurface site, Sweden - OS_PC_MetaG | ecosystem: Environmental > Aquatic > Deep subsurface > Groundwater... | reverse complement strand
TTTTTTGATCTCACGCGCTGGTCGCGCTCCGATGGGGCGGCGCTCTTTCCGCCAACACTCGGCGAGCCGGTGTTGGCTGCGCCGGCCCGCCTTGCTCCCGGGCCGTTCCGGCCTGGCCGGCTGGTCGAACCACCCGGCGTTAACGCAGTTGTGTGTTTGGCCGACTTGACGGCATGAATCGTTAAGCTCATGTGTTTAGCGTCGAAACTCTGTTTTGGAACGATACGGCCGGTATGGGCAAACTGAGAAAACCAGTCGCCTACCTGTGCGCGCTCCTCCTCTCCTGGATGAGCGTCGTATCCGGCGTCGTGCCCGTCTCCGCGCAGATCCATACTCACGCCGAGGTCTCCGACCCGCAGGCCCGCGTGGCCGTGCCGTCCATGCATACCCACCATCAGTCTTCGCCAATTGGCGACGCGGAACCGAGGGCGGCGACCGGCTCTAGCGACCATCAGCAGGCCTGCATTGAAACCTGCCTTTCGACGATCGCGGCAAAGCTGGTGCCGACGCTGACGGCAGCACAGAAGCCGCAGCCCCTCAAAATCAAAATAGACTGGCCGCGCCCATCCCTGTACGGCCTGACCGCCGGTGTCTTCCGAGCCGCCAACTGGCCGACCGGGCCGCCTGGGGATAATCACCGCCTCGGCAGCGGCACGGAGCGCCTCGTCGCGCTCAACGCGCGGCTGCGCAACTAGACCCGCCTCAAAGAACCGATGGACCGCCGTTCGCCTGAATGGCGGCGTTTGGCTATGCCCGCCTGCGAATTGCGGGGAGCCCGGACAGGCTTTGAGGACTCCAGAAATGAAAATGACCCAATCCGTTGCGATGCCCGCCTCGGCCATTCTTGCCGCCGTGCTGACGCTCATTTCGCTCACCGTTCCGGCACCGGCGGCTGGGGCACCGGCGCAGTCGATCGCCAAACAGGACGGCGCGCAAAAAGGCGACGTCAAATGGACGTGCCCGATGCATCTGCACTACATCGCCGATGACTTTGGAACTTGCCCCATCTGCGGAATGGATCTCGTCAAGGTCGACCCCGGCGCCGGGGCGGCCGTGCCGGCCGATGGGGCGCAGCGCACAACAATCGTCATCGCTCCGGAGACGATGCAGACCATGGGGGTGCGTATCGCCAAGGCCGAGAAGTCGAACTTCGGGCGCATCGTCCGCAGCTATGGCCGGATCGCCGAGAACGAGCGGCTGCAGACGGAGATGTCGGCGCGCACCGAAGGGTGGATCGAGGATCTCAAAATCCGTGCGGTAGGCGACCAGGTCAAGGAGGGCGACCTTCTCTTCTCGATGTATGCGCCCGAGTTCATCGTTTCCCAAAGGGACTATCTCGATGCGCTGAAGGGCAACAGCCGGCAGCGTATTCAATCGATCAAGACACGGCTGAAGGCGTTCGGCATGCAGGAGCGCGCCATCGAGGAACTTGAAAAGAGGCGCGAAGAACTGGAGTTCGTTCCCTTCTATGCCGACCGCGACGGGACGGTCGCCATGATCGAACTCAGGCCCGGCAGCTACGTCAATCGCGGCACGATGCTGACGCGCATCCAGGACTATTCGCAGGTCTGGCTGATGGTGAGCGTGTCGGAAAAGGACCTGAGTTTCATCGCGCCTGGCACGGCGGCCCGCGTGACCTTTCCAAACATTCCCGGCCGCGAGGTCTTCGCCAAGGTCGAGTACGTCTACCCGACGGTCGATGCGAAGACGCGAACCGGTCAAGTGCGTCTCGTGCTCGAAAACGCGGACGGTCAGCTTCGCCCCGGAGCCTTTGCGGATGTCGCCTTCGAAGTCGGCGCCGAGATGCGGCTGGCGGTTCCCTCCGAAGCGATTCTGAACAGCGGCGGGGCGCGCTATGTCGTCGCCTCGCTTGGCGGGGGACGTTTCGAACCGCGCGCGGTCAGCACGGGCGTCACTGCGGGACCGTGGACGGAAATCTCCGGCGAAATCGAAGCAGGCGACGACATCGTCGTCTCGGGACAGTTCCTGATCGATTCGGAAAGCGCGCTGCGCGAGAGCTTCCGCAAGCTGGAGCGGCTGCAACTGCCGCTGGCGCTCATCAAGCTCGATGCGACGCAGCTCGCCATGCTCGATCACATGGTCGATGCAGCGCTCTATCTGCACGAAGCCTTGATCGACGGCTATGAAGTCGAACCGAAGTTCCTCGAACCGGCGCTCGAAATCAAGGCGCTGCTGTGGCCGAAGTTCCAGCACACGCAGCTGGCGTTCGTGCTTGAAGATGCCGCCAAGGCTATCGAAAAAGCCAAGTCGGCGCAGACCGACAGCGAGACCCGGGCGGCCCTTGCCGAACTCGTCGACGCACTCGAACCGTGGCTGCGGGAAGGTGCACCCCGGCACTACGCGGAAAAAAAGCTGCTGCTGCTCCACGACGCCGAAAGCGACCGCAAATGGCTGCAAATGGCCGGCAAACCGGCCAATCCCTACGGAGACGGGGCCGCCGAAGCGATGCCGTGGCCTGAGCCTCGGCCTGAAAACGCGGAGAGCGCGGCAGCAAGTGCCGCAACCCCAGCGGCGGACCCGGCCCCGCAGCCGGCCATACCCGGCCACCAGCATTAAGCGTCATCGCCAAGGGGATAAAGCATGTCCACAATCGAACTCGGCAATGACCCGACCAAGTCCGCAGTTGCCGGAATCATCGACTGGTCGGTGAGAAACCAGCTGCTTGTGCTGGTCGCTGCACTGGCACTCGTCGTCATGGGGTGGCTGGCGATCGAAAAGACGCCGCTGGACGCCATTCCCGACCTGACCGACACGCAGGTGATCATCCGTACCGAATTTTCCGGACAGTCACCGCAGATCGTCGAGGATCTTGTCACCTACCCGTTGTCGACGACGCTTCTCGGGCTGCCGAAGACAAAGGCCGTGCGCGGGTTCTCGTTGTTCGGGACGAGCTTCGTCTACGTCATTTTCGACGACCACGTGGATCAATACTGGGCCCGCTCGCGGGTGGTCGAAGCCTTGTCTTCGACATCCGCGTCGCTGCCCGCCAATGCTGTTCCCCAGATCGGACCGGACGCGACAGGGGTCGGCTGGATCTATCAATACGCGCTGGTCGACAAAAGCGGGAAACACGATCTCGCCCAATTGCGCTCGCTGCAGGACTGGTTCCTGAAATTCGAGCTGGCGACAGTGCGCGGCGTTTCGGAAGTCGCCTCCGTCGGCGGCTTCGTGAAAGAATACCAGGTGCTTGTCGACCCCAACCGGCTGCGCGCCTACGACATCCCACTGTCGCGGATCAACGAGGCGGTTCGGGCCGCTTCGAGCGAAGTCGGCGGGCGCGTCCTCGAGCAGGCGGAGACCGAACTGATCATCCGCTCGACGGGCTACATCCAGAACCTGCAGCAGCTCAAGGATGTCGTCGTGTCTTCGGACAGCGGCACGCCCGTCGTCCTGTCGGATATCGCCAACGTGATCGAGGGCCCGGAACTGCGGCGCGGCGTCACCGAACTCAACGGCGAGGGTGAAGTCGTCAGCGGCATCATCGTGATGCGCTCGGGCGAAAATGCGCTGACCGTCATCGATGCCGTGAAGAAGAAGATCGAGTCGCTGCGCACGAGCCTGCCGGAAGGCGTCGAGATCGTCACGGTCTACGACCGCGCCCCGCTGATCGAAGGCGCGGTCGATTACCTCACGCACAAGCTGATCGAAGAGGGCATCGTCGTCGCCCTGGTGTGCTTCGTCTTCCTGCTCCACGTGCGCTCGGCCTTCGTGGCGATCATCACGCTGCCGCTCGGGGTCATGGCCGCATTCATCGTCATGGCGGAGCAGGGGATCACGGCCAACATCATGTCGCTTGGCGGCATCGCGATCGCCATCGGCGCGATGGTCGATGCGTCGATCGTGATGGTCGAAAATGCGCACCGCAAGCTGTCGACGATGCCGGCGACAGCGACGGCGGACGAGCGGCGGGAAGCGGTGATCCTGGCGGCCAAGGAAGTCGGGCCGGGGCTGTTCTTTTCGCTGCTCATCATCACCGTTTCGTTCCTGCCGGTGTTCGCGCTGACGGGGCAGAGCTTCCGGCTGTTCGCGCCACTCGCCTACACCAAGACCTATGCGATGGCATTCGCGGCCGTGCTGTCGGTGACGCTCGTTCCGGTGCTGATGATCTGGCTGATACGCGGGCGCGTGCTCAAGGAAATGCAAAATCCGGTGAACTGGATCTTCGTTGCCGGGTACAAGCCGCTCCTCAGGTTGGCGATGAAGGCACGGTGGCCCGTGCTTGTCGCGACGCTCGCGGCAGTCGCATCCATCGCCATTCCGATTTCGAAGACGGGCAGCGAATTCATGCCGGCGCTTTATGAGGGAGAGCTGCTCTACATGCCGACGACGCTTCCCGGCGTCTCCATCACCAAGGCCAAGGAAATCCTGGCGCAGACCAACCGGCTGATCTCCACGGTGCCGGAAGTCGAGCGCGTGTTCGGCAAGCTCGGGCGTGCCGACAGCGCCACCGACCCGGCGCCGATCTCGATGATCGAAACCTGGATCAAGCTGAAGCCGCGCGAAACCTGGCGGCCGGGCCTGACAAAAAAGACGCTGGTCGAAGAGCTCGACAGCCGCACCAAAATTCCCGGTCTCGTCAACTCCTGGGGGTATCCGATCAAGATCCGGATGGACATGATCTCGACCGGCATCCGGACGCCGATCGGCATCAAGATCTCGGGCGACAACCTGGCAACGATCGAGCGGGTGGCACTGGCCGTCGAAGGGGCCGTGAAAAACGTTCCCGGAACGCGCTCGGCCTTCGCCGACCGGGTCCAGGGCGGCAAATACATCGAGATCCAGCCGAACCGGCGCGAACTTGCCCGCCGCAACATCGACCTTGCCGTTTTCCAGACGGTCATTCAGACGACGCTCGGCGGGATGAAGCTTGCCGAAAGCGTGCAGGGGCGCGAGCGCTACGACATCATCCTGCGCTACGACCGGTCCTACCGCGAGTCGGCGGGTCAGATCGGCGAGATCCTTGTGCCGACACCTGAGGGCCAGCACATCCCGCTGGCCGAACTTTCCGACATCGTCTTCACCGACGGGCCGCCGATGATCCGGTCGGAAAACGCACGCCTGTCGGGCTGGGTGTTCGTGGACATCACCGATCGCGACATCGGCGGCTATGTCGCGGAGGCGCAGCAGGCGATATTGCAGTCCGTCGAATTGCCGCCGGGCTACGCGATTTCGTGGTCAGGGCAGTTCGAGCAGCTCGAGGAGGCGAACCGGCGCCTGCAAGTCGCAGTGCCGAGCGTCGTCCTCGTCATCTTCATGCTGCTGATGCTGCATTTCGGCAGGCTCGACCGCACGCTCATCATCATGCTGTCGCTGCCCTTCGGGCTGATCGGCGGGCTGTGGGCGGTCTATCTTGCGGGCTACAACATGTCGGTTGCGGTTGCCGTCGGCTTCATCGCGCTGGGCGGGATCGCCGTCGAAACGGCGGTCGTCATGCTGCTCTATATCGACAGCCAAGTGCGCGAACATCCACCAGGGTCGTTTGCCGAGCTGGAGGAGGCGGTCATGGCGGGGGCGGCCATGCGCGTGCGCCCGAAACTGATGACGGTGCTGACCATCGTTGCCGGCCTCGCGCCGATCTTCTTCACCGAGGGCCTCGGATCCGACGTGATGCGCCGCATCGCGCTGCCGATGCTGGGCGGCATGGCCTCGACGACGGTCTTGACGCTGTTCGTCATTCCCATCGTCTATCTGATCTGGGAGGGGCGACGGTATCGGGGGCAGCGCGGCGCAAACCGCGCGAAAGCCGACGAAAGAGTTGCAGCAGCATGAGACATTATTGAAGGTCCACCACCTGGCTGCCGGTGTGCTGCATTCCTTGCTGCAAAATCGTCGATCGACCGGACCACCGAGCGGCCGAACAACAGGAGAGGAAGATGAAGAAGCTTGTCGCGATGGCCGCACTTGCCATGGCCGTATTTGCGCTAACGGCGAGCGCGGAAGAAAAGGCGATGGATCACGGGGAGATGAAGTCGGTCGAGACGGTGCCGGGGGAAACGGAAGCGGGCGGCGTTGGCGTCATCAATTCCGTCGATGCCGACAAGGGCACGGTCAACATCACCCACGAACCGATGCCGGAACTCGGCTGGCCGACGATGACGATGGATCTTCCGGTCACGAAGAAAGTGGACCTCGGCGGCATCAAGGCCGGCGAGAAAGTCGATTTCCGCATCAAGCTCGGGCGCGACAAGCAGTATCGCGTCATCGAGATGAAGGCCGCCAAGTAGGCGTGGAATACAGGCCGCACGTGAGCGCTGCGCAGGCAGGCAAGTCACGTTCCCTGGCCAACAAGATAACCGCGCCGGCTCACGCGGCCGACTGCGCGTTGCGACGCGCGGACTGGGCGGCGGTGCGGATGGCGCGGATGTTGTCGCCATAGACGCCGGGATTGGCGAGGCTGCCGCCCTTGAAAACGGCGGAACCGGCGACGAGCACGTCGGCTCCAGCAGCGGCCACGAGCGGAGCTGTTTCGGCCGTCACGCCGCCGTCGATCTCGATATGGATCGGCCGGTCGCCGATCATCTCGCGCAGGCGTGCAACCTTGCCGATCATGGCGTGGATGAAGCTCTGGCCGCCGAAGCCCGGGTTGACGGTCATGACGCAAACGAGATCGATGCGATCGAGGACGTGGGCGATCGTTTCTGCCGGAGTCGCCGGGTTGAGGGCGACGCCGACGCGGCAGCCGGCTGCCCGGATTGCTTGCAGCGTGCGGTCGAGATGCGAACCTGCTTCGACATGGGCGGTGAGAATGTCGGCGCCGGCCTGCGCGAAGGCCTCGATGTAGGGATCGACCGGCGCGATCATAAGGTGCACGTCCATGACCGTCTTGACGTGCGGGCGGATCGCCTTGCAGGTCTGCGGGCCGAAGGTGATGTTGGGCACGAAATGGCCATCCATCACGTCGACATGAACCCAATCGCAGCCCTGTTGCTCGATCGCCCGGCATTCGGCGCCGAAGTTGGCGAAATCGGCCGACAGGATCGAGGGCGCGATTTTGATATCGCGGTTGAATTTTCCCGGGGCGCCCATTGCGGATCTCCTCGACAGTCCATCGGCCGGACCGTGCGTTCGATACCAGCCGGCCGGCTATTTCAACCTACCACCATATAGGTGTCGGGCGGTTGGATCACAGGTCGCCGGTCAACGCAAATCGGAACGGCGTCGTTTCCCCATCCGGAGATCGGTCCAATCGGCTCAACGTGGAATTTCTGACGTGTGAAGAGTTGCCGATACCAATTTGCTGCATTTTAATCCTTCGTCGTCATATCCATGCCGCGTTCGCAATAAATGTTTGTCAGGACAGGAGCAAATGCATAATAACTGAACTGGGGACGATCGGGGGGTGGTCAGCACCGGGCTCAAGTACGGGAACGACCATGGATTTTCTACGACTCCGAAGCTGTCCCTCTATGCAGCCGGCGCGGCCTGTAGCACAGGTTTGCGTGGCGGTTGCCGGAGCCGACGGTGCGCGCAGTATGAGTTTACGTCACACCGCCACAACTTGGGGGTTTGCGGCGGCCGATCCGCCGCGCGGCAGGTTTCCTGCGATCTCATTAACCTTTCCGTCCGGCCCGGAAAACATCCTGGGCGGGCTTTGGTCGAACAGCTTCGTCGCTGCCATTGGGCGCTCCTTGGACGCGACCCAGGCGCGCAGCAGAACCGACCACAGGTTTATCAGGCGGTCCGGCACCACCGGTGACGTCGGCGAACTTGCAGCAGCGTTCGGTGCCGGTTCAGTGGAGGTCGTGACCGAACAGTGACAACGAAAAGCATCCATATCATCGCCGATCCAGCGCATCCGGAAGGGGGTCATGCGGTCATCCGAATCGATGGCGTCTGGCTCTTGCATGCCCGCGCAACGTTCCGGATCGAGCCGCTCGACAACTCGATCGATGCCGAGGACCTGCGGGACTGGCCACGCGGCGACCAGGTTCCGCTCGATGTGAGGACAACGGCGCGCGGCATCGAATTGGTGGTGGGACCCGCAGTCGTCGACGCCATCGATCTCAATCCAGGCGCGGCGGTTCGCGTCAGCGTTCCAGCCGCGCAAATCCTTGCTGCAAAGGCGGTTTGGCCAGACGTGCGCACAAGCGGCACGAAACCGCGCGCTGCCAAGTTGGCCGCGAACGGTTCGGCGCGGGACGCAAGGAAGCCAAACGGACTGGCACGGTTGCAGGATCCGCGATCGCATTCAGCAAGGCACGCGGGGTGGAACAAGGCCATGGCGGCCGACGCCGGCGAGCGCGTCACGCCGGGCAAGCCGAGTGATGCGGCGGCGGGCGAAGAGGGAGTGCCGCAACGTTCCGCGAGCCGCGATCTGCAACCTGGCCGGCAGTCCACCGATATCGCCTTGCATCGGGAAACACCCTCGACCAGCTTGTTGTCGAGGCTTTCGCCGATGACCGCCTTTACGGCCGGTCTCATTGCTACCAGCGTCGTCCTCATAGTCGCATTGTTCAATGTCGCGCCGGAAACGACAGCGCGGAAAGAGCCGAGCCTGAGCGAGATCTTCAGGGTCGGGGATACGTCGCCGCGGGGTATCGACGCGCGTAGCTTCAACCGCGACGACGCCATCTTGCTGGCCAACCAATTCGTGCACGGCATCGAGCGCAGTCCGGATACCGAGGAGGGCGCGTTCTGGCTGCGAAAAGCGCTCTCGCTGAAACTTTCCAACGAGCAGATGACGTGGGCGCTGACGCAGCTTGGAACGATGTACGCCACTGCTGCGCCGGCGGAAGCTGCCGGCAATACGCCCGACTACCAGTCGGCTCGCCTGCTGTGGGAGATGGCCGGCGCGAATGGCGACCCTATCTCGTTGTGCTTTGTCGGCCGGCTCTACGAATACGGGCTTGGGGTAGCCCCGAACCCATCAACGGCCAGGGCGAACTATGAAAGGGCGCAGACCCTTGGCGGCTGTCCGCAGCTCGATGCAGCGCTTGCCAGAGTGGGGAAGTAATGTCGCCGACGCGAGTCCTTGAAGCATTCCTGATCGGTGCCTTGCTCGTCGTAGGTTCGGCGGTGGCGCTGACGCAGACCACCGGCGGCGCGGGTAGTGGCGCGCCTGACTTCGTCGATAAGCGTCAGGCGCCGGGGCTGGAGGAAAAGGCCCGCGAGGAGGCCGCCAGGCTTGCTGCGGAAGAAGAGCGGCGGCGGTTGGTGGAAGAAGCCGAAGCGCTGCGCCGGAAAGTCGAGGAGACCCAGGCCAAAGCCGAAGTCGAGCGCCAGCGGCTTGCCGAGGAAGCCGAAGCGCTGCGCAAGGCGGCCGACGAGGCAAGGCGCAAGGCCGAAGCCGAGCGGCTGAAGCGCGAGGCAGCGCAAAAAGCAGCCCAGGAGGCTGCCAAGGCCGAGCTCGAGCGCGAAGAGACCGCCCGCAGAGAAGCGGCGGCAGCGGCGGAGCGCAGGCAGGCCGAAGCGGAAGCCGAAGCCGCAAAGCGGGCCGCCGAAGCTGAACAGGAGAGACAGGCCGCCGAACGTGAAGCCGCACGCCGCCGTGCCGAAGCCGAGGCGGAAGCCCGCAAGCAGGCGGAAGCCGACGCCGCAAAGCGGGCCGCCGAAGCCGAACAGGAGAGACGGGCCGCCGAACGTGAAGCCGCACGCCGCCGTGCCGAAGCCGAGGCGGAAGCCCGCAAGGAGGCGGAAGCAGACGCCGCAAAACGGGCGGCCGAAGCCGAACAGGAGAGACAGGCCGCCGAACGGGCCAGACGGGCTGCCGAACAGGCAAAGCAGGCGGCCGATGAAGAAGCGGCCCGTCGCAGCACCGATGCGGCCGACAAGTGCAAAGGCGGAACGCCCCCTGAGATCGCCAGTCGCGCCGATGCGGGCGGATCGATGCGAATCGACATTCGCGCCGACTGTCAGAACGGCAAGCGGTTCTCGATCACCTATGGACCCTATAAGTTCGTTCGGGCCTTCGACGAGCGCGGACGGGCAAGCTTTTCACTCGACCTGTTCATGGGAACCCGGCAACCCATTGCACTGGTCCTGGAGGGCGGCGAAAAAATGCCAATCGAACCGCCGAACGTCGACTTCAGCGGGCTGTCGAAGGTCGCGATCGCCTGGAAGGCTCCGGTCAATCTCGATCTCCATGCACTCGAATATCTCGCAACACTCGGGGGAGAGGGCCACATCCGGGCCGGCGCCGGCTCATCGTTCGAAACTGCCCGCGCGATGACCGCACAGGGCAAGGGCCGCGGCTACATGAGCAGCATCGCCGGCAACGAGCCATCCGGCGACAAAGTCGAGGTCTATACGTTGTTGCGCGCTCCGGGACAGCGTTCGGGAGTTGTGACCACGCTTGTCGACTACGAGACGCGAGGGGATCTCCCGGCGGGCGACGCGTGCGGCGAGCGGCCGCTGGCCGCGATACCCTTCGAGGTCATCGAACTTTCGCCGCGTGGCGAGTTCAGCGTGGAAAAGCGGCAGATCAGCCCGGAGGTCTGCGGACAAGCACTCACTCAATCGGAACGATTCAATCCCGACACGATAGATGACCTGCAGATCAGGCGTTGACCCGCACGGATGCGGAGAGCGCCATACGACAACACTGGATGGGGAGACAACGATGAGCCTGGTTGAGCGAGTAAGGCTAGTGCTGGGGATCGCCATCGCCGGAATCGGACTGTGGGCCGGACTCGTCCAGGCCGCCGAGGTGAAGCTGGAATTAAAGGGCGGCGGCTTTGAGATCACCGGTGACCTGAAGGTCTACGACGGCAAGAAATACATCGTCGAATCGCCAGTATTCGGCCTGATGACAATCGACAGCAACCGGTTCGATTGCGTCAGCACGAACTGCCCGACGGCACCGACCGTCAACCCCGAATTCATCGGCAGCCCGCAAGCTCCGCTTGGAAACCTCGGGACGACGAGCTGGATGGGAGGCAGCGGAATCGGCACCAACTTCATGCCGGAACTGGTCAAGTCGTATGCCTCGACGCGCGGGTTCACCGTCCGGCAGACAATCGGGACCGATAACCGGGATCTCATCTTCACGCTCGAAGACAAGGCCGGAAAAGAGGTCGGAACATTCAACGTGATGCGCCGCGGCGTCAGCCAGGGATATCGCGACCTGATCGACGACAAGGTGGAACTCGTGTGGACCAGCGCCCGCATGACGGACGCCCAGCAGACGGAATTCACGGCCGCAGGCGGCGGCCAGATGCGCGTTGATGGCAACGAGCACGTTTTCGCACTCGACTCGATGGTGGCGCTGGTTTCTCCCGACAACCCCGCGGTCTCGATTTCAATCGACAACCTCGCAGCAATCTATGCTGGGCGCATTACGGATTGGGCGCAGCTCGGCCTCCCGCCGGGCAAGATCAACGTCTACGCCCCCGTCGACGGCATGGGGCTTCTCATGCATTTCAACAACACGATCCTGTCGCCGCGCGGTTTGACGTTGACGCCGGACGCCTTCCGCCTTGGAACGGTGGTCGAGTGGTCCGACAAGGTTGCCTTGGACCCGAACGGCATCAGCTTCAACTTCATCGGCTATATTCGCAACGCCAAGGCCTTGAACATCTCGACCGACTGCGGCCTCATCACCCGGCCAACCTACTTCTCGGCAAAGACAGAGGAATTCCCGCTTTCACGGCGCCTCTACCTTTATACGAATGGCCGTCCGAAATCGTTACTGGGGCGCGAGCTTCTCAATCATGCGCTTTCTCCAGAGATTCAATCGGTACTGAAGGCGGCCAACTTCGTCGATCAGGAACCTGAGCTTTTGGGTTTCAAGGAACAGGGCGCACGGATCGCCTACGCGCTGAATGCGGCGGCCGAAGACTTCGACATCGAGGCAATGCGCAGCCTCATTACCGATATCGCGCCGGCCGAACGCCTTTCGACGACACTGAGATTCGTGGTCGGCTCGTTCACGCTCGACCCCAAGGCGCTGCAGGACGTCCAGCGTCTCGCCCAACTTCTGCAGAAGCCGGAATTCAAGAACCGGCAGGTCATGCTCCTGGGATTTGCAGATGCCGTCGGCGGATATCCTTCCAATCTGAAGCTGTCGCAGAGCCGGGCCAAAGCCGTCGAGGCCGCCTTGCGCAACTCCGGATACTCCGGTGCAATTACCAAGGGCTATAGCGAACTGGCGCCCGTTGCCTGCAACGACACGCCCGAGAACCGCGAATTCAACAGACGCGTCGAAGTGTGGATCAAGTGAGCCTCAGGAGTGCAGGTGCTCCAGGGAGACGCGGATCAGATCGGCGGTGCGCTGAAGGCCGAGCTTGTTCTTGATCAGGCTGCAGGTGTTGGCCACCGTCTTGTAGGAGACGCCGAGTGTTTCGGCGATCGCGGTCAGGCTCTTGCCATCGCCCAGGAGACGCAGGATTTCGACTTCGCGGGTGGTCAACTGATGCAGCGGGTCCTCGCCGTCGAATTGCCCGATGGCAAGCTTTGAAGCCAGATCGGCCTCGATGTAATGGCGGCCCTCGGAGACCTGCTTGACGGCGGCGACCAGTTCGTCGGCGCTGGCGCTCTTGGTGACGTAGCCTCTGGCGCCGAGCTTCAAGGCGCGGGCGGCGTAGATCGGTTCGGAGTGCATCGTGAAAACGATGACGCGCGCCTTCTTGTCTTCGAGGATCAGGCGGCGCAGCAGCTCCAGCCCGCCGACACCTTCCATGTTGAGATCGAGCAGAACGAGATCGGGTTTTTCGGACCGGAACAATCCAAGCGTCTCGTGACCCGTTTGCGCTTCCAGGATCTCCGCGCCCTCGATGCCTTCGAGAAGGCGACGGACGCCGGCACGAACGACGGAATGGTCGTCGACGAGAAGTATCTTAAGCTTGCGCATTCAAAATTGTCCTTTTCACAGATTGATCGCTCTTTCGCGAATCGTTACCGGCGGTCCGACGGACGGGCAGCCACGCGCGCACGACGACACCTGGCGCGCCGGTTCTCGGACCGACCTCGAATTCGCCGGCAAGAGCCTCGACGCGCTCGCGCATCCCGGCGATGCCGAAGCCCGAACCGCTGCCGGCGCTTGCACCCTCGAAGCCCTGACCATCATCCCTGACCTCGACGAGGACACCTTCGTCGCTTTCGTCGATCTCGATCTCGACGCGCGTGGGGCGGCCATGGCGCATGGCGTTGCTCAGCGATTCCTGCACGATGCGAAACACGGCCTGATCGATCGCAGCGCCGAGCGAATATTCGGGTGCGTCGATTTTGAACGCGACGGCTGGATAGCGCGCCTGCCAGAATTCGATGAGATTGTCGACGGCATCGAGCAGGCCGACGTCGACCAAGGCTTGCGAGCGCAGGCGGCCTAGCAGTTCCTTGACGTGACGCTGCATGTGGCCGACCGACTCGCGGATCGTTGCAACGCGCGCGGGTATCTCTGATGTCTTGCCGTTGTCGAAACTATGCGCGATGGAGGCCGCGTCGACATCGACGGAAAACAGGAACGGTCCGATTTCGTCATGGAGATCGCGGGCCAGGTCGGCGCGCTCTTCCTCCTGTACAGCTGCCAGCTGTTCGGTCAGTCGCCGGTTCTTGGCTTCGGTCTCCAGCAGGCGCTCGGACATGGCGTTGAAGCCGCGGTAGACCTGGACGAATTCAGCGGGGCCGATTTCCGGCATCCGTGGGACGTCGGAGGACTTGTAAATTGCGTCGAGGGCGGTCGCCAACGAATCTAGCGGTCCCAGAGCGCGGTTCAACAGCCAGTAGACGCATCCCAGAACAAGGCCGCACAGCAGCCCGAGGATGGTCAACGTCTTCCAAATGTCGTCCCAGACTTCGCCGATCTCGTTGCGCGAATCGGTCTGCAACATGAATCTGCCCAGGCCGTCGAAGGCTGGCGGAAGTTCAACCTGCACGGTCCGCTCGGGCTGGTGTAATATGTCGTGGAACCAGCCGGGCACGTCGCGGTTTGGCAGTGCTGGAACCGACTCGGCGATGGTGCGCCCGCCGCTATCCTGCCAGATCGCACGCACATGCCGGTCGCCGTTGAAGTCGCCAACAAGCAAGTGCAGGCGGCGGCTCGGGTCGGCCGACTCCTCGGCGTCGTCGACAGCGTTCGCGGCAACCCGCGCACCGACGGCGATGGCTGCCTGCATCTCCGCCTCGACCTTGGAGAGCGCATGCCAGTAGCTGATCGCAGCGCCAAAAAGCAGGGTGATCAGCGCCACCGCGACAATCGAAGCGACTAATGTAGACTTGAGCGACATGCTTGTTCCAAGCGATCAGATGCGAAAAGGCCGGGTTCATTATATCCGATCAACCGCTGCGGCGCGTATGCGTTTGCGTATTTCAGTCAATTCGGGATGATCGCCCGCACTGCGGCGGGAGAAATTCCCAGTGGCGCCAGACGTGCTGCCGATTCGAAGTCCCCGGCAAGGACCTGCTGCTACCTCTCAGGGTATCGGCGGGATATGTTCTGGCGGTTCTATTTCTTCAACGGAGAGATGACCGATGTCGACGAGGCCGTCATCGCGACAACCAGATAGGGCTCTCATTGGCGTACTCAAAGACGCAGGCCTGATCGAAAGCCTCGGCGAGACGACGTTCGAACCTCTCACCGGCGGCGTCTCCTCGGAGATCTGGAAAGTGGAAACGAGCGATCTGACGTTCTGCGTGAAACGGGCACTGAAGCAGCTCAACGTCACAGCGCTGTGGCTGGCGCCTGTCGAACGCAACCGTTTCGAAGTCGCCTGGTTCCGGACTGCCAATGGTATCGTCCCGGGATCGACGCCACGCGTGTTGTTCGATGACGACGAAGCGAATTGGTTTGCGATGGAATATCTGCAACCGGGCGATCATGCCGTATGGAAAAGCGAGCTGCTGGACGGTCGCGTACAGCCGGCAATCGCAGCCGAGGTGGGCCGGCGGCTTGCCGCCATACACGCTGGAACGGCCGGCTCGGCGGAGGTGGCGGTGCAATTCCCGCGAACGGACATTTTCCAGGCCATCCGCCTTGAGCCCTACCTGGAGGCGACGGCTGAACGGCATCAGGATATCGCGCCCAATTTGTACGAGCTGAGCCGGCGAACGGCTGGAACAAGGCTGGCGATGATCCATGGCGACGTCAGCCCGAAAAACATTCTCATCGGCCCCAACGGGCCGGTCTTTCTCGATGCGGAGTGCGCCACGATCGGAGACCCCGCATTCGATCTGGCGTTCTGCCTCAACCATTTCCTATTGAAATGCCTCTCGAACGAGAGTGCGCAGCCTGCCTATGCGGCCTCTTTCCAGGCGATGGCATCAGGCTATCTCGGCGGAGTGGAGTGGGAGGAAGCCGACGTCCTCGAGAGGCGGGCGGCCAGCTTGTTGCCGGGTTTATTTCTGGCCCGCATCGATGGGAAATCACCGGTCGAATACGTTACCGAAGAAGACGATAAACGGAAGGTGCGGCGCTGCGCTCGCGGCCTCATCAAAGCTCCACCTTCGCGCCTCGAAGAAGTTATTGCGGCGTGGCAACGGGAACTTGCTTCATGACTGCTGAAATCATCGCCGTGAAAGGCCGCCGCGTGTGGGATTCGCGGGGGCGACCCACGGTCGAAGCGGAGGTGCACCTGTCGGGCGGGGCCTGCGGACGCGCCATAGCGCCAGCGGGCGCCTCGGTGGGCAGCGGCGAAGCCGTCGACAAGCGCGACGGCGGCCGGGCTTTCGGCGGCTACGACGTGCTGCTGGCGGTCGCAGCCGTCAACGGGGAAATCGCCGAAGCGCTGATTGGCCATGATGCCCGCGATCAGGCTGTCGCCGATGCGTTGATGATCGCGTGCGACGGCACCGTGGACAAGAGCAGGCTTGGCGGCAACGCCATGGTTGCAACCTCCATGGCCATTGCCCACGCCGCCGCGTGCGCCGAAAACATGCCCTTGTGGCGGTACCTCGCGAAGGGCTGCGACGAGATTTTCCTGCCCTTGCCCGAGGTTCAGATATTTGGCGGCGGCGCCCATGCCGGGCGGCGCGTGGACGTGCAGGACTTCATGGTGGTGGCTGTCGGTGCACGCACCTATGAGCAATCGCTGGAGTGGACAGCGGAAGTCTACCGCGCCGCCGGAACGCTGATGAGCGAGGCCGGATTGATGCAGGGCGTGGCCGACGAAGGCGGGTTCTGGCCGGCGTTCGGCTCGAATGAGCAAGCTCTCGATTTCCTGGTGCGCGCCATCGAACTGGCAGGGTTCGCTCCGGGTGACGAAGTTGCCATCTCGCTCGATATCGCAGCGAGCGACTTCGGCCGCGGCGGCCGCTACCGGCTTGCGGCCGACGACCGGGAAGTCGATTCCGACGGCTTGAGCGAAATGCTGCTATCATGGCTGGCGCGCTACCCGATCATCGCCATCGAAGATCCGCTCGGTGAAGACGATCCAGAGGCCATGGCGAGATTTACGGCGGCCGCCGGCGAGGGAATCCAAATCGTATGTGATGATTTCATTTGCACGTCGGCTGGCAAAATCGAAGCCGCCGCCGCCATTAGGGCCGGCAACACCGCATTGATCAAGCCGAACCAGGCGGGAACGCTGACGGAAACGAAGGCGGCGCTCGATGCTGCTAGGTTGGCCGGATGGGGAAGCATCGTATCGGCCCGCTCGGGGGAAACCGAGGATGTCACCATCGTTCACCTTGCCGTCGGCTGGGGCGTTAAGCAACTCAAGGTCGGATCTTTCGCCAGGTCGGAACGCATGGCGAAATGGAACGAGGGACTGCGCATTGCCGAAGCGTTGACGCAGGGCGGCGGTGCGCTGCCGGCGCGACAATCCTTTCCCTGGGGGCAGCGCTTATGACCCGATGGGCGCTCGAAACGCCACCTGCAGGCTCGCAGGCGCGTGCAAAATCGCGATAATCTGCGCTTCGGAAGCTGCTTCATCGTCTCACCCCTCGTCAATGGGGGGGGTGTCTAACTCGATCTCTGTGAAATCTCCCAAGGCAGGCCGATGGTTCAAGACACCTTGATCAGACACCAGGCCCCTTGCCCTCGCAAGGCATCTGGGTATATTGCGCGCTTCGCTTCAGATTTTGCGAACGTTGGAGGGGTGGCCGAGTGGTCGAAGGCGCACGCCTGGAAAGTGTGTAGGCGGGGAACCGTCTCGAGGGTTCGAATCCCTCTCCCTCCGCCATAACTTATTGATTCTCAACGATAATTTTTGAATTCCCGACGAGATTCTAACTTGTCCCGGTGTTTCCGCGGTTTACGCGCGGCCAGACTGTGCGACGGGTCGCAGAGACCGCTTTGGTGCCGTTGTCAGGCCGCTGTACCGCCAAAGGTCTCCTATCAGGTTTTCAGTGGTACCGTTGGCGACGGAAGGCATCCCCATGCTGTTGCAGTTCGAGGGGCTGGAACGAAGAATCCACCGTCGCGGGCGACGGCGGGCAGCGGCAGTTTAGCGGCGATCGTGATGCGGTTAGTCGAAACCGAACCGGCGACGTTGCTCTGACCAGCAGCCGGCAAACTGGCCAGTGCTCATCAGCAGAAACGCGCTGAACTCAGGCGGCTGACGTCCTTGCAGGATGGCCTTCGTGATGTCCGGCGCCAGGAAGTTCAGGCGAAACACTCGGGTAAAGTATGACCCGCTGACACCGACTTCGACGGCGAGTTCCCGCATCGATCTGGCATTGCTGTTCATGACCAGACCGTTGAACTGCCGCGCCTGCGCAACGAGTCGCTTAAGGCTGCGGTCCGACGGTCGAGGCGGCCCCGCTCCCAGTGCACCCTGGATCAGCAGCTTGGTTTCCAGGCCGGTCCGTCGCAGGTGAGCCGGCACCGACAGGACTTGAGCTGGTCCTTCTGGCGTTTCCGGCAGCCGCTGGATGTCGAGATCGGGCTTAACAACGCCGGACAGCACTGCGGTACGCATCGCAATATCCAATCTCTCAGCGCGAACGTCGATCCGGGCAATCAGTGCATTCAGGATGGCGCGCTTGTCGGACGCCTGCAGAGCCGGCCAGCGTCGCGCAAGGTCAGAGGCATTCTCGATCAGCGATTTGCGGAAAGCGACCGTCGTGGAGCCGGCGGCTTCGAGCATGGCGGTCTCGTTGTGCAGCATTGGGCACCCTATGCATGGCATACGTCGTAGCGATTGATCTTGCGCGGCACAGGCCCGCCCCAATCTGTGCTTACGAGCACCCAACCTTCAAGCGCGTTGGCAAGCTGGTGGCATTGAAACCGAAAACAGGGAATCTGATCGGCATTGCCGACCATGGCAGTCACCAATAATTTTCATGGTCACCGAGATCGCCTGCGGTCCACGATGGTGGGGTTGGAAAATTCGCATGACTGTCTGGCGGACGGTTGCGGCGGTTCAGACTTGGCCACCGCAACCACCAATCGGCGCACAGACGCCGATTGCATTTTTGCATTCCTGCGATCAGCCTCTCCCATCGTGGTTCGCGCTGAAACTTCGCTCGCCTCTAGCCCGCCTTTCTCACAGGGATGCGCGCCGGCATCGCCCAGGGCGGCGTCACTCGGCAAGGCGGGACGTGAAAAGCGTATCGGGCCATACGGTTGAGCGGCCCGACACAGCCGATGGCCCGCCCCGGACGACCTGAAAGGCGGGGGCCAAATGGCTGACAGCCTGTGTCGTGTCGGAGACGCGCTTCCAGCACGAACCACTTGCCCGTCATGTCGGAGACATGCTTGCAGCATGATGAACCACATCGATCTGCGTGATTCTCCTT
>Ga0180009_10003231_pt1 | contig 18640 bp, 20 predicted proteins | sample OS_PC_MetaG_FD_123537 | JGI IMG/M metagenome (GOLD analysis project Ga0180009, IMG submission 123537) | Groundwater microbial communities from the Aspo Hard Rock Laboratory (HRL) deep subsurface site, Sweden - OS_PC_MetaG | ecosystem: Environmental > Aquatic > Deep subsurface > Groundwater... | reverse complement strand
TGCTGCTGGTCCAACCCGCGGCCCCCTACGCCTGCATAGGGTACCACCAGGACCTGGAGAAGGAGATTGACCAGGAGTACGTAGAGAAGGCGGGCCTACCCGTCATACGGCGGAGCCAGGGCGGCGGAGCCACCTACCTGGACGGCGACCAGGTCTTCTACCAGATCGTTTTCAGAGACAGCAGAGCCCTGCCAAGGAAGGTAGACATCCTCTTCGAGAGGCTCCTCGGCGTCACGGTGGCCGGGTACCGCCGCCTAGGGGTCCCAGCCGAGTTCAAGCCCCTCAACGACGTGGTGGTGGAGGGCCGCAAGATCAGCGGAAACGGCGCGGGGCTCCACGAGACGGCCACCATCCTAGTGGGAAACTGCATCATGGACCTCAACTACGTCCAGATGGCCAGGGTGCTCAGGGTCCCCGACGAGAAGTTCAGGGACAAGATGGCCAAGAGCATGGAGCAGTGGGTAAGCAGCCTCAGACGGGAGCTGGGGGAGAGCCCGCCCCCAAGCAGGATCAAGGAGGTGTACGTCGAGGAGTTCCAGAGGCTACTGGGCGTCAAGCTCGTACCCGGCAAACCCACCGATGAGGAGCACAGAATATTCCGGGACGAGACCACGCCCAGGCACACCAGCAGAGAGTGGCTCAACATGGATGCGCCCCGAAGCAAACCCGGCCGAGCCGTCAAGATCGCCCACGACGTCAAGGTCGTAGAGGCCGACCACAAGGCGGGTAAACTGATAAGACTCAGAGCCGAGGTCAAAGGAACAGAGATACTTGACCTGAGGATCACGGGAGACCTCTTCGTGGTCCCCAAGGAGGCCGTCGCAGAGCTGGAGGCGGCCCTCGTCGGCACCCATCTGGAGGAGAACGAGTTAATGGAGCAGATAACCCGGTTCTACGATGAAAAAAGGCCTGAGAGCCCCGGGGTCGGGCCCAGAGACTATGTGGACGCCTTCATGAAGCTGAGGGCCCACCTCTGACCATAATATTTTAGAGTATTAGTTAAAAAACCGGCGGGGCACCATCATCCCAGGTCCCGCTGTATTAGAAGAGTATTAAGAAAACTACTTCATTATCCTGATCTGGCTGGGCTCCACACCCGCCGCCAGGAGATCGGTTAAGCTCATGGCCTCACCCTCAGCCGCCCTGATCTTCGCCAGGGCGCCCTCGCTGAAGCTGAAGGCCGCCACCTTGACGGCCTTACTGAGGCTGCCCGCGGCCAGCACCTTGCCGGGTACGGCGACCACGTCGCCCTCCTTTGTGTGCCTGTCGATGCTGCTCAGGTTCACGGATACTCTTCTCCGCTTGGACCTGTCCAGCTCCTCTGCCAGGGCCCCCCAGATGGCTTTACCTGTCTTCTCTGAGGCCTTCTCCAGTGCCTGTATTGTGTCTACCAGTTGTCTGTTAGTCATTCCTCTACATCTCCCGCGGATTCCTCATCTTCTCCTCCGCCGCCCTCCTCGTCCTCCTCGTCGTAGTCTCCTGAGCCCAGGCTGTAGAGCTTACCCTCGTCGAGCTCGGGGGTCTCGAAGTCTCTGATCTCGTCGTGGAGCTTCCCGGCCGCCATCTTCTCGGACAGGCCGCTGAGCTTCCGCTTGAGCACCTTGACCGCCTCCTGGACGATGCGCTCCGGCCTAAGGGCCCCGTTGCTCTCCACCGTGAACAGGAACTCGTCTGGCTTCAGGTTGTCCATGATCTCCTGGTGGGTCACTAGGTCACTGCAATTTTTGCAGCTCTCGAATCTCTGGATGTCGATGACCTTGAGTTTGTCGCCCTCCACGGCGGCCGCCGTGGCTCCGCAGGCGTCCACGCACTCCTGCATGGAGGCCTTGTCCTTTCCCGGGATCAGGGCCACGTTCTGGTACACGCACATGCTGGCGGGGCTCCACTTGACGTGTACTTTGCCCTGCCCTAGCTGGGCGTAGGCCTCGAACTTGATGGCTTGGCCGGGAGCTAGCTTCGCCAGGGGTATCCTGGGTGAGGCGGGGGCCACGGAGGCGTCCTCCGAGACAAGGTCTCCGCTGTAGACGGTGACGTTGTCGTCGGTGGCCTCCACGTCCATGGTGAGGACGGCCCTGCACTTGGGGCAGCCAAGCTCCGCGTTGCAGTCGCAGTCCTCCGGCAGCACGTAGACGTCCAGGTTCGTCTTGAGGGGCACCAGCCCTATCCTGTGGGCCAGCACCTCGTCGGGGACCAGGCTGGAGTTGTCGAAGTAGAAGATGTCGTCTATGGTCATGATGGGGACCTCTGAGACCATGGTCCTCCGCAGCGCGTTGGCGAAGGCTACGTCCACGCCCTCCAGCAGGAACCTTATGGTGTCCTCGGTCAGGCTAACTATCTTTGTCTTCAAGGCTTCCCCACCTGTCTCCTATGGCCTTCTTCCTCTTCTGCCACCCGGCTTCCTGGTGCCGTCGTGGGGGATAGGCGTCGTCTCCTCGATCCTGCCGATCCTGAAGCCGCTCCTGGCCAGTATACGGATGGCTGACTGGGCTCCGGGGCCGGGGGTCTTGCTCCCTGTGCCTCCCGGGGCCCGCACCTTGATGTGGATGGCGTTGACGCCCTTGTCCCTGGCTATGTCGGCGATGTGCTGCGCGGCCTTCATGGCGGCGTAGGGGCTGGGCTTGAGCCTGTCGGCCTTGACGAACATGCCGCCGCTGGCTATGCCGAGGGTCTCGGCGCCGGTGAGGTCGGTCATGTGGATTAGGGTGTTGTTGAAGCTGCTAAAGATGTGGACTATGGCCCACCTTTCTCCTTCACTCATTTGGATTTTTCCTCCGCTAGCGTCCCCTCCACCCCCAGCTCCCTCCTGAGGGGATGGTCCGGGCTCCTCATGGGGCTGAACTTGGCGTAGTCCAGGGTCTGCTCGTCCTTGATCCGCACCTGGTAGCTGGGGGAGGTCACCTTCCTGCCGTCGATCTCTATGTGACCGTGGGAGATGAGCTGCCTCGCCTGGAACAGGCTCTGGGCCAACCCTCTCCTTAATATGTAAGTCTGGAGTCTCCGTTCCAGCAGATCCTCGACACTCAGCGTCAGGACGTCCTCAAGGCGGCTGCTCTCCATCACCAGCCCCCTCTTGTAGAGCTTGGCGATCATGTCGGCCTCCCTGACTTCCCTCTCCTCAAGCCCCAGGCTCAGGAGGCCCCTCGCCCTGCCTCGGATGGTGGACAGCTCGGTGTGCGCCTTCCACAGCTCCCTCTTGTTCCTGAGACCATATACGCCTATGATGCGTAGCTCCTCCGTGAGGGCCTCGGTGTCGTAGGGCACCCTGGGGGTGGTAAACCGCTTATGCTTCTTCTTTGGGTCACCCATGGGTCATCTACCTCTGTTGCTGCTGCTGCTGTTTCTTGCTTACGCCCACGCTTCGGCCGGTCCTGCCCGTGGTCTTTGTGTGCTGTCCACGGACCTTGAGGCCGCGGGCGTGGCGCTCGCCCTTCCAGCTCCTAGTCTCCCTCATGAGGTCTACGTCATCCTTGACCCTGAGGTCTAGGTCGGATGCCAGCAGGTGGAGGTCCTTCCCCGTCATGGGGTCCTTACGCCTGTTGAGCATCCAGGTTGGCAGCCCCACGCTGGACGGGTCGTCTATAGCCTCCTCGAGGCGTCTGACGTCCGCGTCGCCTAGGCTGCCGAGTCTCTCAGTAGCGTCAAGCCCCAACTGCTTTACAATGCTGCGAGCGAGTCTGATGCCTACACCCTTAACCTCGGTGATGGCATAGGGCACCATCTTAGTACCATCTATATTGGTGCCGTGGAGCCTGACAATGTAGTTGAATTCTCTGGACATTATGAGATCTCCTTGTCAGTGACTAGGGGTTAGTTGACACATCTTATTAAAACGTTATGTTAGACGGGGCTGAGACATTACCCTTTCCGAGGCGACAGACGGATTATAAAGGGTGCAGCCGCGGCCTAGAAACCCATAACTAGGGCACATCTAAATTCATTTCCATGAGCGTCGAGCTCCCCGAGGCCCATATCTTAGCGGAGCAGATGAGGGGGCGGAGGGTCTGTTCAACGCAGTGAAGGACATAGTTGAGGAGAGGCTGCGGCTTGGGGGTAAGGACGAGTTCGTGGACCTCCACGGCAAGCGCGGAGGCTACTCTCCCAGGATGGGTCCAAATATGAATAGGGGTGTTTGCCCCTTATGCGGCTCTAAGATAGAGGAGATTAAGCACGGAGGGGGCACCGTGTACCTGTACCCCGTGTGCCAGGTCTAGTTGATCTCGATGCTGCCTATGCTGGTCTCCGCGGCGATCTTCACCTGGATCTCCTTGCTCAGGTACCCGTCCGTGGATGCCACCTTCCTTCGACTCTCGTTGATGGTATAGGACATGTTGGGGAGGTCTACGTTTACTGAGCCCAGGCTGGTGCTTAGGTTGATGTCGTAGCCTATGTTGGTGGCCGTTGGTAGTGTGAGGTCTATGGAGCCGTTGCTGGTGTCCAGCGTGTAGTCGCCGCTCTTGGTGGCGGGTATGGTGAGGTCGATGCTGCCGTTGCTGGTGGACAGGTCGACGGTAGAGGCCTCCACCTCCCCGCTTATTCTTCCGTTGCTGGTAGAGCCCCTGATTGTCTCAGCGTACACCTTGTCTATGGTCATTCTACCGTTGCTGGTATGCAGCACCATGTCTCTGCCTGACACGTCTGTGACAACTATCTCCCCGTTGCTGGTGGCTACGTCGAGGTCCAAGACCACGCCTTCGGGAACCTTCGCGCTCACAGTTATGGCGTAGTTGCTCCAGTTATCCTCCGGCACCGTGAACTCCAAGGAAAGCCTCTGGGTGCCAGCCACGTTGTTGTCAGAGAACCATATCTGTACCTTGTCAAGGTTTTCCTGCGCCTGCCTGTCAGAAGTTCCCTTCGCTTTCATTGTCAGGTCAATTTGGTATCCGGGCTGGTCCCAGGTCTCCACTGTGATCCCACCGTTTTTGTTGTCGATCTCAAGGTACAGCTTCTGGAGGTCAACGTCCCCCGTGAGAATTTCTGTCTCCTGTACCCGGTAATTGGAGCCAACTGTACCGAAGCCTTCACCTATGCTCTCAAAGATGGCGAATCCCTGCGTGAAGAACAGTGCTAGGAATAGGCCGCCGATCATGCCCCCAAATAGGCCCTGCAGGGGGTTGCGTCTGCCTCCTTGGGATAAGAAAGCGTTGATGATGATGCCTGCCCCCATGAGGATCAAGACGTAGCTTATGATGTCCAGGGAGGCATCAATGTACCTGAAGAAGTACCAGCCGCCTCCGAGCCCCAGGAGGAAGCCCCCGAAGCCCATTCCTGAGTTACTCATTTCAGTTCACGTTTCTGATACGAGGTGTTGAATAAAACGGTATCCCATTTATTTGAGGAAGCCAGAGATTTTGTGAAGGGGGGTTCTTTTTACAAGGCTCTGGCCCTCAATCAAACCATGAGGGGACAATGTTTTGTTTTACTGTATCCTGAAAGAAGGGGGGGTGGTTACTTGTTGATTACTGGTTCACCGTAGGTCAGAAGCGTTATGGTACTCTTCACGTGCTCCAAGCGCCTAACCCTGTTGAAGACTATCTCCTTGATCCGGTCCATGCTCTCCGCTTCCATCTCGATGATGAGGTCGTAGATACCATAGAGGCTGTGAATCCCTATGATCTCCTTCACGCCTTCGAGAGCCTCAGTGATGGACGCCTCCTGCCCTAACTCTGTGTTTAATAGAACAAACGCCTTCATCTATACCAATATGAATGAATAGGCTCACAAATATCTACTTTTTGCATAATAGAGCGGGTCTACTGTATCTGACTTCACCATGAAGAAGGAAGCTGCTGACAGAGCAACGAGCAGAGTGAAGGACCGGAAGACCAGTCTATAGCTCCACGTGACGTCAAAGACGTAACCGACGAAGATGGGGCCTTCTCCTTGAAGGCCATCAGAAAAGGTATGGTATCTCAGTAGACGAGGTCGTATATAATGACGAATGCGTACACGTGGACCTTCATTGAAGGATGAGGCCTAAAGCCTCCTCCATTTTTATCAGTTCCCTAAGTGAAAGCCTGGAGACGCTCTTACTCCAGACCCTGTCCGGTAGAGCTGTGTGGGCCATCTTGAACCTTGCCTGCCGCTTAGTCTCACTGCACCCAGCCCGTATCAGGGCTTCCCTGAGGCCGTTCTTAACGAGCTTGTCGCCCTGTACAAGAAGCTCACTCATCAACCGCTCCACTATTGTCTCGGGCTCTCTTGGCTTCAAAGATACGATCCAGGTTGAGGTCCCGGGCTCGGGTATGTAAGCATCGGGAGGTACCTCATCAACCTTGTTTACCGTAAAATATAGTTGGGCCACATACGATAGCTTCGTGTAGACGGCGACGCCCGCGCCCGCGGTGACCCTGTGGCCAAAGCCATCCGGCACTATGAAGGCGGCTGCCATAAAGCTAAGGCGGGGAAGCATCTGTATCATAGCCTCGCTTATCATGTATGGTAGGTTTGAGACCAGAAGATCGTGTCTAGGGTATTTTATCTTCAGCGCGTCCCCGGTGATGATCTCTAGTTTGGTTGAGCCTCTGAACCTGTCTAGGAGCACGGGGATGTATTTTGAGTTCTTCTCCACGACGATCACTCTTCCGGCGGCCGAGAGTAAAGCCTCGGTAATGTTCCCCACGCCCGGCCCTACTTCAACCACCGTGTCCCCTGGCTCTATCACGGCTGAGGCCACAAACTTGGACACGGCTGCCTCGTCCACCAGCTGCTGCTCGTCAAGGGCGGGATCTAGCTTGATGCCATGCCTCTGTAAAAAATGGTGGGTGGTTTCTCTTAGGCTCATGGCGCTACAGGAGGTACCGAGGCTCGCCTTTGATGGACTTGACCAGCTCCAGGGTCTCCTCGACCTCCTCGTCTGCGCCCTCCACCAGGAGCCGTACCGCGCCCTCGGCACCCGCTACGCCGCCTGCTGAGTACAGGTACGCGTCCACGCCTGTGAGGATGCCCAGGGCCTCGATCTCGGTGATGATGGTACCCGTAAGGGGCCACATTCTGGGACCCTCGTAGTCCTCGTCACTGGCCAGCATGTATAGCTCGTTGATGTCCTCGTAGGTGAGTTTCTCCAGGCCGACCGGGATTATGAGGTTGATCTGCTTGCCGATGATGTGGCCCAGGGTGTTGCCTATGGTGGAGCCGTCCATGCCACCGATGAGGATGCCGGCCATGTTGCCCAGGTAATCCAGGACGTTGGCGCCCTTGATGTAGACGTCCCCCTTCTTCATGTCCTTCACAGCGGTGACGCGGTCGTATTTGGACTCCACCTTGCCTTTAACGAAGACCACGTCAGGTATCTTCTCCCCCTGGGGCTGGGGGCTCTTCTCGGGCTCGTCGGGGGTGGTGATGCCGCTCCTGTAGCAGCGTTTATCGATCTTTTTGCCCCAGAGCTCCTCAAGCACATACGCGTTGGTAGTTCCCGTCGCCACGACGACGGTTCCTTCTTTCATGGCCCTCTGCACCTCGGGGAGGGCCGCCACGGCTTTTGCTATCAGCCGCTTTGACTCGGCTACGGTTAAGACGAACTGCCTCTTCATACATTGAAGGTGGGCGCCCCCGCTATTAAGGTGAATCGTAATCGGGATAAGCCAGGGCCCTCATTATATGCTGGAATGCTAGAAGCCTTCAGAAGAGTGCAAGACAACCTTGATGCCATGAGGACTAGCCTGGCTGACCCTGCCGCAGCCCAGAGCCGCCTCAAGGAATCTCTTATGGAGGACTACAGGACCACCGCGTATGGGGCGGAGTTTAATTGGGACCTCTCTCCAGCGGCCTCCTACCGTGACCTTGAGCCCTGGCTGGAGAAGGTGAGGCAGGGCGACCATGAGGCGCTTCTATCTGAGGCGCCCATCACCTGGGTGATGACCCGGGGCACCACGGGGTCCTCCAAGGTGGTTCCAGTCACCCCTAAGCACATGGACTACCTGGTGAGGGGTGGCTCCAGGGCTGTCCTCAGCTTCGCAGTGACCCACGGCGGCTTGGAGACCCTGGCAGGCGGTGTCCTCAACCTCCAGTTCCCCAGCAACATGAGGGTGATGGAGGAGGGGGGCCGCGAGGTGGTGTACGGGTTCAGCTCCGGTACCTACGCCAAGCTGAACCCCATGATGGCCGGGCTCCGGCTGGTGCCCAGGCAGGAGGAGATCGACGCCTTGGAGACGGGGCTCAGCGCGGAGGACTGGGAGAGGCGGTACGAGCACATCTACCAGAAGGCAAGGGATGAGGAAATAGTGACGGTGATGGGGGTAGCCCCCGTACAGACCGGGTTCGCCCGCTACGTCAAGAAGCGCCACGGCGTGCTTCCCCGGGACCTTTGGAAGCTGAATGTGGTGTACACGACCAGCGTGGCCAAAATCCAGTCCAGATACGCTTCCGTCCTCAGGAACATGTATGGGAGCGTCCCCGTGGTGGAGATGTACACGGCCACGGAGGGCGCATTCGGCCAGCAAGTGGACGAGCTACCCTACTGGGTGCCCAACTACGACCTCTACGTTTTCGAGGTTGCGACCCGCGGAGGAGTGAAGCCGCTGCACGAGCTCAGGCGTGGCGAGTGGGGGCGCCTCATAGTGTCAACGCCCATGTTCCCCAGGTACATGATAGGCGACCTGGTGGAGGCCGCTGGTAAGAACTACTTCAGAGTCTTCGGCAGGGACAGGCCTCTGACTATGCTGGAGCACGTGCTCTTCAGGGCCGTCTTCGGCTGGCTTCTCTAGGGCTGCGGGTTCCGGTCTCGAACCATGAGAGCCCTGAGGACTAGCACAGCACCGAGGCCTATGATGAAGAAGGGCCACAGGTCCCGGATGTTGTATACGATCCCCGCGCCCAGAAGAGCCACGAAGCCGCCGCCAACAACGTAGCCGAAGCCTTGATCGAGGACACCGGTCTTGCTGTAAGCCCACAGGCCTCTCAGTATGAGTATGACGCCCAGCCCAAGGAGGAAGACGCCGCCCATGTCGGCCCACGGGTAGTAGCCTAGGTTCCTGAGGGCGAAGCTGACTCCAAGCCACACTACGACGAGGCCGCCCACCAGGGCTCCTGCCTGGTCGTCCTCCCGTTTCTCGTCCTTCTCATCCTTCTCATCCTTTTCGTCTTTCTCGTCCTTCTCGTCGCGCCTCCTCACCGGGCGGAGCCTGAGCTCCTTGAGGGGTGCACGGCATTTGGCGCAGAACTCGTCGTCATCGCTTACCTCTTTTCCGCAGGATGGGCAGTATGGCATCAGAAGCCTCCTATCGTTAGCTGAAATTAAGGCTGTGTTTAAAAATGTTCCCTACTCCTTAGGGGCCCTCAGGTAATAGATGAGGGTGGAGGCCGTGAACATGAGGGCTGAGAGGGCGGCCCAGCCCACCGCGTAGCCTGCGGTGGTGTCCCTTATGAGGCCCAGGGTGAAGGGGAGGGCCAGGGCCCCCAGGGACGCGAAGGTGTTGTGGATGCCCGAGATGCTTCCAGCGGACTCGGTGCCGAATATGTCGGGTATGATGGTGAAGGCGGGGCTTCTGACGAAGTTGATGAACCATCCTAGAAGGAAGACCGTGGCGTAAACAAGTATCCCGCTGATGGCCTGGGTGAAGACCAGCAGGTTGAGGCCCATGAGGAGGAAGCTGGCAAGGATCACCACCCTCTTACCCACCTTGTCGGAGACCACGCCACCTAGGGGGTTGGCGAACATCCCCGCCAGGTTGAAGAGGCTGAGGACGCCGCTGGTGGCAACCACCCCCAGCCCGTACTCCTCCTTCAGCACCAGGGGCAGCCAGGCTATGAAGGTGTAGTAGCTGCCCAGCCTTATGAACTGGGTGGAGGCTAGGAGCCAGAAGTCCCTGCTCCTCAGGGGCAGAGAGTTGAGGTTGATCCTACCGTAGCTGGACTGGTCACCGTCCTTGACCAGGAGCCAGATGAGGGCCGCGACAGGGACACCCACTGCCCCTATGAGCCCCGTGGTGGGCCTCCAGCCTATGCGCAGCGCCAGGAGAGGAGCGGCCCAGGACGCCAATATGAGGCCCAGGCTGCCGCCGATGTTCAGCACACCCAGGGCTGTACCTCGCTCATCTGAGTTGTACCAAGCCGACACGAGGCGGACGCAGGGCACGAAGACGCCCGCACCCAGGAGGCCTGTGAGGAACCTGGTGATGAGCGCCGAGGTGAGGCCTCCGCTGAAGCTGAAGAAGACGGTGGCGGCTGAGACGCCCAGAACGCTCAACGCTATAGCCTGTCTGCTGCCCTTCCTGTCGGCTAGGAGCCCCCACGGTATCTGGCCTAGGGCGTACCCCATAAAGTAGGCCGACATGAGGGCCCCGGCCTGGCTGTAGCTGAGGCTCATCTCCGCCTTTATACTGTCCAGGACGGTGCTATAGGCGCTGTTCATGACGCTGAGAGTGGCCAGCGCCAAAAAGCCCCCGAGCAGCACCCCGGGGTACCTTAACACTTCCTTGATGCCTACGTCTTGTCGCCTCCCTTCTTCTCACGCATGAGCAGTATAGCCGGTAAGGTGGGAGCGTTGACCGCCGCCATAAGCAACATAATAGTTGGTACGGGTAGGAACCCGGATAAGACACCTGCTAGGAAGCTCCCCGCGGCGGCCCCCAGGTCCCAGAACCCCTCCATGAAGCCCACAGCCAGGGTCTTCATCTCAGGCTTCACCAGGCTTGTGAGAGCGGCCCACTCCACCGTGGCGCGGCTGCCCCACGCGGCGCCGAACACGACCACCGCCACGGCTACTGTGGCGTATCCGGTGAAACTGGCTAATGCAAGGTAGACGAGAATAATGATAGTGAAGGTGGCCAGAAGCACTTGTTTACGCCCCACCCTATCAGAGAAAGAGCCTATAGGTATCTTGACCGCCGTGTTAGCTACGCCTAGGGCTGAGAAAAGTGCCGCCACCTGGTTTGCCTGATAACCCAGCTGAGTGACGGCGTACAAGCTGAACAGGGTCTGGAAAGTGTTGTTGCCTGTGGAGTACAGGGTCCGGATGAAGGCGAGGACAGCCACGTTTCTGTTAGCCATGAGGGCCCTCAGGGACTCCGCTGTGGGGACCTGCTGGGCCGGCACCTCGGTGCCGGCTAGGCTCAGGTCCCGGGTGAAGAACCAGAACAGTATGAGCCCGACGATGGGAAACGTGAAGGATATGTAAAACATGCGCCTGTATCCGAGGGACGATACCAGTAATCCGCACAGGGCTGGCCCAAGGAAGCTGGGGATGGACATGATGGTCATGTGCCTTCCCAGAGCCTCCCCCTGCTTACTCTCGGGGGCCAGGTTGCTGTTAATGGCTGTGGCTAGCTGGAAGAAAGTGCCCGTCGCCAGCACCTGTACCGCGGGTATGACCCAGAACCATGCTGGGCTGTCGGCCCGCCCGTAGAGGAGTTGGGCGACCGACTCGGAGAGGAAGGCAAAGGCGAGCATCCGCTTCTCCCCCACCCTCCGGGCCAACAATGTGAGGGGGATACGTAACAGGATCAGTAGGGCGGATTGGAGTGAAAGTATACTACCTATCTGGAATATGGTGGCCCCGACGTCTCTCATGTGGAGTGTCAGTATGGGGCTTGTGATGGAGGCGCCCATGTGGAAGAGGAAGCCGCTGAAGGCCACTGCATAGAAACTCGTGGGTAGATCCCCCTGCAACCTCTTGGGCAACAAGACGCACCCTGATACCTGCGGCAATAAAATAAAGTTGTCTAAACCTTGTCTATTTAAAAAAGAATAGAAAATAGGTTAGATGACTACCCTGCCCATCTCGTCGGCCTTGAGCACGTTCTGCCACTTGGACGTGGTGTCCTCCTGGACCTCGGCGATCTCTGCCTCGGTCATGTGGCGGAACCTGGCTTGGGGCTTCAGGTACTCGGTGATGGGTTTGAGCTCCTTTGGCTTGTAGTTCAACTTGAAGTCTTTGCCGTCCATGATCTCGTAGAGCGGCCAGATGCCCGACTGGACGCCGGCTCTGGCTATCTCGATGGTCTTCTCTGGCTCAAACCTCCAGCCAACCGGGCAAGGGCTCTGGATGATGATTATCCTGAAGCCCTTGATCCCCTTGGCGTAGTTCACCTTGGCTATTAGATCCTCTGGGAAGGCGACGCTGGTGGTGGCCACGTAGGGCACGTAGTGGGCAGCGAAGATGAAGGGTATGTTCTTCTTGGGCTGTCCCTTACCCCTGCTGTTAGGGCCTACCGGGTTGGTGCTCGTTATGGCGTACTTTGGCGTCGAACTGCTGCGCTGGTTACCCGTGTTCATGTAGGCCTCGTTGTCCTTGGTGATGACGAGGATGTCCTCGTTCCTCTCCGCGGCCGCGCTGAGACCCTGGAACCCGATGTCGTAGGTACCGCCGTCTCCGAAGAAACCGACTGCAAGGACGTCCTCACGGCCGATGGCCTTCAGACCCCTGGAGGTTCCTGTGAGCAGGGCACCTCCTCCCTCAAAGACTCCGCCAACCTGCGGAGTCGCCGTGACCGTGTCAGGGCAGCAGGGGATCCCGTGTCTGATGACGTTGGGACCCAGCGCCTTGAAGGCTAGCCTGGCGGCGAGAGCCGCACCACATCCCTGGCAAGCGCTGCCGGGGGTGATGCCCATCTCTTCCATCGGTATCTGGACCCTGGTTATTCTTTCACTCATCTGTTTTTCACCTACTCCGTTCCTCTTAAACCCATGTCACTAGGTTCTCTACCTTTCCGCCCTTGGCGACCTTGAGTATCTTGTCCCCGATCATCTCGAAGTCGCGGACGCGAACCTCTTTGCCGCCAAGCCCGGCGTGGAACTGCAACATCTTGGGTCTCTCCTTGTCTTTAAGGTCGAATAGAGTGTCCCTGAGCTTCTGGAAGCTTGGTCCTCCCTTGCCTGGGCAGATGCTTCTGTCGACCACGGCTATGCCGTCCAGCTTCTTACCCCACTCCAGCAAGTCCTTGTTGGGGAAGGGTATGTAGCTCCTCAGCTTGATGAGGCCGACCTTCTTGCCGTTCGCCTGCATCCTGTCCACGGCTGCCTTGCATGTGCCTGCGATGGTGCCCATGGCCATTATGGCCACCTCGGCGTCCTCCATCTTGTAGGTCTCGATCATCGCGTTGCCGTAGCGCCTGCCGAAGGTCTTCTCGAAGCTGTCCATGACCTCCTTGTGGACCTCCTCGATCTTGAGGATGACGTCGTGGTGGATTTTCCAGGCCATCTGGGGGTCGCCGCCGCCCCATCCCCTTCCGAAGGTGGAGGGGTCCACCTTGTCGGGCAGGATCTCTGGGATCGCCTTTGGGGGTGGCAGCCACTCGTCGACCAGGTCCTGGTCGGGTATCTCCACGGGCTCGGCCGTGTAGCTGAGGACGTAACCGTCGTAGCCGACGGCGATGGGTATCCTGATCCTGGGGTCCTCGGCCACCTTGTACGCCATCAGGAGGGTGTCCAGGATCTCCTGGGCGTGCTCCACGTACCAGTGGCTCCACCCGGTCCACTCCTGGCTCATGAGGTCGCTGTGGTCTGGCTGCATTCCCTTGTAGCTCCTGTGGACCACAGCCATGATGACGGGTAGCCTTCCGCTGCCCGTTGTCTGCATGGGGTGGTGCATGTAGAGGAGCCCGGGTCCGCTTGTGCACGTGAATGTGCGGGCGCCGACCCTCGATGCTCCCTGGACCACAACCTGGCTTGTAAGCTCACCCTCCACGTTGACGAAGTCGAAGTCCCACTCTGCGTTAGCGTGCATCTCGGAGAGATACTGGGTGATTGTCGTCTGGGGTGTGATGGGGAAAGCGCTGGCCACCTGTACGCGCGCGAGCTTGCACGCGGTGGCGGCGGCCTTGTTACCTACCATTACTTCGTATGACATCTTTCTATACCTCCACTCTCACCATTTCGATCGCCTTAACTGGGCACTCGTTATCGCAGACGCCGCAACCCTTGCACTTCCTGTACTCGATGTAGGGCTTCTTCTTGGTCTCGTCCCACTGTATGGCGGTCTCGGGGCAGAATATCCAGCAGTTTTTACAGCCAATGCACTTGTCCACGTCGATCTCGGGTGTGAAGACGCGCCAGCTAGATACGTCCTTGAGGACTCCGTAGCCGCCGACGTTAATGTCTATCTTCTCCTGTGAACCACTCTTAACGACGGCCTGGATGGGCCCCTTGACCTCCTCGTAGCTCCTCCGTACAGCGGCGATGTTCATGTCGCCCAGCCTTCCAGGGAAGTACTTCTTGATGGCCTTCTCGATGCTCTCCAGCTTCATGGCGCCCGTGACCTTCACGAAGGCGCCCAGGATGGCTGTGTTGGTGATGGGCCTTCCCAGGGTCTCAAGGGCGATTGTTGTGGCGTCTACGGTAGCGACCTTGAAGTCGCCGCCCAGCTTGACCTCCTCGGGGGACTCTGCTGTGTTCAGGAGAACCAAGCCGCCTTCCTTGAGGTCGTCCACAACTGCCTGCTGCTTAGCGATAAGGGGGTCTAGGACGATGCTGATGTCAGGGTTGTGTACAAGCATACGCTCCCTAACGCGCTGGTTGTCTAGTCTAACGAAGGCGGTGAGTGGCGCCCCACGACGTTCGGTGCCGTACATGGGTATGGCCTGACTGTACTGGCCTTCCTCGTATGCCGCAGTGGCGAGGATCCTGGATGCGGTGACCGCTCCCTGTCCGCCTCTGCCGTGCAACCTTATCTCGATCAAATTGTTCCCTCTTTGAATCGTTACTCTACCCCACTTGAGTTATTAAGAATAACGATTTCAAATCAAACGAACGATACAAGCATTTAAACCATTCTAGGAATGTCCAGTCAAAACCACCCTGCACTACTTATTTGGTTTTGTCGTTTAAATCCGGGATACAACAATGTCCCGTGTTTAACCTTTTTATTGAGCAATGTGATAACATGTTGGACTAGTCATGATGGTGGAGAGGGAGCGGGGCTTCCGAAAGATGCTTGAGAAGAGCATCGTCGAGAACATCAAGATAGAGCACCAGGTAGTGCTCAAAGGACAGTACCAGACAGCCTACGACCTCCTGCGCGACAGCCTGGACACAGGCATCACTCCGTGCCTCGTCGGCCCCCCAGGCGTCGGCAAGAGCCTGCTGGCCCGGAAGGTGGCCGAGGACACGGGCCGCACCTTCCACGAGGTCTTCTTCGACGAGAACGTCACCCCCAGCCGCCTCATAGGCAGCTTCGACCCCGCCCTGGTGGTCAGGAACGGCCGCAACGTCAGCAGCTTCGAGCCTGGGCCCCTCATAAGGTCCATGGTGGAGGGGGGCCTCTTCGTGGCCCAGGAGCTCAACAGGGCTACGGAGTTCTGCCAAAACAGCCTTATCAGTCCCTTGGAGGAGCGCCACTACCACCTGTTCCCCCTGGGCATGATCAAGGCCCACGAGAACTTTGCGTTCGTGGCCACCCAGAACCCCATAGAGACCTCCGGGACGTATAGGTTGAGTAAGGTGCTGGTGGACCGTATTGGGTGCTGGATCAGGCTCGGGTACCCCACCAGGGAGACCGAGATGGAGATTATCAGGGAGAACACCCCCGCGTTCAGCCTCCCCGTCTCCGCCCTGGACAAGATATACGACATAGTGGATGAGACCCGGCATAACCCGGCCTTCGAGGTCCCAGCCTCGCCCAGGACAGGCATCTTCCTCACCAGGCTGGTGAACAAGTACCTCTCCAGGTTCGGGGATGAGAACGCGGCCATCAGGTTCTTCGCGCCGGCCGTCCTCAGCAAGGAGATGAGGGTCCGGGAGGAGGGTAAGACGATCTCCCTGCTTGTGGACGAGATCGTGGAGAGGAGACTCGGGTAGGTGTCTGATAACGCTTACATGAGGTACCCTTTCCAGTTTGCGCACTACTTTATACCAGAGTTTCTTACGCGTATGCGGATGCACCGGGAGGTGGAGGACAAACCCAGCCCCCGGCAGGGCATCACCATGGGCAGGCTCCTCCTGGCGCCCTTCCTACGGAAGGGTTACCTGAGCTTCAACGACCTGCTGAACGCGGCGGTGGTCACCAGCGGCGTGGACAGCCAGAAGACGGCCGAGAAGATAGCCGTGGAGATCATGGTGAACGCCCAGTACGAGGACGACAAGCCCCAGTACGACCTGAGCGGCGACAACCTCCTCAGCCTCCTCAGTAAGGCCACGCAGGAGAGCGTCTATGTGACTCCCCATGGGAAGGGCCTTGAGAACGAGTTCGCGGCGGCCCACAACTCTGACGTGGACATCTTCACCCAGTACAAGAACCAGCCCGACATCGGCGTAGGCCCCGGGGAGGACGAGCTCATCAAGGCCGGAGTCAAGGTGATGAAGGGAAGCAAGGACGAGGAGACGCGGAGGATACTGGCCGAGATACTGAAGGAGAAGCTCCTGAAGATAGGGCGCGAGTTTGAGCGCCGGGAGGAGTGGGCCAAACACAGGACCCTGACGCCCTTCCAGGCCGGGGAGGACCCGGACCTCATCGACGAGGAGAGGAGCCTTGACAACATCTTGGATCTGGGGCGGCAGATAGAGGAGATCAGGTACGACGATTTCCTCATGCAGCAGCGGGAGAAGCAGAAGCGTCACATAGTGTACATCCTGGACATCAGTAACACCATGTTCTATGACCTGGAGGGCATCAACAGCATCAGCTACAGCGTACTCAGCATGGTGCCCCTTATTTGGGGGCTACGCAGGGAGAAGTACGGCCTCTGCCTGTACGAGAGCAACAGTCACGTCATCAAGAACTTTTACGAGGAGGCCAACCTGAACAACATATTGGAGGACCTTGTGAACATGGTGACCATGACCACCACGGAGATGGAGCGCAAGTTCAGCGGCGGCTTCACCAGCATGACTTGGGGAGGCACCGTCCCCGGGAAGAGCCTCCAGTGGGCCTACGAGGAGATCACGGACATCAGCGACCGCGGCGACAGGGTGGTCTTCATATTCAGCGACTTCGTGTTGACGCAGCCCGGGGAGGTCTCGGAGCAGAACCTCCAGAACTATTACGTGTTGGAGAGGATGATGGAGCTGGGGGTTCGGGTCTGCGCCTGCGTGTCTCCCCTGGCCAGGAAGAGCATATTCAGGCCCTACACTAAGGAGAGCTTCGAGAGGATGAGGAAGATGGGCGTCACCATGATAGATACCTACAAGCCCACCAAGTTTCTTGACGAGGTTCACGCCTTCATAGAGGAAAAGTAACCTCAGATTCTTTTGCTTGTTGAGAGTTTCTCTCTTTTGCGCCGCGGCCTTTTTCTTGGTGTTTCCTTCATTATAGATCAATAACTAGATGAAATACTAACATAACAAGGGGGATGCTCTCATGTTGCGGAGAAAAGTCAAGTGAATTCATCAGGCCGTGATGATAACAGGATGTCAATGTATCCTTGGAAAACGACTGTTCAAGGTAGAGCGGCTTGTTTAGGCTGGATTATCATTGAAGTTTAAGGTACACTCTTCACGGTATGTCATTCATTTACTTGCCGCATTCCTCTCAGAAGCTTTGTTGATGCTTTCTCTGGGCATCTTTTTCTTTCTCTGATTGGGTTACTCTCAGTTACTGGAGCTCGTCTCTCAACATGCACACGAGGCCTCCGAACTGGGACAGCCTCGCGGTGTAAGATGAATCGGATGGGATCACCCTTGTCTTGACGCCCCGGTTCTGGGCCACCTGCAGAAGCCTCATGGTCCTCCTCGCGTGCTTCCTCTGGAAGGCATCCAGCACCAGCAGGTACTCAGGGGGAGTCTCACCGTAGACCGCGGCCTCCGCGTCTTCAAGGCTGAACACCACGGTTTCTATCCCCTCCGGGCTGCTGAGCCGCCGCTCCAGGACCCCCATCACTTGGTTCAGGTCGCCCTCTGATGCCTCCAATAGCTTTGACTTGAACATGGAAGTCGACACTAGACGCCTCACTTCCTCCGGGTCGGATGCCGGTTCTTCTAGGCGGATGAAGGTGACGGTGTTGAGCTCCCAGCCCTTGAGGAGCCAGCTGTGATGCTTCCTGACGTGGGCCATGAAGCCTTCGTAAAGGCCTCCATTCTCGGCGGCCACCAGCACGGTCTTCACTCCTTCGCTGAACCTTGGTCTGAGGTGGTTGACGATAGCCTCGTGGAGGGCATACTTTGACGCATCATATACTTTAGGCCCCGGCTTCACGGACTCGCTGAAAACGTCCCACAGAGTGGCGTGGTCCTGGCTGAGGCCTATGAGAACTGCAACTGGGTAGCCTCGTCTTCTTCGGGGCATCAGTGAAGGATCGGCGGCCCCGGTTTAAAGTGTTGAGGCCGGCTTGAAGCCGGTGAGATCCAGGATGTTGCCGCCGAATATCTTGAGGATGTCCTCGTCCTTGAGGACCCCGTCGGTCTTCAACGCGGTGCAGGCCTGGTGCTGAGCCTCCAGGATGTTGATCCTCCAGCCCCGGGGGAAGAAGGTGCTGTCGGTGCCGAAGAGGACCTTGTGGCTGCCACCGGCCTGGATGGCTTTCTTGAATATCTGTTTCAGGTCCAGGTCGTAGGGCATGTACTTCATCCAGCTGTTGCTGCCGCTGCTGTCCATGTACACGTTGTCGGTCTGGTACTGCATGAGGAGGACCTCCCGGAAGAAGCCGGCCCCGAAGTGAGCTATGATGAACTTGAGGTCGGGGAAGTCGCGGCTGGGCACCTGGATGTCTATGGGGTTGCCGTTTCTGAGGTCTGCCTGGCCGCCTATGGTGATACCGAGGTGGAGGAAGACGAT
>Ga0180009_10003230_pt1 | contig 18643 bp, 16 predicted proteins | sample OS_PC_MetaG_FD_123537 | JGI IMG/M metagenome (GOLD analysis project Ga0180009, IMG submission 123537) | Groundwater microbial communities from the Aspo Hard Rock Laboratory (HRL) deep subsurface site, Sweden - OS_PC_MetaG | ecosystem: Environmental > Aquatic > Deep subsurface > Groundwater... | reverse complement strand
TTCCGGTTTCTTTTTTTATGATGTGCTTACTCACCACGGCCTGATCGGCGTAGGATATGCTGTCGTTGTAAGAGAATTTCTCTCCTTTTATAAATTCGTTGTTGCTCATGGGAATTGATTTTAAGTGTTGATAAATGAGGGGTGCGATCCTACCAATCGAGTAGTTTTCGTTCTCCCTTTATTTTCTGGATTTCTGTTATTTCCTGCGAAACTTCTAGCACTCCTCTGAACTTCTTTTCTTTGTCGCGGACGGCAAAGTACTGTATTAAAACGTATTTCGGGCCTAAATGCAGCCAAAAGGAGGCCACCTCTTTTTCGCCTTTTCTAAACGACTCAACAATCTGGTTAACTACCCCAACGCTCTCCGGCGGGTGACAATTTTGCACTTTTCGTCCAATAATGGCCGCTGTACGCGGAAAAATCCGGTGATCGGGAGTGGAGAAATATTTCACCGTCTCGTTTTCGTCAACAAAAGTGATGTCAATAGGTAAATGATTAAAAATTAACTCGGCCTGTTCAAGGGAAATTTCTCCTGTTGGAAAGACAATGGTATGGTTTTTAGCATTTAACGAACCTTGACCGGGCGTTCGGGGCTGACTCTTTACTTCTACCATGGGCAACTTCATTTCTTCGAGCTCGAGCTGCATTTGTTCATGAACTGCCTCCGGAATCGTTTCCATCATGATGGGAAAAAGCACACGCTCTTCGCGAAAAATTATGGTACTTATATTAAAAAAAAGCGCTCCGGTAAGCGAGTTGAATTCCTCCAGATCAATGACTTCAGTTTGAAGCGCTGAAGTCATCTTTTTTAGATTTCTTCTGATATCATCGTGAAACGACCACATTAACTTCAGACACTCGTGCTCTGTCCAATGGCTTTCCAAAACCGGAAAAAGAATGTTCTCCTTGACAGTATAGTGCCAGGTGGCTTTTTCCAAGTCTTCAAACCCTTTCAGCAGTCCCTCACGTCCCTCCTCCCCTGAAGTTTTGTTAATTCGTTTAATGAATGGTTTAATATCCTGAAGCCGCTGGTGAATGGCTTTGTTGTCCTGCATCAAATAATCAATAAAAGAGCTTTCGGGGGCTTCAATGGCAGGATAGGCTTTTAGTGTTTCGTAGAGGATGTTAAAAAGTTTATTAGATGCTTTTTTGATTTCCTCCAACTCACTGGTTTCGTTAAAAACTAAATTAAACATACTCAGCACATCGGAGGGAATAAAATCATCGGCCTGCATGCCAAGTTCCTGAACCAGTTTTGCTCCTTTATCCCCTTCCATAATACCTATCATGTAGCGATTCAGGAGTTGTATGCGGTGACTTCGCTTATTTGTAAATTCTGACATAGTTAAATTTTAATATTACTTCCCCCATCAAAGATAGAGGAAGTAATGTAAAATGAAGGTTACAGACTCATTTTTTTTGCAAAAAACGTCTTCACAGTAAGGTCGTAGAGAATAATACCCCCTCCTAAAATCATCATAACATCAGGTACGGTACGTGCCCACATCCATCCTTTCATTCCTTCTACAGCTTCACGGGTACGGGTGTAGAAATAGCCCATCTCCATCGCCATTTCTGTTTGTTCCATGCCAATAATATAAGTAGGAATGGCGAAGAGTAAAGCTCCGATAGTCAATATCCAGAAGCCATATTTACTCAGGGTATCAGTCCAAACCAGGTTTTTAGCCAGGGCATTAGCCCGTGAAGTCATATATAGGAATGCAATGGAAATGTAACCAAAAGCTCCCAGTAAGGCCACATGTCCATGAGGCATAATCAGGTAAGTTCCATGCGAGTAGTAACTGATGGTGGGAGTATTGATGACCATCCCGAAAAAGCCTGCACCAATCCAGTTAAGCAAAGCTGAACCTGCGATGTACATAAATGGAACAGAGAAGGCAAAACCTTCCTCTGAATGAGATTTCTCGCGTTGATTTTTCATGGCTTCGATTATCATTAAAGCCAGTGGTAGTGGTTCTAAGGCAGAGAAAATGCCTCCAATGGCAATCCAATACTCATCAAGACCCTGCCACCAGTAGTGGTGACCAACGCCCAGCGTGCCACTGAGCATAATCAGAAACAACTCGAAAATCATCACCCTGACAGCAGTTTTATGCGATATCAACCCCAATGAAACAGTGAAGAAGGCAATGACCCCTGCCGCAAACAGCTCAAAAGTTAATTCTACCCAAAGATGGATGACCCACCAACGGTAATAATCATCAACAGTAAAGTTTGGCATAATTTTATGTATGGGCATCATGCCGGCAATATAAAGTGTTGCAATAGCAAACGATGACCAGATGATGGTGCTAACAATCGGGTTGTTGGTAGCAGCCTTACGTATAAGCGAAACGATGAGAATGAACCAAAACACAAGACCTATCACCAGACCAATATCCCAAACACGTCCCAGGTTGAGCAACTCGCGCCCCTCGTTACCCAGCCAAAACCATGTTTCACGTAGCTGTCCGGTTGCCCCCATGTACAATCCGATGATGCTGCCAACTGCGACAACCAAAAGCGCGAGCCACAACACATCAACTAGCCAGGGGAATTTGTGGTCTTTGTTTGCAACCCACGGTGCAATTAACAAACCGCCAACCAGCCAGCCTACGGCAACCCAAAGAATGGCCAATTGGGTATGAATGGACCGGATGACATTAAAAGGCAACAGACTCTGCGAAATAAGAAAATCCTGATCCGGTTCTGTATAGAGATGTGCCAGATATCCTCCCAGAAGCAGTTGCACAAAAAATAAAGCGGCTACAATGGGAATATATTTCAACAACTTGTTCTGCGACCTGAACAGGCTAGTAATTTTCATGGCCGGCTCCAGCTTGTCTGTCGGGTCTTTTATAAACAGGTATTCGTAGGCTAAATAAATGACCACAATAGTCAGTGTCCAAAGAATAAGAAATTCCCATAGCGAGATTTTATGCGAGTTAAAGGTTAAATCCTGATCGATCAGAGGCTCGGGAGGCCAGTTATTCGACCAGGTGCGCTCTGTTCCAGTCCTGAACGAAGAGGCCACCAACTGCGACCAATCGACAAAAGCAGCAATCTTCACCGCTTCATCAACGCGGATAACCCCACCCGTAAAAGCCCGCTTTGGGTCTCCTTCGGTAAGCAGTTTGGTTATGTACTTTACATTGGCATGGTAGGCTGCGGCCGAAGCATCGGTATAAACAGTCTTCTTTTCAAGTAAAGAGGTTTGCTTTTTTACATCCTGCTTTACCCTTTCTTTTACCGAGCCACGCTCCACCTCGGTCAGGTTTTTGTTGGGTTTCCCATAAAGTTCCCGGGCATAGAAATCATACAAAAATTCAACCCTGTAATGGAGAAAATCAGTCGTGAAATCCGGCCCCATGTAAGCACCCATGCCCAATAATGTTCCCCAGTCCATTAAGTCGAACTGCTGGAAATAGCCTTTTCCGGCCACTACGTCGTCGTAAGTGTAAAGCAATTCACCACTGGTCGAGGTAACTTCCTGCGGTATGGGCGGCACTTCCTTTTGCAGATTGGCCGTGTAATAAATCAGCATCGTGACCATAAAGATCGCAATGATCCAAAAGCCGGTGTATAGTCCCTTGCGGCTCATGAATTTGTCAAGTAAGGATTCTTTCATCTGTTGTTAAATTTAAATAATTATTATACTACTTTGTTGTGGTATTTATTGATAAAAAAATTAAAATTTATATATGTTTTCGAAATTCAGGTCGGCAAGACTTACATTCTGCATCAACCCAACAAACTCATCGCGTACTTTTACCCATGATGTGTGCATCACACAAGAATTTTCGTCAGAGCATTTTTCAAATCCAAGTACACAACCCAGGTATTTGTCCATGCCCTCTACGGCATTGACAATGTCGTATAAATAGATAGACTCCAGTTTTTTAGCAAAATAATAACCCCCATCACGTCCCTGTGTACTGCTTACAAATCCGGCTTTCGCTAAAAGGGTCATCAGACGACGCAAATACTTATCTGAAATGTTTAACCGTTCAACTAAAAATTTAGCAGAATATTTACTACCGGGATCTTTGGCCATATAGCTCAAAATTCTGATGGCGTATTCCGATGTATTTGAAATATTCATTATATACTACTCCTTTGTATTATTTTGCAATAATACAAATATTTCTATTATTCAAACAAGAAAAAAATAATGCACCGAATTTGTTCATTAATCGTCATATAGGTTATGGTTTCGACAAGGATGTTATACCGAATCGGATTAGGTTTTAATAACAGAAAAACCTAATCCGATCTTTATTAACTGCTTTTAACATGATGTTGTTACAAAATCAGTAAGAAGCACTTAACACAACTAACATGAAAAAAACTCACTCAAAACGCCTGTTCCGGTTGACAAATTCAAATCTTAACCTCATAATTAGCACCTGCAAGGATAAAGTTTACGTATTCAACTTATAAAGCCATTGCAGAATTCGCAAGTAAAACTGATTAATAGAAGTTTCCATTCCTCTAGCAGTTGTAACTTTTTATAAATAGCACAGTTGTTTTAATTATCTATCACTTCCCCCCTACCATGCATATTTTCTCAAATACACCTTCATATCTTTCCAAGCGACCTTATTACATATTATATCAGGTTTCTATACCACTTCCCTGCAAGACGACTAGATTTTGATTACATACTCTTTTTCAGGTTAATACAAAATTGTTTTGTTAAAAATATCAAAATTTTATTCAAAACACTTGACAAATTTCAAATTTGTATTACTTTTGCGAGTGAATACTAACTAACTGTCCAATGTTATCCGATCGTCAACAACAAATAGTAGAAGATTCCATCAAACTAATCGATGAAAAAGGAATTCAGGGGTTTACCATTAAAAACCTGGCTGCCAAAATAGGAATCAGCGAACCCGGACTTTACCGCCATTTTAAAAGCAAGTTCGAGATTATACATACCATCTTGGATTCGTTCAAACAAATGATGACAATGAATCGGAGTCAATTTAATGCTTCTGACGATGATGCGGTGGATAAGTTGCACCAATTGATGACCCGTATTTTAACAGTGTTCACAAATAGCCCGGCTCTTGTATCCGTGATATTTTCAGAGGAAATATTTAGCAACGAACATCAACTTACCGAAATGGTGATGAGCATAAAAGAAATGAATGAGGATCTTGTCGTTTCAATATACACAGAACTTCAGACAGATAACAGAGTAAAGGAAAGCATATCTTCCGAAATGTTTTGCCTGATGTATCTTGGTTCAATCCGGTTGATGGTTAAAAACTGGAAGCATAGTAATTACGATTTCAATCTGCTCGAAAAAGGTGAAACGCTCTTTCAGGCGCTCATGTCAGGAGCTAAAAACTAATAATCATAATATCATGAAACCCGTTATTTTTATGTCAATAATTGTAGTGAAGACTAACTAATTGAGTTATGGTCATTTTTCTTTACCAGATTCATTTTCTAATAAATCACTATTAATCACTCTTTAAAAAGTACCATTTTGAGAAAATTATTTCCTTCTGTATTAGCCTTTTTATTAGCACTATTTGGATTGCTAACGCTATTTCTGAGTACCTCCATCATTTTCGATCTTTTTGACATCAGGATCAGGGAAGGACAGTACGTTCTTTTTGTAGTAGTTGCTAATTTTATCAGCAGCCTTCTCTATTTGTTGGCGGCTTATGGTTTTTTTCTAAAAAGAAAATGGACGCTCCATCTGTTAGCTGCCTCAGCCACTGTACTTTGTGTTGCATTTTTTACTCTACTGGTATACATCTATGCCGGGGGATTATACGAAACAAAAACAATTGGGGCTTTGATATTCAGGATCTTACTCACCTTTGGTTTCACCGGTTCAGCCTATTTATTGATAAATAAAAAAATTACAAAATGAAAACTGAAATTTTTTTGATTCGCAAGTTAGTTAACACTCACTATCTTCTGGTGTTGCTATTGCTGTTTGTCGGATTGGTGTTTACAAAACCGGCTCACGCCCAGGCATGGACGCTACAGCAATGTATCGACACAGCCCAGGTGCACAATAAGAATTTGCAAATTAGTCGCAACAACATGGAGATGAGCTCTCAGAAACAGCTTGAAGCCAGAGCCTATTTAATTCCCAAAATGAGCCTGAATGGCGACTATAAGTATTTTGTTGATTTACCCTACCAGTTTATGCCTCAATCGGCTTTTGGTGGGCCAGAAGGGGAGTATAAAGAAATACAAATGGGGGTTCCCCACAACATCAATGCTAACCTCCAGGTGGCCATACCAATTTACAACCCTCAGGTATATGGGGTCATACAATCTACAAAAACAGCGATGGAGCTGAGCAAACTTCAACACAAAAAAACCGAAGAGCAGGTGTATTTTGAAGTGTCTAACCTGTATTACAATGCCCAGATAATCATTCATCAGAAGGCCTTTATCGACAGCAACCTGATCAACACATCAAAACTGCTTAACACTGTTCAATTGCTGAATGAGCAGTTGATGGCAAAAGAAACGGATGTCCAAAAAGTAGCCCTTCAGTTGGAGCAATTAACTACGCAGCAGCAACTGGCAGTAAACAATCTTGATCAGGTAATGAATGCCTTAAAGTTTTCGATGGGAATTCCGTTTGATCAACTTATTGACATCGTATCAGACATTCAATATCATGTCAAACCCTTTTACCCAAGTTCGCTGTTTGTTGATCTGCAACTGGCAGGAACTCAAAATAAACTGTTGACAACTGAACTGAAGATACTGAAAAACTCACGGTTACCTTCTGTATCACTCTATGGAAGCTACGGACAAAACGGTTATGGTTACGATCAAAACCCTGATGAATTCCTTAAATTCTATCCCACCAGTTTTGCCGGCATCCAGATTTCATATCCTTTATTTAATGGAACGGTTACGAAAAGAAAAATTAATCAGAAAAAAATAGAAATTCAAAACAGTGAATTGCAAATTGCATTGGTAAGCGACCAAAACACCATGTTGGTCATGAATGCCAAGAGCCGAAGGATCATCAGTCAGAAAAATATTGAAAATACTGCCGGACAATTAGAGCTAGCTGCCAATTTATATCAGCAGTTGATGTTACAACAGAAAGAAGGAATGGCCACACTTACAGATGTACTAATGGCTGACAACGAATTGAGGCAGGTTCAGCAAATGTATTTGTCGATGGTAGTTGACTACCTGAAAGCAGATTTGGAATTAAAAAAATTAACCGGAAATATTTCAATTACAAAATAAAAATTACGAAAATGAAGAAAACAATAGTTTATATAGGAGTAGCATTGGCTTTAATCGCTCTCGTAGTATTTCAGCTAAAAAGCAATAAAGAAACCACCGTAAAACGGGTGTATCATTACGATAAAGAGCAAGCCATTAATGTACAGGCCATTACTTTAAAGTTTGAAAGTGTCAATAACGATATTTCATATACAGGAACTTTTGAACCCAATAAAGAAACGAAAGTCAGTGCAGAGATTCAAGGAAAGATAAATTCAGTTTTGGTAGATCTTGGCAGTGTCGTTAAAAAGGGACAGTCGTTAATACAATTGGACAACTCTTTACTGAAACTGCAATTGCAAACTGCAGAAATTCAGATTGAAGGATTGGAAAACGATGTAAAAAGATATACCATTCTTGCCAAAGCCGATGCCATTCAGGGTGTTCAACTGGAGAAGACCACCTTGGCCTTAAAATCGGCTAAAGTGCAGAAGGCCACTTTAATTGAGCAGATCAATAAAACAAATATTGTGGCGCCTTTTAGCGGAATTGTTACCGCAAAGCTGACCGAAGAAGGAGCTTTTGCGGCACCCGGTATTCCATTGCTTCAAATATCTGATATTTCTCAATTGAAGTTTACCGTTAATGTACCCGAACAGGAATTAAGTCAGTTCGAAACCAATCAACAATATGCTCTTTCCGCGGATGCATATCCCCAAACTGTTTTGTCCGGAAGAGTAACTATGACAGGTAGCAAAGCCAATATGGGCAATAGTTTCCCTGTACAATTTTCAGTAAACAATACCGCCGATTTAAGAATTAAATCAGGCATGTTTGGGAAAGTTCAGTTAAAAAATGATAAGGAAGAACAACACCTCATTATCCCTGCATCTGCTATAATTGGAACTAACATTCAACCACAGGTTTATTTGGTGAATAAGGGCAAGGCCATACTTCAGGATATAACCATTTCATCCAGATTTCAGAATAAAGTGTTGGTTTCAAACGGATTAACCGAAGGTGATGTCGTTATAACCAACGGGTTTATCAATCTTTTCGATGGAGCCAACGTAACCTTTAAATAAAAACGCGATGAATATTACTGAAATTTCAATCAAAAGACCATCGCTGATTATTGTACTGTTCAGCGTTTTTGCCTTGTTGGGGTTTATAGGCTTTACAAACCTGGGGTATGAGTTGCTTCCTGACTTTAACCAACCCGTAGTTGTAATAAAAACAATGTATCCGGGTGCTGAACCCAATGAAGTAGAAACCTCTGTTTCCAGAAAAATAGAAGATGCCTTATCGAATCTCGAAGGTGTAGATTATCTGGAAACCAAGTCGATGCCCAACGCTTCAATTATTATTGCCAACTTAAAATATGGCACGAATTTGAATATCGCTATGCAGGATGCTCAGCGCTATATCGACAACATCCGCAAAGACCTGCCTGCCGAAATTGAAAGTCCGGTAATGAGCAAGGTTTCGCCAAATGATTTGCCAATTATTTCAATCAGTGCAACAAGTGATTTGCCCGCGACAGAATTTTATCAAAAAATGAAGGATGAATACCTTCCGCAAATTCAGCAATTAAAAGGAGTGGCAGAAATCACCCTGCTTGGAGGCGAAGAACGTGAAATTCAGGTAATGGCCAATCAGGATAAGCTAGAACTCTATGGTATATCACTTTACCAGGTTGTTGAGGCCATTAACCGCTCAGGAATTGATTTGCCATCCGGTAAGGCACAAACCAATAAAGAAAGTAATTCTGTTCGGCTAACCGGAAAATTCGCCAATGTTGAAGATATTATGAATGTGCAGGTTGCCATGCCTGCACCCGGCATGCCGGTTTATGTAAAAGATGTGGCAACCGTTATCGATGGCGTGAAAGAGATAAGTTCAGTAAGCCGGTACAATGGTGAAAACGGGATAGGTCTCATGCTAAAAAAGCAAGGAGATGCCAATGCCGTGGAGGTTTCAAAATTGGTTCGTGCAAAGCTTGCCCAAATTGAAAATGCCAATACAAAATACAGGGTGAAATTTATAGTTGCCGATGATTCAACCGACATGACCATTGCGGCAGTAAATTCAGTGGTTGATGACCTGATTTTAGCGGTTATTTTAGTTTCACTGGTCATGTTCCTGTTTTTGAGAAGTTACCGCAATTCTTTGATTGTACTCATTGCCATTCCCACCTCATTGATTACTGCATTTGCCGTGATGTGGCTGATGGGCTTCACCTTAAACCTAATGACCTTGCTGGCCATGTCGTTAATTATAGGAATTCTGGTGGATGATGCCATTGTGATTTTAGAAAACATCCAGCGTCACCTGGATATGGGCAAAGATAAAGTTACTGCTGCATTAGAAGGGCGAATGGAGATTGGTTTTTCAGCCATTTCTATTACCTTGGTGGATGTGGTGGTATTCTTACCCATTTTGTTTTTGCAGGTATTTGTGGCCGATATGCTGAAGCAGTTTTCAATCGTGGTCATAACATCCACGCTTACCAGCTTATTGGTAGGGTTTACCTTAGTGCCATGGTTGGCTTCGCGAATCGGTAAAAAGGAAGATTTAAAACCTACCAACTTCATGAACCGTTTTCTGTTGTGGTTTGAAAAACAACTGACCGCATTCATCAATTGGTATGGCCATCAATTGGAATGGGTACTCAGCCATAAACTCATCTTTACCGCGATAGTCATTTTCCTTTTGGTAATGACGGGGGTAATGATGAAACAAGGCATTATTGGCAAAGAAATGATGTCAACAGGCGACCAGGGGAAGTTTCGTTTAAACCTGGAATATGACAAAATAACCACCGTACTGGAGAACAATATCAGAACCCGGAAAGTAGAAAATTTCATTCTGCAACAACCTGAAGTAGCTTCTCTTTTCAGCAATATTGCCGGGCCCAGCACGGGTATTGGTAGTTTGGGGGTTGGCTCGCCCAATTTATCCGAATTTACCATTCAACTGAAACCTGAAAACGAAAGAAACATTAAAACGGAGGCGTTTATGAAATCGCTGCGTGAGGAATTGAATAAGGAGTTTTCAAGTGTTAACTTTTCTATGGCTGTGTTGGGGTTATTACCCAAATCAGCACCAATTAAAATAACATTGAGCGGAAGCGATTTGGATTTAGTAATGAAAACAGGCAAGGAACTGAAAGCCATAGTAGAAAAAATTCCTGGTGCCGATAATGTTCAGTTATCGGTAGAAGAAGGTAGTCCGGAATACAAAGTGATTCCGGATAAAGACAAGATGCAGCGTCTGGGTTTATCCACGGCCTACGTTGGGTTAAACTTGAGAACGGCCTTTACAGGAAACGATGATGCCACGCTAACCGAAAATGGAACAGAATACCCGGTTAGAATATGGTTGGATGAATTTGACCGAAAAAATTACGAAGACGTGCAACGGCTTTCTATCGTAAATCCAATGAACATTCCAATAGAGCTATCCCAATTTGCAGAAGTAGTGCAGGATAATTCGCCTTCGTTGCTCGAAAGATTAGACCGGCAACCATCGGTTACTTTGACATCCGAATCATTTGGAAGGCCATCGGGTACGTTAGCCGACGAAGCAATCAGCTATTTGAAAGCCACTCCTTTGCCCGAAGGAGTAAAATTAACCTGGGGGGCAGATATCAAAACGCAAAACGAAAGTTTTGGGGCTTTGGGCTCGGTACTGCTTATTTCGTTTATACTCATCTATTTGATAATGATTGCCCTCTATGATAGCTATATCTATCCGTTTGTGGCTTTATTTGCTATTCCTATGGCAGGCATCGGAGCCTTTCTTGCTTTAAATTTATCGTTAAACGATTTAACCCTGTTTGCCCAGTTAGGATTAATCATGCTCATGGGGCTGGTCACAAAAAACGCCATCCTGATTGTGGATTTTACCAATCAGCTAAAAGCTCAGGGAATGCATTTTAAAGAGGCTTTGATTATTGCGGGCAAAGAGCGTATGCGGCCCATTTTAATGACAACGCTTGCTATGGCCATCGGAATGTTGCCCATTGCTTTGGCCCGGGGCACAGCCAGCGAATGGAAAAACGGCTTGGCCTGGGTAATTATTGGAGGTTTGCTGTCATCAATGATTTTGACGGTTTATTTAGTTCCGATGGTCTATTATGTGGTAGACAGTATAAAAGAGCGTTTAACCGGAAAAACCACTGATGGTCGATTGAGATAAAAATGTTAATGGATTAACAGAAAGATTTTGAGGATGTTATTTAATAAAATTTCAACATTTATTGTATTTATAGTGCTATCTGTTTGTAGCAATAGCCTCGTGGGACAATCCTTTAATCATCCACATTCACTGCGTATTTTTTTAGACAATGATTTTCTCAATTTTCGTGGTGCCGGCACCGACAGGTATTATACCAACGGCATAAGAATCGATTATTTTTATTCAAAGCAAAAGAAACCCAAATTCCCCTCTTTTCTATTGCTTAAAATATCGGAAAAAAATAATGTTTACGGTTGGGGGCTGGCTCAATTTATGTTTACGCCTAAGCACATTGATATTTCTGAAATTCAATATGCCGACCGACCCTACGCCGGGGCTCTATATGCCATACACTCACTTCAGTCGATCAACCCGGTTGAAAATATCAAGATTACAACAGAACTGTTTTTGGGTGTGATAGGCCCATGGAGTTTGGCCGAAGAAAGCCAAACCTGGATTCATGGCGCATTCAACTATACCATTCCCCAAGGCTGGAACAACCAAATTTCCAACGACATCATACTAAATTATAACATCAACATCGAAAAGCAATTGCTGTTTCCGTCGAAAAGAATTTTGCTGGTGGGTGTGGTTGAAACATTCAGTGGTACACTGTATAATGCGGCAGGAATTGGTTTTATGCTAAAAATAGGGAAATTTAATAATTACTTTGAAGGCACTTCCAATCCACAAAGTAATTCTGAAAACAAGTTTCAAATATTTGTTTTCATGAGACCTGTTGCCAGAGTGGTGTTAAGCAACGCATTATTGGAAGGAGGGTTGATATATCAAATGAGTGCCCAAACTGGCGCATATACATTGGATAAGGATCAAATTGAAAGGCTAACAGTTTTATATGATGTTGGCCTGAATTTCGAGATGCCAAAATTCAGCATTTCAATAAGCCAAAAATTAAGAACAGCTGAATTTAAAGGTCAATATGTACAGGAAGTAGGAAATATTACAATGAAATATGTTTTTTAGTATTGAGCTCTTTGTGATCCTTGGAGCCTTAGTGTCGTGGCACTAGCCGTTTGTGTCACTTTTCGGAGTGGACTGAACATTTAAAGAAATAATTAAATCAATTACAGAGTACCGAATTTTTAAAAACTATAATAAACGGACTTAAACCATGAACTATGAAATTGATATTCAAAAACAGTTTGCTTCTAATTGGATTCTTTTTAACAATCCTCTTCAGCCCATTTAAATTGTCTGCATTTGCACCAGGCTTCGCATTAAAGGTTGATGTAAATGGACTTCGCAACTCTGAAGGCACGGTAGTTTTTGCATTGTATAATCAAAACGATGCATTCCCGGATGAACACTATGAGAAGTATTTGATAAAGCTGACCGGAAAAATAATAAATGGAGCATCTTCCGTAACATTCGAGAACCTGCCGGTTGGAAAATACGCTGTAAACATATTGCATGATGAAGACAATGATGGTAAAATAAAAAAGGGGATTGTTCTGCCCAAAGAGGGCATTGGCTTTTCCAACTATGAGTCGATAAATATCTTCAATCGTCCGAATTTTCACAAAGCATCCTTCGATTTGGAAGGCGACAAAGAAATGTTGGTCAGTATTATTTACTTGTAAAAAAATGGAAACCACCTTTAAAATAATATTGCTTTTTAGCACACTGTTCCTTATTTCATGTGAGGATTTGTTTGACTATTCGCCTTATCAAATTGATTTTGAGGGTGAAAATAAAGGTGTTAACACAACCAACCTGCAAAGGTTATTAAAGACAAACCAAGGCGATACCATCACAATTGCCTTTACCGGCGACACGCACAATTACTTTGATGAATTAGGCTACTTTGTTGACAAAGTCAACACATTTCCAAATATTGATTTTGTGATTCACGTTGGCGATTTCGCTGATTTTGGCTTGCCGAAGCAATACCTATGGGGAAATGGCTATTTGTTAAATCTTCAAGTTCCTTACCTGGTATTAATAGGAAACCATGATCTGGTGGGCAACGGCTTAGAAGCTTACAAAGAAATGTTTGGTGATTTTGACTTCAGTTTTGTGTGTCAGGACATTAAATTCATATTTCTCAATACAAACAGCCTTGAATTTGCTTATAATGGCAATGTGCCCAATCTTGAGTGGTTATCACAACAACTTTTGCCTTCGGAAGATTTTTCCAAGGCAGTTGTTGTTTTTCATATACCGCCGGGGATTGGTTTTGATCCGACATTAGAAGACGGCTTTTATCAAATATTGTCTGCGTATAACAACGTAATTATGGCTGTTCATGGTCACCAACACCATCATGAGGTCTATTATCCAACTGCCGACAGTATTCCATTTGTAAACGTATATGGTGTGGAGCACCGGATGATGACTTTAATAAAAATTTATCAGGGTAAAATAAATGTGGAAAATGAGGCATTTTAGTCATTGGATTTTATTATTGTGGTCACTGATCTTCATTAACCATACGCAGGCACAATCACATGTTGGAAAGTATGATTGGCTATTGCCCGATTATGTGAAATTACAATATGCGGGAGGGATTGGTTTTTTGTCGGCCGGTGTTGGGTATACCTTTGCCCATCAGCGCATCGACGCCACTTTTTTCTATGGGTATGTGCCCAAAGGAGTTTCAATCGATGACCTGCATAGTGTGAGTTTGCAACTCACAGCCAAGCTCATCAGGATTCGCTTATCAGAAAATTATCAATTACTCCCACTCAATTTTGGCTGGTTTTTACATCATACTTTTGGAAGTGAATATTGGATAAAACTACCTTCACATTACCCTCCCGAATATTATTGGTGGTCGCCGGGAAGAAATGCCGGGGTTTTTGTTGGGGCTGAATTGAAAACCAAATGGCTTGCATCGAAAACTCCGGCTTCTGGTTTGGCAATTTACACTCGCTTGGGCACACGTGGATTATATTTAGCTAGTAAAGTGGGAAATAGCTCCATTCCAATTACTGACATAATTGAATTGGGTTTTGGAATCGCATTATACCGTTGATATGAAAAATCTTTTCATTCTATTTTTAGCATTTGTGTCATTCCGTCAAGTAATGGCCCAGGAGGATGCAACTAAATTTAAGCCGGTAAACCTGGCTGTCATTGCCGAAGTAAATCAGGTAAACAATTACATCACTTTCCCAACCGACATTGGCAATCTGGCACCTTTGTTGTTCGAAGCCAATGTCGTTCCCAATTTGTTTATCCGAAAAAGTAAAAATGCCCGGTTGATGGGTGTACTCACGCCCCAAATTATACTACGTATGTATCAGGAAGAATCATCCCCGATGCGAACACCAAGTTATATTCCGCAAGTAACTATTTATTATGCGCTTGAGGCCAATCCCATTAAAAGCCAACACGCTCTTTTTGGTCGAATCGCAAATCACTCCAACGGTCAAGAGGGCGATTTCTATTTGCCTGACAGCAATATCAATCTAATCTCTGGCAATTTCTCCACCAACTTTGCGCAGGCAGGTTTGATATTCAACAGGCAAAACAAAACGTTTAATGCAGCCCAGTTTTTTAGCACTTCGCCCGAAGTGCATCCACCCGGGTGGTCATTGGATGAGATTGATGGAAAATATAGCATGGTGAGGTGGCACAATGCTTTATCCATTTATAAGATCCCGCTTCACCAAAAACAAGAAATGCAGAAAACACCTTCCATCTCGATGAAAGCAGAGGCCATGTGGATGTTTGGAAAGGTCAATGACTGGAGTGCCATGGAGACAGACAGGCTTAACCTGAATTTTACTTTTTTTTACCACCCTTCATTCTTAGAGGACATCGGCCTTTTTGTAGAATTTTACAGTGGAGTGGATTATTACAATATTTATTTCAACGAAAAAGTGGAAGCATTCGATTTGGTATTATGACTGAAAAGTTAAGATTTTAAATATAAAAACATGGCAATAAACGAGTTAAATACCGAGGATAAGATATTAGACGCCGCAAATAGCACTTTTCTGTTGTACGGATATCATGGAACTACACTTCAACAAATCGCAAACAAAGCAGCTGTTAATAAGGCAGCAATTCATTACTATTTCCGATCAAAGGAAAGGTTGTATGTCAAAGTGGTCAATAATGTCATCAATGATATCTTAAAAACTAAAAATGGTTTAATCTCAAATCAAGAAATAATTGAACAACAAAGATGGTTTCTTTATACCGAAATGTACAATAATAAAATGCTTTTCGAAAGTACGTTAATAGAATTGTACGCGAACGAGCGGAATGCAATACGAAATGACATTAGAGTCTTGCTCGAGACTAAGAAAGAATTTTAAGGTCTCGAATTGCCGAAAATAAATAACCATTCATTGTCAATCCAACGAACAGTGTTTTTCCAGATAAGCAAGGTCCAGCACCCTGATAGCCTTACCTTCCTGAACTATAATATTAGATTTTTCAAGAGAACTCAACGCCCTGATCATCGTTTCGTAGGTAGTTCCGGCTAAGCTTGCTATATCTTTACGCGTCGGGGTATATTTAAGCAATGTAGTATCGGTACTACTAAACCCAAAGGCCCTGATAATAGTCATAAGTGCTACAATCACCTTTTCTTTAGCCTTTAACCCTGCCGTCAACTTCATCCTTCTTTCAGCAGCATTGAGTTCATCGGCATAAAACAACATCATGTGGAAAGCAAACTCTGAATTGGCTTTTACTGCGCTATAGAACACATCAACAGGTATAAATGTCACTTCCGAATCCTCAAGGGCAATGGCCGTTACCGGGTAAATCATTTTCTTGCCTATTCCTCTATGACCCAACAATTGTTCTTCTTTGGCGAGTCGAATAATCTGTTCCTTTCCACCATCAATTGTAACAACTTTAATTTTTCCTGAATAAATCTGAAATATGCCTTTAATGGGATCGCCTGCAGAAAATATCGTAGCTCCGGCAGGATAAAGCATGGATGTTTTGTGAAAGCTGATTAAGGGTTTCCACTCAGGCGAACAATATTTGTTTATAAAACATTTATAATGTGTACAGGTTTCACATTTTCTCTTCATGTAATATTATTTGATAATTAAGATAACCAAAGCAGCAATAGTTCTTACTTTATTTCCACTCCGGCAAGGTTAGATAATGCGGCCTCATCAGCAACATAATATTTCCATGTTTTTTTCACAAGTAGGCCTTCTTCAACAAACTTAGCTAATACCCGTGAAAAAGCGGAGTACGAAACTTTTGCAAAAGTAGCCAATTCATGCAAACTTAAACCAAAGTCAATTTGCTTGGTATTATGGTCAGCGTATCTAAAAGCATTAATCACCAGAACCAATGTATAGGCTACTTTTGCTCGAGAGGTTTGCGTACCGTAAATTTGGAAGGTCTGTTCAGACATTAACAATTCATCCGCAAAAAACATCATCATGTAAATCGCCAGATCTTTATTTTCTCTCACGAGTTTAAAAAAGTCTTCATTTGAAATAGATGCTATTTCTGACTCGTTAAGTGTTTTAGCAGATATAGGATAAACCATTTTTTCACTAAACCCTCTATGACCCAGAACCTGTCCTGAGCCTGCGAGTCGAATTATTTCTACATTACATTTTTCTTTTTCCATCATTACCTTTGCTTTACCTGAGCACAGAATATAAATACCTCTTACGAGTTCTCCTGCTTTAAAAATAGAATGATTTTTAGTTAGATAGAGCGTTGATTTGGTTTTTTGTGTGTACTCCAGCCAATTGGGCAAACAGTACATATTGATTGGGCACCTTTTGTTGGTACAGCTATTACAATTCATAATTACGGGTTTTTTATTTTTGCTCCGGGGCTTTGATAGAACCACCAATTAAGAAATAAACAGATTAAATAATACAGTGCAAAACCATACAAAGCATACTCAGGTGTATCATTTTTAATTTGTTGTCCGAATACTTTTGGGATAATGAAAGCACCGTAAGCCGCAATGGCTGCAGTCCATCCAAGAACCGGCCCGGCCTGCGCTTTATTGAAAATATAGGGGATACTTCTGAATGTTGAACCATTTCCAATGCCTGTGGTTAAAAACAGAATCATAAAGCACCCAAAAAATGGCCACCAGTATTCTTCTGGAGTGAAACTGTTTTTAGCTTGTACTACAAAATAGGCTACAGCAACGGTTGCTAGAATCTGTACCATGGTGCTAATGGCTGTTACCTTTGCGCCACTGTTAATTTTATCCGAAAGCCAGCCTCCAACCGGGCGGATTAGTGCACCGATTACAGGGCCAAGAAAAACCCACATTAAAAAATTAGGTGCATTGGGATTGAGGTACGATGGATCCTCAGGATTGCTGAACACGAAAATATCCTGGCACAACTTCGGAAAAGCTGCCGAGTAGCCAATAAATGAACCAAAGGTCATCGTGTAAATAATGGTCATGATCCAGGTGTGCTTGTTATTAAATATGGCAAATTGCTTGTTCAGGTTTGCTTTAATATCTCCCGGAGTGGCATATTTCATGAGCACGAGGGTAAGAATAACCACGACAGGCAAAACGATCCAGGTATTTAATTGCAAACCAATCAATAAAAAAGCTCCAATAAATGTTGCAATAAGACCTAATGCAGTCATATACAAGGTTTTTCCCATCCCCTGCAAAGCAGAAGGCATTTTCGGAGTACCTGTTATAACATTGTTCATTCCAAAAAATGCAGCAATTGATGCTAGAGCAAGTACAGGAACCCAAACCCAACCAGCATTTTGAAATCCGGATAAAGCCTCTCCAAAACCATTAATATCATCAGTACCAACAACAGCAAAAAAAGAAAAACCAATAATCCATGGTATTACTTTTTGCATGACACCAACACCGAGGTTGCCAATTCCAGCATTTAGGCCCAGTGAGGTTCCCTGCATCCTTTTTGGAAAGAAAAAACTGATGTTGCTCATGGAAGATGAGAAATTACCTCCCCCAAAACCGGAAAGTGCCGCGAAAATGGCAAAAGTCAGATAAGGTGTATTGACATTTTGCAAAGCGATACCAACCCCGATAACCGGTATAAGCAGTAATAAGGTAGTCGTAAATATTACATTCCGTCCTCCACCTAATGAAATCAAAAATGAATTTGGTATTCGGAGTGTTGCACCAGCAAGCCCCGCAATAGCTGGTAGAGTATCGTAAAGGTTATTGATTTCCTTTAACTTTTCAGTTACCTCTTCATGACTCATGCCATCTGTAATCATGCCA
>Ga0180009_10003229_pt1 | contig 18646 bp, 18 predicted proteins | sample OS_PC_MetaG_FD_123537 | JGI IMG/M metagenome (GOLD analysis project Ga0180009, IMG submission 123537) | Groundwater microbial communities from the Aspo Hard Rock Laboratory (HRL) deep subsurface site, Sweden - OS_PC_MetaG | ecosystem: Environmental > Aquatic > Deep subsurface > Groundwater... | reverse complement strand
TTGTGTTTCTGAAAAGGGACCTGAAAAGAAAAATTTCAAGAACCATACGCAGAAATACACCAGTTGTTGTATCAGGGTTGTCAATGGTGTTTTGTTTTATCCATGGTAGTGATTTTTGTTGCCCACAGGTTGTTGGAATCCTGAACGGAACAGCAGAAGATGCCCATCCTAAAACCTTGTATACAAACCCGGCAAGAAAGGCAATAATTGCTACATAGGGGAAAACAATTCCAAAGAACCATTGAAGCCCTGCTCCCTCAACCCCTGTGTATGCTACTAGAAAAAGTAGAAAAACAGCTGTCAGGGGGATCAAGTACTTTTGATTCATATTATAACCACCTCATTGTTTTATGCATGACAAACCTAAATTTTGTCATGCATGTTAAGATTTATTTGAGCCAAGGAGATCTTTTTCCGTTAGCTCTGCTACTAAACCTGCCCTTTCAAAAGCCCTGTGAATCCGCCTTTTACTCTCAAAGGCCTTTAAAAGGAATATTTCTTCTCTACATTTCATAAACCTGTTAAATGCCGCCAGAGCAATCTTATCAACAAGTTTGTCAAATTCTCTGATTAAATTGCCATCGATGATATCTTCACCAATTTGTTTTAAAGCAAAAACAAAACTGACAGCCTGGGAAGCTGAAAATGCCTGTACCGCCCTGATCCGGATTACAGGATCAAGTGTTTTTTCAAGCATTTCCTGATTGAAATCTTCCAGGATAAGAGTAAATACATCTTCAATGGTTTCATGGGTAATGGCACCGACTGGATTGTCAAACCGGTTGGAGTCTTTGCCCAGTACTTTTGCAGTTTGTAAGGGATATGTATCAATTGTTGCCTGGAACCATTTTTTTACAAATAATTCCTTATTTTTTTTAAGTGTCTGTTTTAATTCCATATTTTATTTGTATTTTTATGTAAAGATTAATATTAACGCCTTAATTTAATCGTTAAAAGGATATAAACTCCCTTCAATTTTATGTCAAGGGTTATTGCGTGTTAAAAAACAATTCCATGGGTACTCTGTAAGCTTGGCAATTGCAGTTATATATTATATTCTTTTTCTTTTTTATTGAATATGGGATATGATGATTCATCAGGGATATAAGGTTACCATCAGAAATCCGATTTTTGGAAATATTATGGCTGTGAGCGCACTGTCAGCAACGGGTGATCTCCCCATGTCTTTAAAGGTTTTTGAACAGGTAATCTTAAAAAAAATTCCAACAGGCAAGGTTGATGGTCTCGTAAAAAGTCGAAAGTGACAAAATCGCTATTAATGATTTCAATAGGTTACGGTTGAAAAAACGTCAAAATCTGACTTTTTACAGGGTCATCAAGGTTGCCATCAACTTAAACGCATACAAAATAGGCAAGAATCTAATCAGATATAAGTAATGGTGCAAACTTTTACAGGATTCGTTATGAAAGCAAAACAAAAAATTTTACTGTTATATCCTGGAGATTTTTATTCAAGGGACTGGGGGCGGTTTATCACCTTAAAACCCCACATGGTTTATATCTATACTTTTTTGAAAGAATTTTTTGATGTAAATGTAGTTGACCTTGAAAATGAATTTTTAAGACCTGAAGATGAAAAAGGATTGGAAGAGTTTAAAAAGAAATCTTTAAAAAGAATACTTTCAATAGATACAGACAACATAGCTATTTCATGCTGGTCAAGCCTTAATTTTCTGTCATCTCTTTATTTTGCCCAAAAAATAAAACAAAAAAAGCCGGATACAAAAATAATTGTGGGCGGATATCATCCCACGCTGGTTCCTGAAGATTTTCAGTTTGAAAACAGTCCTTTTGATCATGTTATAAAAGGTGAAATACATAATATTTTAAAGATATTTGGTCTGGATACAGCCCTAGAAAAAAATACCTATGAAATATTTCCAGATTATGTATCCTACCCATATTATAATTCCCAGAAAACAATCGGGATGTTTCTTGGGTCAGGATGCCCTTTCCATTGCAGGTACTGCATGGAATACAAGAAGAAATGGTCCAGCCTTTCAGTTAAAACGGCCATTGATTATATTTTGAAAATCAATGAGCAGATTTCACCTATCTATATTCCTATTTTTGATGCCTGTTTTGGATTTGATAAAAACTGGCGCAAAGAATTTCTAAAGGAATTGATTAAAAAAGACCTGGATCTTTATTTCTGGTTGGAAACCCGAGTTGATCTGCTGGATGAAGAGGATATAAAACTTTTATCAAAATTGAAAATCAAGATCGATTTTGGTGTTGATTCCTTATCAAAAACCATGCTCAGGATAATGAGAAAAACCATAAGCCCGGACTCTTTTCTTGATAATTTTTTAAACATATCAAAAGCATGCAGTGAATATGGGATTTTACATGATATGTTTATGATTTTTAACCATCCAGGTGAAACTAAAAAAACCTATGAGGAATTTAAACACTTTTTTGCAGACAGGGTTTGCCCAGAGCTTAAGGGTGGATACTTAAGGATAAAATACCAACGCTTTTCCTATTACCCTGGCAGCTATATTTATAATCATCAAAAAGAATTTCAAGAAAAATACGGGTTCAATGCACTTCATCCCCAGTGGTGGAAAGAATCCATTGGTAACTATTCTAATTCACGGGATATTATTCCCTCAGTTAATGAGAAAGGCCATACATATTATGTCCCTCTTAAAAAAATATCAAAAATGGTAAAAGAGTTTAATGGTTTTTCAAAGGAGCAAGCACTCTGGGAAAGGCTGCATTCCTTTAATATTTAATCAAATTACCTTATAAAACAAGATTGATACCATTTTTGACTTCATAGACAGAATAATTATAATTCATAAAAAGGTTAGCTGCTACATGGTGACGGATTGAATGCAAGCCAAACGGTTTGATTTGTTCTTTCCTGGGCTTTGGTTTATTATTACTGTCAAAGTTGATCTTGTGGCAAAGCCGAGGCATTATTTTATCGAGACTATTTTTTTTAAGCCTTGTTCCATCTGGTTCTGGAAATACATACTCGCTATCAATCAGTTTGCATCGTCGGTATAAAATTTCCCTTAAGGATTTGTTTATATCTATTTTATCACCTTCCAGAGAACCGCCTTGACGTTTTCGTGTGTAAAACCAGACCTTGCCATTTGTAAAATCACAATCAGATATTTTTAGTCTTCTTAATTCGCTTGCTCTTGCTAATGAGTGGTATGCAGTCCTGATAATATCTTTTTCAAAAGCATTTGCATGGGACATTAAAGAAACTGAGCTTGCCATTGCATTGATAAAAATCAATCTTTTCGGATTCAGATGCAGGAGGCCAGACGCACAAAACCGAATTAAGCTATTACACTTATTTCGGTTTTTTAAATTGTCTTTCATTGTCGCCTCCCTATACTTTGGGAGGTTGGAAATCCTGGAAGATGTTCCGGGTGCTATCGTTTCAAAAAATAATCAGGTTGTCAAATGTTTTTTTCTTTGATTTTTTTCTTTTAATAGGAAATACCGGTTGAGTTATGCTTTTGGAGAGATGCAGGCGCCTGGGGAGATGTTGAGTGGTGAGAAAGTTATAATTTTAAACGTTTCAGGTCAAAAAACATTGCTCTGGTTGCTTTATTTTTATCTTTATTATTAAAACATTGGAAATCATTTTTTTGATAAAAATTAATAACACGATCATTATTATATGCATCAACCGTAATCAATCGGCATCCTGTCCGGTTGTCACTGACAAACATTTTTTTTATTAAATTGATCATGTAAGAGCCAATATCGTAACCTTGAAAATCTTTGTGAATTCCAAGCCTCGCAATCTTGACAGATGGATAAGCCGGGTACCTTTTTTTTTCAGGAAGATCTTTATAAAAATCGTGATCTTTTACAGTTTTTCTTTGAACAGCATCATTACATAGACTGACCATGCCTATTGGGAAAGGCAATTCTGTTGTAGTCTCTTTGATCTGGTAGGTTTCAGTTAAAAGTTCTTCTTTGTGGGCAACAGCGTCTACTTTGAAATATTCATTTAAGTCACAGTCCCCACAGTCGAAGAGTATAGTTAGTTCGAAGTTAGTTAATTTTGTTAATAGCCACCCGTTTTCTTCAGCACTATTTCTTAGTTTTCGAGGCATATCGTTTGATTAATTCGCGGGCTTTTCCGATTTTTGGTGTTCCCACCAATGAAACTGGTCGTTTCAGATCTGACTCAAGTCTTTTTTGGAATTCTACTGCTTCTCTGCCTTTTAAAACGGGAGTTGGCGCAATTGGCGTTGCCATGGTTGGACCTCCTCTCTTTTTGTTTTTTACTTCCTTGGTTAATAATAACAATAATTATAATAAAAGCAACTTATTAAAATTTAAGCCGTTATAAAATATCGTTGGTACCAAAGTCAATCAAAATTTTGTTCCAATACATCCCGCCTCGTGTATCTCGGCAAATAGCCACTAATAAAATATCCCAGGAGCAACTGAACTAACCAGTCTGAGGGAAAGAAGAGGAATGGGATCATGGATATTGCTATGGTGTATATTAAAATCATGCATAAATCATATTGTTTGTTAACGGTTGAATCTTTGCGATATTTTTAGAGACATCTTTATTGTCTAATGCGGTTTCCACGTCATAATCATTTTGGAGGCCCATCCAGAACTCAGGAGACATTCCGAAATATTTTGCCAACCTCAATGCAGTATCGACAGTAATCCTTCTTTTTCTGTTTACAATTTCACTTATTTTCATTTGAGACACATTAAGCTTTGGGATATTCAAAGGATATTGATATTGCAAACGAGCAACAAAATTACCAGGAAAACGATGACGTAGAACAAGTCAAAATACCTGCATCTCAGATTTCTGCCGCTGCGACTTCCATGAATGCTGCCATTGATGCAGCAGAAACTATGGCCACTGCAAATATAGTCAACACACTTACCCACCAGATAGGGGCCTCTTAAATGGAAAATCTTTGGTCAAAAGGAATAAGCATTTCAGGCATTGATTTGTCCAAAGAAGGGCAGGTGTCCGGAGCTTTATCCAACCGTCTGGTTCAGCTATTTAAGATGGCGAATGAAACCAAAGGATTGACTTATGCCCCTCTCTCCATTGATCCGGGAGACTATATCAGAATTGGAGACGACGGAACGCCAAGCCTTGCATTATCACTGCCCATTGCTTATGACGTCTGGTATTTGTGGAAAACAGTCAATGCCATTTCTGATAGTGAAGAAGAATCTATTCTTTTTACCCAATTGATTTTGAATCCACTATTGACCCGGCTTGGAGACGTGAAGCCGCTCAGAATGATACCCAAAGAAATGTGGGTGCCAGATCCCAACTCATTGGCAATAATTGATCCTCCAGACCTTTCTTTTTTTCAGACCAATGGATTTCCTTTTATAAAGCAAATGCGGTTTGAAACATTTCTTAAGGATCGATCACCCTTTTATTCATCCCCAGGCCCACAAGAAATGACCGAAGATGGATTAGATCAACAGAACATGGGACCGGGTGATCTTTATGCTGGGTACCTGGCTTTTCCGGTCGGGCCGCTTGGTGTTATGGAGACCATTGCTTTTGTGTGTGGCAGTCTTCTGGATATTCTTGAGGAAGATAATCAAGAATATGACGGTACCTATGAAGATGACGGGTTTTTGCTTCTTAATTCTCAGAACCAGGAAGTCGGATATTTGCCATTCCCATCCGGTCTTCCGCAAAAAGAGATTACTGCCCGTGTACTGGGCGCTATCGAAAAAACAAATGCAAGTGCAATTCTTGTCAATAATAAGCCACCGGCTAATGCTACCGGCAGGACAGAATTTTTTGAGCAATTATCCGATGCTTTGTTGGAACATAGCATTTTGCTTTTTGATATTTTTTCATACACTGAAACAGGCCAGGTAAAAACTAATTCCCAAGATATCAGAAGAACCCCACATTATTCTATGGAAAGTATGAATAAAGAGCAGATCCAATTCTCCACCAGCTCAGATTCAGCCAATGAAAAATTTTCCATAGATCAAACCCCAGGTCAAGGCGTAACCCTTCCAGATATTCAAAAAAGGTTTACCGGCCAGGATGTTTTCATATCTAAGGATGGCTCTATCTCCATTCACATGAACAATGGCAAAGGGTTTAAAATACTCCGTGTTAAAAATATGCCCAATGGTGAAATTGAATTTGCTATCCGGAGTGGCAGGATGAAAAAAGGCGGTATTATTCTTGGGTCATATAAAGATAGTACAATCAGTCTGAATAAGGATCTTTCAAGCGGCTTTACGCTTTCCCATGAGACATATCACATGCTCAGAGATTTTGGCATGATAACCAATTCAGACCGGGCCGTATTAATGGGCCTGATGCACAAATGGAACAAGCAGGGTAAACTTAAAACAGAACTTTCAAAAAATATTGAAGAGAATGAGGCCAATACTTTTGCCCAATTGATTGAAGAACGGGAAGGGCTTAGGAATACTGCCATGGGCCGGATCATCCAGAAGATTATGGATTTTCTCGATGGTCTTCTTTACATCGGCAGGATGTCTGCCCGTAAGCTGGCACGGCAGGTGGAGTCAGGAAAAATTTTCAAAAGAGAAGGTGTGCAGGGAAAATCAAAAAAAAGTAAATCCCAAACGTCGGATGATTTTAAGAAGGAACCTGAATCAGAAGGTTCCAAAATAAAGTCCAGATTTAACAAAAAAGATGCCGGGTACGAATCTGATCAATTCAAGGATATTTTACCAAAAAATGTTGCCAAGGTTATGCAGGAAGGGCGGGGCATTAAAAAGGACACTCTGCTTGATAAATTCCGCAATATAAAAACAGATATGAAAATGGAAATGGATCACTTCCCGGATCTTACCAGAATGGAACCGGGTAACCAGCGATCTTCAGCCAGAGAAATTTTGCGAAGACACCAGGATATTTCCAATATTGTCCAGGACAAAGCAGCAAGAAAAATGTCTGAAATGCTGCGTAATTTGAATAAGCAAGAATATGATATGTTTGCCATGGATCTGATCTTAGGTGATGAGGTAAGGTCGATTAACGACGGGCTGAGAACAGAAGAGAATCTTCCATGGGGATTTGAAACCATGGATCAGATAATCGAATCACATAAGAAAATTCAAAGTATTAACAGGAAAAATGAAAGAGTGGCCAAGGCCCTTGAAGATCGACGTAAATTTCACAAAGGTCTTGCCCGGGATCTGGTTAATTTAGGAATTATGAAAAAGGAAATTCTGAAATCCGGTGATTATTTCCATCATCAAATCCTTTTATACTGGAACGAAAAAGCGGAAGAACATAATAGGGGCATGGGCACATCCTCCAGTGAAGTCAGAACCAAATGGCGGCCATGGATGACAGCCCGTAAAGGGTCCCCCTTAGATTATAACACCGAATATATGGAAGCTGAATTCATTGCCACATCGCAACAGATGGCCATGATAGAAACTGCAAAAAATCTGGCCCAGATCAAAAAAGAAAATGATGTTCTCAAGAATCTGAAGCAACAAGCCAAAGCAGCAAATAAGGCGACGTATGAAAAATGGGTCGCCTTGCAGCAAAAAAATGATCTAGGTTTTGAAGACCCGGCAAAGCCTCATGTAATAAAAATAGCCATGGGTTTTTCCGGGCTTGCACAGGCCGTAAAAACGGGAAAGATCACCTATGATAGTGAGTTCCAGGATGTCATTAATGCCATCCAAAAAGCTGAAGAAAACCAAAAAGCAGACAAAGCCGCATGGAGAGAAGCCATAGATGATAATCCCAATGTCAGTTTGGCCATTGATCATCCACGGCTGTTTCCCTTTTTGTCCCACCTTATAGAAAAACAGCATCAGGGTTCAATGTATGCGGCCATGATTTATAAGGGTATCAAGGGCCGTGACCGGGTTGTGAAAGAAGTTCTTGGAAAGCATTTTAAAACCTGGAAACAGATCATTCCAAAAGGCTATAAGGAATGGAAACCAGACCCGAATAAGGGTGCCTTTTTTGTGAATTCTGTTACTGACCAGGTGCTTCAAAATATTTTGGCCGGTGAAAAAACTTTGGAAGACAAGGATGTCAGAAAGGTTTTGGCCAGGGGTTATCCTCCTGTATGGGTATTGCCTGAAGGATTGGCCGATACCATGGATAATTTCAAGCTTCATAATGCAGAAGGACGGTTATCAAGACTTTCAGAAAAAGCCATGGCCGCATGGAAACAATATATCCTTTTGAATCCTTTTTCAGCTATTAAATATAACATTAATAATATGTCAGGCGATCTGGATATTGTTCTTGCTTATCGGCCTGAGATTGCAAGCCCAAAGGCTTTAAAGAAATCCCTGGGTGATCTGATCAATTGGTCCCGGTATAAAAAATTAAGTCCACAATTAAAAACCGAATTGGAAGAGGCCCAGAAGCATGGTGTTATCGGCAGTGGTTTTGCTGTGCAGGAAGTAACCGACACCATGAAGATCATGACAAATACTGCCTTTGTAAAAGACATTCTCACAGAAGAAAAACTCGGTCTTACTGCATCATATTGGAAGCATGTCAAAAATGCTTCCCAGACAAGAGAAAATATTCTCCGGCTGGCAGCTTTCCGTTGGTTTAAAAAACAATTGGAATCCGGCGAAAGCGTTTATGGTGCGAGTAATGTCGATGATATTAACAATCTTGTTGAACAGAAAAAAAATACCGAGGCCGCCGCCAAACTTTCACGGGAACTTTTAGGTGATTATGGGAATATTTCCCGGCATGGAGAGTTTATCAGAAGAAGGATGATCCCATTCTATTCCTGGATTGAAATAAATGCTCCCAGATATGTCTATCTCATGAGAAATCTTAAATATGAAGGAGAAATCACCAATCGGTTAGGGTTTGTTTTTGCCAAACGCAGCCTTGTTTATGCGGCTAAGGCCTCCATGCTTGCCGGAGCTGTCATGTTATTTAATGCCACTGTGTTCCCGGATGAGCTGGAAGACCTGGGGCCGGAGAAAAGGCGACAGATGCACCTGATCCTTGGTAGGCGGGAAGATGGTTCCATCATTACTTTAAGGTTTCAAGGGGCTCTGTCTGATGCCTTATCATGGTTTGCAAAAGAGGATTTGCCCTCTGATATTAAAGATTTAATGCAAGGAAAATCAACGATTCAGGAACAATTGATAGATATTCCAAAGGCTGTTCTTAATAAAACAGTTAATAGCATTAGGCCGGATGTGAAGATGTTATTTGAAACTTTGACAGGATATTCAACGTATCCCGATGCAACCTCTCCGAAACCGATTCGTGACAAGGTTGAAAATATCCTGAAGACATTTAAACTTGATGTGTTTTATCGGGCAGCCATGGGGAGACCTGGCCGGGGTAAGGATATGGCTGAACATTTCCTTAATGATCTTTTGACCTTAGTTACATACACCTCAGAACCCGGGGTTCAAGCCTATTATGATACTCGGAAACTTGTTTTTGAATGGAAAGAAAAGAACGGGTTTGAATCCGGTGGTGGGAAACCGACAAAGAAAGGAAATGCTTTTTATTATTATCGGCAGGCTTTGAAATATGGCGATCTGGTCGCAGCAAAGAAATATTTACAAAAATATTATGATTTGGGCGGAACTGCAAAAGGAAAAAAGAGCGCCATTAGACTTGCTCATCCATTGGCAGGGATTAAAAAAACGGATCGATATGAATTTAAAAAGACCTTATTACCTGCGGAAAAGAAGCGATTGGAATATGCCATCAAATGGTACACACAAACATATGTTGAAAAAGGAAGGGAGGTTTCCAGGTGATCGCACCACAAGAGATTGATCTCACAATTTATCAAGGGGCCACCTATCGAAAATCATGGGATTTGGCATCAAATGATACGCCCATGGATTTAACAGGCTGGACAGCGCGGATGCAGATCCGGGAAAAACTAAAATCAGATGTGGTATTGCAGGAATTGACCACAGAGAATGACGGGATTGTGATTGATGTAACAGCAGAATATACAAGGCTTTCTCTATATATCAACCCTGCGGATACTGCATCCTTGCCGGTTAAAAAAGGTGTGTATGACCTTGAACTTATTGACGTTAATGGTGATGTGGCCAGGCTGTTGATGGGTAAGGTTGTTATAGATCAGGAGGTTACCAGATGACCACAATTGAAATAATATCAATTGCAGATGAACCCATTGCTGTTATTGAGGTGCCTGCCAATTCAGGGACTTCTTTTCTCCAGGCAATGCAGAAATATATCACTTTGGATGGAGGGCATCCAGCGGATGTTATGACGAATATCGAGCCATTAGACGGCGGAGGAGTATAGATGTCAATACCAATACAATTCAGACGGGGAATAGAAAGCGAATGGACTGCCGCCGATCCGGTTTTATTTGAAGGGGAGCTGGGCCTTTTGATTTCGGATGATCCCGACACACAGCTCATGAAAATCGGGAATGGTACAAATAAATGGTCAGAATTGCCATGGGCCTTGCGGGGTCCCCGTGGATTTGATTTTGCCTTTCAGTGGAATGGAGCCATTTTGGGAGTTAAAACCTCTGATGAGGCTGAATATACTGAAACTGACCTGGGGATTTATTTTCTCTGGGATGGAACCCGGCTTGGTATCAAGAAAGGAACGGACGTCAATTATACATATGTTGATTTAAAAGGGATTCAAGGCGTTCAGGGTATTCAGGGTATCCAAGGGGAGACAGGTGTTACTGGCGATCAGGGTCCTCAGGGTATTCAAGGCATCCAGGGGGATAAAGGTGATCAGGGAGACATAGGTGTCACTGGTGATCAGGGCATCCAAGGTATCCAGGGAATTCAAGGCGATCAAGGAATACAGGGTGTTCAGGGCGATCAAGGAGAGAAAGGTGATACTGGTGATCCGGGGGCTTTGACCGAAAGTAAGATATGGGTTGGTAATGCCGAAGGTATTGCAACCGAGGAAGATGCCCCTGTTGATATCCTTTCCGGGATCGATGATCCGCCAAGTCCAACGGGTTTGGCTGATGGAACCCTTTACTTTAAACATGAATAATTAAAAAGGAAAAAATATTATGTTAATTGATTACCCAATGGCCGGAAATGCTACACGGGCATCATGGCTTACTGCAATGGCCAATATCTTTGGAACGGTAGGAGATGTTTTTGCTTTACCAGCCCCAACCTGGTTATATTACGGAAGTGCTACTGCCCCGGCAGACGGTTCTCCCTGGTGGTTTGCAATAGATTTTCAAGAGGCTATGGCTTTAAAAACACTTAATTGGTTTCCTTATAGTGATGATGGTGTGCCAAGTCCTCTTAAAATTTATGGATCAGCAACCGGCGTATTCGGCGGTGAAGAAACCTTATTACAAACATTCACTGAAAAAGTCGGGCTGGGAGACCAAATAGGAATTCCATACACGATAGATACTCCACAAAGTTTTCAATACTATAAATTTGAAATCATATCTTTTGCTGAGACTTATGGTCTCAAATATGATTATTTTTATGGAATATCTTTTGGATTTGCAGAAGGTATATACGCATTTGACACGGTTGCAGACTATATCGAACCTCAAAATAAAATAGTGGGCGAGGATGGCTGGACTTTTGTAAGGCGGCAAATGCACTTTACTGACCCTGCAGATAAGTTTTGGTCCATGATCTGTATGTTTGTCGAGGACTTTGGATGGGAAGTTGAAGTGGATAGCTTTCCGACCAAGATGATTGTTAAATCAAAGGGTGTAGATGATGATCAGCCATATATATATTTTCATTTGACACTTGCCGTAAACACTCTCCGGCCAGACCATGCTTATGGATATTGGAACTCGGTTACAAAAGTGGGAACATTGGAATTGCCTCATACCAATAATTATGCCGATAGATATGAACAAGTCTATTATGATGAGACTGAAGGGTCCATAGGACTTTGTGTCTGGGGAAATAAAGACCTGATCATAATGAATTCGTATGAGAATAAAACGGTTAATTACAAAGAAGGCGCTGCTATGATAGGCCGCATACCCAAAGATGTTATGTTTATTCCTGCCCATACTACCCTTCTTGCTTCTCAGGTTGCTGCTACTGATGTTTCCCTTAACGTGTCATCCTCAGCCGGTTTTGAAGTAGGATTATATTATTGTCTATGGGGTGCCGAAGGGGAAGGCCGTGATTTTGGGGTCATGGTGACTGAGATTACTGATGCAACTCATATCGTGGTTGATAGTTTACCAAGAGATTATTCAGCCGGTTCATTCATTGGCAACTATCCACAAACAGGTTTTTATTGTTCGTATTATTTTCATAATTTTGGCCAGCGGTTTAAATCAGGTCTAATTGAAGAATATGGAACATTTGATCAAAATGATATTGCCGGGGGTTATAATGATCCAGCCGGTGCCCTTGGAAAAAATGTTTTATTCCCATTGTTATGGCGGGAGGTTGATGGCGAGGGTACTGACCCGGGGGTACTATCCATGGACAAACATATTGCAACTAAATTAAATTCCCAGACGGTATTTGATATTCATTTGGTCGGGGCCGGGCTACCCGGTACTGCAACGGGGGGCGGGGCAAAAATCCTTGAAGATACTGCCAAAGCCTGGACAATAGATGAGCATATTGGAAAATTTGTTTATATCTCTGCCGGCACAGGTGCCCATGATTGTGGTAATTTTGCGGAGATTGTGTCCAATACGGCTGACACATTAACGGTTGCTTATGATTGGCTTACTGATCCGGTTGCTGGTGATACCTATTATATAGCGGATGAAATATGGCAGGTCCCCGTTGACTTTATTTATTATGGCGGTCCTATAAAGTGTGGAGGTTGATAATATGGCTTTTTTCCCTTCAATCAAAATAGATATTATCCCCAAGGTGTCAGTATTGCCATCTTGGGATAAAGCCCTTAATGATATTATCATTTATGACAAGATAAGGACATCAAGGGTTGCTGCCACCATGCTTGACAACCCGGTAACTGTTTACAAGCTCATTAAGCCATATACTTCAATCAGAGTGATAGGAGGCCCATAATGGCATTTTATAAATCAATCCGGATTGAATTTGTTTCTGATGAAATCATTCTTCCAAAAGTTTTGGCATCCGGCGTATGGGCAAAGTGCAAGGAAGGCTTTGTCTGCCTGGGGGAAGCATGGAAAGCAGTCAAAGAGGTCTATATTTTAAAAAATGGGGTTTGGGTTAAAACCAGAAATTAGGAAAGGAGCTGCATAATGTTCTCCTGGATAACAGCAATAAAAGAAACAATTGGTGGCGCATTTGGTATTATAAAAGAGCCGATTGTTGAATGGCAGAAAAGAAAGACAATTAAAGCGCAAGCCGCCACAGAAGTTGAAAAGCTTTATGCCACGGCCGCTGTTAAAAAAGCAGAGGTCGTTGTTGAAATGGCAAAACAGGGCCAGGTTATTGAAGCTGATTGGGATGCAAAGGCTCAAGAACAGGCAAAATTTTCCTGGAAAGATGAAGCTTTGATGTTGCTGTTATTTTTTCCTGTTTTAATTATTTTTATTTCTCCGTTTATTCCCGGGGAATATCAGGATAAAATAATTGATGCGGTGGCCGCCCTGGAAAAATTTCCAACATGGTATGTTGTCATGCTCTTAGGCATTGTGGCATCTGTCTTTGGGCTGCGGTGGCTGATAGCACCACTAGTCCAAAAGATGAATGCGAAAAAATAATTGATTTTTCATTAAACCTTCGGACTATTAAGAATAGTGTTTATGTTTCAATACTGATAATCAAGATTTTTTTTATTGACAATTAGCGATCGAAAGATCCCATCAATTTTCTTAAGCTATTGCAATATTTATTCAAATATTCTAATCATAATTATAATTAGTGAGGAAGCTTGTTTTTGAGACTTAACAAGGTTTTTAAAATTGTCAAAAAAATATAAAAAACTTTGATATTATGGTTTATAATAAAACAACACAAATAAAAACAAAAGAGTTAAAGCTAATCGATGCTTTTCTAGGGTCTGGCTTTTTTCAAAAACTTGCTGACAAAGATTACGATTATTCAATAATACAAGAACCATATACAGGTTTTGGATATGCTGATATTGTTTGCCTCAGATGGAATAAATCAATACAAGAAAAATGGAATCTAAACAGGAATAATCTCGATCAAAACGATATTAAGATTCTCCACCACCTATATAATTGCAGAGTCTACAAAACAGTTGACGAGTTAATCATTGAACTTGGTTTTTCTATTAAACAAATTAATAAAACTATTTTAAAACTTCTCGATTCGAAATTAGTAAAAGAAAATAAAAAAAATAAAATACGAACCAAACCTTTGGAAAAAATTTTTTTTATTAAGGAGATAATAGCGGTTGAGGCCAAACTTAAAGATTGGAAAGGTGCATATAATCAATCGTTAAATAACGTTAACTTTTCGTCAAAATCGTTTACTTTATTCCCTGAGAAAACAATCAATAAAAATTTACTGAGTACCTACCGAAATTCGGATGTAGGGGTTCTGTCCTTTAATAAGACCTGCCGAGAACTTGTGAAACCAAAAAGGAACAAGATACCGGGATCATTAACTTCGTGGTTTTTTAATGAATATATTGGAAGAAAACATTCCGTAACATGATAGATGAAATTACAATAAAAGAGATTGAAAGCCTACTCCCAAATATATCTCGAAAAATTGAGATTAAAGGGCTGATAGGTAAGGGAGGTCAAAAACATGTTTATAAAGCCATCGACCTTGATACCGGTGAAAATCTTGTTTTTAAAGTTTTAAAAGTTAAAGGGAATATCCTGGAGAGACTTAAACGAGAAGTTAGAGCAGTTGATATTATTGATAGCAACCACATCCCCAAAATTTTTGAATCCAATGTTAATATAGTTTCGGAAGCAGAAAGTTTGATTTGGCTTGTTGAGGAATTCATTGATGGTGACAGCTTACGAACAATCTTGCAATCAGGCAGAACCTTTTCTCTTTCAGAAGTGGTTGAATTTATAAATGTCATGTTTCTGATACTAGAGAAGGCAGAAAAGCACAATATAGTCCATCGTGATATAAAACCGGAGAATATCATGATCGATGTCCAAGGAGAATACTGGTTAATTGATTTCGGTATATCCAGACACCTTGATCTTGAATCAATTACAATTACCCATGCTCCTTTTGGACTATTTACCATTGGATATTCAGCAGCGGAACAATTTAGAAATCGGAAAAAACAAATTGATATTCGCGCAGATTTATTTTCACTCGGAGTTGTTGCCACAGAAATGATTCAAGGATACAATCCTTATTTGCATAAAGCTTCTGATATTTTGCAGGTTATTAAACGGATTGAGCAAAAACCGTTACCGGCTTTACGCATTGATGGTGATGACCGATTTTTAATGGCCAAGTTTATAAAAATTCTTGGGGATAACAGATTGTCAAGGCGACCCAAAACAATTCGAGATGCAATAAAGATATTTGATATAGTAAAATCTACACTAAATATTTGAGGTGTGCATGGAATTATTTCTACAAATGGGACATGGAATGATGGAACATTGTTATCATCTGATTCAACATTGGGGGACCGGTACTGTTATTGTCAGTCCAAAAAACTTGACCTTGGAGCAGATATTAAAATTTTCTAAAAAGATAAGCAAAAATAATGGTTCCATTCTGATAGATCCACAATTTTATATTCCTCGAACTTCCCAAGAGAATTTGCATAACCATTCCTTTTGGCCGAACACTTTTGACACAACAACCTTTTTCAATGGTGATGGAATAGATAAATTGATCGATATTTTTCTAAATGAATATATCTTACCATCCGATTCATCGGGTATAATTATTCCCTCTTTATATTTAGAAGACATAAATGAAGATTGGTGCAATATAAATGAATTAATAATAAATTCACTAAACAGATATCAATTGGTCAGCCCTAAATATTTAACACTTTGCATTGGTGAAGAAATTATTAAGAGTGAAGAAAAAATACATATGTTGATCGAACAGGTAGAAGATTATCCTGTAGATGGATTTTATATCATTCCAGTCCACCCGAATAATGAATATTTAATCGATAATATGACATGGTTAATCAATTTGATTGACTTGGTTGCCGGTTTGAAATTACTGGACAAACGCATCATCCTGGGCTATGCAAACCATCAATTTCTATCTTTTGCTGTCGCAAAAATTGACGCTATTTGTGCTGGGATTTGGCTCAAAACAAGAATGTTTCCACTTGGGGATTTTGTAGCAGATGATGAGGATTCAAGTTTTGGTGGACGAAGAACGACATGGTATTATTGTCCCCAAGCGCTTTCCGAGTATCAGATTCCATTTTTAGATGTAGCCCATAGAGTTGGAATTATAGATCAATTGGCAACCGCTGACAGCTTTCAATCTGGTTACCCTACTCCTCTTTTTTCGGGTGCTCAACCTTCTACAGTTGCATTTAATGAAACTAAGGCTTTCAGGCATTATTTACAATGCTTGAAAACACAATGTGACGAAATTAATAAAGATTCATATGATGAAACAAAAAGGTACTTGAGATTGCTGTTTGAGACCGCTTCTGATCTTTCAGACTATTTTCGTTCAAATGGTGTTCGAGGTAAATACAGGGAATTTACAAACGTTGCAGACAGCACTTTGGCTTTAATTGATGCCTTTGATGCCATGAGGGGCCTGGTTTTTAATACAAATTGGGATGAACTATAGTTATTATTTTTTTCTCTCTACATGGAGAGGAAAACTTACTTATCGTTTCCATTGTCTTTTGTTGTGGTAAAAATTCAAGAACTCTTGCATGATCATGCTTCAATTTTTAACGAAAAAATATTTTGATTTATATCGTTATTTTAAAGATCTCAAAACCCGGACTTCTATAGTTCGCATTTTTATTCAAAATCAATATCCAGGGATTTCGGAAAATGTGAGCATTAATAAGTTGAATGCTGGAAAATAGCTTATAATACTGACTTTGTATAGAGTAACGCAGAGTAAGCAGCGGCCTCTTTTTCCGTCCGCTTGAACGATTAGGTTAGTAGGCGTACTAACCAGGCACAAAGATTGATACGAGGCAGCAATTAATGTTGTAAGGTTATATTTTTACGTCAATTATTTTACTCGTATCAATGCCCAGAATGTCCACCACTTTTACCATGATTTTGTGTCTGCCTGTCTGCTTGTATTCGTGGGGGGCGGATAAAAATTCCAAAGTCAGGTTTTTCTTTGTACGGAAACTTTGCCATTCGTTTTCAAAAAGGTAGTTGCCTGTCCATTTATCCTCTGTTTCGCCCTTGTCATCTTTGATTTTGATGATTTCTTTTTTGTCTTCATAATTAAAATCTACTGCCCAATAGTCAATCCAGTCGTGCCAGTTTTCGGTTAATAAAGTGCGGCTGATGATGCCGTTTTTATCTTTTTCGAGTTTGTAAATTTGCCCGTCTTCAATGACAACTTTGCTGCCTTTTCTCATGGATTGCTGAAGTCCTTCAATATCATCCTGCGTGTAATGCGTCACAAAATCTGTGAGTTCAACAGTTACTGACTTGCCTTTTGTTTTGATGGTTGCGTTCAGATAGGCAACATCATAAAAGCGCACCTGTCCTTTTTCAACGGCTCGTTTATCAAAGACTTCTTTGGGAATGTATTTAAGCGTTACCGATACGCCTTTTTCTTTGAGTTCCTGAATGAATTGCGGAGTTAAGCCCATTTCAAATTCAAAACCCAGCACATCCACCTGTGTATAAAGTTTCTGCCTGCATTCTTCAAAAATATCCTGCAAACGGGTTTGGGTAACTGGCACATCCAGGGGGCCGACGTGAACAAATCTGCCTGTTTTGCTGCCGTGCAACGTGAAATGACCTTCTATGCGCTTTGCCTTGTATGCTTCTAAAATGAGATTGATATAGATTTCTTCTTTGCTTTTTCTTACGCCGTTGCTCAGATCGTCCATAAAAAACTGACGTTCGTATTTGCCCAGATTCAGAATTTCAAAGGCTCTGAAATCTTTGCCGTTTTTTTGCAGTTTTCTTTGAACGCCGATCAATCGCTTTCGGGTGGTGTGAATGGCAAAACGTCCCAAATCGCAGGTGATCCATTTTCTGCCCAGCTTTTCAGCTACGGCGGCGGTTGTGCCGCTACCGCAGAAGAAGTCGGCTATTAAATCGCCTTCATTGCTGCTGGCTTTGATGATACGTTCTAAAAGGGCTTCGGGTTTTTGGGTGGGGTAATTTAAATTTTCGGTTGCTGCTTGATTAATAAAATCCAAAATAAACCAATCTCTTGGCAAAGTCCCTCCTGTCATGTATTGCCTATAAATTAAGTTGGGGTATTTTTTTTCGTCTTGTGGCAATAAATCGGTTTTTTGTTTAAATGGCGAATCTGTTAGATTTCTGCCACGAAGCCTATATTTTCCTTTTTTGTCTTGATATTTATATTTTCCGAGTGTTGCATCAGACAAGGGTTCTAATACTGTTCCCGAATTAAAAATCTGTTTATTCTTAGTCTTACTGAACATCAAAATAGTGTCATGTTTTCTATTCCAATGAGTTGTGGAATGCTCATATCCTCTGTAAACTCGTGTTCGACAGTTGTAGGTTCATTTTTCCAGTTTTTGTGAAAATATCCAATAAAATCAGCTTAAATATCGAATCTGACGTCAAAAGCTGTAGGCACACGACCTCTCAGATTTATATTG